>Ga0316193_10001528_pt1 | contig 15697 bp, 10 predicted proteins | sample MerIslsedime2_MG_FD_207735 | JGI IMG/M metagenome (GOLD analysis project Ga0316193, IMG submission 207735) | Coastal sediment microbial communities from Maine, United States - Merrow Island sediment 2 | ecosystem: Environmental > Aquatic > Marine > Coastal > Sediment | place: USA: Maine...
TCAAGGACATGGAAAAAACCAAAAACGCCTTGCTGGCGCGCATGGATATCATCCAGCAGCTGCAGCGCAGCCGCCCGCAAAGCGTGCATCTCATGGATCAGCTGGTCTATACCCTGCCCGATGGCGTGTATCTCAACAAGATCACCCAGCAAGACCAGGCTCTGACCCTGAGCGGTGTAGCCCAGTCTAATGCGCGCGTATCTGCTTACATGCGCAACATTGACAGCTCACAGTGGATGGCCAGGCCAAAGCTCGACGTCATAGAAACCAAGGACAGCGAACGCAGGCGCAGCGCTGAATTCAGGCTGCGCGCCAATCAGGCAACATCGACTGCGTCCGAGGAATCCAGGGAGGAACAAAGCTGATGGATCTCTCCGAACTCAACGAACTGGACCTGAGCAACATCGCCAACTGGCCGCTGCCGGCTCGTATCGCCGTCATGACCATGATCTTTGTTGGTGTACTGGGACTCGGATACTGGCTGGATATCAAAGATCAGCGTATCAGTCTGGAAAAAGCTGAAAACAAGGAAACCGAGCTGCGCCAGACCTTCGAAACCAAGGCCAAGAAAGCCGCCAACCTGGCGGCCTACGAACAACAACTCGAAGAGATGAGGGCCTCCTTCGGCGCCATGCTCCGCCAGCTGCCTAACAAGACGGAAGTAGCCGAACTGCTGGTCGACATTTCACAGACCGGTCTGGCCAGCGGCCTCGAATTTGAACTGTTCAAACCCCAAGGCGAAGTTCCCAGGGAGTTCTACGCAGAGCTGCCTATCAGTATTCGCGTTAAAGGTGACTATCACGAGTTCGGCAACTTTATCAGTGGCGTAGCTGCATTACCCCGCATTGTCACTGTACACGATATCGAGATGGCACCAGGTAAAGACGGTGGTGAATTGACGATGGATATGCTCGCCAAAACCTATCGCTATATTGATGAAGAGGAAGAAGGAGTTGCCCAATGATCCGCCGGCACAATACAGCTTGGACCGTTTCTGTCTGTCTGCTGGCTGGCAGCCTGGCAGCCTGCAGCGGCAACAACACGGAAGATCTGAGTTCCTACGTAGCGGCGGTGAAATCCCGCCAGCAGGCGCGCATCGATCCTCTGCCGGAGTTTGCGCCTTTCGAGACCCACCTCTACGAGGCTTCCGGGGAGCGCGACCCGTTCACACCGCCCGTCTATTCAGCACCCAAATCGCAGGTCGCAAAGGCTTCGGGCAGCGGGATTGCACCGGACCAGAATCGTCCACGCGAACCACTGGAATCCGAACCGCTGGATAGTCTTCGCATGGTTGGAACGCTCGAACGCCAGAATAACTCATGGGCTCTGGTACGCATGAGCAACAGCACGATACACCGTGTGAAACCTGGAAACTTCATGGGCCAGAACCATGGAAAGATCGTTCAGATTACGGAATCAGAACTTGAACTCACCGAGATCGTACCGGATGGCCTCGGGGGATGGATGGAACGCCAGGCTGCACTGGCACTCAGTGAGTAATTTGGAGATAAAAACGATGAACGCGAAACAGACAAAATGGAACCACGCGGCACAAGGCGAATCATTACTTAACCGCCTGATTGGAAAGGGAATGGTGTTCCTCACCCTGCTTTTTATGGTAACGGGCTGGAACAATGTATACGCCGCTGATCCGCAAGCACTGAATGCACTGCAGGAAATCAATTTTGCCGGCCTGCCCGGTGATCAGGTACAGATTACCCTCAAACTCAATCAGCCTGCCTCGATTCCGGCGAGCTTTACCATCGATAACCCGGCGCGCATCGCTTTCGATCTTCCCGCGACCAAAAGCGGGCTGACGAAACGATCACAGCCAATCGGTATCGGACCTGCCAAGAGCATTACTGCGGTGGAAGTTAAAGGCCGCACCCGCGTTGTAATCAATCTGTTTGAGATGGTGCCTTACGAAACCCGCGCTGACGGAGACCAGATTATTGTTGTACTCGGCGGCACCGCGACAACTACCGCCAGTGCGCCAGCCAGGACCCCTGCTGCTGCGACTGTAAATTCTGCACAGCGCGCAGTCACTGACATCGACTTCCGCCGTGGCGAGCAGGGAGAAGGCCGCATCATTATCACCCTGTCTGATCCATCCATTCCGGTAGACATGCGGCAGGAAGCAGGCAAAATCGTGCTCAACCTGAGAAATACCAGCCTGTCGGAAGCTTTACAGAGGCGCCTGGACGTCACCGACTTTGCAACACCGGTGAAAACTATCGATACAGAAATCCGCGATGGCGGTATTCTCATGAAAATATCCGCTATCGGAGCATACGATCATCTGGCCTACCAGTCAGACAATCAGTTCACCGTTGAGATTCGCGAGACCACCAAGAAAGAGAAGGAAGAACGCCGCAAACAGGAGTTCGGTTATACCGGTGAACGCCTGTCCCTGAACTTCCAGGATATCGAGGTTCGTTCGGTGCTGCAGCTGCTGGCTGACTTCACCGGTACCAACATCGTGGTCAGTGACACGGTTTCCGGAAACCTGACCCTGCGCATGCAGAACGTACCCTGGGATCAGGCTCTGGATATCGTTCTCAAGACCAAGGGTCTCGCCAAGCGCGAAAACGGCAACGTCATGCTGATTGCGCCGAGTGAAGAGATCGCAGCACGCGAAAAGCTGGAACTCGAGTCACAGAGACAGATCGAAGAACTGGCCCCCCTGTACTCTGACTTTGTTCAGATTAATTATGCCAAGGCGTCCGAACTCGCCGAACTGCTACAGAGTGAAGACAGTTCGCTGATGTCGGAACGAGGCAAGGTGACGACGGACGAGCGCACCAATACCCTGCTGATCCAGGATAGCGCAGAAAAACTGGAAGAAATCCGCCGCATGGTAGCACTGCTGGATATCCCGGTCCGTCAGGTTTTGATCGAGTCGCGTATCGTCATCGCAAACAATGATTTCTCACGCGATCTGGGTGTGAGATTCGGCGCCAGCGGTAACTCCAGCAATGGCGACCGCTTCATTGTCGGCGGCGGTACCCAGCCGGGCAATACCGACTTCGGCTATACCCCCGGATTTGAAACGCCCGCAGGCAGCGGCAACGATGGGCTGCTGGTTAACCTGCCGGTTGCCAATCCGTCCGGTTCGCTGGGCCTGGCGCTCGGCAAGATCGGCAGCAGCCTCATCCAGCTGGAACTCAGCGCCATGCAGCTGGAAGACCGCGGTGAAGTCATCTCCAGCCCGAGGGTCATCACCTCGAACCAGCAGGAGGCCTCCATCCAGCAGGGTGTGGAAATCCCCTACCAGGAAGCAACCTCCAGTGGTGCAACATCGATCAGCTTCAAGGAGGCGGTGCTGGAACTGAAAGTCACCCCGCAGATCACACCGGACGACAATATCATTATGGATCTGAAAGTGAGCAAGGATAACGTGGGTGAAATCTTCTTCGGTGTGCCCAGCGTCGATACCCGCAACGTACGCACCCGGGTACTGGTGGAAAATGGTGAAACCCTGGTTCTGGGCGGCATCTACGAACAGGAAAAGGGTAAACAGGTCGAACGCATTCCCTTCTTCGGCTCACTTCCCGGTGTTGGCTGGCTGTTCAAGACGACATCCAAAACAGACCAGAAACAGGAACTGCTGATATTCGTAACACCTAAAATCATCAAACAGGGCATGGCTGCCGTGGATTACTAGCTAATACTTGTACCGCAAGGCAGTTTCTGGCAAAACTGCCCGACATGAAAAATGTGTCGGGCAGTTTTTTTTTGGTCGGGCCCATGGGGGCCGGCAAGTCCACTATCGGGCGCCAGCTTGCGCGTTGCCTTAAACTGAAATTCGTCGACAGCGACAGAGAAATCGAACTCCGTACCGGCGTCGATATCCCGCTGATCTTTGAACTGGAGGGAGAATCCGGATTCCGCAAAAGGGAGAGGAAAGTGATCGACGAGCTGACCACGAAGCCGGGGATCATGCTGGCAACGGGGGGAGGCGCCGTAATGGATAAGCTCAACAGACAGCATCTGGCGGCACGTGGTCGTGTCATTTATTTACACACCTCGGTTGAACAACAGCTTCAGCGTACAGCCCATGACCGCAACCGGCCGCTGTTACAGACGGCAAACCCAAAGCAGAAACTTCAGGAATTAATGGCAGTCCGTGATCCGTTGTATCGGGAGATTGCTGACTGGGTTATCGAAACCGATGGCTGCCGGGTGCGCGACGTCGTTCAACAGATCATTCATAAAATCGAACAGTCCTGATGGGAGGCGATGGATTACACGGAAAACCACGTTTAATCATTTGCATTTTTTTCCGTGGCTGTAAAAATCGACAGGGATTTTTTGGCCTGGGCCCGGAATTCGATTATTCTAGCCCACTATGAGAAAAACCCTGAACCTTGATCTCGGCGAACGCAGTTACCCCATCCATATAGGACCAGGGCTGATATCACAGCCTGAACTGTACCGGCCACATATCCGTGGCCGCCAGCTTATGCTGGTAAGCAATGAAACTGTCGCCCCGCTTTATCTGCCAAGGGTACGCGAGGCACTGGCCGGCTATCAGCTGGAACAGGTCATTCTTCCTGATGGTGAAGAATTCAAAACCCTGGAAATCCTCAAACGGATTTTTGATGCCTTGCTGCAAAATCGCTTCAACCGCAGCTGTTGCCTGGTCGCGCTGGGTGGCGGTGTTATTGGCGACATGGCTGGCTTTGCCGCGGCAAGCTACCAGCGCGGGGTCGACTTCATCCAGATTCCGACCACTTTACTGGCGCAGGTGGATTCTTCGGTCGGTGGCAAAACCGGCGTCAACCACACACTCGGTAAAAATATGATCGGCGCCTTCCACCAGCCGCGCTGTGTGTTGGCAGACACCAGCACCCTGGATACACTCGATGACAGACAGCTGTCAGCCGGCCTCGCAGAAATAATCAAATATGGATTGATTGAGGATGTCGGGTTCTTTGCCTGGCTCGAGCAAAACATGGATCAGCTGCTGGCTCGCGACACTGAAGCGTTGATTTATGCCATCGAACGATCCTGCCAGTGTAAAGCGGCTATTGTCGCTGCGGATGAATATGAGCACGGAAAACGCGTGCTGCTTAACCTCGGGCATACCTTTGGTCATGCCATAGAAACAGGTATGGGTTATGGCTGCTGGCTGCACGGAGAAGCGGTTGCCGCCGGTATGGCCATGGCCGCTGACCTGTCTGCACGCCACGGCTGGTTATCAGGCACCGACGTCGAGCGCATACGCACACTGCTGGCACGCGCAAAACTTCCTGTTGCGGCACCGAAGGAAATGAGTCGCGAGCAGTTTCTGGATTTGATGGCTGTTGATAAAAAGGCCCTGGACGGCGGCCTGAGGCTGGTCTTGATGGACGACATAGGCCGATCAAAAATCTGCAGTGATTTTGAACCCCGGCTGCTTGAGCAGACGCTCGACCCTGAGTTACCTATGATCGGCTCATGAATACCGAACCCGGTGAACTGATTTCCAGCACCAGGCCTGCGCCTTATGCCGCAACTGATGCCGTTTCCCGGGGGCGACGCTATACAGAGCCGTCGCCAGCTTACCGCAGCGAGTTTCAGCGTGATCGGGACCGGATCATCCATGCTGCCGCCTTTCGTCGGCTCGAATACAAGACCCAGGTATTCGTCAATCACGAAGGCGATCTGTTTCGCACCCGTCTGACACATTCGATCGAAGTTGCGCAGATCGCCCGCTCCATTGCCCGCGCCTTACGGCTTAACGAAGACCTGACCGAAGCCATCGCCCTGGCTCACGACCTGGGCCACACACCCTTCGGACACGCAGGCCAGGATGCCCTTAACGGGTGCATGAAGGAATACGGTGGTTTCGAACACAACCTTCAATCCCTGCGTGTTGTGGACGAGCTGGAAGAGAAGTACGCGGACTTTCCGGGTTTAAATCTGACCTTTGAAACCCGCGAAGGCATCCTCAAACACTGCTCAAGAAAAAATGCCGTGGAACTCGGTGAACTGGGCGAACGTTTTCTTAAAAAACAGCAACCGAGTCTGGAGGCACAACTCACCAACCTGGCCGATGAAATCGCTTATAACAGTCATGATGTAGACGATGGCCTGCGCGCAGAACTGATTCATATCGACCAGTTAAATGAAATACCGTTGTTCTACCAGCAATATCAGGAGGTAAAACAACGCTATCCGGATCTATCACAGCGCCGGACCATCCATGAAGTGGTTCGCAGACTGATCAACTGCCAGGTGGTCGATCTGGTTCAGACCAGCGACCAGCGGCTGGAACAGGTTTGCCCTGCCGACCTGGAATCCGTTCGCCGGCAGCCCCAGGCACTGATCACTTTCAGTGACTCCATGCGTGAACTTAACCACGAACTGAAAGGTTTTTTACGCAACCACCTGTACCGCCACTACCGGGTACACCGTATGAGCGCAAAGGCCATGCGCGTGATTCGTGATCTGTTTGACGCCTTTTTTCAGGATCCCCGCCTGATGCCGGAAGAAGCCCAGCTCAGGGTGGCAGAACTCAGTGATAATGCCGGTACAATCGGGCAGGCGCGTGCCGTCGCCGACTATATCGCCGGCATGACCGATCGTTATGCCATCACCGAACATGCACGGGTTTATAATCCAGAGAAACTGACTTGATGCTGGCTCTGTCGCCAGAACACATATGCGTATCTATATGCAAATTCCACCCAGCGATGCTGGGCCACCAAAGTTTTACCACCTGCAGCTCCAGGAGGATCTGCTTGAAGGCTGGACTCTGGTGCGCCAATGGGGCTTTCAGGGTTCCGGGGGCCGAATGGTGCGTGATCACTACCCCGACCGCGAGAGCGCAGAAGAGGCAATGCTGTCGCTACGCGATGCACAATTGAAAAAAGGATATCAAGTCGTGTTTATGCAGGCGCAGACATGAGCAACGCTGAATCATCACAACCCGCTCCGCCCGGCTACCTGGAAACGTTTTCGCTGCGCTGTGAGCCCTTCGCAGACCGGATCGACAGTCGCTTCTTTTATGCTGGCACGACGCTGATGCAGCGCCTGGACCTGCTCACTCACCTGACACAGTTCGGTGACTCCGTGATTCTCGTCTCGGGTCCGCCCGGTAGCGGTAAAACCACCCTGCTCAGCCGTTTCGTCGGACAGTCCAATAATCAGTGGCTGCTGTGTCTGATAGACGCAGCAGATGACTTCAGCCAGTTTCCCAATCGCCTGGCTGATGCACTCGGTAGCGGCTCGTTCTCCAGCGAACAGGAACTGCTTACCCAGTGGATAAACCACAGCGATAGCTCCGGTTTGCTTGTTATTCTGATCGATAACGCCGAACAACTGGATGTATCCGCCCTTGACCGGCTTTGCGTACTGCTCGGTCAGGCTTCGGCAGATCGCATACAAATCATCCTGTTCGGCATCCCGGAAGCACAACTACGGCTTAAGCAGGCGTTTGAGCAAAAAACGCTATCCGGCTCAACCCAGCGCCTGGAGATGCCGCGTCTGAACGAGGAGGAAACGTCCTCCTATCTGATGTACCGGCTGGCGGTCGCCGGTTACAGTGGAGAAAGTCCATTTACCACCACCGAAGTACGCGCCATGTGCAAAGCGGCAGATGGCCGCCCGGCAGGCCTCAACCAGCTTGCCATCCAGGCGCTGCTGGAACGCCATGCGCGAACCAAAAGCAAACGCCTGCGCCCCGTCATCGGCAAACGTAAAGGCAATGCACTGGCCTGGGTACTTGCCTCGGTCGGCGTCTTATCGGTAGCGGTTTACATGGGTTGGCAGCGATTCTATCCTCCATCAAGCGAAGCATATCGACCACTCAGCCCGCAGCGGCCGATGGAAGAACGATCTCTGGCACTTCCTGAACCAATCCCGTTGCCATTGCCCGTGGAAGCCAAACAAGCTGCAATTGAAACTGTGGCGGAGTTAACCGCCCCCCCGAGCAAGCTGCCGCTGCCTGACTCTGCAGCACCATCCGAGCCCGCGATCGGCAAAGACGAAATCATTGCAGTGATTCCGGAACCCGAAGAAACTGCCGCGCCCGACAATGAAGCACAGGAAAAAACAGTACCGTCCTTGTCTCCATCAGAGCAAGAGCCGGCCTCTGAACCAGCCAGCCTCGAAACCGTGAAACCGGAAAAGCCAGCAACGACCGCAGAAACAACAACGCAAACTGCTGCTGTCGAACAGGACCAGGCGAAAGAAATTCTCCCCCACCGTGAACCCTGGCTGCTGGAACAACCCGAAGCGTTTTTCAGTCTGCAACTGGTGGGATCGCGGAACGAAAAATCGATTGCCGGCTATATTCGACGCCATAAACTCGACAAGCATCAAGCCGCCTACTATCGCGGCCACTACCAGGGTGACACCTGGTATGTCCTGATGTACGGCGTCTATCCAACCCAAAAAGCCGCCCTCGATGGACGAGACTCACTGCCCGCTGAAATCCGCAAGGCCAAGCCCTGGCTGCGCAACCTCAAATCCGTGCATACCTCAATTCGCGAGGCGCAATAGAGCACAGCCCCGATTTTTCGCCACATGCCCCAGGGCAGAAGGTGAGGAATGGGACATTCCGAGAGGCTCCTCTGGAGGGCCCTCTCTTGCTGCGCAATTCACCTTGAAGGACACGAGTTCAGCTGTTGTTGCTTTGTGACCTTCACGCCCTTCAAGGTGAATCGTCGCCAGGTGAGTTGACAGCGCCACCAGATTTCCACATGGGAAACAAGGTTTAAAATCTAAACTACTGGCTAAAAACGCGCTTCTCCATTATTCTTTCCGGCCCGAATTTTAGCGAAAGGTTTTCCACCCATCCCTCCTGGGAGGAATGGTGTTACGCGCGCTTAACACCTTAAATCCCTTGAATTTAAATTGTTACAGAGGTTGGATATGAGTCACGGGGCATTCCCGAAAAAACAGGGCCTGTACGATCCCGGCAACGAGCACGATGCCTGCGGGGTCGGATTCGTCGCACATATCAAAGGTATGCAGAGTCATGCAATTGTGCGTCAAGGCCTGCAGATTCTGGAAAACCTGACCCACCGCGGCGCGGTCGGCGCTGATCCTCTGGCGGGTGACGGCGCCGGCATCCTGCTTCAGATTCCCGACACCTTTCTGCGTGAAGAGAGTGCCGCACTCGGAATTGAACTACCGGCGCCCGGCCATTACGCAGTCGGCACGATATTCCTGCCACAGCAGAACCAGACCCGCGCTGAATGCGAAGCCCTGATCGAACGTATCATCGAGGAGGAGGATCAGCTGCTGCTCGGTTGGCGCGATGTGCCCACTGACAACAGCGGCCTGGGCCAGAGCGTCAAAGACGTTGAACCTGTGGTTCGCCAGCTGTTCATCAGCTGTGGCGAAGACTGCCTGTCGCAGGATGAATTAGAGCGCAGGCTTTTCATCATTCGCAAACGGATCGAACACCAGGTCCGTGAATCCGACTGGGAAGGCCGGGAAAATTTCTACATTCCCTCACTGTCCAGCCGCACCCTGCTGTACAAGGGTATGCTGCTGGCGAATCAGGTTGACACCTATTACCGGGACCTGAAAGATGAGCGGATGGTGTCAGCCATGGCCCTGGTACACCAGCGTTTCTCCACCAACACTTTTCCTTCGTGGGACCTGGCGCAGCCCTTCCGCATGATTGCCCACAACGGCGAGATCAACACCCTGCGCGGCAATGTCAACTGGATGCGCGCGCGCCGCCATTCCATGGCTTCCGAGCTGTTTGGTGCCGATCTGGAAAAAGTCTGGCCGCTGATCACCGGGGGGCGGTCTGACTCCGCCTGCTTCGATAATGCGCTGGAACTGCTGGTCGCCGGTGGTTACTCCATGGCACACGCCATGATGATGCTGATACCGGAAGCCTGGGCCGGCAACCCGCTAATGGACGAAAGCCGCAGGGCATTCTACCAATATCATGCGGCCCTCATGGAACCCTGGGACGGGCCGGCCGCAGTGGCTTTTACCGACGGCCGCCAGATCGGTGCAACCCTGGACCGCAACGGCCTGCGTCCGGCGCGTTATCTGATCACCGACGATGATCTGGTCGTGATGGCCTCGGAAATGGGCGTTCTCGCTATTCCAGACAGCAAGATCGTTAAAAAATGGCGCCTGCAACCCGGCAAGATGTTCCTTATTGACCTGGAGCAGGGCCGTATTATCGACGACACCGAGCTGAAGAATGAACTGTCCGCCAGCCACCCCTACCAGGAGTGGCTGGACAAAAGCCAGATCCATCTGGAGAACCTGCCCGCCAAGGTGGCCGGCGACGGCGGCGAACCCGAAACGCTGCTGGATCGTCAGCAGGCCTTTGGCTACACCCAGGAAGACCTCAAGATTCTGTTGATGCCGATGGCGGTCACCGGCCAGGAAGGCATTGGTTCCATGGGCGCCGACAGCCCGATTGCTGTGCTGTCGAACAAGGCCAAACCGCTGTTTAATTATTTCAAACAGAATTTCGCCCAGGTCACAAATCCACCGGTCGACCCGATACGCGAAGAGCTGGTCATGTCACTGGTGTCGCTGATCGGTCCACGCCCCAACCTGCTGGATCTACATAGCGGCGGCAAACACATGCGCCTGGAGATCAACCAGCCGATCCTGACCAACAAGGATCTCGAACGTATCCGTAACATCGAAAAGACGACTGAAGGTGCTTTCCGCACCAAGACGGTTGACATCTGCTATTCCGCCGATCAAGGCGCTGCCGGTATGGAGGATGCGCTGACTTCAGTCTGTGAACAGGCTGAAATAGCGGTGCAGGAAGGCTTTAATATCCTGATTCTGTCCGACCGTTGCGTATCGGCGCAGCGGATACCGATACCGGCCCTGCTGGCTACTTCGGCGGTCCACCATCACCTGGTTCGTGCCGGCCTGCGCACCGAGTCGGGTCTGGTGCTGGAAACCGGCGCTGCGCGCGAAGTCCACCAGTTTGCCGTACTGGCCGGTTACGGTGCCGAAGCCATCAACCCCTACCTGGCGTTCGAAACACTGGTATCGATGAAAGACGATCTGCCGGACGATCTCGACGAGGCCGAGATCAACAAACGCTACATAAAAGCCGTTGGCAAGGGTCTGCTGAAAGTATTTTCCAAAATGGGTATCTCCACCTATCAGTCCTACTGTGGTGCACAGATTTTCGACGCCATTGGATTGAAGACCGAATTTATTGAAAAATATTTCACCGGTACCGCCAGCATGGTGGAAGGCGTCGGTATCGAGGAAATCGCCGAAGAAGCCGTACGCTGGCACCGCGATGCCTATGGTGACAATCCGATCTATGCCGAAGCGCTGGATGTCGGTGGCGATTATGCCTTCCGTATTCGCGGTGAAGACCACATGTGGACGCCGGATACCATATCCAGCTTACAGCACGCGACCCGTGCCAATGACGCCGGGACATATGACGAATACTCGCGCCTGGTGAACGTACAGAACGAAAACCTGCGTACCCTGCGCGGCCTGTTCGAGCTGAAGTTTGCCAGTGCCGCCGTGCCGCTGGACGAAGTGGAACCGGCCAGTGAAATCGTTAAGCGATTCGCCACCGGCGCCATGTCTTTCGGCTCGATTTCCTGGGAAGCCCATACCACGCTGGCTATTGCCATGAACCGCCTGGGCGGGAAATCCAACACGGGAGAAGGTGGTGAAGAACGCAGCCGCTTCAAGACCATGGAAAACGGCGATTCCATGCGTTCAGCCATTAAACAGGTGGCTTCCGGACGTTTCGGTGTCACCACCGAGTATCTGGTGAACGCCAACGACATCCAGATCAAGATGGCGCAGGGAGCGAAACCAGGTGAAGGCGGCCAGTTACCCGGTCACAAGGTCAACGAATGGATCGCCAAAGTGCGTCACTCGACGCCTGGCGTCGGCCTGATTTCACCGCCACCCCATCATGACATCTATTCCATCGAGGATCTTGCCCAGCTGATCCATGATCTGAAGAATGTGAACCCGAAAGCTCGTATCAGCGTAAAACTGGTGTCGGAAGTTGGTGTCGGCACGGTAGCTGCCGGCGTCTCCAAGGCGCACGCCGATCACGTCACCATCGCCGGTTACGATGGTGGTACCGGCGCTTCACCGCTGACATCCATCCGCCACGCCGGCAGCCCGTGGGAACTGGGGTTGGCGGAAACCCATCAGACACTCGTGCTGAATAGGTTGCGCGGCCGTATTTCCGTACAGGTCGACGGCGGTATGCGTACCGGCCGTGACGTGGTGATCGGTGCATTGCTGGGCGCCGACGAATTCGGTTTCGCCACCGCACCTTTGATCGTCGCAGGCTGCATTATGATGCGCAAATGCCACCTCAACACCTGCCCGGTCGGTGTCGCCACCCAGGACGAAGAATTGCGCAAGCGCTTTAGCGGAAAACCGGAACACGTGGTGAACTTCTTCTTCTTTGTTGCCGAAGAGATTCGCCAGCTGATGGCTAAACTCGGCTTCCGCAATTTCAGTGACATGATTGGACGTATGGACAAGCTGGACATGCGTAGCGCCATCGACCACTGGAAAGCCAAAGGCCTGGACTACACACGCATTCTGCACAAACCGGAAGCGGGCCCGGGCGTCGCCACCTTCAATAATGAAAAGCAGGACCACGGTCTGGAAAAAGCGCTCGACAACAAGTTGATTGAACAGGCCAAACCAGCGCTGGAACGCGGTGAGGCAGTAACAATTGAAACACCGATCAAAAACGTCAACCGTAGCGTCGGCGCTATGCTGTCCGGCCGTATTGCCGAACGTTATGGCCTCGACGGCCTCCCCGAGGACACCATCCATGTCAAACTCAAGGGCGTAGCCGGTCAAAGTTTCGGCGCCTGGGTCACGCACGGCGTCACCCTGGAACTGCAAGGTGAAGGTAACGACTATGTTGGCAAAGGCCTCTCCGGTGGCCGCCTGGTGGTCTATCCACCCGCTGACTGCCCTATTGTTCCGGAACAGAACATTATCGTCGGCAACACGGTTTTATACGGTGCAATTTCCGGCGAATGCTATTTTCGCGGTGTAGCCGGTGAACGCTTTGCGGTACGCAACTCCGGCGCCAGCGCGGTGATCGAAGGTGTTGGTGACCACGGCTGCGAATACATGACCGGCGGCGTGGTGGTGGTGCTCGGTAAAACCGGACGTAATTTCGCCGCCGGCATGAGCGGTGGTATCGCTTACGTACTCGATGCAAATGGCGGCTTCAGGGAGCGCTGCAATCTCGCCATGGTGGAATTGGAACCGATTCCTGAAGAAGACGACGCGCTGGAAGCCCTGGATCATCAGGGCGGCGATCTGGAAACCCACGGCAAAGTTGACATCAGCTCCGACATGACCCGCTACGATGCGTTGCGACTGCGCCGCCTGATCGAGAAACACGCGCACTACACCGGCAGCAGCGTGGCACAGGCTGTCCTCGACAACTGGAATGAGACTCTGCCGAAATTTGTGAAAATAATGCCGGTCGACTACCGTCGCGCACTGGAAGACATGAAGCGGGCGCAGGCCGATGAGCTGGCGGCAGCTGCGAGTGGCTGAGCGGGATGATTGATTAATTCCTGCGACGGACACACAGCTTATTCGTCGCTTGAGCTTTGTGTTTACAACTGAATATCATAAGAATTGAATATATAGCTATGGGCAAACCAACCGGATTCATGGAATACACGCGGCAGGACCGCGCTTACACGCCTGTTGAAGAGCGCATCAAGCACTTCGAGGAATTCGTCATTCCGTTGAGCGATCAGGCGCTGAAAGAGCAGGGTGCGCGCTGTATGGACTGTGGCATCCCCTTCTGTCACCAGGGCTGCCCGGTCAACAACATCATACCGGACTGGAATGACCTGGTGTGGAAAGGTGAGTGGCAACGCGCCATCAAGGTCCTGCACTCCACCAACAACTTCCCCGAGTTTACCGGCCGCATCTGCCCGGCTCCCTGCCAGGAAGCCTGTACGCTGAACCTGACCGACGAGCCGGTCACCATTAAAACCATCGAATGCGCCATCGTTGACAGGGCCTGGGACAATGGCTGGATAAAACCGCTACCCGCCCAACACAAAACCGGCAAAAAGGTCGCAGTCGTGGGTTCCGGCCCCGCCGGCATGGCCTGTGCACAGCAACTGGCACGCGCCGGGTACGATGTCACCCTGTTTGAAAAGAACGATCGCATCGGCGGCTTGCTGCGCTACGGCATCCCCGATTTCAAAATGGAAAAACGCTTGATTGACCGCCGCGGTGAACAAATGCAAGCGGAAGGCGTCATCTTCAGACTCAGCACCCACGTCGGTTCCGACATCACCAGCGGACAATTGATGAATGAGTTTGACGCCGTGGCGTTAACCGGTGGCTCCGAACTTCCGCGGGATCTGCCGGTAACGGGCCGTGAACTGGAAGGCGTTCACTTTGCCATGCAGTTCCTGCCCCAGCAGAACAGGCGCGAAGCCGGTGACGCCGTAGCCGCTGATCTTTCCATCACGGCAACGGACAAACATGTCATTGTCATCGGTGGCGGTGACACAGGTTCCGACTGTATCGGCACTTCCATCCGTCAAGGGTGCAAGTCCGTCACCCAGCTTGAAATCCTGCCCAAACCACCGGAAAGGGAAGACAAGGGCCTGATCTGGCCCGATTGGCCCAACAAGATGCGCACCTCGTCTTCCCAGGAAGAAGGCACCACGCGTGACTGGTGTGTTGCCAGCAAAGAATTCATTGGCGAAAACGGCAAGCTCAGCAAAATCCGCTGCGTTCGTGTCGAATGGGAAAAGGATGATCAGGGCGCCTGGCAAATGAATGAAATCGAAGGCAGCGAATTCGAACTCGATGCCGACCTGGTGCTGCTCGCCATGGGCTTTATCCATCCCGTGCATGAAGGTATGCTGAATGATCTGGGTGTCGACTACGATGGCCGAGGCAACGTCAAGGGCGATACTGAAGGTGCGGATGCCTACAAGACGTCAATCGACAAGGTGTTTGCCGCCGGTGACATGCGGCGCGGGCAATCGCTGGTAGTCTGGGCCATCCGCGAAGGCCGGCAATGTGCGCGGGCGATCGATGAATTTCTGATGGGATCATCTGAATTACCACGCTAGGACTTATGAGCAAACTGGAAAACGACCGCCTGCTACGCGCGCTGCTACGCCAACCGGTAGACGTCACGCCTGTATGGATGATGCGCCAGGCCGGGCGTTACCTGCCGGAATACCGGGAAACCAGAAAGAAAGCCGGCAGCTTCATGAAGCTGTGCACCAACCCGGAGCTGGCCTGTGAAGTCACCCTGCAACCGCTGGAACGATTTCCACTGGACGCCGCGATTCTGTTTTCGGATATTCTCACTGTCCCGGACGCCATGGGCCTGGGCCTGCATTTTGCCGAGGGCGAGGGTCCACGATTCAAAAACCCGCTGCGTGACGAGAAACAGATTCAGGCCCTCGCTGTCCCTGACCCGGAAACCGAACTTCGTTACGTGATGGATGCCGTGCGCACCATTCGTCGTGAACTTAACGGCCGTGTTCCACTGATCGGCTTTTCCGGTAGTCCGTGGACCCTGGCGACTTACATGGTGGAAGGCGCTTCCAGCAAAGATTTCAGCATCATCAAGGCTATGATGTACGATCGCCCGGAGCTGCTGGATCAGCTGCTGGATACTGTCGCCGAGTCGGTAACGCTTTATCTCAACGCACAAATAAAAGCCGGCGTCCAGACGGTCATGATTTTTGATACCTGGGGCGGCGCACTGACC
>Ga0316193_10001529_pt1 | contig 15691 bp, 12 predicted proteins | sample MerIslsedime2_MG_FD_207735 | JGI IMG/M metagenome (GOLD analysis project Ga0316193, IMG submission 207735) | Coastal sediment microbial communities from Maine, United States - Merrow Island sediment 2 | ecosystem: Environmental > Aquatic > Marine > Coastal > Sediment | place: USA: Maine...
AGATTCGATTTTCAGATAAATAAAGGATTGTTCCTGTATCCTGAACAAATTCAGGCTCAGATTTTTCAATTTTCGGATAATTATCCTTGAACGGTAACACTCGGATATTTGATTCGACTGTTAAATTCATTTGATTATAAATTCTCAAATTCTTAGCCTTTAAATTTTTGTGGATATGCGTTACAATTCAATAAAATACAAGGAGTTGCGATGCAGGAAATGTGAACATTTACTGAGCACCTCGCCTACACAATATGTAGTGCCTAAAAATTTGAGACTTGGAGATTTAATGATGGAAAAATTTAACTCGCTCATAAATTGTTTTACAGTGTAGATGTCCTTACAACTGATGGTGATTTCTAAATACATTTTATAATTGTTACACCATTTCATCGCACCATAATATTCTATTGCTCTGCCTCAACAAAATCTTGTGCCCATCAATTTTCCATTCTTTCTATTTTTTGCAATATTGTGAGAAAGTTGGTACCTTTTAATGGTATATTGAGGGATATCACCACCAGATATATTCAGGGAATAGAAGTGTCTGCGATTGCCATGACCTTGATCTCTTTGCAACGTTTTGTATTACGAACAAAATTAACCCTTTATTACAAGAGTAAAGCTACCATGGATAAACGTTTCACGAAAATAGATGGCACCGCGCTGATTAAGCTCCTTGCCCAGTTCGGTAAGAATCTGTTTGAACACTCCTTGGCTACCATAGGTTTGGAACCAGCGGTGGCGGGTCTGATGTTGGGAATAGCGTAGTGGTAGATCTTTCCAGGAGCTCCTTTTCGAAGCATCCATAGGATAACATTTAGCATGTTCCTGGTGTTTCAAAGCAAATCCTCTGCCATCTTTTTTTATCTTGAGGAGATGAAATAAAAGGCTCTATTCGGATCTATTGTTCGTTTATGAGTTTTTCCACAGTATATGCAATGGTAAAAATCAAGTGTCTATATTTGTTTTTAAGATAAGCTTTATGTAATAATGGTCTCAACTTCCAATTTTAACAACCATTTTGTACGGAAACCGTAAAGAGGAAAAATGATACATATAGAGAATAAAATAAATAATAAAGATACAGCTGCCATTGTAAAGGCGTTGTTTGAGATATCCAATGCAGTCAGCAACACTGGCAATCTTGATGAACTATATGCATCCATACACAAATCCTTAAAACAAATTCTTGATGTATCAAATTTGTTTATTGCACGTGTGGATACAAAAGAACGCACACTGCATTTCCCCTATGTTGTTGATACAGTGGATGATGATTTTTCTCCAATCACCGATTTTAATTCTGATGATTCACTTACAGGTTTGGTTGTTTCCCGACGCAAACCAATTTTATTAAAAGCCGAAGAACTCGAAAAACGAGCAAATCAAAATGGTATTTGGGGTCCAGTGCCCCGTACTTGGATGGGTGCTCCGCTAATTATAAAGGATGAAGTGATCGGTGTAGTAGCCGTACAAAGCTATTTAGATGCCAATCTCTATACTAAGCAAGACCTGCAGATACTTTCGACTGTTTCTTTTCAAGTAGCCATTTCTATTGATCGTAAGCGTTCTGAAGATGAATTGCGTGAGAGTAAAAAGAAATTGTCTGAATTATCTAACCAGACTGAGCAATTCAGCCTGGCGGCAGCATCCATGATCACAATACAAGATGAACAGCAGTTTTTCAATAAAATCAGTAAGGCAATTGTTGATTTTTCAGATTATCACAGAGTGCTTATATCACTGTTTAAAAATGAATCGCCATATAGAGATATCATCGCTTTTGGTGGAGTAGAAGAAGAAGTTGTTGATCGGCTGAGAAAAGTGGAAATGCCTAGAAGCTGGTATGATAAGGTTTTTGTCGATGAAAATATTGTTGGATGTTGCAGCTACTATATTCCTTACACAAAAAAAAACATACTGAACCAGGATGCAACCATCTATGGAAGCGGGCTTGCTCCTGAGCAAGAAGATAAATGGCATCCAGAAGACAATCTTTTTGTGAGGATGAATGATAATAAGGGTGAGACAATCGGCGTAATATCCGTTGACGAATCAAAATCCGGATTAAAGCCTAATCATGAAACTGTAAGGCCTTTGGAAATTTTTTCTAACCTTATCGCGCAGATAGTCATTCTAAAAAAGGAACAAAAGGACAGGCGAAAAGCAGAATTATGGGCTTCAGAGCAACGACTTGCCTTGATGGTTGAACAATCGCCGCTTGCAGTGGTTGAATGGAACCTGGATTTTGAAGTAACCAAGTGGAATATCTCCGCTGAGCGAATGTTTGGATACACTACGGAAGAAGCCTTAGGCCAGCTTGCAACTAAGCTAATTGTGCCAGAAGAGATGCGAACGACTGTAAATCAGATATGGCAGGACTTGATAGATCAGAGCGGAGGAACATATTCCATCAACGACAATTTAACCAAATGTGGACGCACAATTACCTGTGAGTGGCACAACACAGGTTTGATAAATACCGAAGGGCAAATTTCGGGTGTTCTTTCCGTAATACAGGACATCACCGAACGGAAACGCGCCGAAGAGGAAATTACGATTCAGAAGGCTTACCTGGAGCAGCTTTTTGAAGCCTCAACCGAAGCGATTGCTTTGATAAATGAAAATGATCTGGTAGAAAGTATAAACGGCCAATTCACCGATATTTTCGGCTTTTCCCCGGATGAGGTCGTGGGCAGATCCTTGGATGACACGATTATACCCCCATACCATATAGAGGAAGGAAAAGCCGTTAAGAAAGAAATTAAAAAGGGTAAGCACATTTTCCAGGAAACAGTGCGGCAACGTAAAGACGGCAGTCTGGTGGATGTTTCGGTTACCGGCATGCCGATCTCCATAAATGGAAAAGATGCAGGTGTTTACGCCATCTACCGCGATATTTCAAGCCAGAAAAAGGCGGAACAGGAACTCAAAAAGGCCAAAACAGCCGCCGAAGAAGCCACCCAGGCCAAGAGCGACTTTCTGGCCAATATGAGTCATGAGATCCGGACACCCCTGAACGCGATTATCGGCTTGAGCCATCTGGCCAAGGAAACGCAGTTGACCCCACAGCAATTGGACTATCAGGAAAAAATTCACACATCCGCTTATACGCTTTTGCGGTTGATCGACGATATCCTGGATTTTTCCAAGATCGAAGCCGGCAAGCTCGATCTTGAAAGAAACAGCTTTAATGTGGTGGAGGTCCTGGAAAGGATGTCTTCCATCATCAGCGTCAGAAGTAACGAAAAAGGTATCCGCTTTGCACTTCATATCCCGGGTGCCATTCCGAACCCTCTTAGAGGCGATGCCCTGCGCCTGGAACAGGTGCTGCTAAACCTGACCTCAAATGCGGTCAAGTTCACGCCGCAAGGAGAAGTTGCAGTGGCCGTCGAGTTGGTCGAGCAGTCTGAGCAGGAAGCGGTCCTGCGATTTATAGTCAGCGACACCGGTATCGGAATGAGCCCGGAGCAAATCGAGCAGTTGTTTGAACCTTTTCACCAGGCCGATTTTACCATTGCCCGCGATTACGGCGGTACGGGATTGGGTCTGGCGATTTGCAGGCGATTGTTGGAAATGATGGACAGCAAGATTCAGGTCCGCAGCACCCTTGGTCAAGGCAGCCAATTCAGCTTTGCGGTGCGCTTTGAAAAAGCGGCGGGTGTGGAACCTGAATTTACCGCCGGCATCTCCAGGGAGGTTGCCAAAGAGCTGCTTGGGGGCCGTCGTGTTCTGGTGGTGGAAGACAATGAAACCAATTTGCAGGTCGCCCGTGAAATGATGGAACAGGTTGGCCTTGAGGTGGTCACGGCCGCCAACGGCTTGGAGGCGGTGAAGCGGTCTACTGAAGAACGGTTTGACGGTATTCTGATGGACTTGCAGATGCCGGTGATGGACGGATTGACCGCTACGAAGGAGATCCGCAAAGGTTCTGCTCCGCAAGACCTTCCCATTTTAGCCATGACCGCCAACGCCCTAGCCGGCGACCGTGATAAATGCCTGGCCGCTGGCATGAACGATCATATCGCCAAGCCGATCAGACCGGAAATCCTGTATAAAACCCTGGTTCGCCGGCTCAGACCGGATGTTGATGTGAACGTCTGCCCGGACAAGAGTATGGCTGCTGAACCGGTTTCCCTGGAGGTCGCCGGCGACTTGCCCTGCATACAAGGCGTTGATGTCCGGGTCGGGTTGGCCGGTGTGAACAACGACTGGCAGCTGTATACGAAACTGATATACAATTTCCACAGTCGCCATCACGGCATCAAAGAAGAAATCCAGGCTGAGTTGGAGCGCGGTGACATGAATGCCGCTAAACGGCTGGCCCATACTATCAAAGGCTTGGCCGGAACGATAGGGGCCGGAAGACTAGCTGGAATCGCGACTCAAATGGAATCCGCTATAATTGCTGGCGGCAACGATCGCATTCCGAATCTATTGGACCGTTTTTCCAAAGAAGTCGCGCGGGTGATGAAGGCCCTGGATGATTTTATTAAAAACGAGGATACGAGGCGAAGCGAACAGACAGCCAGCGGTGATGAGCCCGCCGACCAGACCCCCAAATCAGTGGCTGCACCAAGTTTAAAAAAAATGTTTCAAGAATTATCCGAACTCATTGATAAACATGATTCCGATGTCATCAAACTTGTCGCCGAAATCAAGACCTTGTTGGGTCCATCCAATATCAACGACAATTTTCTGAAGCTGGAATCTTATATAAACAGCTTTAAGTTCGAGCAAGCCAAAAAAGCACTTGAGCAAGCGACCAAAGACTTGGGCCATTAATCCGCATTTCAGACCAAATGAAGCCGGCAGTTTCCAAACTGGTAATAGAGACGATGTCGTTGGCGTAGTGCCCGGAATTTTGACTCAATGTTTTAAAGGAGTAACATGTCCTCGCAAAATAGAAAGACACGGATACTGGTAATTGACGATGAAGAAATATACATACATGCTATCGTCGGTCAGTTGGCGCAAACGTATAAGGTCATCATTGCCTTAAACGGACCAGAGGGGCTGAGGATCGCCCAATCAAAGCCTCCACCCGACTTGATTCTTTTGGACGTCATGATGCCGGATATGGGAGGCTTTGAAGTTTGCCGTCAGCTTAAAAAAGACCCACACACGAAAGATATTCCCGTAATTTTCCTGACCGCTATGACAAGGGCAGAAGACGAACAGAAGGGCCTGGAACTAGGCGCAGTGGATTATATCACGAAACCAATCAGTCCTCCAATCATGGTTACACGCATAAAAACACACCTCCAACTCAAAAAAGCCAATGATTTATTGAAGTTTCAAAACGAAATTCTGGAACAAACGGTACAAGAGCGCACACAACAATTATCACTGATGAACCAATCTCTCTCTCGTTTTGTGCCTGACGAATTCCTGGACTTTCTTCAGAAAAAGAGCATTACTGAAGTCAATTTAGGTGATCACGTAAGTACCGAGATGACTGTGCTGTTTTCAGATATTCGCGCCTTTACCACGCTGTCAGAAAGCATGACACCTCAACAGAACTTTAATTTTGTAAACACGTATTTTAGCAAGATTAGTCCGGTAATTCGAGAGCATGGAGGTATGATTGTAAAATATTTGGGTGATGGAATGATGGCGATATTCCCAAAAAATCCTAATGATGCCGTACAAGCGGGGATTATTACGCTCAAGCGCGTGGCAGATTACAATCATGACCATCAACAACATGAAACACCACCGATTCAGGTGGGGATAGGGATTCATTTTGGGCACATGATGTTTGGAATGGTTGGTGAAGCACATAGAATACAAGGGGACGCTTTCTCGGGCAATGTCAATCTCACAGCTCGAATAGAACAGGTAACCAAGTATTATGGAGTTTCACTAGCCATTAGTGAAGATATTTATAATAAAATAGACTCCAGCATGTATCACATCCGATTTCTTGGTTATGTGACATTGAAAGGAAGGAATCGTCCTTTTTCAATTTATGAAGTGTATGATGCTGATCCGGGAGATCTGTTGAAACGAAAATTAGACACAAAAGTGATTTTCGAAAAAGGACAGCAACACTATTTTGCAAAGGAATTTGCAGCAGCGGTCAAGTGCTTTAATGATGTTCTAACTTTACTCCCTGATGATATGACGACGCGGCATTATTTTCAACGATCATCAACATACCTGCTTGAAGGTGTACCAGATGACTGGCAGGGCATCCGGACCATGGACAAAATATAGGCATAGTGAACAGTGAAAGGATCAGGACCTAATATTTATTATCATATTAGGAGCTAGACCTACCACAAGATATTGTAGCGGGAGCTTCGATTGCGTATTTATGAGTATCGGTTATTAATTTAGAATCTGAGACAAAGGCTATAATTTTGCCTTCTATTATAAAATCTAAAAGCATGTAAATTTTGGATGTGTGTTGCAAACCTGAAGAGATCGGACATCTTAAAGAAGGGGCTATTTTGAGGGTAGCTAAAAAATGATGTCTGTTGTGATGAAAAAATTCAACAATACTTGCATTATAGAAAATATCATGCAATGGCGAGCCGGTTGTGAATTGTACCGGTATCTTTTAATTTTTCAAGCTGTGGATATTCCACTTTCGGATAATATGTTGTTCAGAACTTTTGGCTCCATCCAGCACTTTTCGGATCGACTTTGCCAACTAATATTCACCTCGATATATCCATTTTTGTCCTTGCTGATATCGCATACCACCGCTATCCGAGTATTTCCCTCAAGACTTGAATATGCTTTGGTCCAATACCACAGCAACCGCCAATAACCTTTACACCTTGCGCCACCCACTTCTGCGCTTCTGAGGCATACGCTTCAGGTGAAATTATATCGATGAATTGCCAATTAGGCATAATAAACTCTCCGGAATGCGCATAGACGCCTATCGGTCCGGACCATTTTTCTTTCAGGACCGAGAGCGAAGGCTGGATATCTTCAGTAAGCGTATGCATGACAGAAACTAATGGTGTCTCCTTTGCAGAAAGAGTTTGAAGTGCATCTGCAAAACTTATAGTTCCCTGGGTGTAGGTCAACTGAACTTTACCTTCGGCGTCAACATTGGTACTATAGCCGGTCCAGACCGGCAATCCTGTCTGTTTGGCTGCTTGATGGGCGATGTTTGTATATTCTATATCACGCATCATCTCCAGTACGAAAAAGTCGACACCGTTATCAGCCAAAATATTAGCTTGGTCATTAAAGTTTGTTAATGCCACAGCAGGAGTGGGCTGTTCTTCCCCAAAGGTGGTGGTAGAGATAGAGCCAGCTATGTAGATAGGTCTGTCGGCAGCGTTATCTCGAGCTTCAACTGCGATACGGGCTGCGGTGGCGTTGATAAGCTCAAATTTATCAGCCAAATTGCACGAGTCAAGCACGTGCCGAGAGGTTGAAAATGTATTGGTGATAATTATGTCTGCACCAGCTCTAATGTACTCTTCGTGAATCTGGCGCAGGATTTCCGGCTGGGTGATTGTCGAGCTTGCACTCCAGCCTTTTTCTTCCATTGGAACCCCGCGCTTCTCCAGCTCGGTGCCTGTGCCGCCGTCCATGATGATGAGCTCGCCCTGACGGAGTCGTTTTTGTAAATGCATTGTTCTTATTCTTTTTTGACTTTTAGTTTGATAAACTCAAGTACCACGGACAAAATAAGATATTGTCTGTTTAATTCCGGTAACGAGCTTTTAAAATAATATTTATATAGCCATCTTTCTATATCATCTTTAACCGTTAAAAAAAAACATCACTTTTAAAATTACATCATCGTATTTAATCAACCATTCTTGCATTATTACTGAATGGCAAAATATTAAAGTATTTTGATGGAATTCATAAAGCTCGCAAAATTCTGGCTAAATTTCGATCATAGTAATTTTCAATTTCAGATATCATCTTTCCCACTTGAATTGAAACTCGACCTCTTCAGCATTGCCCTCGCGCTCGTGTTCAATATTAAATACTGCTTTGGCAGGTATTAGGATTCTCTCGCCTGCTATCTGAACTTGAAATTGTTTGCCGTTTTCTAAACAGTCGGCGAGTCTTCTCAGTTTCGCCACCATCTGTTTTGTCGTGTACCCTTTTTCGATGTCTCTGTCTTTTTTCTTGGCCATCTAATTCTCATGCTTTAAAATTGCAGAATCCCTTTTTATTTCAAACAAACCCCTTATTTTTCCAAAGATCACAGGAACGGATAAGAAATTCTAAAATTCTTTTTTGTTCCATAAGAGGGAATGAATAAAATCATGACCGTACCATTTCTTCGCGAAAGTCCAAAACCACCTTGATGGCGCCGCTGCGTTTGTCTTTTGCCGTACGAACAGCCATGCGCCATTGCTCTAACGGGAAGCGATGGGTGATAAATCCATCGATGAAAAGTTTCTTTTTCAACAGCAAGTCTGTAGTTAAATCATAGGTGGATTGTCTAACCCCATTCCAATTCTCCATGCCGTGAGCATACAGGCCGATCAGTCCGACTTCCTGATACCAGATAGGGGTTAGATCTACATGCATGGGTTTCAAGCTGACACCGGCCAGCACCACGGTGCCGCCGGCCCGGGCCCAGCGAAGACTGTCCTTAACTGTTTTCGCTGAACCTACGCAATCATAGACCACATCGAAGCCACCCAGGATCATACGGTTTTTGAATTTGCCAGTGTAAAGCTTGCCGGAAGTAATGCGGGCGGATGCTATATAGAGATCTTCTTGCATGATGACTTCATCAGCGCCGAGCTTGCGCGCCATCTTCACTTGCTGGGGGTAGCGGGCCATCGCAGAAATGTGACAGTCAGGGGAAAGAGCTCGAACGGCTTGGATTACCGCAAGGCCGATCATACCGCTGCCTACCACTAAAACGTGCTGATCCGGCTCAGGCAAACGGCGCAGTGCAGCACGCACACCCACTGAGAGTGGCTCGATCATCATGGCCGTATCATCATCCAACTCATTCGGCACTTTATAGACCCCAGTCTCATGGGCGGTGAAGCCGTCCCCCCAGCCGCCGCCCATACCTTCGAGACTCAACCCCAAAGAAGCATTTTCACAGAGTGTGGGATTGCCTTCGCTGCAATGGCGACAAAGCGGTTTGATCTCCTGGCTAAGACAGTTGGCTTCCGGGTGGTCTAAAATCACGCGGTCTCCCACCTTCAGAGTGGTCACTCCCGCCCCCACCTCGGTCACTTCGCCTAGCACCTCGTGACCCAGGTAAATACGTTCGGTGCCTGGCAAAGCAGCGGGGCTTATCCTGGGATCAGCATCGACGAAAAGCAGGTGCAGGTCACTGGCACAGATGCCGCACAACTGATTGCGCATTCTTACCCAACTGGGACCGGGCAAAGGTGCCTCTGGTACATCCGTGAAGCGGGTGGGAGATAAGCGCGAATAAACCACCGCCGGCCAAATCGGCTGCAGAACTTTGGAAAGCAGTATTTTAGGAATACTTTTCTCAAAATAAATCGTACGCATCCGTCATCCTCCTTTTGCCCAAAAAAATATTTGGTCATTTGACACGCAATCGGAGTGCCAAGCCGAACCGTCCCGTCATAAAAATTGAGACTACACCATATTGAGTAAAAGTCCGTTCATCTTCATACCATTATTTGACATTTCGTATTTCAAAACGATTGTCAAAATTCATTCTATTGAGAAAGGTCTTTGCTTGCTCAATATCCTTTTTATCAATTTTTCTCAGATCCAAATCGAACTGATGGTGATCGGTGATGATCCTCACAAAATCATCGCCGAATTCAATTTCTTTTAACATGTCATCTTCTTCATCCAACAAAGCTTCGTCAGAAACTTTTACCCCACGCTCGGTTTCATCGAGTATGAATTCATATTCCGGAGTTCGCATAAGAATCATGCTTCTAATGTCCTCCAATTCTGGTTGCCAAATTGCAAATGATAAAATCAGATCCGGTGGATCATCTTCAATACTGATAAAAGAAACAAGTTCCATGATTCTTTTTCCTATTACGCTGTGCGGCGTACTGCCACTATCATAAACTACTTCCAGAATTGCTCAGATCCCGTTTAACTGTTAAAGCAATCCACTCAGACCTTTTGTTGGGCAGTGATGTGATCTCAAAAAGACACTCCATGCATGAAAGTTAACGGCGTCAGTCAAAATAGGGGTTAGCCTTTCTGCCAACACATCGATAATATGGGCTTTGATGAGGTTGCCGGATAATAGCATGGTGGGCATCTCCTATCATGTGGAGACCTCAGGTTAGTGGTAAGAGTTTGATTTGTCAATTAAATATTTAAATTTCCGGTGATGATCTCTCGTCATCACGAAGCTGCAAAGTTGGAATAATTAGCATTCCGTAGGCTGTCATTGAAGTTAGATTGGGAGAACAAATCCACAATTACAATAGAACCAAAATTAAGATTTGCTGAACAAATATAAAACTCGCGGCCATTGCAGATTTCCCCTGTCCAATCCACATAAGGGCCCAATGATAGATTCCGTGCCTGATGAAAACATTATGAATGATTCAGGAGGGTTGTATATTCGGTAGGGTAATCTAAAATATATCGATGGCGAAAATGTGGGTGATCGTCTAAAAAAAAATCGGCTATCCTAATCTTTTGGCAGGATAGCCGTCCACAATTTAGCTAATTTCCACATTGCGTGTCGCAGCCTAAATTTTCATGATATTTTAATCATGCCTATCCGGTTGATGCAGGTTGGCCTTCTAGTCAACAGCGTGCTGAAGATCGCCGCCCGGGTGGAAGCGCCGACCTACAGGGACCTGTACGAAAGCGCGCGGGCACATCCGATTATGGCGAAATCCAATTTGGCGCCCGCTTCCTGACAAAGCTCGATGACCGCCTGCAATACTTCCGGATTTGTGTTGGCAGCCATTTTCGACGGTCTGCCCCAGGAAATGTTCGGATTGATGACCACCACATCACCTTTCGATACAAATTGCCTTATTCCTCCGGCGGCTTCAAAGACTTTTTGGGCCAGGTCTTTGACGGAAAAATTAACTGTTTGACCGATGCCCTCAATAATAAATTTTTGGTTTGCGACCTTGGCATCTGCCGCGGGCAACCCAAATAATGGCCAGCGGGTTGCACCGGCAAGTGTGAGGCACCCGGACCATTTTAAAAGCTTACGAATGGATTCTCTGCGCGTAATCGGTTGATTAAATTTCATCGATTTCACCTCTTTCCCCAATCATTTCAAAGTCGGATCGGGATGATTTGATGAGCGCCAGAAACCTCATAAATTCCCATGTTTTTGCCAAAAAAGCGGTTAATAAACAACAGACCACCGCATGTTTTCCCCTCGATAAGGGATTATAGCAACAATTCGTGATCCCAGCCGGAATGCTTAATTTGGATTTGGTCCATCCGGCTCGTCCCCAATCCATAGACTTTATCAGCAGCTTCCACACAAATCGGCGGGGGCGAAAGGGGCCAGGATTCACCTCGGATGACTTTCCTTTTTTCAGTAATAATTTTTAAACAAACCGTTTCGACGGCAACCGGATCGGTCCCGGCGATGAATCCATTGTAATTCCATTGATATCTTGGATCCGGCTGCGGTCCCTTGTCACAGAGCGGATAAAGCGAATCCACCAGAACCAGTTTTGTCTTGCCTTTGACAAACGGAAGGTTCCAGATTTCCCCTAACTTGGCGCTGTTGCTTTGATGATAACTGCTGGGGCTGCCGGAATACATGATGTAGTTCTTTAAAACAGTGCCGATCCCGGTCAACCAGTGTGCTTTCAGCCCCGGAATCGCAATTAAAGCGTCACATTTTTTGGCATTCCGCGGGCCCTGTGCATCTCGAATCCTGTCTTCGGGGATTCCGGCGTCCACCAATGAATTTTTGACGACATCAACGACTTCATCATGGGTTGGATTCAGATGATCGGTGGGCACCAGGCCAATCACATCATTCGGCTTGACAAGGCTTAACCAGGCATCCTTTGTATTCTTCTGACCGGTAACCCGGGTCAATGTCTCGACAAGCATTTTCTCCAGGACGGTGATGTCAATATTTTTTGCAGAATCCATGGCGTTTTTATCGCGTACAACAGTCACTAAGCTTGAACCCGCCGCCCTGGCTTCTTCCTTGGGCCACTGAAGACCGAAAACAGACGCACCGAGGGATACACCGACGGTTCCCCGGATAAAATCTCTTCTGGTTAAGACAGGCATTTTATCTTTCATGATCCCCCTCCTTTCTTCAGTAAATTGGATTCGTTTTTCTGAAGGATTGCCAGGGCAGATTCCGGGTCGGGACTTTCAAACACGATCACAATATGTTTGCCGATCAGTTTATATGCCATCCAGCCGTCCTCCAGTTTAAAAAGACTCGGGCTGCCAGCGGCTGTTTCTGCCGTTTTTTCTTTCTTGTGGCCGGGCAGATAGGCATCATGAAAACGGTTCAGGGCCTGGCGCGCACGCTCACGATTTTCATATTGCACCAGCAGAAACTGGCTGCGTTTTGGGTCGCCTGAGTCAGAAATGTATTGATAGGGCGCAATAACGGCTTCTGCTGAGAGATCGAGATCGAGAATATTTTCATGACTGAGGTAATAAATCGAATTTAGCACCAGATGCGAACGAAAAAAGCTCAGTCGGTCCGCCCGTAATTTCCAAACATCATCAATCTCAAGGGGCAGTAATTGTACTAGTGCCGGCTCCGGCGGATACTGAGTACCGGTAGCTATTGCCTTACCGAGCGCAAAAACCGCATCCTTTGATGACGGTGTCTCACGTTCAGCCATAATCCGGGCGTATATATAATTTGACCATAACCGCAACAGGCCGCCACCATAAAGCGCCCGGTTGGCTGCCGTATAAAATCGGGTTGATATCGCCTCAGGGGCGCCGTCAAAGGATACCGACTCACCGCCCCAATCCAGGGAAAGCAAGCCAAACGCATCGTCGGGGCTTTCCATAAAATACAATTCCACCAGAATATTACCTTGATCGGCAGAAGTATAATCAAAGACCTCAAGATGACGGAATCGATAGCCCAGATAAAGCTCACCAGCACCGTTCATGTATTTAAAAATGTTCTTTGAGTTAATAATTCGAGGCGGTTCAAGTCTATTCCAAACGCCAACAGTTTTGGGAAGATTGGGTTTGTCCGCATTCATTTTGGCAGATGCTCCCCCACAGATGACGATCGTCATCGTGATTGTTAGAAGGGCGGAAGTTATTTTCAGAGAAAATTTCATTATGGGCACTATTTATATTGTAGGATTTCAGCTGTCCGGCTTGAAGACAGTCCGAACTGTCGCCTGAATTCCCGGCTGAATTATGATGCGTTATTGTAGCCACTTTATATGCAGCTTCACTATCGCTCAAGCCGTTGCTGACGATCATCAGGCGTGGCTGGTAAAGCCGGATTTTTTTTAGAGTTTTGAGTCGGCGATTGTCCGATAATCTTCTCAAAGACATGATGCAGGGTTGAATTACTTATACCTGCGAATCTGGCAATGGATGAAATATCAAAACCCTTTTTATTTATATTGTCAACCTTAATAATCCAAAATAAGCTGATTTCTGTGTTGTTCAAGTAAAGTACCTATACGAAACAAAACGTAACATCGGGCCGGCAAACTGACAATGGTCATATCACAACAATCTTTAAATGCCTTTATTTTTGGGGTATACGTTGGAGAGATATCACCACTGGCGCTTAAAGACTTATGCCAGCAATCTTCAATTTAAAAGCAAGTAAGATTTGAAGATCTGGAATCTTGCACTAATGTACCACTGTGCATTATACCTTGGATGGCTTTTTTTCGCCAAAAATTGGCAGGGTCGGCAAATTTCTGAGTGGTATCAACAGTTGAAATTAAAACTCCGGATCGGTTACGCGGTAATCGCCTGACAATCGCTCCATCGGGCCGAACCATCATGGCTCCAAAACGACTTATGGGGGTGGAAGTATTGCTCGAACTTATCCACAAATAATTACACACAGCATGGGCCTGAACTTTAGCAGGTATTACATTCGATAAAACAGTACCATCGCGTTTCATTTGGCTGTCAGAAAGATTACCATCATACCACGATTGAAAAATTAACTTTACACCTCGTTTCTTGTATTCCCGATATAACTCAGGATACCGCCAATCGTGGCATATCAGAAATCCACAAGGGACATTCTTTATATTTACAACGACAAAACGGGAACCTGGACTATAGTGTTTAAGATCTAACGTGGATGAAGTACCCATGCAAAATAATTTGTCATATCGATTAACTATTCCTCGATGGGGATTTATAATATAAATGCTGTTATGGGGTTTATGACTACCTGATAGACGATGGTTCGATCCCAGAATTGTCCAAAGTCTCAATTGTCGCGATAAGTCTATCACGGTTTGGGTTGCATAACGAAGATATTCCCAGTCATATCCTCTGAAAGACTTGAAGTCTTCACCTGCATAGCCACCTAAAGCGCATTCAGGGAAATGAATGACATCTGCACTTTTTTCTTTAGCTAATCTCATTTGCCTAAGAATATAGTGTTGATTCTTACGGATATCGTCACTAACTGGAAATTGACATGTGGCGATGCATAACTCCACTGTGTTACTACTCCAAAGCTGTAATCACTTATATAGTTTCGGTCTTGTCTTTATTTTTGTAGAATGGCCGAATTGCCGATCCAGCTCGAAAAAATATTATCGCTCATGTCCCGATACATTGAGAGCGATACCATTCGGCTGAATTTACAATTTACTGATACCATATCTTGGGATCAAAGAAAATGATGTGAAACTGAAGACTACGCAAATAAATCTCTTGTTAGAGAAGTGGTGATATACTGAAAATACATGCAAAATGGCTAAATTTCAGATATAATACAGAAATCCCCAGCCACCGCTGCCGGCGTCCAGAACTGCTTTTGTAATCAGAGCCTTCATTATCAACAGCGGAAGCGGAAACCCCAGATACATCAATCCCGGGATGGCAAAAAACGACGTGACCCGATTCAGGATCTCCCGACCGCTTCCGTTTAACCATACAACAGGCGATAACAGATCAGGCTGTAAAGAAATAAAAATAGCAGATACCAGAGGTGCATCCCATGAAAAGCGAAATTTCCCGACATGTTAATCGCCAAATAAACGCCGTTAAAATACTCGGGCAAAAATGAAAAGAATGATCCAGAGAATTGGCCGTGCGACGATTTCTCCAGGTAGATTTGCAGGGCGGCGTGGGTGACCGAGCCGATGATGAGCGGAATCATCAGTCTCACAAACTTATCAACATAGAATTTTCGCCAACCGTCGGATTTCCCGATGGCATAAAACAGGCTCGCACCGAAGATGATGAAAAAGAGTAGGTATTCGTTGCCAGTTCAACAGGGCGTTGGTTCACGCCATCTCCACCCTATCCGCCCGTGGTCATCTGCGCCAGCGTCCAGGGCTTTGTAAAATACGTTTGGCGGGCATCGCCCGCTTTGGATTCGGCCCATTTTTCTAACCCCATTTTATTGATCAAGCACAGGTTGAAGACCTTGATGTTGTGTGGCAAATCACCTGCTTTCAATACTGGTCGATGAAGATGAATATCTTTTACCGCTGAGTCGCTATATACATTAAAATCCGATCCGAACAAGTCGGTTTAAAGATGCTGAGTTTCCGACAAAATCAGAGTACCTTAAAAAGTATCCCTGGAGCACTTTTGCGGGATATTGTTATCTTAG
>Ga0316193_10001530_pt1 | contig 15689 bp, 18 predicted proteins | sample MerIslsedime2_MG_FD_207735 | JGI IMG/M metagenome (GOLD analysis project Ga0316193, IMG submission 207735) | Coastal sediment microbial communities from Maine, United States - Merrow Island sediment 2 | ecosystem: Environmental > Aquatic > Marine > Coastal > Sediment | place: USA: Maine...
GACGTAGAGATGCTCCCGCCCGCGAACGAGCAGGATTCGCGTGCAGGCCGTCGTGTTGTGCAGGGCCATCGGGTGAAGCCATTCGGCCACGTCGCTGGCGAAGCGGTGACCGCCACCGAGGGTGTCGTCGTGGACCGTGACGATCGCCAGGTCGAGTGGCCGCAGCTCTTTCGATCGTGACGCGCCCGTCGGCGATCGCCGCTTGGCTGGCTGAGAGCTGCTCGTCCTCGTCGCGTCAGAGCTCCTCGAAACGTTTCGGCTCGAGCATCATCGGGAGCAGCAGCGGCAACGTGGTCTCGTAGAGCAGGGCGCACTGGTCGGCGTACGGCGCGTCGAGTCGCTTGCCGAGCGGAGAACGATCGGGCTGGGCATACGACCAGATCGCCATCGACGCACGAGCGGACGATCGATGGCGACAGGTCGCGAAGTCGCCGGCGGAAGCCACGTCGATGAGGAGCTCGCGATGGCGACGCGACCGGTTCGGGTCGATGAGCGCATGGACTCCCACCAGGCCGTCCTGATCGAAGTGGTTGTTGGTGATCACCTCAGCCGGGGCGTGCACGGCTGGATCGTCGAGGTATCGAAAGGCCATCGCTGCAGACAGATCAGCCCCGAGGCCATCGGGCTGTGCGATGCCCGGCCAGTGCGTCAACGCGAGCACGGTGGACTGATTCGGCGATCCGTCGACCACGATGTTCGGCACGTCGTCGGTGTCGTCGTAGGCCTCGAACACGAACTCCCCTCGGCTCACGGCCGCGCCTTCGCGTTGCGCATCCTGACGATGCTGAGGTCCCACCGGGGGGACTGCACGGCGTCGTGCAACGGCCACAGCGACGGCACCATGCCGAACTCGATCCCGGCGTCGACGTGGGTGGCGAGCAGGTCGCCGACCGGTTCGACCTCGATCGGTTCGACCGGTCGCTCACCGATCCACGAGCCGCTCGCGTCTGGCCATGACCGGAACGGAGCGGGGTTGAAGCGACATCGGAACAATCGGGTGGTCTGTGTCCGGTCGAGCCAACCCAGTTCGACCGCGTGCACTCGTGCGGCGGCGGTACAGAACATCGACTGGAAATCGCCGTGATCGTCTGCGATTCGGGGCCAGACGGTGACTCGAGGGCAGTCACGTGGGAACCAGGAGAGCGGGGCGTGCTCGGCGTCGATCGCCCAGACCGCAGGCCCTCGTGCCGGATTGGTCTCAGGGATGTGCGGGGCACATCGGTCGATCGACGCATCCTCGCTGAAGTGGCACAGCACATCCACGCACCAAGTCTCGCGTGCGCGAGTCTGGTGGAGTGGAGGAGGGGGACCGGATGTTGCTGTGGTGCGAAGGTGGCCCGTCGGTCGGTCGGGCCGTGACCTTCCCGCCCCCATTGGAGATCGACGCTGCTGGTGGCACGTACGTGCTGGTCGACGAGGGCGAGCCCGACACGTGGCAGTACGAGTTCATCGAGTCGGATCTCGGCCGGTGACCGAAACGATGCTGGTCCTGTCGCCGCCCTCCGGGTAGCGTGGGCGGCTGTGCAGCAGTTGCAGCGATTTTCGTGCCCCGGGTGAACCGGGGGATGACGTACCACACGTCGGCGATCATTCGCTCCTGTGCCATCTCCTGAGTTCGTCCGGGGTGTCCGAACGCTCACGCCAACGAAAGGTCTCCTGTGCTCACTGACATCACCGCCGCACGCGAAGCGGCACTCGCCGAGATCGCCGGCGCCGCCACGCTCGACGACATCGGCGCCCTGGCCGGTCGGCTGACCGGGAAGAAGGCCGAACTGGCCCAACTCAAGACCAGGCTGGGCTCACTCGACTCGATCGACGACAAGAAGGCCGCCGGGCAAGCGATCAACGAAGCGATGGCGGCGGTCAACGCCGCGCTCGATCAACGACGCGAGGCTCTCGGCGCGGAAGCGATGGCGCAGCAGGTCGAAGCCGAGCGGCTCGATCTGACCGAGTTCGTCAGCAAGCCCATGCGTGGCCATGCCCACCTGGTGACCCAGGCGTGGCAGCGGTTGGAGGACGTGTTCATCGGTCTCGGGTTCCAGGTGGCCGAAGGGCCCGAGGTCGAGACCGACTGGCACAACTTCGAAGCGCTCAACATGGGGGAGGGGCACCCGGCTCGCGGTGAGTTCGACACGCTGTTCGTCGACCACGTGACGCCCGACGGCAGGGAAGGCTCGACGCTGCTGCGCACCCATACCTCGCCGGTACAGATCCGCACGATGCTCGACAGCGAACCGCCGATCTACATCGTCGCGCCAGGACGCGTCTTCCGGCGCGACACCCCCGACGCCACGCACATGCCGGTGTTCCACCAGATCGAGGGGTTGGTGATCGACCGGGACATCACGATGGCCGACCTCGCCGGCACGATCGAAGCGTTCACCAAGGCGTTCTTCGGTCCAGGCTTCACGTCTCGACTGCGGCCGAGCTACTTCCCGTTCACCGAGCCCTCGGCCGAGTTCGACATCCAGCGCCCCGATGGCAGTTGGATCGAGTTGGGCGGCTGCGGCATGGTGCATCCCAACGTGTTGCGAGCCGGTGGCCTCGATCCCGAGGAGTGGAGTGGCTTCGCGTTCGGCTTCGGCATCGACCGGATGGCCAAGGAACGTCACGGCGTCGAGGACATCCGCGACATGTACACCAACGACATTCGATTCTTCGAGCAGTTCTCGTGAAGATCCTCCTGTCATGGCTCAACGAATACGGCGACTTCGGTGATCCGACCGATCCAGTGGCGGTGGAGCGCGTCACCGACGCGTTGATCTCACTCGGCCTGGAGGTCGACTCGGTCACCACGGTCGGCGAGACGGTGCCGGGCGTGGTGACGGCGCGTGTGCTGCGCCTGGTGCAGCACCCCGACGCGGCGAAGGTCCAGCGCGTCTACGTCGACGCGGGCGACGGCCAGGAACGCCATGTGTGGTGCGGTGCTTTCAACATGGCGGAGGGCGACGTGGTGCCGTTGGCCACGCTCGGCACGACCATGCCCAATGGGATGACGATCGAACGCCGCGGCATCCTCGGGATCGACTCCGAGGGGATGTTGTGCTCGGCGAGCGAGCTCGGCCTCGGCGACGACCACTCGGGGATCCGAGTGCTTCCACCTGATGTGCCACTCGGTCGTCCGTACGGCGAGGCGCTCGGGCTCACGCTCGACGTGCTGATCGACGCCGATGTCACACGCAACCGACCCGATTGCTGGGGGTACGTCGGCATCGCCCGCGATCTCGCGGCGAAGCTCGGCGTCGGATTCCGCCCACCGACGCCGACGCTCACGGTGACCGGCGACGAACGAACAGCGACGGTCGACCTCGTCGACGGCGACCGGTGTGGCCGATTCACCTCGACGGTGATCTCCGGTGTCGAGGTCAAGCCGTCGGCGGACTGGATGGCGCAACGACTGGCCGCCGCGGGAATGCGGCCGATCAGCAATGTGGTCGACGTCAGCAACTACGTGATGCTGGAGCTCAACCAGCCCAACCACGCCTATGACCTCGACACACTCGGTGGCGGCGGGTTCCGCGTCCGCCTGGCGCGCGGTGGCGAGCATCTCACCACACTCGACGGTGAGGATCGCACGTTTACGTCCGCCGACCTGTTCATCTGCGACGCCAACGACGTCCCGATCGGCCTCGGCGGCATCATGGGCGGCCTCGACACCGAGATCAGTGACGAGACGACGACCGTCGCACTGGAGATGGCGTGGTTCGCCCCGATCGGGATCGGCCAGACCGTGACGCGGACCAACCTGCGATCCGAGGCGTCGGCGCGGTTCGAACGCGGTGTCGACCCGTACGGGATGCCGGTGGCGATCGCCCGGTTCGTCGAGCTGTTGTCGGAGACGTGCCCGAACCTCGTCGTGCATGCCGGTGCCGTTGATGCTGGCAGCGACGACCTACCGGCTGAAGAACGTTCGGTCCCGGTGCGCATCAGCGCGGTCAATCGAGTCCTCGGTACCGAGCTTGCGGCCGAAGACCTGGCGCCGTTGCTCGACCCGATCGGCTACACCGTGTCCGGTCACGGCGAGACTCGCGACGTCGTGCTGCCGACATGGCGACTCGACTCCACCGAGGAGATCGACGTCATCGAGGAGGTTGCCCGCCACTACGGCTACGACCGACTCGGCAAGACCGTTCCGAAGTCCGTCGTCCATGGCGCGCTGAGCGTCCGCCAGCACCGCCGCCGGCTCGCTCGTGAGGTGCTGCTCGGACTCGGGATCTCCGAGGCGATGCCGAACCCTTTCCTCGCCCCTGACACGCTCGCCAAGGCCGGCCTGCCGGCCGAGGCCCTGCGGATCACGAATCCGCTGGTCGCTGAGGAGAGCGTGTTGCGCACGTCGCTGCGGCCCGGGCTCCTGCGGGCGATCGCCTACAACGAATCGCACCGCCGAACCGGCGTTGCACTGTTCGAGATCGGCCACGTGTACCCGCCGGCCGAGGGTGACCTGCCCGGCGAATACGAGTCGTTGACCGTCGTGCTCGCCGGGGCCGATGCTCCGGCGGCTGTGGCGGTGTGGCGCGAGTTGGCCGCTGCCCTGGGAACGGGTGCTCGGCTCGACCAGTCCAAGGTCCCCGCCGGCCTCCATGCCACCCGGTCGGGCACGCTGCAGGCCGGACGTGATCCGCTCGGCGCGGTCGGTGAGGTGGCACCCGACGTGTTGGCCGCATTCGAGGTGACCGAACACGTCGGAATCCTCGAACTCGACCTCGACCAGATTCTCGACCGTGAGCCGAAGCCGACCCAGTGGAAGCCGACGAGCCGGTACCCGTCGAGCGATCTCGACCTGTCGTTCGTCGTCCCCGAGGACATCCCCGCCGAGAAGGTCGAGAAGGCCGTCCGTCAGGGCACCGGCAACCTCCTGGTCGACCTCGAGCTGTTCGACGTCTACCGGGGTGAGCGGGCGGCCGAGGGGACCCGATCGCTCGCGTACCGGATCCGGCTGCAGGCAGCTGACCGAAGTCTCACCGATCAGGACATCGCCGATGTACGCCGTGGTGTCGAAACCGCGACCACCAAGCTCGGCGCCCAGCTGCGAAGCTGAGTGCATGGCCGTCCCCGGAGAGACCGATCTCGCCGCCATGTTGGCGACGCTCGGCGTCCAGCGTCGCCCGGGGGTGTTCACCTACATCGCCGTCGAGGTCCCGACGGCGGGGCTCATCGCGGCGGCGCATGCTGTGGTGAAGGAGGGTCGGCTGACGACGATCGTCCTCCCGATCGACGCCGCGGAGCGCGCCGGCCAGCTCGCGACCGTCGAGTTGGCCTGGCTGACGGTCACCGTGCAGTCGAGTCTCGAAGCGGTGGGACTCACCGCGGCGATCAGTGCCCGGCTCACGGCGCTCGACATCCCCTGCAACGTCCTCGCGGGCTACCACCACGACCATCTGCTGGTCCCTGTCGACCGTGTCGACGACGCGGTCGACGCGCTGACTGCCTGAAATCGTTCACCGGGTGTCGGACACCACGCGCAACGGGTTGCTTCAGGGCAGGACCTCTGGTGCGGGTACCAGCGGACCGAGGTTCGTGTTCAATTCGCGGTCGGCGAAGTCCCAGAAGCGGGTCGCCAGGGGTGCTGTCGAAGGCCCGATGGGAACCGTTGCCGGATCGTAGACGCAACGCACGAATCCGTTGCCGGCGATCACCGTCGCGGTTCGCGGTCCGTCGGCGTCGGCCCATCGGAAGCCGTCGGCGCCCTCGACCACGGGCGTCGCCTCGATGGTCGGCATGTCCGGGAGGCCATGAATCCACGTTCCCCCGCCCCGATGAGCGTCCGCTCCATCGACGAGTTCGCGTTCCAGTTGTACCGAGCTTCGGCCGATGTCGTGACCGCCGGCGATCAGTTCGTTGAGGAGCAGGACCGGAAGTCCGCTGGCTCTCGCAATCGTGTTGATTCCGGCGCCGAAGCGAGGATTGAGTTCGGTCGGCCAGAAGCCGTCCGCCGAGACCACGCCGTCCACCGTGAATGTGCCCCGGAAGTCGACCTCGTCGGCGAGCTGCGCTCCGGCCAGTCGTGCGACGCGGCGCATCTGTCTCCGAACCGAGGAGGGGGGATCCCAGAACGTCGCGCAGCCGGCGTAGACGAAGTCGTTGCCGCGTCGGAGGGTGACCATCTCGACCGGTCGGAGCACCGCTGTGCCGTCCGGAAGCACGATGCCGTGGACAGAGCATGGAATCCCGTCGAGGAACGGCATCACCCGTACTCGATCGCAGACGGTGGCCAGACCATCGATCGCCCGAGTTCGTGTCTCGTCACCGGTCACCCAGTACGTCTGGGAGCCACCTCCGTGGAACCCTTCCCGGGCGTCGGCCGCCCACACTGTTCCACCGCCCCGATCGAGTTCGGGGGCAGCCGTCGCCGCGTCAGCAAGGTCGACGACGACCGACGGCTGGTGGTCGATCCCCGCTCGGTCCCAGAACGCATCGACGACCACCTTGTCCTCCAATGCCAACCACTCCGGTCGCCGATGAGAGACGAACGGTCGCCCCGCAAGTTCTGCAGTGGTGTTGAGGAAGGTCCCGACGACGAGCGCCTCGCCGTTCGGGTCGAAACGTTCGAGGGCCTCGCAGACTTCGGGCGGGGGCGACGCGAGCGCGGTGATGCCGAAGTGGATGCGGTCCATGAACGTGAGTCCCTCCGGTGGCTCGACGACCACGGTCTCCAGGTCCGGCATCGGGCCCACACCGCGCCCCTCCGTCGCAACGATCATCATGTCGGTGACACCGACAGAGCTGAGGAGTGCGAGGTGTTCGCTCCATGCCGCGACCACGGCCCCGGCCAGCACCACTCGCCGCCCTTCAAACACTGTCCGCATCGGGGAGATCCACCATTCGTCCACGAGGTGACCGTAGGCGTCGCAGTGCGCAGGCGTCGACCGAGTTCCCGGTGGCGTCTACCGTGCTGGCGTGATCGAGATCCTGACCTTCCGGCTGCGTCCCGATGCGGACGTTGATGCGTTCCTCGAAGTTGACGGTCGCGTTCAGACCGAGGTCGCCTATCACAGCGCAGGGTTGCTCCGTCGCACCACGGGCCGGAATGGGGACAGCTGGCTGGTGCTCCAGGTCTGGAACGCCGAGGTCGCCGCGGACGTTGGACGTCGAGCATTCGGCGCATCCGAGCAGGGCCAGGCGTTCATGGCCTTCGTCGACGCGGACTCGGTGTCGATCGAGCGTTTCGAAGGTCTCGATTGAGACGCGGGGACTGAGACGCGCGATCAGACCCGGCGTCTCATTGTTGGACGAGAACGAGCGAGTTGCCTTCGGGATCCTCGATCGACGCGATCGTCGGACCGCCCGGCACGTCGAGCGGCGACGACAGCACCGTCCCACCGAGTTCGGGTACTCGAGCGAGTGACTCGGCGAGGTCTCGCACCTGGACGTAGAGGTTGATCCGGCTCGTGCCGCTCTGGCGCATGTGCCCGGCCGGGCCGGGCTCCGGGCCACCGATTCCAGCCGGGATGTTCATGATCGGGCCGTCACCGATCGGCCAGTTGAACAGCCCGGCGTAGAACGCTCGCTGAACCTCGGGATCCTGGGCCTCGATCTCCCAGTGGACGATCGGACGGACCCAGTCGGGTGACTCCATGCCCCGCGACGTTACGGCTCGTGGATCGCGGCTCCGTCATCGGGGCGATCGATGCACAACACCTCGTGCATTCGATCGTGTTCAGGGCCGTCGGGCTCGAGTTCCCCGCGAGCGACCGGGCGGAATCCGGCTCGGAGCAATGCCCGCCAGGACCGTTCGTTGGCGGAGTTGACCGGTACGACGACGTGCGTGGCGTCGCGGTCGACGCTCCAGATGCGCTCGACGAACGCAGCGATCATCGCACTCCCCACGCCCTTGCCGACCTGCTCCGGATCGCCGACCAGGTAGTCGATCGAAACTGCGCCCCCGCCCACCGGGTAGACGTCGCGCATCTCGTCGACGTACTCCGGATTGTCGACGAAGTGGCAGTACTGGATCACGCCGATCGGGTCTCCATCGAGCGACACGATGAAGTCCTCGGCTGGCTCATCGCCGTCCGCGGTTGGGCCGAAGTCGTCCTCCAGCGCGTCCGGGGTGAACTCGTTGGCCCACCAGTGGTGGACGTGCGGCTCGGCGAGCCATGTGGCGAGGAGACCGAAGTCGTCTCGGGTCAGTCGCCGGAACGTGAACACGCTCAGTTGGAACTGAGGTCGTCAGGGGCGTCCGCCAACCAGGCGAGACGGCCGGGCTGGCGACGGAGCACCGTCCGCCACAGCTCGTCAGGATCGTCGGAGAACACGTCGTCGGGTTGGGAGTCGAGGACGAGCCAGGCACCAGCTTCGATCTCCCCCTCGAGTTGGCCCGGGCCCCAACCGGCATAGCCGCGGAACACTCGAACGCCACGCACGTCCGCGGCGACGAGTGCAGGGTCGGCGGTCAAGTCGGCCGATGCGATCGTGCCGACGATGGGGGAGAGGTAGTCGTCGTCATCGCCGAGTACCTGCTTGGTTTCCGCGAGTGCGATCAGTGCGGATTCCTCGACTGGCCCTCCCGAGAACACCGACGACGGTGCGGACTGCAACTCGATCCATCGGTCGAGGGGTTCGTCGAGCGCCTCGTAGCTCGGCCGATTGATGACGACGCCGATGGCACCCTCGTCATGATGTTCGAGCATGAAGATGACCGTGCGGTCGAAGTTCGCATCCTCCAGCGGCGGAGTCGCCACGAGCAATCGCCCCTTGGTGGGCGGCGTCCCCGGAATCATGTCTCCAGTGTGCCCGATCGGAGCGTCGACCGCCCACCGGCCGACTTCGGTGAGGTTCGGCGCGACCCGTGCACGGTGAAATCCATCGAGACCGAATGTTGTTGCATGAACATGCGAATAGATGTATGTTCATGCAGATGACGACCGTCGGGATCATCGGGGCCTCGGGCTACACCGGGGTGGAGTTGTTGCGGATCGCCGCGCAGCATCCGGACTTCGAGGTGGTCGTGGCGACCGGCGACTCGATGGCCGGCCGGCGAGCCGCCGATCTCTACCCGTCGCTCCAGGTCGGCTATCCGGATTTGGTGTTCTCCGAATTCGACCCGTCCGGTGTCGACGGCGTCGATCTCGTGTTCCTCGGGTTGCCCCACGGGGCGTCGATGGAACTCGCCCCATCTCTCGTCGGCAACGTCGGTTGCGTCGTGGACCTGTCGGCGGCGTTCCGACTCAAGGATGCGAACTCGTATCCGATGTTCTACGGCTTCGAGCACACCGAGCCGGACCTCCTCGCCGAGGCCGTGTTCGGGCTCCCCGAACTCCACCGCACGGACCTGAAGGGAGCCCGGCTGATTGCGACACCTGGATGCCATGTCACCGCCGCGACGCTGGCGCTCCGACCGCTCCTGGCGGCCGGCCTGATCGAGCCCACCGGCATCGTCGTCAATACGGTCACGGGGATCACGGGCGCCGGACGTGCGCCGACCGACACCAACGTGTTCACCAACATCGACTCCAACGCGGTCCCGTACGGCCTGCTTTCACACCGCCACACACCCGAGATGGAGCAGGAGATCGGCGCCCAACTGATCTTCACCCCGCACCTCGTTCCGATGAGTCGGGGCCTCCTGGCGACCTGCGCCGCCCCTGCCACCGCAGGTTGCAGCGAGGATTCCGTCACGGAGGCACTCGGGTCGTTCTATGCCGATGAACCGTTCGTCGCCGTGCTCGGCGTTCCGCCGGCCACGAAATCGGTACTCGGATCGAACGCGGCCCACGTGTCGGCCCGCTACGACGATCGCACGAATACGGTGATCGCCATGTGTGCGATCGACAATCTGACCAAGGGTGCGTCCGGGGGCGCCGTGCAGGCTGCCAATGTGGCGCTCGGCCTCGAGGAGACCGCCGGACTCTCCACGATCGGACTCGCTCCGTGACCGTTCTCGGGAACGAAGCAGCGTCGCTCAGGGCATCCGTCCTCGTCGAGGCGTTGCCGTACATTCGTCGCTTCGTCGGCAAGACGGTCGTGGTCAAGTACGGCGGCAACGCGCTCGCGGGAACGTCCGACCACGATGCGCTCTCACTGTTCGCCGAGGACATCGTCCTCATGCGGCTCGTCGGGATGCGTCCGATCGTCGTCCATGGGGGCGGTCCACAGATCTCGGAACTCATGGAACGCCTCGGCAAGGAGCCTGAGTTCGTCGACGGTCTCCGGGTCACCGATTCCGAAACCGTCGACATCGCCCGCATGGTGCTCAAGGGACAGGTCAACCCCCAGCTGGTTGCCGCGATCAACGTGCACGGCCGCTTCGCGGTCGGCATCAGCGGCGTCGATGCCGGACTGATCCGTGCGACGGCGCGCGATGAGCGACTCGGCTTCGTCGGCGATGTCACAGAGATCAACCCCGAAGTGATCCACGGTCTGATCGACGATGAGTTCATCCCCGTGATCGCCACGATCGGCAGCGACGAGACCGGCCAGGCGTACAACATCAACGCCGACACGGTTGCCGGTGCAATTGCCGAGGCGATCGGGGCGGAGAAACTGGTCTACCTGACCGACATCGAAGGCCTCCGCCGCGATGTCGCCGACGCCACCAGCCTGATCCGGCAGGCATCCGCTGACGAACTCGATGACCTCGTAAGTGCAGGCGTCATTGCGGGCGGCATGATCCCCAAGGTCGCCAGCTGCACCCACGCAGTGCGCAACGGTGTCCACCGAGCCCACATCCTCGACGGCCGCATCGCCCACGTGCTGCTGCTCGAGGTCTTCACCGACGCCGGCATCGGCACCATGGTGATGAACACCCGGAAGGAGACCCCATGACCACCGACACACATCCGGATGCACACGCGTTCGCCCATGCGCCGATGGCGAACTGCCCGTTCATGCCCGTGTTCGGGCCGCCGGCGATCATGTTCGAGCGGGGCCGGGGCACCGAACTCTGGGACTCCGACGGCAAGCGCTACCTGGACTTCCTGGCGGGAATCGCCGTCGTGTCTCTCGGCCACTCGAATCCTGCCGTGGCGGAGGCGGTCGGGGATCAACTCGATCGGCTCCTGCACGTGTCGAACTTCTTCGCGAATCCGGTCGCCACCGAGGCCGCCGTGAAGATCAACGACCTGTTGCTCGATGCGACTGGTCACCGGGGCCAGATCTTCTTCACCAACTCCGGCGCCGAGTCCAACGAGTGCGCGATCAAGCTCGCTCGCAAGCATGGTGGACGCGGTCGATACACGGTGGTCAGCGCACTTGGCAGTTTCCACGGACGAACCTTGGCAACACTCGCCGCGACCGGTCAGCCCGCCAAGCACGAGCCGTTCGCACCGATGCCCGATGGCTTCCGGCATGTCGCATGGGGCGACCTCGATGCGATGCGGCAGGCCGTCGACGGTTCGGTCGCGGCGGTGCTCATCGAGCCCATCCAAGGTGAGGGCGGAGTCCATCCGGCCACGGCGGAGTACCTCCAGGGAATCCGTGCCCTGTGCGACGAGACCGGCGCACTGATGATGGTCGACGAGATCCAGACCGGCTTCGCCCGCACCGGCCGGTGGTTCGGGTTCGAGCACTTCGATGTCAGCCCGGATGTGGTCACGCTGGCGAAAGCGATGGGGAACGGCATGCCCGTCGGGGCCTGTTGGGCCCGCGCCGACGTGGCCGCAGTGTTCCAACCGGGCGATCACGGCAGCACCTACTCGGGCACGGCGATCGCCACGGCGGCGGTCAACGCCGTCATCGACGAGATGCAACGGATCGACGCTCCTGCTGTGGCGACACGGCAGGGAGCACGCATCGTCGACGGACTGCGATCCGTTCCTGATGTGATCGACATTCGAGGCCGTGGCTTGATGCTCGGCATCGAACTCGCGAAGGGGATCGATGCCGGAGCGGTCTACGCCGACCTGCTCGACCGAGGCCTGATCGTCAATGCCGTCACGCCGACGACGATCCGGCTCGTGCCGCCGATCACGGTCACCGACGCCGAAGTGGACGAGGCGGTTGCGATGATCATCTCCTCGCTCGCCGCACAACGGGTGCAGTCGTGACCGCCGCCACCCGTCATCTGCTCGACATCACGGACTTCACGGCCCATGAGGTGCGTGAGATCTTGGCGTTGGCACAGCAGCCGATCGTGTCGCTCGACCGCCCGCTCGCCGGCCAGGGTGTCGCGCTGATCTTCGAGAAGCCGTCGAACCGGACGCGCCACTCGATGGAGATGGCGGTGTACCAACTCGGTGGACATCCGGTGTACACCCGCGGTGAGGAGGTCGGCTTCGACACCCGCGAACCCGTCGAGGACATCGCCCGGGTCATGGCGGGCTACCACGGGATGATCGCAGCCAGGGTGTTCGATCACTTGACGGTGACTCGGATGGCGTCGGTGGTCGACGTGCCGGTCGTGAACATGCTCTCGGGTCACTCGCACCCGCTCCAGGCGTTCGCCGACGCGCTCACGATGCAGCAGCAACTCGGCGACCTGGCAGGCAAGAAGGTCGCATATGTCGGGGACTTCAACAACGTGGCGCGTTCGTTGGCGGAGATCTCCGCACTGCTCGGCATGCACGTCCGGTTCGCCTGCCCGCTCGGGTTCGAGGCACCGCTCGTCGAACTCGAGAGATTCAGTCTGCTCGGGGCACCGTCGGTCGAACAGTCGGATCGACCGGCTGAGGCTGTCGAGGGTGCGCACGCGGTACACACCGACACCTGGGTGTCGATGGGGCAGGAGATCGAGAAACAGCAACGAGTGCAGCAGTTCGAGGGCTACAAGGTCGACGCTGACATGATGGCGCGCGCCGATCCAGGCGCAGTCTTCATGCACTGTCTGCCTGCCTATCGAGGAATCGAGGTCGACACCGACGTGATCGACGGCCCGCAGTCGGTCGTCTTCCAACAGGCGCACAACCGACTCCATGCTGCTCGGGGTGCACTGGCGTTCCTCTGCGGGGTGCGTCCCCACCCGACCCTGATCGACTGAGCAATGAGCAAAGTGCAACGACAGACCACCATCAGCCGATTGGTCGGCGAACACGAGGTGACGAGCCAGCCTCAGCTGATCGACTTGCTCGCCGAACACGGCATCGAGGCGACCCAGGCAACGGTGTCTCGGGATCTGGACGACATCGGTGCCATCAAGGTGCGCGTGCCGAGCGGCAACACCGTGTACGCGATCCCCGAGTTCGCGCCCGACCGGCTCGCTCCGGTGGACCAGCTCCGCCGGGTGATGGGGGAGTGGGTCGCCGAGGTTGCCACATCGGGCAACATCGTGATCCTTCGAACGCCACCGGGGTGTGCGCACGTGGTGGCCTCGGCGCTCGACCGCAGCCGGGTCGACGGCCTCCTCGGTACGGTCGCCGGAGACGACACGCTCATGTGTGTGTCGTCGTCCACCGACGGCTCGGCGCTCGCCGCGTACCTCCGCGACCTCGCAGGATTGGAGTGACATGACCGACGAGACCCCGGCGGACGCTTCGGCCGGCAAAACGCTCTGGCACGGCCGGTTCGCCGGCGGTCCGGCGGACGCTTTGATGGCGTATACGGTGAGCCTGCCGTTCGACCAGCGCATGTGGCGTGACGATGTCGTGGGCTCCAGGGCCCACGTGCGAGGGCTCGCTCGCGTCGGGCTGCTGACCGACACCGAACGCGATGCCATCCTGGCTGCGCTCGACCAGGTCACCGCCGAGATGGAGACGGCCACGTTCGTGTTCGTCGTGAGTGATGAAGACATCCACACCGCCGTCGAGCGCCGCGTGACCGAGCTCGCCGGACCCGCGGGCGGCAAACTCCATACCGCTCGGAGCCGCAATGATCAGGTGGCGACCGACCTCCGGTTGTGGTGCAAACGCGAACTCCTCGATGTGGCACGAGGAATCCACACGATGCAGCAGGTGCTCCTCGACCGTGCGCTCGATGCCGGCGACACGTATCTACCCGGATACACCCACCTCCAGCGAGCCCAGCCCGTGCTGCTGGCCCACCACCTGTTGGCCCACGGCTGGGCTCTCGCGCGCGACGTCGACCGGCTGCTCGCCACCCGCACGCGACTCGACGTGTCACCACTGGGCGCAGGCGCACTCGCCGGGTCGTCGTTGCCGATCGATCCCGTCGGCAACGCTGCGGACCTCGGGTTCGCCGGGGTGTTCGACAACAGCCTCGACGCGGTGAGTGATCGGGATTTCGTCGCCGAGGCCGTGTTCGATCTCGCGCTCGTCGGAATCCACCTCTCCCGGATCGGCGAGGAATGGGTGCTCTGGACCTCGGGAGAGTTCGGCTTCGCCAAGCTCGACGACGGCTACGCCACCGGGTCGTCGATGCTGCCGCAGAAGAAGAACCCTGACATCGCCGAGCTGGCCCGCGGCAAGAGCGGTCGTCTGATCGGGAACCTCACCGGGCTGTTGGCGACGTTGAAGGGGTTGCCACTCGCCTACAACCGCGACCTGCAGGAGGACAAGGAACCGCTGTTCGACTCGGTCGAGCAGGTCAGCCTGGCAGTCACTGCGCTCACCGGGATGATCGCAACCGCCACGTTCGTGCCCGAAGCGATGCAAGCCGCTGCGGACGAGGAGACGACGGCGGCAACCGACCTGGCGGAATACCTCGTACGTGGCGGGACACCGTTCCGCGACGCCCATGCCATCGTCGGCGCTCACGTTCGAGCCGCACTCGCAGGTGGGGGTTCGCTGCGCGATCTGGTCGCTGCCGACCCCGAGCTCGGCCCCGATGCCGCTGCGCTCGTCGGCCCTGGCGTCGGTGTGCGGATGAGGACGTCGCGCGGTGCCGCCGGGCCGGCAGCTCTGCCGGCGCAGCTCGAGGCGTACAGGGCGATGTTGGCGGTCGATGACGAGCGGCTGTCGCGCTGAACCCACTCCCACGTTCCTGGTTCGCTCGCGACGCGCCGGTGGTGGGCGCGGACCTGCTCGGCAAAGTGCTGATGGTCGGACACGGCGACGGCGCTGTGTCGGGACGCATCACCGAGACCGAGGCCTACACCTCCGACGACGCCGCAAGCCATTCGTTCAACGGTCGAACGGCTCGGAACGCAGTGATGTTCGGCCGGCCTGGCCACCTCTACGTATATCTCAGTTACGGCATCCACCGTTGCGCCAACGTCGTCACCGGCACCGATGGAGACGGACAGGCGGTGCTGATCCGCTCCGTCGATCCGCTGTCGGGCCTCGACGAGATCCGCCGCCGGAGGGCGGGTCGCAACGATGGAGAACTCACGAACGGCCCCGGCAAGCTCTGTGCTGGGTTGGGGATCGACTTGGCGGACAGCGGTATCGACCTGGCGGACCCCGCCTCGTCGGTGCGCATCATGGATGACGGTACGCCCGCACCGGACGAACCGATCGTCGGCCCTCGGATCGGCATCACCAAGTCCGTCGACACACCCTGGCGCTTTCGCGCACCACCCCGACAGCTGTGAGCGGTGCGGGCCTCGGGGACGTGGATCGCTCACAGGGCCCGGTGCGGTGCGGGTGCCGGTGAGCCATCTGGGCCCTGAGGACGTGTACCGCTCACAACGAACGGGTACGGCGCGAGACGTTGTCAGCGCCAGTGGATCCAGAAGCCGTGGGGGTGGCAGGTGGCGAGGTGGTCCACGGTGCGCTCGCCATGACGCCAGCGCGCCATCGAGAGCACGGTGCGATGAGCATCGACCGGGTCGGGCTGGTTCGGCAGTTCTGGGATCAGCGCCGGAGCCTCGGCGTAGATCCACGACAGGTCCCGCTCGGCCCCGATGCGGTCCAGCTCGG
>Ga0316193_10001533_pt1 | contig 15678 bp, 12 predicted proteins | sample MerIslsedime2_MG_FD_207735 | JGI IMG/M metagenome (GOLD analysis project Ga0316193, IMG submission 207735) | Coastal sediment microbial communities from Maine, United States - Merrow Island sediment 2 | ecosystem: Environmental > Aquatic > Marine > Coastal > Sediment | place: USA: Maine...
AGCCATCGCTGGCGGCTAATACCAGCGCAGTAATTTCATCCTCGTAATCTGGTCTGTTGAGTTCCAACCGGTAGAAGTCCTTAACAAGCGTTTGGTGCGGGACCAGGGCGAAGCCCTGTCGATCCAGAGTCGCCTGTGGATTTAACCGCCTCGCGTTATGTAGGGCGACTTCGCGATCTTCAAACTCGGCCCCGATATTGAGCGCCGCGTCTGCCCCGGGAGTGGAGGCGATGTAAATCGGTTTGTCTACCGAGCGTAACAGGTAGCGAATACTGGCACGGGTATCGAGTTCATTCATTGCCATTGAGATGCCTGGTAGCGCTAGTTCTAAATCCAGTCGTCGCGACGTTTATTGTTCAATTTGAACCAGATAGATTCCCGGCTGATATCAAACAATAATTTTGAAGTTGCCTTTTCCGTTCCCCAGCTGCCACGCATTATTTCAGATTGCAGTTGCCCGGGCGCCCAGCCGGCGTAGCCGGCATAAAATTGCAGCATCGAATCCTCTCGCGGGCGAAGCAACTGCTGCTCCAGCAGTTTGCGGCTGGAGCTGACATAAACGTCGTCAAACAGATGTATCGCCTCTTCGGGTGCCTGCGGATCGCGAAACAGGAACAGCAGTACCGCCGGATTGACCGGGCCGCCAAAGTGAATCTCACCGGCATCGCGCAGCAAATCGTCTTCAGGATAGAGATGGCCGGGATCAATCGCCAGGTGATGATTGAGGATGATACCCAGCGCCGCTCCGTTATCGTAAGTGGCTACCAGGATGACAGTCTGTTCGAAGACCGAATTATTCAATTGCGGTTTTGCCACCAGCAGCAGGATATTGTCCTCCGCCAGACTGGTGGCGGATAGCCACAGCAGAAACGTGGTCACTAGCATTCTTGTTGTAAAGCTGCTTTGGAGTCCGAATGGGTAAGCAGATTTCATCGCAGTTTACTTTGACAGGCCCGGCGCCGCGCGACCGGCGATCATCGGCAGGTCCAGGTAAGTTCGAATACCGGTATCTGCGGCGCAGACATAAGGTATCGCACTCACGCAATGGTTCGCGGTGGCGACAATGCCTGGATTGCGCTCCAGTCCAGCGGCAATGGATTCGGGGTGCCAGCCGTGGAAAGTGACATGTGCCGGGGGGTCACCCGTCACCTCCACTTCGAAGCGTTCGCCCTCGGCACCAAAGGTCCAGGCGGGTTCAAGGTTTTCCTCACCCATGAACCAGTTGACCCGTACCGTGATGACCGGTTCACCGGCTACCGTGTACTGCCAGGTGAAGCGCTGCGCGGCGACCAGTCCCGGTGCAATATCGCCGATGGGCGAAGGGATGTTTCTGGTGGCTACTGCAAGCTCATGCCGGGTGATCGCCTCCGGGTCGACGGCAAACCCCAGGGTCGTCGCCACCATGTCCATGGACTGCATGAAACCGGCGCCAAGGAATTTTACCATCGGGCTCGCAGCGGCCTGTTCGGGCGTCTTGCCGAACAGCATGATGTCACTGATAACGGCAGGGGCCCCGTAAGTGCGTATATCCGAGAACTCTTCGGCCCGTACATGGGTGATAGCACTGGACAGGGCAGAGACCATCAGCGGGAATCGCTCGGTGATGCCGCCCGGGTGTATTCCGCTGCCATGCAAGCTGCTGTTGCCCGTCCTGCAGGCTTGCTCGAGATCAGCCACGTCACGTTGGCCGGGGTAAAACCAGTTAAGCGGGGTTACCACATTTTTTCCCGATGCCAGTAGCCGGCATACCAGCGAGGGATCTGCCATGATAGGGCTGTACATCACACAGTCGGCTGCCATCGCCACCAGGGCGTCGATGTCATTGCTGGCGGTTACGCCTGTTGGCCCCAGCCCACAGATAGTGCCGACGTCACGGCCTGCCTTGTCTTCACTGTGTACCCAGCAACCGACCAGTTCGAGGTCCGGGTGCGCGATGATGCCCTCTATGGCGGCGCGACCCACGCCGCCGGTGGCCCACTGTATGACCTTCAGGCTCATGCGGCGCTGTTCCTGTTAAAAAGACTAATGGGAGCCACTAGCCTGGTTCTAGTCAAAGGCATGTGGCAGATCACGCCAGGCGGCGGGCATGTCGGTTGACCAATCGGGTTTGCGCGGTGGCATATTGAATTCCGCCGGAGGCTGCCATTGCATCGCTTTCAGTGTTTCGCCGATGTAAGTCATATTCAGGTAGTCGTGGCTATAACAGAACAGTCCGTCGCCCGCATAGTACAGAATTGACAGTCCGGGCACGCTCCATTGACCGCCGTCGGGCTTTTGTCCAAGTATCTGGTCCCAGTGGCTGACCAGCCGGTGGCCATCCACCATGGTCCAGCGCTCTGGCGTGGTCCAGCCATAACCGGTGAGGCCTGCCATGGAGTCCACGAAAAACTGGCGAATGGTTTCCCGACCTTCCTGGCGGCCCCAGGCGGGATCTATGTATACGGCATCCTCGGTAAAGAAATCCGCCAGACTGTCCCAGCCGAGCTTTCCCGCATCCACCTCGTCGCGCTGTGCCACAAAGCGCTCGTAGGTTGCCAGTGCTTCGCGTTCCACCTGTTGCTTGTCAGCCATTGCTATCCCGAATTTTTTGTCTATCTTGAAAATAGTCGAAGTTAACTCAGATGTCGATGTTACCGCAGACGGAAACACTTGCAATGGGGGAACAGCCGGCAGTACATTATCCCGAGCTGAAATAATAAATTTAACAAGCAGGAGTACCCGATGCGCTACTGGCAGAAGTCACGGTTAACAGGTCAGCTGTTATTTGCAAGCCTACCCATTATTGTGACAGGTGCCTCCCTGCCACAAACCGCGCATGCACAGGCGGGTGTGCTGGAAGAAGTGATTGTTACCGCTCGCAAACGGGAAGAGGCCATACAGGATGTGCCGGTATCCGTCACCGCGTTTACCGGCAACCAGTTGCGTGACTCGGGCATTACCAACCTCAAGGATATCGGCTACCAGACGCCCGGCCTGCAGGTTGACCAGGGCAGTGGCGCGCAGATATGGATACGCGGCATAGGCCAGCGCGATGACGGCGCCCGCATAGACGGTCCCGTTGGCGTTTATCTGGATGGCCTGTACCTGCCGCGCAGGGACGGTCAACTACTGGATTTGATAGACGTACAAAGTGTGCAGGTATTGCGCGGTCCCCAGGGCACCTTGTTTGGCAAAAACACCACCGCCGGCGCGCTTCTCGTTACCACCAATCCACCCGCGGATACACTCAGCGGATTTGTCGATGGCAGGGTGGGGAACTACGATCGCCGCGACCTGCGTGCCAGCCTTAGTGTGCCGCTGATTGACGATAAACTGCTGTCCAAGATTACCCTGGGTTCGGTGGAGCGCGACGGTTACCAGGACAATATCACTACCGGCCAGGAGCCCGCCTCTGAAGACCGTAAGTCGGGTGCCCTGCAATTGCGCTGGTTGGCCAGCGATACCCTGACGGTGGACGCGCTTGCCTATTACGGTGAGACCGATGAAATCCAGCCCTCGACCAATTGCAGTTTCCTGGTCAATAGCAGTTATAACGGCGAGGATTCCCTGTTTGGCAACCGTATCTTTCCCGGGGACGCGATTCCGGTTGACGCTTTCGATGATAATGACACACCGGTGGTGCCCGGGTTTGTAGACCAGTCACAGGTTTATCGCGACGCGTGCAACGAATCCCTGGCCATGGAGGAGGACTATAAGGTTGCCTCGGAAATACCGATAGATTTCAAGCTGGACAATACGCTGCTGGGCCTCACAGTCGAATGGGAAATCAACGATCAACTGGCGCTGAAGAGTATCAGTGGCTATGCCGACCAGAAAAAATATGGCAATTCGGGTAACCCGGATGTAGACGGTACTTACCTGCCGATTTCTGCACGCTACCGGGATGGCGGCAGTCCCAGTAACCGCGATCACTGGTCGCAGGAATTCCAGTTGCTGGGCAGCGCCTTCAACGATCGCCTGGACTATACCTTCGGCGTGTTCGCCATGAATGAAAATATCGATGACGGCACGGACACACAATCAGGCGCTCCCTCGGGTTACTTGATACCTTCGGTAAATGTGATGGTCATTAATGATGTCACTGCCGAAAAGCAGACCTATGACCTGGAAAATACCACCTATGCAGCGTTCTTCCAGGGCAGCTATGACCTGACGGAAAACCTGGAGTTGACCGCGGGCATACGTTGGACCAGTGAAGAGCGCAAACAGTCCGTAAAGCTGCAGTTTCTGGACCAGGCCGCCTTCCGGGAAACCGCCTTTGACGCCATTGAAGGGGTGCCCGGCCTGATACCTATTGAAAGCGCGGGTGTTGCCCTGGTCACCGACCTGCCAGCGGTGATGGAGGCGGACATCTTTGGCTTGATTGCAGACGCGTTCCCGCGGGATAGCTATAACCAGGCGATATACCCATTGCTGCCGGCCAATGAACTGGTACCCGATATCGATGAAGATGCCGATGAAACCTGGGACGAATTTACGCCCATGGTCAGCCTGGCTTACCACCTGCCGCCATCGATGACCGATACGGGCTTTTTCGATGCCGGTATGTTCTACCTGACCTACGCGGAGGGATTTAAATCGGGCACCTTTGAGCCTATCGGCGTAGACGGTCAGGCAACCGTGGAACCCGAGAATGTGGACAATTACGAATTCGGGTTCAAACTCGATATGCTCGATGGACGCATGCGGCTCAACGGGGCGGTGTTCCGCACTAACTTCGACGACATGCAACTGCGCCAGGTATTACTGGATAGCTCAGGTATACCCCGGGTGGTGATAAACAACGCGTCGAAAACGCGTATTGAAGGTATTGAACTGGAGTGGACCTGGACTCCCATCGATAACCTGTTATTGATTGCTACCGGCAGTTTCAATGATTATGAGTACCGCGAATTTGAGGAGTCGCAGTTCAGTACCCGCGCGCTGCTGTCGCAGCAGCCGTTGCCATTGGTGGATCGCAGTGACGAACCGTTTGCCGAAGTGCCGGAGAATACCTACAGTTTTGCGGCGCAATATTCGCTGAATACGTCTTATGGCATGTTTATCCCGCGGCTGGACTACAGCTACGTGGATGAAATTTTCATGGGCCTGGATGCCGGGGCGGGACAGAATGAAAACCAGACTACCTTCGACGACTACTTTCTGCTCAATGCCCGCATTGGCTGGATAAGCCCTGAGGCGAGGTTTGAGGCCGCGCTCTACGGCACCAATATCACCGACGAGTTTTACCATTTTGGTGCCGCTGCCGTGGCGGACTCAACCGGTAGTTTTACCCGCACCTCCGGTTTGCCGAGAATGTATGGAATGGAGTTTCGCTATAACTTTAACTGATCCCGGCTGACATGCAGCGAGCCGGCTGGAGACCGGGTTTTCTGCGGACCTTGATATGGCTGGTTGCGTCGGCCTTGCTGTTGCCCCTGGTGCTGCTGGCGGGTCTGTACGCGGCGGGTGGCTACGTCAAGACGCCATCGACCTGGTGGTATCCGTTTATCCCCTCCCTGTTTTCCGATTACTACACCACGGGCCCTTTCGCCATGACCAGCAATACCCGGGAGGACAACCCGGTTTGGTCTGAATTGCCCCTATTTAATAAATCCCTGGCGCGCCTGAGTTATGCTATGACCCTGGGTACCCCGGTGACGCAGGTTGCCTGGTTGCACGCGAACGCCGAGTGGGCAGACAAGCCTGCACTCGCTCCCGGCATCTTCCCGAACAGGGAAGAAGTCCCCCTGAGCAAAGCACTGGCAGGCGCCGGGCTGGGGTACGATCGCATCAGTCGGCGCGACCTGCTGGATGCGCGGGTGACCGGCCAGCGCCTGTCTGTGGGCCATGCTGATTACGCCGCCCTGCTCATTGATGAGCTGGACATTGTAGAGCCGGAATTGCTGCTGCGTATCCAGGAGATTGCGCAGGCCGGTATTCCCGTTATCTGGCAGGGGGTGATGCCGCAACGCGCGCGGGGTTGGGCGGATCATGAAAGTCGCGATCAGCGTGTAAAGGCACTCTCCGCCCAGCTTGCTGAGACGGTTTTCAGGGCAGGCAGTATTACCGGCGCGGTAGCCGCACTGCGTGAGGCGGATGTGTCCGGCATGCTGGTGCCAGTTATGCCGGGAGACTTTAAATTGCGCAGCAACCATCGGCGCCTGGCTGGCGCAGAACTGCTGTTGTTGTTTAACGAAACTGACAGCGATGTCACCAGGACTTTTCATGCCGTGGGCTCCTGGGAGTCTGTTCATCTGCTGGATCCCGTTACTGGCGAATATGAGCTTCTCGATAACTCTGGCCAGTCATTCGATATAGCCGTCCCCGCGAGGCGCACGCGGCTGTTACTGTTGCAGCCGGGCGCGTCCGCAAGCGACAAGGTTAGCGGCACTGCGGAGCGTGATAGTGAATTCGGCGAAGGCTGGGATTGGTCTCTGTGGCAGAGCCCGCCCCGCGCACTGCACCCGTATATTCGCTGGTGGTGGCCCGGCAATGCGGTGCAGGCACAGGAGTTGCGCGCTGAGCTTCACAGCATGCACGCGGCGGGCTTTGGCGGTGTGGAAATACAAACCCTGACCATTGGTCTCAGCCAGCGGCATCTGGCCGCGCAGCAGCAGAGTATCTATGCCGTGGGCACGCCTGCCTATTTTGATCGCCTGAAAGCGGTATTTCAGTTGGCGCGGGAACTGGATATGGCGGTTGACCTGACCCTGGGTAGCGGCTGGTCCAGCGGTGGTCCCTTTATCGATGAGTTTCCCGAGCAACAACTGCTGCGTGCGTCTTTCGATGTCACCGGTCCCGCTGTGGTCCAGCGTGAACTGCCGGTGCCGGGTGAACCCTGGTATGTCGCGCCCAGCAACTGGATTATCAACAATACCGTCGGCGAATTTGATGGCAAGCTGCAACTGCGAGGGGTGGTGGCGGCGCGACTGGATAGTGCGAGCCGAACGCCCTCGCTCACGGACTTCATCGATATCAGCGAATCGGTGGCACAGGACAACTTGTCCTGGCAGGTGCCACAGGGTGCCCATCGAATTTTTGCTTTCTACCAGAATGCTACCGCGCACAACGCCGTTGCCTCTGCCTACCCGGGTGCCCTGGCGAGCTCTCCTGTACTCGATCACCTCGATATTGGCGGTGTGACTGAATACATAGAGGACCTGGGCAGGCCCTGGCTGCGCGCACTGGCGCCCTTCAAACCTGGCGCATTTTTTATCGACAGCTTTGAGTTGCTGGGGGAGTTACCCTGGAGCACAGATTTTGCGCGGCGCTTCCAGGTCATGCATGGTTACGATATCACTCCCTACCTGCCCCTGGTGTTCCAGCGGCGCGGTGAGTCGAAATATGTCAACGTGGTCATCCCGCCGGTACCGGCTTATCAGGCCCCGGCCGATATGCACCTCAGAGTGCGGGAGGACTATGAAGCGACCCGACAGCAATTATTCGAGGACGCGTTCCTGCAACCGCTGCACGCATGGACACAGGCAGAGGGTATTGCGCTGCGTCTTCAGGCACACGGTGGTTACGGCGATTACCTCGATAGCTACCAGTTGGCCGATATTCCCGAGGCGGAAGGCCTGTTTGCCGGAGGCAGCTATGATTTCCTCAAACTGGCGACCTCTGCCGGACATGTGGCGGGGCGCCGCGTGATCAGTTCAGAGTCTTTTATTACCATGACTACGGACTTCAACTCGCTGGATATAGAAGATTACTACCTGCTCGCAGGCAACGCGTTTGCCGCGGGCATTAACCGCATAATTTATCATGGCTATGCGTACCACTATGTTCCCTAGTACTATTTTGGCGTCTAAACTGCGCGTGGGGCACACGAACCGGCCACGCGCGAAGACCTCTGTGGCGATGGGCACACTGTCGCGGATCTCGCGACGTGGATTAACCTGGCTAGCGGGTGAACTGCTAGTTCAGCAGTTCCGGCTGCTCCGCGACAATCACGTCGTACAGTGGCTGGAAGCTGAACCAGCCGGCGAGTGGTGAACCTACGGTCTCACGTGTCTGCACCGCCACCTCGTGGGGAATCACCTTGGGTGAGCCGGCCGCTTCCGCCAGTAATTGTGCCTGGCAGCTGCGCTCCATGGTGATATACCACCAGGCTGCGGCGTCTATGCTGTCACCCACCGTGAGCAGTCCATGATTTTGCAGAATGGCGGCTTTGCAATCGCCCAGTGCCGCGGCGATACGCTCACCCTCGGAATTGTCCAGTACCACACCTGAGAAATCATCAAACAGCACGTGATCATCGTAGAATGCACAGCTGTCCTGGGTCAGTGGGTCCAGCGTCTTGCCCAGTGCTGAAAACGCCTTGCCATAGACTGAGTGGGAATGCGCCGCCGCGGTGATATCGGGATTGGACATATGGATCTGCGAGTGGATAGTAAACGCGGCTCCATTGAGCAGGCCGCTTCCCTCTACAACTTCGCCGGTGTGGCTGACCAGCATCAGGTCGGATACGGTTATTTGCTTGAATGACTTGCCCATGGGGTTGACCCAGAAATGGTCGGTCAGCTCCGGGTCGCGCACTGTTATGTGGCCGGCCACGCCCTCGTCGAAGCCAAACTTGCCAAATAGCCGCAGTGCGGCGGCCAGCTTGATTTTCCGATCCTGTCTAATCTCCGCGATGCCCTCGGGGCGTTGCAGCATGCTTTCCGGGTCATCTGCATTCATTACGATACTGTTTGCCGCTTCTGTCATGTTATTTACCTCAGTTATGCCTGTACAAGGCTTATCAAGTGTTTAAACTTTTCCCATGGCAACTATAGACCCAAACGTCCCTATTCGCCCCTGGCTGCAACGCTGGTCGGTCGATGACCTGGCACATGCCGATAGCTGGTTGGCCAATATGTACTGCAGGTCCTTCGCTGGCGAAGAGTTCCTGGTTCATGTCGGCGATCGCAGCGACACCCTGTTCCTGCTGGAGAGCGGCCTGGTGCGTTTGTTCTACACCACCCCCGACGGCAAGGAGCGCAACAAGGCCTTTTATCGCGCCGGTCAGGTTACCGGGCCGGTGAGCGCGGCTATAACCGCCTCTGCGGCACCTTTTTCCATCCAGTGCCTGGAACCCACGCAGGCGATCTGCTTTCGCTACGCGGACCTGCAACGGGCCGCCGAGCATAATGCCCAGATCGCCCGGTTGTATCGCGACATGCTGGCCGAGGCGTTTATACGCAACGAGCAGCGCGAAGCGATACTGCTGACCTGCAATGCCGAGCAACGTTACCAGTGGTTGCTGCAGCATGAGCCCGACCTGCCGGAGCGCGTCGCCCAGTTGCACGTCGCCTCCTACCTGGGAGTGGATGCTGTGTCACTCTCAAGGATCAAGCGCAAGCTTAGGGGTTGAGTGCGCGGGTAGCATTAACAATTGTTAAGTGCCCAATCAATGCGCGTGAATATTCTGCTTTCTAGCGGTGCCCGCCGACATGCCCCCGGTGCTCGATATGCTCGACATTCCCCTGCTCGTCCACGATTACTCCTTCCTTGGCCGCTTCACGTCGAGCACGTTCTTCCGGGGTCACATAGTCGCCGACCTCATGCCGTTGCTCGGCATCGAGGACTTCGTGGGGTCTGTCTGCGTTGACTTCCCGCTCCAGCTCTTCGTTGCGGCTGTTCGGGATTACAACCACGCTGCCCCCCTCTTGTTGGGTGCCTGCCGGCTTGGGTGCTTCACCCATTGCAGGGGTTTCAGCAGCTGTAGGTTTAACCGCCTCTGCTGTATTGGTTTCAGGTAAATCTACTTCAGTTGCTCCCTGTGTAGGGGAGTCGGTATATACCGTATTGCCCTGGGCGTCCTTTTCTTCGTAAATTTCTGCCTGGGCGATGGTGCTGAGTAGAACAGTGACGATGCAAGCTAAAGACTTTATAGAATATTTCATGGTGATGTGCTCCCGTGGTGGGTTTTTTTGCTATGGTAAACCCTAGCTGGTAGCCGCCAAGGCTTCACCCTGCTGAGTATTCACACGCGGCGAGCGATTTTGCCAACACGCCGTTGCTCTCGAGTGTGTATTACCACGGAGTATACTTTTACTGTGTGACCAATACTACTTGCCAGGTGTGCCATAGTCTGTCGTCCCTTGCGCCTGCGCTAGGCCGCCGCGATCACCCTGAGCTCGGTTGCCAGTTGATCCCCCCGGAACTCTGCCATCAATTCATTACGGCGCGAGGCCAGTCGTTCACGGTTTCCATCTTTAACATGCCCGAAGCCGCGCAACTTGCCCGGCAGCTCTGCCAGTTGCAGTGCCGCTGCGTAATTGTCGTTGCCCAGGTCAGGAAGTATCTCCTCCAGCAGCTGTCGGTATTCTTCTATGTCAGCGCGCTCCTGGCGGCGCTCTGCGCTGTGCCCGAAGATATCCAGCGCTGTGCCGCGCAGGAATTTGAATTTAGCCAATAGCCCAAAGGCCTGTAGCATCCACGGGCCGAACTCCTGCTTCATGAGATGGCCTGTGTTGGGGTCACGTTTGCTGAACAGCGGCGGTGCCAGGTTGAAGCGCAGCTGGAAATCACCTTCAAACTGCTCCCTTAGTTGACGTTGAAATTTACCGTCGCTATACAGTCGGGCCACCTCGTATTCATCCTTGTAAGCCATTAGCTTGTACAGGTTTTGTGCCACGGCAAAAGTAATCGAGTCTTTTATCTCCGCTTGCGGATCGGCCTTGCGCACCTTCGCTACCCTGTCGCGATAGCGCTGCGCATAGGCGCCGTTCTGGTATTGGGTCAGGCGCTGTGCGCGGTCGTCTATCAGTTGATCCAGGTTCAAGGGGGCTGGATCGCTGACATCCTTTTGCAGTAACGCCAGCACCCGCTGTGGTTGGTCTGCATAACGCCGCCCCCAGAGGAAAGCCTGTTTGTTAAAGTCTATGGCGACACCATTAAGCTCGATGGCTTCTTCCAGCGCCGCGGCGGAGACCGGCACCAGTCCGCGCTGCCAGGCAAAGCCCAGCAGGAACAGGTTGCTGGCGATGGAGTCACCCAGCAGTGCCGTGGCGATACTGGTGGCATCGATGAAGTGGCAGCCGTCATCGCCTGCCTCATCCCTGATCTTTGCTTTCATGGCTGTCGTCGGGAATTTGGCGTCCGGGTCCAGAATAAAGGCCGCTGTAGGCACCTCGGCCTCATTCACTACGGCATTCGTGCGGCCCCGGGCTACCTTGCCCATGGCCTCGTAGGTAGTGGTAACCACCAGGTCCGCGCCCAGTAACAGGTCGGCTTCGCCCGCGGGAATGCGTACGGCTTTTATATCATCCTGCATCCGGGCAACCCGCACATGGCTCACAACGGCGCCAAATTTTTGTGCAAGGCCCGTCTGGTTCATGGTGGCGCAGCCTTTACCTTCGATATGCGCCGCCATGGCAACCAGTGCGGTAATGGTCAGTACGCCGGTTCCGCCCACGCCGGTTACTACGGTGTTCCATGGGCGCTCCAGGGAGGGAAGGGTGGGTTGGGGCAGTGGATCGAAGAGATTATCTGAGGTGCCCACGCCAGCGGAGGGCTTTCTTAATTGCCCCCCCACGACCGTGACGAAACTAGGGCAGAAGCCATTGGCACAGCTGTAGTCCTTGTTACAGGCGCTTTGGTCAATCTGGCGTTTGCGCCCCAAATCGGTTTCCTTGGGGAGTACCGAGAGGCAGTTGGATTTGACACTGCAGTCGCCACAGCCTTCACAGACCGCGTCATTGATGAACAGGCGCCTGGCCGGATCCTCCAGCAGGCCTTTTTTGCGGCGGCGGCGTTTTTCCGCGGCGCAGGTCTGCTGGTAGACAATAACGGAAGTACCCTTATACTCGCGCAGCTCTTTTTGCAGGCGATCCATGTCATCGCGGTGGTGCAGGGAGTAGCCGGGAATACCGCTGAACTGGCCGCGCCACTGACCGGGCTCATCGCTTACCAGCGCGACACGGCGCACCCCTTCCCCGCGCAATTGGTAGATCAGATCTTCCACCTTCAGTGTGCCATCAATGGGTTGGCCGCCGGTCATGGCTACCGCATCGTTGTAGAGAATTTTGTAGGTAATGTTGACGCCGGCGGACACCGCGGCGCGTACCGCCATGATGCCCGAGTGGAAATACGTGCCGTCACCGAGGTTCTGGAATACGTGTTTGGTGCTGGTAAATGGCGCCTGGCCAATCCAGGTGGCCCCCTCGCCGCCCATCTGGGTAAAGGTGTGGGTTTCACGGTCTGGCATCCAGGTGGCCATGTAGTGGCAGCCGATACCACCCAGAGCATGGCTGCCCTCGGGCACCCTGGTGGAGGTGTTGTGCGGGCAGCCGGAGCAGAAGTGCGGGGTGCGTTCAAGCGTCTCGCGCGGGAGCGCCAGGGAGTTTTCTTTCTGCTCTATCCATTTCAAGCGCTGTTCCATGGTCTGCGACTGGTAGAAGTGCTTTATCCGGCTGCCGATAGCCAGCGCTACCATGGCCGGGGTCAATTCGCCCAGGTTGGGCAGCAGGTCGCGACCGTGCTCGTCAAACTCACCGAAGACCCGCGGTCTGGCTGCTACCGGGTAGTTGTACAACTGCCCGGTGAGCTGGTCTTCAATGATTGAGCGCTTTTCCTCGACAACCAGTATTTCCTCCAGCCCCTCGGCGAAATCGTGTGTGGTGCGCGGCTCCAGCGGCCAGGGCATGCCGACCTTGTAGACCCTGAGGCCGATCTGTGCGGCGACTTCCGCGCTGATGCCCATATCTTCCAGTGCCTGCATCACGTCCAGGTAGGCCTTGCCGCTGGTGATGATGCCAAACCTCGGATTGGGGCTGTCCATGACGATTTTGTTCAGGCCGTTGACCCGGGCGAATTCGCGGGCGGCGTAGATCTTGTACTTGTTCAGCCGCAGCTCCTGTTCCAGCGGCTTGTCCGGCCAGCGGCCGTGAACGCCATCCTGGGGAAGTTCGAATTCCTCGGGAATAACGATATTGATGCGGTGGGGGTCTATATCCGCCGAGATCGCGGAATCCATGTTCTCGGTGATGGCTTTCATGGACACCCAGCAGCCGCTGTAGCGTGATAACTCCCACCCGTAGATACCCAGGTCCAGTACCTCCTGCACATTGGCGGGACTCAGCACTGGTACCGAGGCGCCGATAAACATGTGTTCGGACTGGTGGGGCAGGGTGGAGGACTTACAGGCGTGATCATCGCCGGCGACGGCGAGCACGCCACCGTATTGTGACGTGCCGAAGGCGTTGGCGTGCTTGATCACATCCATGCTGCGATCCACACCGGGGCCCTTGCCATACCACATGCCGAATACGCCATCGTACCTGGCACCTGCGAACAGGTTGGTCTGCTGGCTGCCCCAGACCGAGGTGGCGGCCAGGTCCTCGTTTACGCCGGGCTGGAAATGCACATTGTGTTTCTCCAGCCAGGGCCTGGCCTTCCACATGGCCTGGTCAACCGCGCCCAGTGGCGAGCCGCGATAGCCCGAGATAAAGGCTGCGGTATTCAGGCCGCGGCGCTGATCGCGCTGGTGTTGCAGCATGGGCAGGCGCACCAGCGCTTCTATGCCGGTCATGTAAGCGCGGGTTGTATCCAGCGCGTACTTGTCATCCAGGGATACTTTTCTTATTGCCGCCGCCTGATCTTTGCCCATGTCCGTCACCACTGATTTTGATGGCATAGTGTGGCGTAAACCGGGGGAAATATTTATTTGTTTTGAACCCAAGAAAGCACTTAATATGCATAAATTATGCATAATTAATTAATATTCAGGAATAATTATCTATGAAGCTGGCTAAACAGGATGTACAGATACTAAAGCTATTGCAGCGTGACGCCACCGCCAGCACGGCCAGCATCGCGGAACAGATCAACGTGTCCCAGTCGCCTTGCTGGCGCCGTATCAATCGCCTGGAGCAGGAGGGGTTGATCAAGGGGAGAGTGGCACTGCTGGATCGCGAGGCGCTGGGTATGGAGGTCGTGGTATTTGCTACCGTCAACCTGACCTCTACCGGTCGCCAGAACCTGTTGGAATTTGAACAGGAAATCGTGCGTTATCCCGAGGTCGTGGAGTGCTATACGATGACGGGTATATGGGACTACATGCTGAAGATCGTGACGCTGGATATCCGGCACTACGAGGTGTTTGTGCGCAACACGCTCACCGCAAACCCTTCGGTGCGGGAATTGCATTCCCACATGGCGGTAACCGAGATCAAGAACGTCACGGAATTGCCCCTGGATACGCAATTGTAGCAGCGCTGCACCGCAGCGCTTGCTGGCAGATGGCACCCGTGACTAAGATGAGGCAGGCACGGGCGCGAAAAGGATCACCGCTCGTCGCGATCGCGCACGCTTAAGGCATCAAATACCGAAGGCGTTTCGCATGAAGATATTCCCCCGAGGATGTTCTGCTGTGCCTGTATTCCGCCACCGTTGACATACATTTCCATGGTGGCGCCCATATCGGCATAGCGGGAGAAGGCCACCACGTGGTAGTAATCAAAGTCGATGCTCCCTGTGCCTACAGCGGGGGTGTAAAACCAGGACATTGCCAGGGACCCCTTGGCTTTCATCGCCAGTCCCGCATCCAGGTGCGCAGCATAGGCCTGGTCCAGGGTCTTGCCCTCTTGCAGGCTGCACTGGTAAAACATGACAATACCGTTGGTCGGCGTAGCCTCTGGGGCGTTGATGGGCATGGACATGGCCATTTCATGGCGGGAACCGCAGTCGATGACCTGGTCGAAGTCGCTCGCCACCGGATTATCGGTCGAGTGCCATTTCTCCATGCTCACGCCAAATGACCCGCCGTCAGGCCATGCACCCAGCCAACCCACGTCGAATCCGGCGCCAGTCTGGTACTGGGGCGTAAGCACCCAGGCGGCATAGGCAAAATCATTCTTGTTGGCATACTCGCGAAATTTGGCATTAACCTTCTGCAGGTCCTCCATGCCCTTGCCTTCGCGGTAGGTACAAGCCCGAAAATCCACCGGTGAAGCCTTGGCCGACTGCTCCGCTGCGACGGCCGATGGCGCCCAGGCCGTCAGCACTGCGGATATCGCAACCAGCCCTGTTAAAATACGTTTCATCTTGAACTCCCTTCAAGTAATGGCGTCCAAAGGCGTACGCCCCTGACTCGACCTTGTTAGTTAATCTAGACTAGATATTTTTAAGTTACAAGCCGTAAGATATATATTGACGCTGACGACAGATGCTAACAGTTAAACTCGCGCGCTGCGTCTTGTATGATCTGGTTGTTGCGCTGCACATTGCGCGGGCCTCGGGCCCTTTTTGCGAAAAGATGAGGAATAAAAATGAAGTACTTAATTACTGGCGCCTTATGGACTCTTCTATTCAGCGCCGGCGCTATGGCCGACTTGAAACCGGATGTGATGGACTGCAACCCGAAAAAAGCGGCGCGCAATGCTGCCATGGACGCGACGGTTGGGGTCAGTGGCAAATGTGACTCGGGTAAAGCTGCCAAAAATGCGAAAGAGGACGCTGTCGACGATGTAAAGGATTCAGTAGACCTGGACCTCGACCAGAAAAATAACCACCTGGGTGGTGATAAGGACCATAAGCGACTCAAAAACCACAAGGATTGACCGTATTCCCATTCCTTTGGGTCAGGCTGCTTGCCGGCCTGTCCTCTGCGGGGAATTTTCTGGCAATCAGCTTATTGATCGGGCGCGAATGAAGTGAGCAGGCAGGAAGACGAAATACATGAGCAAAAGCGCATGGGGCTGGCGATGCAAG
>Ga0316193_10001535_pt1 | contig 15675 bp, 13 predicted proteins | sample MerIslsedime2_MG_FD_207735 | JGI IMG/M metagenome (GOLD analysis project Ga0316193, IMG submission 207735) | Coastal sediment microbial communities from Maine, United States - Merrow Island sediment 2 | ecosystem: Environmental > Aquatic > Marine > Coastal > Sediment | place: USA: Maine...
CCAACGAGGGCTCGCACGCGACGCCAAGCGAAGTATCCGTGACGTACTATCTCTTCCCGGAAGCGCAAAAGGTGGTAGAGATGTCGCCGCCAAATGCGCCTTCGGGCCGCATTTATGATGCGACTTCGTATCGCAGCCAGTTCCCTGATGGGCGGATTGGTTCCAATCCAGCGTTAGCCACCGTCGAGCATGGCGAACGCATCTTCAATGCGGCGGTGAATGACACGGTGGCCGACTTCAAACACTTCGATTCTATAACGTAGCCTTTGGGCCATCGAGCCGCGGCCGGTGCGTCCAGGTCGCGGGGCGGCCGTCTTGATCACTCAGCTAAATCGTGTGGCACGGTTTTAATCGAGGTGGCGCAGGACCCTCTCGACCACCAACGGGTCCAAAATGCAAGCGATGACGTGCAGAGAGGCACTAATGTCGCGAGCGCATGGAAGCGCAGAGGGGACGATTTTGATTACAGACGCGAGCGGTCTGACCGTTTCGTACCGACGCGAATATCGAAGAGAGTGCGAATCCTGCTCCGCTAAAACCCAACACCCTGAACCCCCTGGGCATTACCTTGCCTGAATTTGATTTCCGTTCCTGTTACTTATGTTGAGCTCCACATAAGTAACATTATGTAGATGTCTCGATTATGTTGAGCCATGACCTGTTTCGTGCGCCAACCGCCCGTCAGGAGCGGAAGGCGCCGAGTTCGATGTCCACATAATCAAAGGGTCCGCAGGAAGTCGATCAGAGAGTCGGGTGCCCGATAACGCCGGAGCTTGGCCTCTGGCTCTTGAAGCCGGGCCAGCGCCCGCTCCTTCACTGCCAGATCGGCCTCGACGTACTGGTGCGTCGTAGCCGGACTCTCATGGCCGAGCCAAAGCGCAATGACGCTGATATCGACGCCGGATTGGAGCAGGTGCATCGCCGTCGTGTGGCGAATCATATGCGGCGATATATGGCGTGCCGCCAAATCGGGGCAGGATTCCGCGGCAAGCTGGACGGCGCGATCGAGTCGCTGCATCACGTTCCATCGCGACATCGATTGGCCATCGCGATTGGGCAGCAATGGCGAGTCCGAACCAAACGCCGGGTTTCGCCGGAGCCAGGCCCGGATCGCCCGGACGGTTGAACGCCACAGCGGCACGCTGCGCTGCTTGCGGCCCTTGCCGTGCAAATGAACACAGGCGGCCCCTTCGTCGAGCACCACCTCGCCAACCTTCACGCCGGCAATCTCGGAAACCCGGGCGCCGGTGTTGTAGAGCAACAGCAGCAATACATGATCCCGTTGGCTGAACCACGTGCCATCCGGCGTGCCGATCACCGCCAGCATTTCCTCCCGGGACAGATAACCAAACATCGGGCGCTCGAAGCGCTTTACCGGAACGCCGAGCGCGTGTTCGATCACCGACAGCGATGACACGTCGCGGTGCGCGGCGAACTTCAGGAACGAGCGCAGCGCCGCGAGACGGGCATTGCGGCTGCGCACGCTGTTGTGCCGCTCCCGTTCCAGATGATCGAGGAAGGCCGTGATCAGGTCCGGCGTGATATCGGCCAGCGTGATCATCGCTGGCGAGCGGCCAAGGCGCGCCTCGGCAAAGCCCAGGAAGAGCATGAAGGCATCCCGGTAAGCCGCAACCGTTTGCGGACTGAGTGCGCGTTGTTGCGTCAGGTGTTCGACGAAGAAGGCTTGCACGAGCGCGGGAAACGACGGCGGTGGTTTGGGTTGCCTACGCATCATCATCTCCCGTGAGATCGGCGAATTGCTCGAACCGTCCGGCAGCGATCGCCATCAACTCGGGAACGGCGGTGAGGTACCAGTACGTGTAGAAGATCTCGGCATGACCCATGTAGGTCGACAGCGCCAGTATCTTCTGGTCGATCTCGACGCCGTCGGCATACCAGCGCACCAGCCGCCGCACTGCGAAGGTATGGCGCAGGTCGTGCAGGCGGGGTGCGTCGTGTCCGCCTCGATTGACCCAGCCCAGGCCGTCTCGCAGGCCGGTAAAGACGCGGTGCGCCTGTCGCTCGCCAAGCGGTAGCCCTAATCGGCGGCCGCGACTGCCGATCAGGAACGGCATGCCTGTCGTTGTCGGAAGATACCGTTCGCGTTGCTTCCGGTAGCGCACCAGCGCCTTGACCGTGCTGGGATGGATCGGCAGTTGGCGGGACTTGGCGAACTTGGTCTGCCGTATCGTCAGCATTCCGCGCTTGAGATCGACATCCGCATCGCGCAGGTGAATGGCTTCGGAGACACGCACCCCGGTCGAGGCCATCAGGCCGAATAGGGTTTCGTAGGTGAACGGTCGAAGGCTGCCGGCGGGGCCGAGTCTGCGTGCCGCCGCGAGCAAGTCGTCGATCTCGTCTTCACGGTAGATGTGGGGCGCAACGCGACCGGGTTCCGGACCAAAGAGCGACGCCTCGGGAATCTCGGTCTCCGGCTCGAATTGCTGCAGATAGCAGATGAAGTGCCGCAGCCGTCTCCAACTGCGCGCCCAGGTGCCGGCGTCGCCATGGCCATCCTTGCCGGCTCGTACCCATTCGACCATGATCTCCGCCGTCAACGGACCGTGATGGTGCTTGGCCTCCACGAAGCGGGCAAAGCCGGAGAGGAAGGCGTCACGGGAACGCAGGTGGAAACCCTGACGACGCCGCTCGGCCAGATAGTCGTCGATTCTGGCCTTCAGGCTTTGGCGCCGGCTCATGATTCACTCCCCGGCCAGGGCAACGCGACCCGCGCGAGATTTGGCGTGTCGAGCTTGGCGTAGATCAGGGTGGTTTCCAGAGACCGGTGCCGCAAAACATCGGCAACTTCCTTGAGCGAGCTACCGTTCTCGACCAAGCGACAGGCCAGCGTGTGACGCATTACATGCGACCCGGAATCGGGCAGCCCTGCCCGTCGGCAGGCACGGTGGATTACCTTCTGAACTGCAGCCGTCGTGATCGGAACGTCACGAGAATCGCGCCGCCGAACGAAGATTGCCCTGCTCGGGGTTGCCGGGCGCTCATGCTGCAGATAGTCGGCCAAGGCTTGTCCGGTCGCCATCGGCAGCGGCAGGATGTCCTGCCGTCGCGACTTCGTGCCCTTCAGCGTGACCGTGCCTTCGCGCCAGTCGATGTCGTCGATCGACAGATTCGCGATCTCGCCAGCGCGTAGTCCCATGTCCAGCGCGCAGCGGACGATGGCATAACCTCGACGGGGCCAGCGCCCGCTGGGGAAGGCGCCCAGCAGCCGTTGAACTTCGTGCGGCTTGAGGGCGCGCGGCAGTGACGCAAGCTTCCACTGCACCGGAGAGGAAATGGCCGCGCTCAGCCCGGCAACCGAGTCGCCACAGACAGTCCGGTAGCGGACGTAACTTCGCAAGGCCGTTGCCACTTGGGCAGTGGCAGAATGCGAAGAGCTGCCCCCCAGTTGCCGAGCGATGAAGCGGCGAATATCGACCGGTCGTAGCGTGGCCATGTTGACGACGCCAGTGGCGAACTTCTTCCTCAATAGCTGTTCGACGATGCGGCAGCGGTTGTGACGCGTGCCTGCCGCAAGGCCGCGGACGTCACGCAAGTGGTCGTCGTACCGGCGCAGTTCGTCGGCGACGGGGTCGGGTTTCTCTTCGGAAGAGCGCACACGCTGCGCGCTCCGGGGCGGCGAGGTTCGGTTCATGATCGTCTCCTGGAGTGGAAACTCCACTTCAGGAGAACATTGAAATTATGTCGAGCTCAGAACTCCATCAGCTGCCTACAAGACCCATGGTCACGCGTTTCCCCGAACCGCGCCGCAGGAAGCTCCACATAATCGAGACATCTACATAATGTTACGAAGCTGTCGTTAGCAGTAACGGCACTGGGTTGATTCCGGACCGCTGCACCGGATTGCGAAACTAACGGCAGCTACATGCGCATTGCAGACGCCTCCGAATTCTGCTCGGTTATCCGCAATGCGACCAAGGCGGAGGCGGTGCGTTCCGGTCGTAATTCCCAGGCAATCTGGAAAGCGGACGTTCCCGTAAGCTAGAGGTAGTACCGGCGCTCGTGAATTTGAACTCGATCAAGCCGTCAACAGACCATGCAAGACTTCTTGACACAACTATCTGCACAGAATGAATCTTCTCCTCGCATGATTGCTTGAGGTCGAGCACTGGTTTAATTCCGTAAATTCAGATAGTTATTTACTGTCCGAACACGCCGGCAAACGAATTTCTCGGATTTGGGTTTCAGCGTGCAGAAAGTTCTTGCTCTTTTTCTCACTGGGACGGTGGCTCAAGGGGTAGTTCGTTCGCGGTGACATCTGTCAGTGTCTCGGGTGCAGACACGTCTGGGGCCAGCGCGTAACCATCAAGCTTGGGGGCTCTTGTGCTTGAGATAGCGCGGTTCGACCACGCCATGGGCCAGGTACTTGCGGACCGTGTTACGGGACAGTCCGGTTCGCCGGCTGATTTCCCGGATCGGCATCCCTTCACGGAAATGCCATCGTCTGATTGCGCTCAATAACGCCACGTCTATCACTCCTCTTGTCTCCCGTTTCTTCTTGCCGCGGAAGGAGTTGTACGTGGGTCAAAATTCGATGCAAATTACCCGTCTGGGTGGGTCAGTTTTGGGCGCAAATCAACACTGTAGGCAGAAACGCAAATGAGCGGCGTCCGGCTAGTTTTCCTGCTCGCTGGAGCTAGGCGGATGACCGCTTCAACGCTTTCCTGACCCAGGCCCGGGAAGCCGCTAGGTCAGGAGTCGACACGGACGGCTTCACGGCAGGTGTGGTTACCTTTGACCTCGCAAATTCCCTCCAAAAAGTGTGGTCCATTTATCAAATAAAAGGATCGGTGAGATGCCCATGAACTACGCTTTCATTCAGCGAGAGGACACGAGGGTCGGTTTCTTCCAAGTTCCGGGGCCTTGTCTCAATTCCGAGGCAGTCACCCGCATACGGCCTGATGGCATTAACGCTAGCATACGGACGCTTGAACCTCCGAATTTGAGCCGAGTAATTCTATCTGACGGAGAAAGCCATTAAGGAGGGTTGCCGATTCTTACCAGACCAGCTGTTTAGAGTAAGGAAGCAGTACGGATTGGTGGCAAAAAAGGCTACCAGTCGCAATCAAGTCACGGAGAAATTTATGGATCTGGACATTCAAGCCGGTGGGAGAATTTGATGGCCAAACCTGCATCGCATGATCTGTTGCGGATGATCAGTCTGCGCGGTCCGAAGACCGGCCTGGCTGTCGATCTCGCGCCGCGCGTGCGCGAGAGCGTGGCCCTGCCCCTGATGGACAGCAATTTGAGCTTACTGGGCGAGCCCGAACTGCTGACCCGAGTCTTCCGGACTGTCGATAGGCTGGATCAAGGCGCCAGAGCTGCGACATCGCTGGCTGAATTGCGCGGTGGTCTTGTTGGCGCTGCCGGGCTGTCCGGGCTGAAGCTGACGTTTGGCGGCGTGCCGGGGGTGCCACTGGAGGGTGTGGCGCAAAGCGATCTGTTCCGCAAAGACCTGCGCGCCGTGTATGACTCGTGGCTCGCACAAAAGCTCACGGCCGCCGAGTCCGCCGATATTGAGGGTCATGCAGACCTGCTGCGTGCCGCCGCGCTGGTGCTTGAGTGGAGCGAACGGCCAGTGGCGACCGCAGACAGCTCTCTGGAAATCTGGTTGCATTCAACCATTCTTTTGACGCCAAGAGCCTGGACCAGCCTTGATCAGGCTAGCAAGGAAACCGCCGCCCGACGTGACCTGAAGCCAAACGCTCCGAAGAAAAGCCGCAACCTCACAGCTAGTGAGTTGCGCTCGAAAATCGTTGAAGTGGCACGCGGGCACAGCGCATTGCGCCATGTTGGGAACGCCATTGTTGAGGCGCAGGCCCAGTGGATGCGGGCACAGGCAATTTTCGTCGATGAAATTGCTGAACACACCGGTCGTGAAAGGATCGTAGCAGCCAGCACGGCCGCAGCGGCGGCCGTAGGGACTACGAATCCAAGCGCGCACAGCCCTGACTCCGCTACGAAAAACAACGAAGCGATCATCAAATCGCTCGCTTTGAAAATCGATGCGATCAACGGGATTCCGCCGACCACCAAGCAAAGTATCGCCAGTAGGCTTGGTGATCGGTTTCAGCTGTCACAAGAGGCCTTTGACGGTCTGAACGTTATGGCCAACCCAGAGGCGTCGCATTTTTGCGACGAAATTCAGGCGATCGAAACAGCGATTTTGCAGGATTTGCCCCCTGCCCCCTCAGGCACGCAACCGGTGCGTCCGCCGTTAATTTCGACATTGGGACTTGGCAATCTGGTGGTCGCGCGTTCGCGACTGGTTGGCTATGAGGCAAACGAGATTGCCCATATCGAAAACGTGTTGCCCGGCGAGAAAAAGAAGAACGAGATCGAAAAAACCACTCGCATGGAGATAGCGCAGGAAGACGAGATAACGACCGAAAACGAAACGCAGACCGACACCAACACGACTGACAGCGATTCAATGGAAAGCACGACCGAGTCGAACATGGAGAAGAGCCTGAGTGTGGACGCGGGTGTCAATTTGTCCAGTAAATACGGCGCCACAAAGGTCGACTCCAGCCTTGATGTCGCGTTTCAGAAGAGCAACACTGAGGCCGCCTCGGAGACCGTCGAGGAAGTGCGCGAGATAATTACCCGCAATGTCGAGCGGACCCGTGAGCTGGTGCGTAACTTACGGCGGGTTACGACTGTCGACGAGACGCGCACGCTGACCAACCATGACATCGACAACACAACGCTCGGTGTTGGCGGAGCGCCCGTGGCGATCTCGGCGGCGTATCGCTGGGTTGAAAAGGTCGAAGAGATCGAGCTACGCCAGTATGGCACGCGGCTGATGGTCGAATTCCATATCCCGGAACCGGCAGTTTCAATATTGGAAACAAAGAAGACGAACCAGGAGATGGCGAGCTATTCTCTACCGCCGTTTGACGTAAAGCCATCAGATATCAACCGCGAGTCATACATGTGCCTGGCGCAACGTTATGGCACGGAGATCGAGCCGCCACCCTCGGAATGGGTTGAGGTGCCCTATTACCACTCGTCGCAGGTGACAGAGACGGCGAATACGTCGTCCGAGCATGTTGCGACCGGGCTTATCATGGTTCCTGCCGAGTATCGGCCGACCTTCGTCCATGTCACCGTTTCGACGCCGCCCAAGGCGTCACGCGAAGAGTGGAAGACCCCGTATATCACCGTGGCGGTTGGAACCACCGGGCGGATATACACCTATCAGTATACCAACGGCACAACGAAATCAGTGTGGGGGCCGGTGTTGATGTGCGAGTGGCCCGACATCTCACTGGTCGGCTCGATCACCAGAACTGCATCGTTTGACCCGTCGCTTGCCATTGCGCAGGGTGTTCCGATCAGTGTGTCGGCGACACAGGTTTACGACAACGCGTTTACCGTGATCGCGGTGATTAAGGCCAAGCTCACCGACGAAGCTTGGGCCGCGTGGCAGCTAGACGTCTGGGGGCGGCTGCGGCAGGCCTACCGCAACAAAAAGGAAGAGCTTGAGCGCGATATGCGAACACTGCAGCTGGACGCGACTTTCGGGCAGGAAGCGATCACCGAAAGGCCCTCGGCGATCAACCGTCGCACGGAACGCACCGAATTGCAGAAATGGGCGATCAAGGCGATGCGCTATGAAACCTTCGATTTCCACCCGATGGTCACCGAAGACGGGCTTCAGGAGATCGATGCGGCCGATGCGCATGCGCAGGCGCCCATTGTCGGCTTTTTCGAGCAGGCGTTTGAGTGGCGGCAAATGAGCTATTTTTTCTATCCCTATTACTGGGCGCGGCGCGATACATGGCAAATGCGCCAGCAGCAGAGATCCGTTGACAATGTTTACGAGGCCTTCTTGAAGGCCGGTGCTGCGCGGGTAATTGTGCCAGTCACACCGGGATATGAGCGGCGTTTACTCTGCTATCTGAACTTCGGTGAAACAGGGCTGGCCACCCTGATACCGGGTGTCGATGTTGAATGCCCTGACGATCCGCTTGGCGGCACGGATGATGTCGCAGTGGCAAATTTCCATGATGTTGGTATCGACATCCTGACAGCGCGCCACGGTGATTTGGTCAGGGGAACCGGCACGCTGGCAATCGCCAGGGACAGTGCGCAAGTCACAATAAATGCTGACAGCCTTTGGGCGGCGAGCCCTGAAGACATCGGCCGCGAACTACAGATTTCCGGGCGCGACTACGCAATTGTTGCGGTACCCTCGGCGACAGAGCTGGTGTTGGATCGCCCGATTGAGACAGATTCCGACAACACCGCCGCCTATGTGGCAGGCAGCATGCCTTATGGCACGCCCTGGCAGATCAGGGTTCCGACAAACCTGCTCGTCCTCGACAAGGGAGCGCTGGAGTAAAGCATGGCTAGTTCACCATGGGGCTGGGTCGACGACCTTGAGCTACGCAATATCCGTTCGGATGAGTTGCGCAACCAGCTCAACTACATCACGACGATCACCGTCCTCGTACAGATATCGATCGAGAAGGCAGAGAAACTCTGGGGGCGGGACATCCAGCACGAATCGCTGCAAGGCCAGCTCGATGATCATGAGAAGCGCCTGACGGCTCTCGAATATCCGACCAGGAGCGGTACGGTCGAGACGCTGTTGAAGGGGCTCCTCCTCGCGTCGATCGCAATCCCGGTGAGCTGGCTGATCTCCCAATTCGTGGCCACTGCGTTCGCCCGCATGAGAATGGTGCCGATTCGCAGGACGACCTGGAGAAAAGATTTCGGGGACACGAAATACAAAGATGTAATGGCGGTAGGGAAGAAGCGAATCGAGTCATGGGAGAAACACAATCGCAAGCTGTACGAAGAGACGAAGAATGTTGCGCTCGCAAAGTATCCGAAGGCGCTGAAGGGGCACCCTAAGTCGTTGATCGACGGGGTTTCCGAGGATGCGCTGGGCCTGCTGCTTTCTGGCAACACCTCGGGTAGCGCGGCCACCGGGGGGACGGACATGTCGAAAACCAACAGCACCAATTACTGGGACAGGATCCTGCATCCGTCGAACGAGATGGAGACACTGGCCAAGAATTACGCACAGGATGCGAGATGGCTGGAGGACCGGGGTATCCCCGTGCTGGACGAGAACATGAAGTCCCTGAAGAGGTCGGCCACCGGGCTGTTGCCGACTTCAGCGACGTGGTTGACCAAAGAGTTCGGTAAGATTCTCGAAGGGGAGCCCGTCGACCGGATCCGTCTCGAAGACCTGGCCAAGGAGAGGCTCGCGCACGTCTGGCTGCTGGAGTTCATAGCCCTGTTCGTACCGCCGGCGGCGGACATCGATTCGAAGTACTTCACATTGGGTGGCGGGGAGGGCGAGACCCCGTACGGGCACACCCCGTTGACGCCGTGGAAGACAAGGCTGGTTCCGTATCAGGTCGACGGACGCTGGTTCAAGCGCAAGACGCTGTGGAAGAATCCGAAAGATAAAGCGAGGGCGCAAGCCATCGTGAAGACCTTGCGGCGAGAGCCGCTCTTCCTGAAAACCTATGCCGATATCGCGCACGAACGAGTATCGGTGAAGCCGGACCGTACGCAGCATGAAATGAACCCCAATCCTAAGATCCTACCGTTGGTGGGCTACCGTTACGATTCACCGGAACTCCAGGATGCCATTCGCGACTACGCCTATATCCTGTTCGCCCAGGATATTTTCGAACTTCGGCTCGAGTTGAACCGTCCGCAATTCGCGGAGATCATCGAGACCCCACTTTCCTGGCCTCTGGTCGATAGATTCTGGAAAGCCTTCGCATCCACTCGCCCGAGCGGTGTCAAAGCCGCAACTCAGTAGACCAGGGCTCGGGTTCCATTCGGCATGGCGAACAAAGAGCATTTGGAGAAACTGAAGGAGGGTGTGGAGAAGTGGAACGGTGGGTGCATGTCGATCGAAGATAGTCCCAACCTCCGCGGTGTCAGTTTGGCCCTATTCGGATCCTTGGAGTTTGGTGCGGCGAAGCTCTGATAGCTCTGGATGAGGACGAATGTGTTCGTCTGCCTCGGGGAGAACTGCGAAAAAGGATTACCCGAATCCTAGGTGAGCGAGTTGCTGAATCGCTCAGTCGGTCAAGGCCGCTGCTGCAGTCAAAAGCTGTCGGCGAAATCTTCGACGACCCTTATTCCCACTCCTCTAACTCCGCAGAAAACGCAGAGAAACCATTCCCGGCAACACTTCTGGCCGAACTATCTGCACGCCATTTCGTTCCTTGTATGCTTCTGAATACTCGTCGTCATACGCATAATCTACTGATCATCATGGGTTTGCGCTGAAGATCGCTCGCACTCCGTAGCACTTCGTTAGCGTTGTGTATCAAATGTCTGGTTTAGGGGGTTGGAGATGCAATCCGAGCCTAACTTTGCCCTCCACTTTTGGCCGAACTTGAGAGAAGCGAATGTGACTGGTTACGTCCGTTCTTGTTACCAAGCAGGCATTAGCAGTAACGGCACTGGGTAGATTCCGGTCTGCTGCACCAGGTTGCGCAACGCACGGCAGCCAAATGCGCATTGCGGACGTAAGCTCAACGGGTCTATTTGTCCAGTCGACACCAAGCAAGCCTAGCTGGCGTCCACTCACCTTGTCGGCAATCAACGAAAAGCCGACATGAGCCGGTCCAGTCGGTTCCGGTGCGAATTCCAGGGAACGTCTTAGCTCGGCCCGCTGGTCTGCCCCGCAAAACCTCGCCACAGATATCAGGAGATCTTGACTACGATGTCGTGCAGTACTTCGCCCGCATGCGCCAAGCGGTCACCGGCATTGGACAGATGTCTGTAGATCTCACGTTGCTTGAAGGTGTCGACCACGAAAGCGACCGCGAGTGCCACCGGCTCGCTGTGCTGGCCAAGCGGTTCGAGCAACCCTTCGATAGACGCAATGGCTGCACTGTGCTTGTCGTTGCGGGACTTGATGTAATGATCGGGGTCGAGCAGATCGGCGAGCGCCCTGCGGTAAATCTTCTCCGTGTTGCGCTCGGCCTTGCGAGCCGCGTCGGCGTCTTCCTCGGCACTCGCCGGATCCTTGGACAGTTTGCGAAAGCCACGCTGCAGCGCAACAACACCCTGGTGAAGCAGCTGCGCCATTTCCAGCGTGTAATTGTCCGGCTGCACACCCAGTACCTCCATTTCCCGGACCGTCGTCTTGGCGTAGTTGACGACGTGGTCGACCGTGACGATGGCACGGTAAAGATCCTCACGGTCCATTGGCGTGGAGAAGGCCTTGTTGAGCACGTCGATATTGCGCGCCTTGAGTTCGTCACCCCGTTTCTCGAGTTTTCGTACCAGAACGGCCTTGTCCCAGTTGCCGCTCGACATGAACGCCACTAATTCTGACATCACCTCGACCGCGAGGTCGCACTGCTCGTTGATAAGGCTGTAGAAGTCCGGCATGCGTGGAAACACCCGGTTGATCAGTCGGGAGACCACAGAATTCGGTTCACTGCTCATATGTCACCTCATCGACAGAAATCCACCCCTGCTGGGGAAAACAAATCACGATAAGCACTTACGCTGCTCCGGTGGCCACGTGGACCGCAAGATAGGTGATGACGGCCATGATCGCGGAACCAGGAATGGTAACCACCCAAGTGCTCACGATCTCCTTGGCTGTGTTCCAGCGCACGGCCTTTGGACGCTCCGAGGCCCCGATCCCCATGATGGAGGAGCTGACCACATGGGTGGTGGATACCGGCGCGCCGACCATTGAGGCGGCGAAGATCACGGCCCCCGATGTCAGCTGTGCGTCCACTGCATGCAAAGGACGCACCTTGTAGATGCCGAAGCCGACGGTTCGCACGATGCGCCAGCCCCCGGTGATCGTGCCTAACGTGATCATCGCAGCGCAAGCGAGGATCACCCATAGCTGGACCTGAAATTCCTGTATGTAGCCTCCGAGAAGTAGCACCATGGTGATGATGCCCATGCTTTTCTGGGCGTCGTTCGCGCCATGCGAGAACGAAAGCACGGCCGAGCTGAGCCATTGGAATTGTCGCAGGTACTTGTTGAGGATCGGACGGGCGCCCTGCACCAGGAATCGCATCACCCGGTGTATCCCAAACCCCGCCCAGAAACCGATAACGGGCGAGATTATCAGGGACAATAAAACCTTGGTGACGCCCGTCAGGCGACCGTCCGCAAGCTGACTGAATCCCCAAACCACATAAGCCGGTCCCGCCGCGGCGACTACAGCGCCGGCCAATCCCCCGACGAGCGCATGGGACGACGAAGATGGTATCCCGAACCACCACGTCAACAGGTTCCAGCCGATGGCCCCGACCAAGCCGCATAAGATGATGGTCATGGATGTGATTGGGTCTAGTGCGCTCACATCGACGAACTTGCCAATGGTATTCGCAACCGCAGTGCCACCAAGAACAGGGCCGATAAAGTGGAAGGCGCCGACCAGGATCACGGCCTGTATCGGCGTCATGGCGCGCGAAGCCACTACGGTGGCGATCATGTTGGAGGCATCATGGAAGCCGTTTGTGTAGTCGAAGATCAAAATGACTACGACAGTCGCGACCACAAGTATTAGAAGAATATCCATATACGCTCGATCCTCTTGGAGATGCGGCGTTGTATCGGCGTTCCATACGCGCGTAATGCCATCATCTGACGGATATTCAACCCGGGCCGCGGGCTGTCCCGCATTGATCTCCATCATGCGGGACCAAAATTACCCTCAGTGAATTTAAGGTGGAGCGAATTCTGTTAAGGACGTGAATATTAGTAACGGCATTTTTGACGATATATCACTGAATCGGTTTCGGCCTTTTTGGGTAATGCGTTGGCGCAAAGCAATCCAAACAATGGGTCATGGCTTGTATGTGGCTCCGATGCGGCAGAATTTCTTTTTGTCCGAAATAAAGTTTCGTGAAGGCTGCTTGATCAATAGCTGCCTGTCGGTAGTTCTGGCACCCACACATCAGTTGCTGTGGTGCGGTTCGAGGTCGATCCTTGCCCAAATGCCGATTCCGAGTTTTCACTCACCCTCGGCCGATGGCGGAAGTAGCAGGCGATGGTTAGCCGCGAGGTGCGACTTAGGCCGCTATCGCCTGCTGCCCGTTGCGCGTATGGCCCCAAGAGACAGTTGGTTCATGGATAGCGGACCTTGCCGTTGGCCGTCAGTGACAGGCGCTTTTCCGAGACCGTCGGGCGGCAAATTTAGCGGCACAGCCGTTCGAGCTTGATCTATCTGTGAGGATCGGCGTATGCCTTTCTTGATCGCGGTATGGAGGCCTACCGGGTGGTCCTGGAACGACCTCAGGAAGGCTGACCGGCAACCGTTCCATCGCAATGGGGCCGATCAACCGGTCAGCTGACTATTTCGCACCGCCCCCATCTGGTTGCAAGTCAGATGGGAATGGGGGTCGCTTGGACATTTGCCCGCACCTGGTGGCGGCTGGTGTTCCTCAAGCGCGGATCACCACTGACGACCACCCATCATCCCCGGCCAACCTCCCTGGTTGCCGCCCATCCCCGGCCAACCCTGGGAACCACCCATCATGTTCGGCCAACCTCCCTGGTTGCCGCCCATCCCCGGCCAGCCCTGGGAACCACCCATCATGTTCGGCCAACCTTGATAGCCCGGGTAACCCTGATTGCCCGGGTAACCCTGATAGCCGGAGTAACCCTGATTGCTGGGGTAACCCTGATAGCCCGAGTAACCTTGGTTGCTGGGGTAACCCTGATAGCCCGAGTAACCTTGGTTGCTGGGGTAACCCTGATAGCGGGAGTAACCTTGGTTGCTGGGGTAACCCTGATTGCCGGAGTAACCTTGATTGCTGGGGTAACCCTGATTGCCACCGGACATGCTCGGGTCGCCCTGATAACCACCCGTTGCGCCAGCATAACCCTGGGGGCTGGCCATCACGCGCGGGTCACCTTGGGCCCGGACGCTGCCTGGCGTGCCGGCATAAGCCTGCGGCCCGCGCTGGGAACCGGCCATCACGCCCGGCCCACCTTGTCGGCCACCGGGATCACGCATCAGAGGATCGGCGGGCGCAGACGCGTCCTGCGCCATTGCGATCGGTGCACATGTGGCGCACCCAATGAGCGCGGCAGCAAGTATTGTGTTGTTCATAGTGCCTTCCTGTAATTGGTGACTTGGTAAGTATAGAAGATATAGACGCCCCCTCTTGATCCGAGGGCTACCATTGCTGGTTGATATTTCAACGGATTGATAGGGCGCTAAAGGAAACAGGAGGCGTCTATGAACCAGAAGGTAATTTACGTCGGGATCGATGTCGATGCCAAACACCCATTTCAAGCGTTGCGCCCAGTGACTATTCTGCAATCTCGTCTGTTATTATCACGGTCGATGGGGCACAAGTCTCGTCGGGGCTGGATTTCACCATCGACGAAGTCATGCTTGTAAATAGACAGGTTCCGGAGCCGATCACTCTGGCGCTAGTGGGCCTTGGGCTAGCGGGATTCGGCTATCAGCGGCGCAAGCAGATCAAAGCGGCGTAAGACTCATTTTTTGGAAAGCTGTGCAGCCAACCGACCCCGCTTCGGCGGGGCTTTTCTTTGAGAGCTACTGTCTCCTTCTGGCCGGTTGCACGCATCCAGAATCGTGCCCGAAAGCGGCCGCACGAAGTCCATCATGGCGTCTGCGTGCGACCACAACCACCCCATCAAATCTCGGTGTGCTCCGAAATCTCCAGTGCGTCATCGACCTCGATCCCAAGGTATCTCTGCGTATTCCACGCCAAGCCTGCCACTGATTCCAGAGCAAAGCTGCCACCCATTCCAGACGAAAGCTGCCACTGATTCCAGGGCAAAGCTGCCACCCTGGCAGATGGCCCCGGAGCAAGTTTTGGAGCCGCTCGACGCGGGATAACTCACGGGTATTCTGGCCCGTTTCCATTGAGGGAATGGGCAGATGCCGGCGAAGAGGTTATCCATGCGAAAAATCAAAGAGGTGCTGCGCCTGAAATGGGGCCAGGGCCTGAGCAACCGGCAGATCGCCAAGGCCTGCGGGATGGCGCGCCCGACGGTCGCTGAATACCTGCGTCGGGTCGCGGAGGCCAGCTTGGCCTGGCCATTGCCCGCCGATTTGGATGAGGCAGCCCTGGAGCGGCAGCTGTTTCCACCACCGCCGTCGCTGCCTGCACAGGTGCGCGGCGCGCCCGACTGGGCGCTCGTGCATCAGGAGCTCAAGCGCAAAGGCGTCACCCTGTTCCTGCTCTGGCAGGAGTACCGCGAAACACACCCCGAAGGCTACCAGTACAGCTGGTTTTGCGACCACTACCGCGCCTGGCAGGGCAAGCTGGATGTGGTCATGCGCCAGGACCACCGCGCCGGCGAGAAACTGTTTGTGGATTATGCTGGCCAGACGATGCCGGTGGTGGACCGGGATACGGGCGAAATCCGTGCGGCGCAGATCTTTGTCGCCGTACTCGGCGCCTCCAACTACACCTATGCCGAGGCGACCTGGACCCAGGGGCTGGCGGACTGGATCGGCTCACACCGACGCACCTTTGCCTTCCTCGGTGGTGTGCCGGAATTGGTCGTGCCCGACAATCTGCGCGCCGGGGTGAGCAAGGCCCATCGTTACGAGCCCGATACCAATCCCACCTATCAGGACATGGCCAGTCACTATGGGATTGCGGTACTGCCTACCCGGGTCCGTCGGCCACGTGACAAGGCCAAGGTCGAGGCCGGCGTCCT
>Ga0316193_10001536_pt1 | contig 15675 bp, 22 predicted proteins | sample MerIslsedime2_MG_FD_207735 | JGI IMG/M metagenome (GOLD analysis project Ga0316193, IMG submission 207735) | Coastal sediment microbial communities from Maine, United States - Merrow Island sediment 2 | ecosystem: Environmental > Aquatic > Marine > Coastal > Sediment | place: USA: Maine...
GACGGTGTGGGTCATTCAGCGGTCTGCAGGGTCCTTGTCCGGAACCAGGGCCCCCCAGGACAGGATTGACATGTGCCCGTCGTCCCATCGGACTTCGACCGTGTGCCCCTCAACCCGTTGGACCACTCCCCGTCTCGGCTCCCGTCCAACCGTTTTGGTGAGGGTCTTGACTCGTTGACCTTTGTGCACGCTCATCGTGACGACCTCCATCGAGTGCTGTCGCGATCCTACGCGTTCGAACCGGGATGCGGAAGGGTCCTTGGTCTCTGCATGCCTCGGTCCCCTCCGGCCCGTCGCGCTATCGTCGCGACGAGGAGGTACTCATGAGACTCTGGAGCAACGACTTCTCCGACGGCGGCCCGATCCCTGGCGACTTCGCGTTCTGCCTTCCGGATCGTGAGGCCCATGCGGTGTTCGGTCCCAATCGGAACCCCCACCTCGCCTGGTCGGGTGTCCCCGATGCCGCGATGAGCCTGGCCATCATCGTCCACGACCGCGATGCCCCGACCCGCCCCGATGACGTGAACCAGGAGGGTCGCGAGGTTCCTCCTGATCTGCCGAGGGCGGACTTCTTCCACTGGTTGCTGATCGATCTTGCCCCGAACATCACTGAGATTGCGGCGGGGACCTTCTCGGATGCCGTCGTCGCCCACGGCAAGAGCGACGCGGATGGACCGCTGTCTACGCGCCAGGGCAGCAACGACTACACATCATGGTTCGCAGGTGACGCCGGGATGGAGGGCGACTACGTGGGCTATGACGGACCGTGTCCACCGTGGAACGACAGCTTGATCCACCACTACGAGTTTGCGCTGTTCGCTCTCGACGTCGACACGCTCGGCCTCCCGTCGCGCTTCACCGGCCCCGAAGTGCGTGCCGCAATGTCCGGGCACGTCCTCGAGGCGGCGTCGTTCATGGGCACCTACACCTTGAACCAGCGACTCCTCTAGACACTTGACGCCCAGCGGGTTCGATCGTGGTGTATGTTCGGCCCATGGACGTGAGACTGGCGAGGTATGAGGATCTCGGAGCCATCGAAGACGTCGCGTTCTGGGCTTGTTCGGAAGCCATCGGCGAGATGGTGCCCGGAGATGTCGTTGCCTCGGAGATGCGGAGCCGATTCAGAAAGGCCGTCCTCTCGGAGCACCTCCTCACACAGCATCTCCTCATCGGTGTCAACACTGCCGGTCTCATTGAACTCGTCGCGCTCGTGGATGATCTGCCCGATCACACCGCCCTGACGACGGTCGTGGCGCCGACCCATCCCTCCCAGGAACCGGACGGCGCACCACTGGTCGCTGCGTTGCGCGCCATGGGGTGGGTCGGACCCCTCTCATCGAGCGTTGCGCTTGGCAACACCGGCCATGAGCAGTTCCACGAAGCCGCTGGCTTCGTCCCCGGGGAGGTGATCGTCGACCACATCCAGGGCCACGATGTGTTCCGACGCGAGTGGTGGCTCGAACCAGCGCTATCCGCCGCCGGGTAGGCTCAGCGCCATGGACTATCGAGCACTCCCCAAAGCCGTTCTGCACGATCATCTCGATGGCGGCGTCCGCGTTGCCACCATCCTCGAACTCGCTGATGAGTGCGGCTACACCGGTCTCCCGGCCTCCACCGAGACAGATCTCGCCTCATGGTTCCACCAGGGTCGGTCCGGATCGCTCGAGCGCTACCTCGAACCGTTCGAGTACACGATTGCGGTGATGTGCAGCGAGGACGCGATTCGCAGGGTGGCCTACGAGACCGGAGTCGACCTTGCATCCGACGGCGTCGTGTACGCCGAGGTCCGTTTCGGTCCAAGCCTGCACATGATCCACGGCCTCCGACGAGAGGCCGTCATCGAGGCGGTGCTCGACGGACTCGCGGCGGCCCAGCGCGAGACCGGGATCGTGCTCTATGGCATCACGTGCGCGCTCCGCCACGAGACGGACTCCGAGGAGGTCGTGCGGGCGGCGATCCCCTATCTCGATCAGGGCATCGTCGCGTTCGACCTTGCGGGTCCCGAAGCCGGTTTCCCCGCCGACAGCCACCTCGCAGCCTGCCGTCTCGCACGCGATGCCGGCCTCGGGCTGACGATCCACGCCGGTGAAGCCGACACGGCCGATTCCATCTGGCGAGCGGTCGCACGATGCGGCGCAACCCGGGTCGGCCACGGTGTACGCATCGCCGACGAGACCAACTTCGACGGCACGCGGATCACCGAACTCGCCGCATTCGCTCGACGCATCCGCGACCACCGAATTCCGCTCGAAATTGCGATGACGTCGAACCTGCACACGTCGGCATTCCCATCGGCAGCCGAGCATCCGTTCGGAGCGCTCTATCGAAGCGGCTTCAACGTCTCGATCAACACCGACAATCGGTTGATGAGCGGGATCACCATGACCGATGAGTACCGACTCGCCGCGACGACGTTCGACCTCGGTGCCGACGACCTGTCGGTGATCACGGTTGACGCCATCGAAGCCGGCTTTGGCGACTGGCCGACGAGGAAACGCCTGATCGATGAGGTGGTTGTCCCTGCCTACGCCAGCGCGGAATCCAGCCAGGCGGCGGTTTCGGAGAGCACCTGAGCCTGTTCGGGTTCGTTGTGTAGTTCGTGGCGGAGGCCCGGATACACCTTGCGTTCCACACCATCGACCGACGCCAGCGGTGCAGACGCGGACGGCGGAACAAGAGAGTCATCCGCTCCATGAATCACGAGTGTTGGCGTGTCGATCGCTTCGATCATCGAACCGATATGGTCCTGGGCATTGAACATCTCGAGGCCGAACCTCGTCGTCGCCTTCGGGTAGACCAGCGGATCTGCGAAGTAGGCCTCGCCGACAGCCTCGTCCCGTGAAAGCTGTCCACCGTCGATCGGATTCGACATCGCCACCTTCGGAGCGATGCGTCCGAGCACCTGGGCCGCGGCCCGGAGCGCCCCTGGCACATCGGCCTTGAGCGCCGGCGCCGACACCAGCGCGGCATCAGGATGGGGGCGGTCTTCAGCGAGGTAGTACGTCGAGATCAACCCACCGAGTGAGTGCCCGTACAGCACCCACGGAAGATCGGTCCGCACCAGGCCGGAGTCGACGATGCCCTCGAGATCGTCGACGAAGTCGTTGAAGGACCCCACATGGCCCTTCGTGCCCCCGGACATTCCATGTCCCCGCAGATCGAACGACGCGACCGCGTATCGGCGCTCGGCGAAGAATCGCGCGACGTGGTCCCAACGACCCGAGTGCTCGGCAAGTCCGTGCACGATCAGCATCCCTCGCGTAGGGACTCCGTCACCAACCCAGGTTCGGGTGAGCAGGTCGAGGCCGTCCTTCGTTGTGAACGTACCGGTCGTGTCAGCCATTCGTGACTCCTCTCGAGGCTGCGAGGGCAGCGCCAACGATGCCGGCCTCGTTCCTCAGCGTGGCAGGCACAATGCGCGCCCGGGTGGTGAAGAAGTGGGAGTAGGTCTCAAATCGTTTCGAGATACCACCTCCGAAGACGAACAGATCCGGCCAGAAGAGGTCCTCGACGTAGTCCAGAACTTCATCGACTCGCTTCGCCCACCAATCGATCTCGAGCTCGCCCCGCTTCACGAGTCGTCCCGCGGCGTATGTCTCGGCTTGCTGCCCCTTGAATTGCAGGTGGCCAAGCTCGGTGTTGGGAGCCAGTTGCCCCTGGTAGAGGTAGGCGCTGCCGATGCCGGTGCCGAAGGTGAGCAGGATCACGACGCCGGGTTCCCCCTTGGCCGCGCCGTAGGTGACTTCGGCAAGACCGGCAGCGTCTGCATCGTTCAGGACCGTCACCGGCATGCTGAGCCGACTCTCGAGCATCTCGCCGACGTTGACCCCGAGCCAGCCGTCGTCGATGTTCGCTGCCGTCTCCACGACGCCGTTGATGACGACGCTCGGAACCGTCACCCCGACCGGTCCCGACCAGCCGTGGGCTGCAACGATCTCGACGATCGCATCAGCCACGGCACCCGGAGTCGAGGGCTTGGGCGTGGGAATCCTCGTCCGCTCGGCCGCGAGCCTCCCGGTCGTGAGGTCGACCGGAGCCCCCTTCACACCAGAACCACCGATGTCAACACCGAACACCTGCACGTCTACGCCTCCTGGCTGATGGTCTCCTCGATGCTCGCAGCATATCGGCTGAGTTCTGCGCTGCGTGCATCGGGTGGCAGTTCGATCCGGATTCCACCGGGGAGTTCGGGATAACGTCCTCCAAGAAGCTCCATGCCGGGATCCTCGCCCACGATCTCATTCACCCGCGGCACGAGCAGCGTGAGGATCGGGCTCTGCGGCCGTATCGCGATCTGCACCCCGGCCAACTGGCGCAGGCGTTTCATCAGCAGACGTCCGCTCTCGAGCGCCTCGGCCGCCAGATGAGGCTCGGCAGAGGGTTCGAGGCCAACCGACCGGGAGTTCTCGGGCAGGACCCGGAGGCGAGTCCAGCGGCCGGTGATGTACACCGCGTTTGCCCCCGGCTGATCCTCGAACACTCCGAAGTAGTTGGGGAATCCGACGACCACGGTTCTGCCGAAGTTCTCGGGGACCACGATTCGACCGCGAACGAACGGCAACTCCTGTGCGCCTGGCAGAGCGCGGAGCGAATCCCGGAGGCTCGGTGCCAGCGCCCGCGAGTACCCGAACGGACCATCCAGGAGTCCGGCGATCGTCTCCAACGTCATTGGGGGATGAACGGAAGCGTCACGACCGTCGCCGGCACCCATTCGCCGCGGATCTCGATCTCCACGTCGGGTGTGCCCTCAACCGGCGGCGAGAGATACGCGAGTGCTACGCCGTGGCCGAGAGTCGGACTGAAGTTGCCGCTGGTGATCCATCCGGAAGCGTCGCCGGCACGGACGGCGTACCCGTGCCGCGGGATGGCGCGCCCAGCGGTTGCGAGCGCAACCATCGAGCGTTCGATGCCTTGCTGGCGCTGCACTTCGAGCGCGTCGCGTCCGACGAAGTCGTGGTCCCAGGCGACCACCCATCCGAGGCCCGCCTCGAGCGGCGTGGTGTCTTCATCGAGATCCTGGCCCCACAGCGGGTAGCCCATTTCGAGGCGGAGCGTGTCGCGCGCTCCCAGACCGCACGGCACTGCACCGGCCGCAGTCAGATCACGCATCAGCTTCGGGCCGAGGTCGGCGGGCACCGCGATCTCGGCGCCCCGCTCTCCGGTGTATCCGGTCCCCGCAGCAGTACACCACGAGCCTCGGTAGTCGCCAACCGTGACCCTGAAGCGACCCGGCATGGATCCGACGACCGCCTCGACGATCCCCGGCGATTCAGGACCCTGGACGGCCACGAGCGCCGTTTCGTCGCGCAGCGGCCGCACCTCGGTACCGGCATCGGCATCGGCCAGGAACCGGCCGAGAATGTCGTCGAAATTGGTCCCGTTCGGCATCACCCAGTAGCGAGCATCTGCAAGCCTCCAGACGATGACGTCGTCGACCACGCCGCCACGGTCGTTCAAGGCCATGCTGTATTGCGCGCGGCCGGAGCCGATCTTGGCGATGTCGTTGCAGAGTTGGCGCCGTACGAGTTCCGTGGCCCCGGTGCCGTCTACGAGGAATCGACCAAGGTGGGAGACGTCGAAGACGCCTACGCCGGAGCGAACGGTGTTGTGTTCCGAGATGACGCCTTCGTATTGCACGGGCATCGTCCATCCACCGAAGTCGGTGAACCGGGCCCCGAACTCGAAATGGAGGTCATGCAGCGGTGATTGGGCCATGGTCCTCTCCTGATCGGCGCGGGCGGCCTCAGGCTAGCGGGTGCACCCAGGCGCACCCCCGTGGCTCGGGTGTCCTGCCGATCGCCGGGGATCCCGTCAGACGGCCGCAGCGTGCACCGAGAGGTTGGTGACCGATGGTGGACCCGGAATGCGGGTTGGCGCAGCCGGCAGGGCGACGTCGTCCGGCTCTTCGAGTCCGTACTTGACCAGCAGGTTGTGGAAGTCGCGCTGATAGAAGATCTTGCACCGCACGTCCGGATAGAGCTCGCGTAGGCGCCGAATCTTCCGATTCTTCTTGGTGACGAGCTTCTGGTTCATCGTCGTGATCTCGATGAAGAGGTCCTCGCCCGGCAGGTAGAAGTCCGGTCGGAACTGCATGGTCGGATCGCCGACCTCATTCCAGGCGATGGGGAATGCCCGCGGCTCGTACTCCCAGACCACATCATAGAAATCCAGGAGCCGCGCGAACTCCCGCTCGCTGGAATGGGCGAACACCACATCGTCCGCCGGCGCTGCGAGGAGATCGTCGTTCAGTGAGCCGCTGCCGTCGATGCCGTCACCTCGTGCTCGCCCGGGATCGCATGATCCGGGAACAGCCGATGAATCTCACCGACGAGTTCCTCCTGAACCGGACCCACGGCAATCCCGAAGACGCCCTGACCGCCGCGGAACACGTCCACCACTTCGGACGGACTGTGTGCCGCATAGATGGTCTTGCCGTCGGAGAGGAGTGTGACGTTGGAGAGCGATTCTTCCGATGCCAGTTCGGTGCGGAGAATGTCCATCGCTCTGCGAATCTTCTTCAGCGACATGCCGGCATCCAGAAGTCGCTTGACCACCTTCAGTTGAACGATGTCTGGAAACGCGTAGAGCCGCTGGCTTCCCGAGCCGGTAGCGCGCTGAAGCGACGGAGTGATGAGTCCTGTTCGAGCCCAATAGTCGAGCTGACGATACGTGATGCCGACCAAGCTGCACACCTGCGGGGCCCGATACCCCTCGGCGACCTGATCCGGCTTGCTGTCCACCATCCTGTTTCTGCCTCCCGGCTCGCCCAGCTTACATCCATGTAATTCCGCCAGCTGAACTACGGGCGTGAAACTAGGATCGTGCAGGGCGCGTTGTCAACAACCCATGTGGATAAGTCGGCAGAGCCTCAGGAATCCGAGCCGTGCTCGAAGTCCTCGGGGGTGACGTCGTCGAGGAATTCCCGGAAGCGTTCGATCTCCTGCTCCTCCGAGTCGTCCTGGATTTCGACACCGGCCTCTTCAAGGAGCTCCTGCGACGCGAAGACCGGTGAGCCGGCTCGTGTGGCGAGGGCGATGGCATCCGACGGCCGCGAGGAGATCGTCAACTCCTCGCCATCGCTCTCGATCACGAGGTTGGCGTAGAACGTCCCTTCGTCGAGCGACGTCACATCCACTCGTTCGATGTCTGCGCCAAGCGCATCGATGAGTGACTTCATCAGGTCGTGCGTCAGCGGTCGCGCCGTCTCGACACCTTCGAGAGCCAGGGCGATCGCGGTCGCCTCCGGCGTCCCGATCCAGATCGGGAGGTATCTCCGGCCGTCGCGCTCTCGCAGCAACAGGATGGGAGTGTTCGTCGGCAACTCGATCCGGACGCCGACGACCTCCATGGGGACGCGTTCGCTCATGCGTTCAGCCTATCACCAGGGGACGGCTCAACCGGACGGGTGTTGGGGCTGCGCGAATGCCCGGCGGCCGAACGCATCGGGATCGGAGGCCAGGACGGAGAGATCCATCACCGCCCAGATGGAGGGAACGTTGCGGTAGCGCCCCTGCCAGTCCATGCCGTAGCCAAGGAGGAACTCGTCGCCGACTTCGAAGCCGCGATGCTCGACCGGGACGTCGACGATCCTGCGTGTTGCCTTGTCGAGCAGCGCAACCGTCGTGACCGACGATGCGCCTCGAACCGTCAGCATCTTGCGCAAGGTCGCGAGCGTCAGACCGGTATCGACGATGTCCTCGACGATGAGGACCGAACGGCCTTCAATGGGGACAGAGAGGTCCATCGCCACGGACACGCGACCCTCGCGGCCGAACCGCGTGAGGTTCAGGAAGTCCATCTCGATCGTGAGCGGCAGATGCTTGGACAGATCCGTGAGGAATGGGACCGAGCCCTTCAATACGCCGATGACCACCGGATCTTCCTCGGTCAGGGAATCGGTGATCTCCCGTCCCAATTCTGCGACGCGCTGCTGCAACGCGTCGACGTCGATGACTTCGACAAACGGTTCGCTCATTCGTCCCCACCTGCAATGCTCGGGAGGGCACCCTTGAGCCACTCGGTGATCAGAGATGCCTTCGGTAGATCGGCGAGAGTGGACATGCGCCAGCGCCCGTCGTCGATTCTTGGCATCGCACCGAGGCGCCGTTCCTCGGATTCTGAGAGAGCCAGATCGGCGGTGGCAACCGCTCCCCCGCCCTGCTCCGAGAAGAACGGTCGCAGCCACCGGTCCCGGAGACCGTAGGTGGTGTATGCCCATTCGACGAGTTCGCGCGTGTCGCTGAAGTGATCATCGGACCCCATCACGACCGTCAGGATTCTCCGCTCGGAACGCTCGGTGATCCCGAGGAACACCTTGTCCGCCCAGGGCGTGTCACCGGTCTTGAGGCCGACCACACCCGGGTACGTTCCGAGCAGGCGGTTCGTGTTGTTGACTTGCCGCATCTTCCCGGTGGGATCGGCGGGCATCTTGATCGTCTTGATCCGGGCGATCTGCTGAATCACCGGATATTCGAGTGACGCCTTCGTCAGTGTGATCAGGTCATTTGCCGTCGAGTAGTGCTGTTCGTTATCGAGTCCGTTGGGGTTCGCGAAACTCGTGTCGTCCATGCCGAGTTCCGTAGCGCGATCGTTCATCATTCGAACGAACAGGTCGGTATCGCCGTCACCGACGTGCCAGGCAAGCGTGAGCGCCGCGTCGTTGCCTGATCGCACGAGCATGGCCACGAGCAGGTCGTAGACCGACCACTCCTCTCCCGGCACCAGTCCGGCACTCGAGCCGCGGGCGTCTGTGGCGAAGGATGGAACGGTCACCAACTCGTCGAGGCCTGCATTGTCGAGCACGATCATCGCCGTCATGACCTTCGTGACGGAGGCCATCGACCGACGCTCGTTGAGGTTCCAGGTTGCGAGCATCACGTCTGCGGTCTCGTCGTAGATTGCCCAGGTGACGGCACTCACGTTGGGGGGTGGGGATGGCGCGACCGGTTCGATCGGTGCCGTGGGGTGCGGCCCGAGCGGCGCGAGGAGCGCGAGTACGAGGGAGGTTGTGACTGCTGAGATCATCGTTCGAGGAGGTTCCGAAGCCTACCCCGAGTGATGCTTTCTTGAAGTAATGCCGCTGCCTGGGAGCAGTCGGCGAGGGTCTCGGCCGCTTGGTGCCGATTCTCGGGATTGCGATGACGCAGGAGTGGAGCCACGAGTTGACCGAGAAGGTCGGTCTGCCGATCGGAGCTCAGCCGAATCGACCGGAGATGCCGGACCTCGAGACCATGGGAGAGGAGCCGATGAGCCGCTCGTGCGATCGATAGATCGTGGTCGCGGAACACATCTGTTCCGTCCGGCAGGTGCATCGGTTCGAGGATCCCCACGTCGATCAGAGCCGTGAGCTGATGGGCCGAGAGCCCGGACGCGCGCATCAGTTCCGCCGGCGTCAGCGACACACCGGACGTTGCAAAGTACGCCTCTGGAGGTGGGCCGGTCTCCGGGGCAACCGGTGACTCATCCCCCTGCTCCCACGCTGCCAGCTTCGACTTGATCACCTTCAGCGGCAGGTAGTGGTCACGCTGCTCTTTGAGCACGTACTCAATGCGCCGAACGTCCTCCTCGGTGAAGATCCGATATCCCGAGGCCGACCGACTCGGTTCAACGAGTCCCTGGGTCTCGAGGAAGCGGAGTTTCGAGACCGTGACGTCGGGGTATTCGGGCTTGAGGAGGTTGATGACCTCCCCGATGCTCCTGGTCCGTGCAGCGCGCAACGGCGATGTGCTCATTCACGCATTCCCGCGAGCAACGATGAGATGGAACTTCCCGATGATGATTTCGTCGCCGGCCGTAAGTGCGAACGCATCAATCCAGGATCCGTTGACGTAGGTGCCGTTGGTGGATCCGAGATCTCGAACGAGAAGCGAATCCCCATCGGCCGCGAAACGGGCGTGATGGCGTGACACGGTGACATCTCCGAGGAAGATGTCGCAGTCGGACCCCCGTCCGACGAGCGTGTCACCGCCGGCAAGCACATAGGTCAGGCCAGCCTGTGGGCCGGTTTCAACGATCAGCGCCCAGCCGAACGCGCCAGCGACGCTGCTCCCTGACGCTCCGCTCGCCGACCGGTCGCGAGGCGGCGTGAAGGTGATCGTCTCGTCGCGTTCGACATCCGGATTCTGGTGGTCGTCCTGACGTGCCATGCGGCCATGCTAACCCAACCCTCGACTGATCCTTGAGGGTTTCCGTTCTTTCTTCCGCCATCCGCTGCGGCGCTCACAATCCGAAGTGAGCAGCTAGTCCTCGGTGAATACCCGATACGCTGCTGCGTCCATGAGGTCCTCGAGGACGCCTCCGTCGGCGGGTTCGATGGTGGCGAACCACCCCGCACCGAACGGATCCGAGTTCACCAACTCCGGCGTGTCGACGAGTGCAGCGTTCACGGCCGTGATGACGCCGGATACGGGGGCGTAGACATCGTTCACCGACTTGGTGGACTCGACCTCGGCGAATACTTCGCCGGCGCCGACGACGCGACCGACGTCCGGCAGATCGACGTAGACGACGTCGCCGAGGGCGTCTTGCGCGTAGTCGCTGATGCCTACGGTGATCGATCCGCCGCTCTCCGAGCGGACCCATTCATGGTTCTCCGAGTAGCGAAGTTCATCCGGGATCTGCACGAGACGCCTCCTGACAGCTTGCGGCTGCCGACTCTACTCGCTCGGGCCGGGCGCATCAGCGGTTGCGATGGCCGTGCGCATGTCGCCCAGATAGGAGAATGCGACCACGTAGTAGAGGACGAGGCCCACCAGGCCGAGAACCGCGGAACCCCACCACAGCCAGTCGAGGTCAAGCCCGTCTGCGATGTAGAACGCGGTGATTGCGAAGTAGAGCAGGAAGGTCGCCGTTTTTCCGAGCCAACGCACATCCAGGCGCCGAACGCCCTTCGTCCAGCCATAGATCGCGCCCACCCCAATTACCACTTCCCGGATGATGATGCCCCAACCGAACCATGCAGGGAGCACACCGACGATCAAGCCAAGAACGACCGCGACCACGACCGCGAGTCGGTCGGCAATCGGGTCGAGCATCTTGCCCACTTCGGAGACCTGGTCGAGTCGTCGAGCGAGATAGCCGTCGATCCAGTCGGTCGCGCCGATGACTCCGAGGAGCGCCCCTGCCCAAGCTGTCTGCTCGATCAGCACGAGCCAGACGAACACCGGGATGAGCAGCAACCGCACCATCGACACGGCGTTCGGGATCGTGACGACTCCGTGCACGGCTACGAGACCTGGACGACCCGGAACCGCACTCGGGCGATCTCCTGGTCTTCGAAGGATACGACGAACGCATACCCCTTCGCTTCGGCGAACTGAACGTTGTGAAAGGGACTCACGATCGGGACGATGCTGGTGGCTCCCGGCGGCAAGTTCGGAGGTGCGCCGACCCGCAGCTTGCCTTTGGCCTCGATGTCGAGACTGTGGCCGTCCTCGTCGACGAGGCTGATGGCAATCTCGAGGTCACGGTGGCGTTCTTCTGGTTCGACCTCGGCCACCATTGCGAGGGTCAGACTGCGATGGACCACCGGCAGGGACCGGGCGCTGATCGTGTCAAAGCCCCCACCGAGCACGTATAGCTTTCCACCTTGAACCTGCGCAGAATCGGCAAGCATGGCCGTCGTGAGTCTCACTCCTGCTCCTTCATTCCTGGCGCACCGGGATGGCGGGCCGTATCGAGTGCCCATCCGTCGTGCCGGATCGAGTTCATGGATGCACGATACCCCCTCGCACCGCCGGACCGGGCGAGTACCTCCAAATCGGATTGGGTCGCGCGCACCATGGCCGGCTCCGGCAATCCTTCGTACGATTCACAACGGGCGTGGGGATCCGTGGAGGCAGAGAGAGCGACGAGGTGTTCGATGCCGTCCAAACCGACCGATCAGGTGCACGTGGCCTTCCCCGACGAGGTGAAAGACACCGATGCGGATGTCGTGAGCATCGCATCATTCCGGCGGTCGCGCTCCGAGCGCAACGGCCGGTCACTCCCCCTTCTGGGCGACGATCCGGATTGGACACCGGCGACGTTCGAGCTCCTGAGCCCGGTCAACGACGAGCCGCAGCGCTGCTTCGATCGGTTCCGCCGCTAGCCGCACGTCAGCGTCCGACCCGCGCATCGATGCACAAGCCGTGTCGTGCGACCAGACTCATCCCATGTCTCCAACCATCGCCTTCTTCATCTTCGATGACGCAGAGGAACTCGATTGGGTCGGCCCATGGGAGGTTCTCTCGGCCTGGAGTCACGGATGGCCGGACGACAACGTCACGGCGTTCACGGTGGCACAGAAGGATGGGGCCGTTCGCTGTGCCAAGGGGTTGCGGGTGCTTCCCGACCACACCTGGGACTCCGTCCCACCATTTGATGTGCTCATCTATCCCGGCGGTATCGGCACTCGAAGCCAAATCGGCGACGCCGAGATCAGGACCTGGGTCCGTCAGCAGGCTGCCGCGGAAACCCTGATTGCGTCGGTATGCACCGGGTCTCTGGTACTCGCAGACAGCGGTCTCCTGGATGGTCTGCCCGCCACGACGCACTGGGCGAGCATCGACCACCTCGGGTCCCTTGGATCGGGCATCGAGGTACGCCCCGACGAGCGATTCGTTGATAGCGGACGGATCGTCACCGCGGCCGGTGTCTCGGCCGGCATCGATATGGCACTCCACCTGGTGGCCAGGCTCCATTCGGTGGGGCGCGCACGGGAGATCCGGCGCTCCATCCAGTACGACCCGCAACCACCGGTCTAGCTCGACGGTTGCCGCTCCTCGGCGAACGCCGTCGGGGTCATCACGGGGACGTCGGCTAAGCTCAATCGACGGACTTCCGCTACCGCAGGACGCCCGATGTCATCTGTTGGTGCTCCATTGCGTGACACCGCAATCGCAGGCAGCAGCGCTCCATCGCTGAGGATCACGATGCTCCGTCGCCCCTCGTTCGGTGGCCTGATCGGAGCGCTCGTCTTCTTCTGGTTCTCCCTTGGACCCTCCCTGCTCCCGCGCTGGTGGGTGATGCAGATCGTGATTACCGGCCTGACTGCGGCGATCGGCTACGCGCTCGGTACAGCGCTTGAGTCCGTGCTCCGAGCCGTCCTCCGCCATTTTGCAGGCGCCGCGGTGCCGCCCGGGTTCACGAAGGGGGCGTGGACCGGCCTCGGCTTGGTTGGTCTCGTCTGCATCGGCATCGGACTCGCTCGCTGGCCCTCGGTTCAGAACGCCAGCCGGGATCTCGTTGGCCTTGAGCATGTCTCTTCGACCATCGTGGCCGCGATCGCTGTGGCGGCGGCGATCCTGCTCCTCGTCATGGTGGCGATAGGCCGCCTTGGGCTGTTCCTTGTGAGGAAGGCGGAACGATTCGCTCAACGGTTCATGCCGAGAGCACTCGCGTGGGTGGTGACGATCGTTGTCCTCACGGTGGTGGTTGTGTTCCTCAGCGTCGATGTCGTTGAGAAGGGCATCGTCGGTTTCGTCGACGACCGATTTGGCTCCGCCGATACGGGTACGGCGCCGGGCGTTGAGGAACCGGTGGCCCCGGAGTACTCGGGGAGCCCGGAGTCCATTGTCGAGTGGGAGACGCTCGGCCTCGAGGGCCGCAACTTCGTGGCGGGTGCTCCGACGCCCGCCGAGATCGCTGCCTTCTCGGCGAGCGGGTCCGCGACAACGCCGATCCGGGTCTATGCCGGACTCGATTCGGCGGCGACCCTCGACCAACGTGCGGCCCTCGTTGTCCTCGAACTCGACCGAACGAAGGCCGCAGAACGAGATGCGGTCGTCGTGGTGACCACGACGGGGACGGGTTGGGTTGACCCGGATGCCGCCGAAGCCGTCGAGTTCATGTATGACGGAGATACCGCGATTGCTGCCATGCAGTACTCGTTCCTCCCCAGCTGGATCCAGTTCCTCGTCGGGACCGAACTCGCGGGAGAGGCAGGCGCCGCAATCAATGCCGCAGTCTTCGAGTGGTGGGACTCGCTGGAAGAACCGCGTCCGAAGCTCCTCCTCTTCGGGGAGAGCCTGGGGTCGCTCGGACTCGAGACCGCACTCGCCGGAGATTCGATTGACGAATCCCTGACCACGCTGAGCAGATCGAACGGGGTGCTGATGACGGGCCCAACTGCCTCCAACCCGATCTGGCAGCAACTCTCCGCAGCGCGGGATCCCTCGTCGCCGGTCTGGAAACCGGCATACGACAACGGATCGACGGTGCGCGTGGCCAATCAGCCGCACGACCCGCCGTCCGCCGGTTCGGCGCCGTGGGCGGAACCGCGGACGCTCTACTTCCATCACCCGTCCGATCCCGTCGGGTATTGGAATCTCAAGACGCTCTGGTCGCGACCCGAGTGGGTGAACGACCCGATCGGCTACGATGTCTCTCCGGATGTCACCTGGTTCCCGATCGTGACCTGGGGTCAGGTATCGGCCGACCTCATCGCGGGCTTCAGTGCTGGGCCAGGGTTCGGCCACAACTACTCCGTGGACTTCGTGAGCGGCTGGGCGGCGGTCTCACCCCCCGACGCCTGGTCGGGCGACGACACGGCCCGACTCGTCGCGCACCTCGATCGAGGGGCCGACTGATTTCGCCACACCTGCGCGCGAGCGTCGCGAAGGTCGTTAGCGTCCCCCGCACATGGAATTGAAGGAACCCAAGACGCCGTCGTCGCTCAATCGACTGGGCCGCATCTTCAACGAGATGCGCGTTGAGACGCAGCGGGACAACATCGTGCTCGTCGCTGCAGGAGTAGCGTTCTACGCCGTTCTGGCGGTCCTACCGGCCCTGTTCATCGCCGTGTCGCTCTATGGCTTGTTCACCGACCTCGCCGAGGCGGAGCGTCAGATCGAGTCAATGCTCGAAGTCCTTCCCGGGTCGACAGCCAGGATCCTCGAGACACAGATGCGGTCGATCGCTCGTGCTTCTGAGATGAACCTCAGCGTCGGTTTCGTCGTCTCGCTCCTTGCGTTCGCCTGGACCGTCTCGAACGCCACCCGCGCCGTCGTGCGGGGTGTCAAGATCGCCTACGACCAGGAATATGGGCGGTCCATCCTCGAACGACGAGACGTGGCTATTGGTGTCACCGTCGCGGTCATTGTGACCACCTTGACCGCCCTCGCCATCATCGCCGCCGTCCCCGTCTGGCTCCGGCGGTTCGACCCGACCCACGCCATCGTGACGTTCGGCAATTTCCGCTGGATCCTGGTCGGACTCGGCTTCGCGTCGATCACGGCACTCCTCTACCGGTACGCGCCACCCGAGCGTCCCGACGGTTGGCGCAGCGTCGTGCCGGGGGCGGTGGTGGCCACAACCGTATGGACGGTTGCATCGATCGGTTTCTCCGTCTATGTCTCGTCCTTTGGCCGGTATAACGAGACCTACGGCACGCTCGGTGCCGCGGTCGTCTTGCTCCTCTGGTTCTGGTTCACGGCGCTCGCGATCCTCATCGGAGCCGAGTTGAACGAAGCCATCATCACAACGCGAAAGCCCAACCTCGACGGTCCGGACCCGTCCGACGACTGATCCCGATGGTGACGTCGCGACTCGTCATCGCTGTGCCGGCCAGCGACAGATCGTGGTCAAGTCGGCTGATCTCTGATCGATGACGAGTCATAGTCGATCGGAAGGTCGGACCATGAGGGGCACCATCACCTGTCACCTTTGCCAACGAGCCATCGCTGAACATCGGCGGGG
>Ga0316193_10001537_pt1 | contig 15671 bp, 18 predicted proteins | sample MerIslsedime2_MG_FD_207735 | JGI IMG/M metagenome (GOLD analysis project Ga0316193, IMG submission 207735) | Coastal sediment microbial communities from Maine, United States - Merrow Island sediment 2 | ecosystem: Environmental > Aquatic > Marine > Coastal > Sediment | place: USA: Maine...
AGGGAAATGCGGGTAGTGCCAAATGAATAGCCGAAAGCATCCAGTGCATTCACTACACTCGGCAACCAACCCACAAGGTGCAATGCAACCAGCACCCAGATAAACGTGCTAATGAAACTTTCCCATGCCTTGACGGCCGGCCCGGGGCGTAATCCCTTGCGCAGGACGTAAACGATGAGTCGCACCATCGCCAGTGACAGTGTCAGCGGGACAACGAGATTAAATAGCCCCACGTTGACATTCATCGACTCCAGCACAGCCCGGCCAACCAGTGCACCCATCAGCAGGCTGAGAGGAAAGACAATACGTTGCAAGCCACGCAGCGTAATGCGCCTGAAGGTGCCCACACTGGCGCCGGATGTCGTATCCAGCAGGTAACGCCCCAGGGTACGATGCACGGCCACCGCGCCGGCCAGCGCCAGGCCCAGAACCAGCACTTCCCAACCCACATCGGTGTAGTCAATCTGGCTGACCCAGTCTTTCAGTTTGTTCAGATACTCATTAAACAAGACCGTATAATCCCCCACGCAGACCGACACCATGAATGACAGCAAACATAACATAGACCGGCATATCCGGCGCATTCGATCCTTCGTACGCCGGGAAGGACGCCTGACGCCCGGCCAGCAGCGAGCGCTTGATGAACTCTGGCCGCGCTACGGTCTCGATTTCGATGCGACGCCGGATTTCTGCGATTCATCCAACCAGCCCGCCCCCATCACGCTGGAAATTGGTTTCGGCAATGGCGACAGTCTGGCGCAGATGGCGGTTGCCGATCCGGACAGCCTGTATATTGGTATTGAAGTCCATCGTCCCGGGGTTGGCAGGCTGCTGAAAACGCTCGATGAGCAGAACATCGACAATGTGCGTGTTTACTGCCACGACGCCGTCGAAGTCCTGGAACAGAAAATTCCTGATGGCGCACTTGATCGCGTACTGCTTTTCTTTCCGGATCCCTGGCACAAGAAGAAACACCACAAACGGCGCATCGTGCAACCGGCCTTTGTTTCGCTGGTCGCCCGCAAACTGCGCGCTGGCGGCCACTTTCACATGGCCACCGACTGGGAACCCTATGCAGGACATATGCTGGAAGTCATGCAAGCTTCCCCGGCGTTCATCAATACCAGCCCATCCGGCGATTTTGTTGAACGGCCCGATTACCGCCCGATTACGAAGTTCGAGCAGCGCGGCCACCGGCTCGGGCATGGCGTATACGACCTGATCTTCCAACGCAATTAATATTTATATCAACAACATATACCTTTATTGGCGCCCATGTCGCAAAAGTGGTTCAATACGCCGTTCCGGTTTCCGGCCGGACGTCGCGGAATTTCCCGCTCGTTCAGTACGCGACAACAACAAGATTCGCGCAACCTGCCAGGGATAGTACGGCGGGCTGCCTACGCTTTTCAGTAAACAGGTTTGAGGAGATTTGAATGTCCAAGAAGCATCCCGTGATTGCGGTTACCGGTTCGTCCGGCGCCGGCACAACGACCGTCAAGGTCGCGTTCGAGCATATTTTCCGCCGCGAGGGCGTGAACCCGGCCGTCATCGAAGGTGACAGCTACCACCGCTACGATCGCGTCTCTATGAAAGCTGCCATGGAAGAAGCCGAAACCAAGGGCAATACCAATTTCAGTCACTTTGGCCCTGAAGCCAACTTGTTCGACAAGATTGGGGATACCTTCAAGCAGTACGGCGACACTGGCAGCTGCGAGCGCCGCTACTATCTTCATAGTGACGAAGAGGCCGAGCCATTCGGCCAGAAGCCCGGCGAATTCACGCCCTGGGAAACCATTCCACACGGCACCGACCTGCTGTTCTACGAAGGTCTGCACGGCGGTGTAGTCGATGGCACCACCAACGTTGCTCAGTTCGTTGACCTGCTCATCGGCGTAGTGCCAATCGTCAACCTGGAGTGGATTCAGAAGATCCACCGTGACTGCGCGCAGCGTGGCTACTCCGCCGAGGTTGTCACCGACACCATCCTGCGCCGTATGCACGACTACGTGCACTACATCACGCCGCAGTTCTCGCGCACCGACATTAACTTCCAGCGTGTTCCGACGGTTGATACTTCCAACCCGTTCATTGCCCGCGACATCCCGACACCGGACGAAAGCTTTGTGGTCATCCGCTTCCGTGATCCCAAAAAGCTGGACGTGGACTTCCCCTATCTGCTGAGCATGATCGATGACTCCTTCATGTCGCGCCGCAACTCCATCGTGGTACCCGGCAGCAAGATGGGCTTCGCCATGGAAATCGTCCTGGCGCCAATCATCGAGAACATGATGGACCAGAGAAAGTCAGCCTGACGGGCCGGCTTTTGCCGCAACTCCGGGGGCGTACAGCTGCAGGCTGACGCCCCCTTTTTTGTCAGGTCAGACCAATGCCCGAATCTGCCACATTTTTGCTCGGCCACGCCCAGTCCCCCGACTGGGACAAGGCGGCGGAACAGTGCCTGCAACAGATCGGCTACGTTCCACCAGAAGCAAATATCGGCTTTCTCTACCTGACCGACCTCTATGCCGATCTGGTACAGCTGATCGTCGACCATCTGCGCAAGGAAACCGGCGTGCAGCACTGGGTGGGCACGGTTGGCATCGGTATTTGCGCAACTGGCAAGGAATATTCACAAACTTCTGCCATGGCTGTGATGATCGGCTGCCTGCCCAATGACAGCTTCAGAATATTGCCTTTCTATAATCGCGCGGCAGATAACCTGCCAGGTGACTGGGAACCATGGCTGCAGCATTCAGACACACATGTGGCCGTGCTACACGGCGATCCCGGCAACGGCAGCCTGCCGCAACTGCTGGAACAGCTCGAAACCTCTCTGCCCGGTGGTTTCCTGGTCGGCGGGCTCAGCTCGTCACACGGCGCACATCCCCAAGTTGCAGACAACGTACTGGACGGTGGACTGTCCGGCGTCGTATTCAACTCTCGGCAACCCATTCTGACCGGTCTCACGCAGGGCTGCACGCCAATCGCCGGGAAACGTACCATTTCCGACTGCGACAACAACGTCATTAACCGCATTGATGACCGCTCGGCGCTGGATGTGCTGAAAGAAGATATCGGAGAAATTCTTGCCCGCGACCTGAACCGCGCTGCCGGTTACATCTTCGCCGGGTTACCGATTCGCGAATCAGACACCGGTGACTACCTGGTGCGCAACCTGGTCGGCGTAGACAGCGAAGGCGGCCGTATCGCAATCGGCGATATTGTCACACCCGGCCAACCCATTCAGTTCTGCCGCCGCGATGGGAAAACCGCCTGGGAAGACATGCAACGCATGCTCGACGAGCTAAAAGAACGCCTGCCATCACCACCAAAGGGCGGACTGTATTTCTCCTGCCTCGGACGGGGAAAAGAGCTGTTCGGGGAAGAATCAGCGGAACTTGAGATGATTCGCCGCACACTGGGCGATTTTCCGCTGGTTGGATTCTTCGCCAATGGGGAAATTTCCAACCAGCGCTTGTACGGTTATACCGGCGTTCTGACGCTGTTTATCTAGTATCGTCCGCCCCGAGAGGGCGACTATTCCTTGACGCTTGTCGCACCACAAATGTCTTCTATACTTTTGGCAGATCCCCGGCATTCGGACCGGAGGGTTGTGTGTACGGTCTGAAAGGAGTTTTGCTCGTAACCTGCCATGCACCAGCTGATGGAAAATATTGAACGCTACCTGATGTCCTGTCGGGAGCTGACAGCCTTCTGCTCACAGAATGGCTGGATTGACAACAAATCGCTGTACTATGAAATCATCGAGCAGAATGACCACCATATAATTGCACTGGTGCAATTCGAAGAAATTCTCATGGAAGATTCAGACCGCATAGCGGGCCGCGTCCCTTGCCAGGGGCGTCTGCGGCTGACACTCAACCGTTACGGCGAAGTCAGCAACGCCGAGCTCCTCTAAGGCCCCGTATCTGACGAGAAATCGTTACATCGCGACATAGCCCTGTCCACGCAAACTTTCGACTTCCTCCGGGCCAAAAGGCACCTGGTGCAGGAAAGCGGGCACCTCGTCCCTGCCAATACCTCGCTGCTGCATTTGTGTCTGACAGATGCTGATGTCTACCGCGCCAAACGCAGCCAGTTTGGCCGCACGATCAACAACATGCCTGTAACGCTCGTAATTCTTCAGGGCAAAAAAATCCACTTCCGGCCCATGCAGCACCAGCGAAATAATTGGCGCCTCACCCTCGCCACGCGGCCGATCCAGTAACGCCTCGACACGATCAAACAACAGTTCAAGTTCTTCCGTGGTATGCACATTTATATCAGCAAAGCGGCGAACCGGATTATCGACTGGTGGCGGAATAATTGGCTCCAGTTCAGTTTTCTGCTGAACCACCACATCATGTCCGGTGCTTTGCGGTTGCCGGCCGGACAGGAAGTCTGCGCCATACCAGAACGCCAACACAATCAGAACAAAGATCAGCAGATTACGTACCATCAGACTTGCCCCACGTTTTTTTCAATTGCTTGCGCAAGCAGGCCCATGGTGTAACAGCGTACAACACGGCGCAACCACATCCGTTATAATCGCGATGTTTTTAACACCTGTACCGGTACACCAGATGCCCCAATTTCCCGATCGAATGACAGACACGGCACGAAAGCAGGTCGCTGGCTGGCTGTTATTATGCTGCTTCATGATATTCGCCATGGTGATTCTTGGCGGCGCCACACGCCTGACCGGATCAGGCCTTTCAATGGTGGAATGGGATCCCATCTTCGGTTTCATTCCGCCGTTGGATCAGCAGGAATGGGAAAGCGTATTCGACAAATACCGCGAGTCGCCGGAGTACCAGAAGATCAATATCAATATGGATCTGGAAGGCTTCAAGTCGATTTACTGGTTCGAATTTTCCCACCGTGTGCTTGGACGCTCAATTGGCACCGTATTCCTGATTCCTTTCCTGTACTTTTTCTTGCGCGGCATGCTGACGCGCAAATGGGTTCCACGCCTGTTGTTTGCCTTTGTGCTCGGTGGCCTGCAAGGCCTGCTGGGGTGGTACATGGTGAAAAGCGGGCTGATCGACCGGCCGCATGTCAGTCAGTACCGACTGACGGCGCACCTCGGTCTGGCGTTACTTATTTATTGTTACCTGTTGTGGCTAATGTTCGACCTGCTATTTCCCGACCGGGAAAAAGGCGCCACAACACCGGGAGTCGGGACAGCTGCAAAGTGGCTGTTCGCGCTGGCCAGCACGACGGTACTTTCCGGTGGCTTCGTGGCAGGCCTCAAGGCCGGCCTCGCCTACAATACCTTCCCGAAAATGGGTGATCAGTGGCTGCCGCCGGCCGGCTGGATGCTGGAACCCGGCTGGCGCAACCTGTTCGAGAACATCGCCACGGTGCAGTTTGATCACCGCGTTCTCGCGACACTGACGTTCCTCGGCATAGTGCTGTTCTGGAACCGTGCACGCCGCATGGTAGCGACGACTTCCATGCGTACTGGCCTCAACCTGCTGCTATTGATTGCGGTCATCCAGGTAACACTTGGCATATCCACACTCTTGCTTTACGTCCCCATACCGCTGGCCTTGCTTCACCAGGCCGGCGCGATGATCCTGTTGACTGTTCTGCTATTCGTTAATCACCGTTTACATTACCGCACGGATTAAAAAAGGACGCGCATAAAAAACCCGGCGCCAGGCCGGGCTTCTATGAACACTCCTACCAGAAACCTGTCAGAGTCCTGAGAAGTACGCCGCCAGATTATTGATATCCGCGTCGCTGAGTGGCTTGGCCATCGGTGACATCATCGGGTCATTACGAGTTCCATCACGGAAAGCTTTCATCTGCTTGACCAGGTACGCTTCCTTCTGACCTGCCAGATTCGGCCACATCGGATTGGCACTCACACCGTTAGCGCCGTGACAGCTGGCACACACTGTAGACTTGGCCTTTCCTGCCGCAGCATCACCACCGGCCATACTGACACTGGCACTCAACAACAAGACACTTCCTGCAACTGCTACAAACACTTTCTTCATGATTTCTCTCCAAAGACTGCCATGGTAAAAAACTGGCACCTATTCTGGCAGACCAGCGGGCTACTGTAAATCACCCTTGATATGTCAGTAAATTTGTGTAAGATCAGCCTCTTATACAAATATCAGATTATCGTTCAGGGTTGTCTTAACCCTGCCTGGGCACACCCACCGCATGTTTGCTGGATGGGTATTGTTTGCCCCACCTTTAGTAAGTATTTGAACCCGTAACCAACACCTTGTTAATGCTTTGGTTTTGAGAAAGTGACAGTGGCTTCACGTTTAATCCGCTGAACAATCCGGGGACGCCACCATACGCATTCCCGGTACAGTGCGAGCAAACTGATCTAGACTTTTCGTAACACTTGCGGCTGCTGCGGTCTTGATAACAGCTCAATTTGAACAGGAATGCGACATCCATGCCCATTGATGCAAAAGACCTGATCACCGAATCCGTCGAACTCGCTTCCTTGCCTTCCGTTGTCATGACAGCAATGGATCTGGTTAACAACCCGAATGCTTCGGCATCCGATATCGGTGAGGTGATCAGCCAGGATCCGGCACTGACGATCAAACTGCTGAAAATCGTTAACAGTGCCTTCTACGGATTTCCATCACGAATCGACACGATCTCGCGCGCTATTACCATCGTTGGCACTCTCGAACTGACCGACCTGATTCTGGGCTCCAGCGCCATACAGATGTTTTCCCGCTTGCCCAACCAGCTCGTCAACATGCGCCAGTTCTGGGAACACAGCCTGTACACCGCCGTGGTGGCACGGATTCTCGCACGCTACCTGCGCGCACCGAATACTGAACGTTGTTTCGTTATGGGGCTATTGCACGATGTGGGCTCGCTGATCCTGTTTAGGCAAAAACCCGACGAATCGCGACAGGCGCTGGAGCTCGCGAGCAACAACGTTCCGCTACATATTGCCGAGCGTGAAGTCTTCGGTTTTGATCACGGTGCCGTAGGCGCAGAATTGATGCGCAGCTGGAATCTCCCGGACAGTTTCGTGACCGCCACCCGCCACCACCACCAGCCATCGGCAGCCGAGAGCCACCGACTGGAAACCGCGATCATACACCTTGCCGACGCCATCACCGGCATGGTGCACTCGACGGCAACCGGTACCCGGAATTCGCCGCTGCTGGAACCTGGCGCATGGGAACTTACCGGCTTATCCGTCGATATCGTGGAGGCGGTGTCCACCGAGGCAGACGTACATTTCGGGGAGGCTTGCGCAGCGATATTGCCGCGCAATCAGGCAGCGTAACGGCAGTATTTACCGGGAATGTGTGACGCGGGACTGGCCTTTCAGGTTCAGCACACGCACCCGGTCTCCGATCCGGAATTGCACATTCGGCGATACTTCCTGGACAATCGCCACAACACTGTTGTCGTCTTCGTACTGCACGGTAATTTCAATGCCCTGTGCGCGCGTCACCGCTTCCTCGGCAGTCGCACCCACGACGCCACCCGCTACCGCACCGATAATCCCCGCAACGGTGGACGAGGCCCTGCCATCACCGACAGTGCTGGCCGCAACACCACCAGCCGCAGCGCCGGCAACACCGCCAATGCCACTTTTGGTTCCTTCTATCGCAACATCGCGCAAGTCCACCACTCGGGCAAGACGCACCTGCTGTGCACTTCGAGCCTCCTCACGCGAATAACTGTCACCGGTCAATTTCGACGGCGTGCACCCTGTCGCAAACAAACTCATGGTAAGTAACAATCCAATCAGACTACGATTCATAGTGGCCTCCCGGCATGTTTTCACGCCCCTCTACCGGGCAAACGTTTCAGCCCGCATTCAGGTGACACCTGCCCTGACATCAACCCAGCTGGTCGCGCACTTTTTCCAGCTTGGCACGCACCTGGCCAGCAAGTTCCTTGACACCATCCTGTTCGACCAGACTCAACACTGCGGAAGGATCCATGAATGCCACGGTAATAGCACCATTGTCTTCCTCGCGCACGAGCACATTACAGGGCAATAACAAGCCAATATCCGGTTCGGCATTGATTGCCTGATTGGCCAGTTTTGGATTGCAGGCACCAAGGATGGTATAGGGCTTACGGTCAACATCGATTTTTTTCTTTAGCGTCGCCTTGACGTCTATCTCGGTCAACACGCCAAAACCTTCCGATGCGAGCGCCTCGGTTACCTTGCTTATCGCTTCATCGAAACCACAGGACATCTGAACACTAAATCCGTACATGACTACACTCCTCATCTCAGTGTCGTAATTGTACCGGATACGACCTGACAAGGTAGACTTTGCGAATGAATCAACAGCACAAGGCGTTCTGGTTCGACCCGGTATTTCTTACCGCCATGGGTGCGGCCCTGCTTTTCTGGGGACTACTGTTTGCGATTTCAAGCCCTGCGATCGACCTCGCCTGGCCATTGCGGGAGCCGCTGCGTTTTATTTACCCGGCACTGTTGTACCCGATCATTGAGGAAATTATTTTCCGTGGTTTTCTGCAGGAATTTATCCAGGTACGTCTGCGACCCTGGCGCCTGGGTCCACTGACGCATGCGAACATACTCACCAGCCTGATATTTACCGCATTGCATTTCATCAACCACCCACCGTTGTGGGCGGCTGCGGTATTGGTGCCATCACTACTATTTGGTTTGACAAAAGATCGCAGCGGAGGGCTGGCGGCGCCGATCGTATTGCACGTGTTCTACAACAGCGGATATTTCTGGTTGTTCACACAATAAAAAACGGAGCCCGAAGGCCCCGCTATTCCGCAACACCTGCCTGCTACCGCTACATATCTCCAAGCGGGCGGACGAAGGTGTGCTTAAACGGCTCGGCAACCAGCCTGTCGGCCGCTTCACCAACATTGCCTCCGAGGGCACTGAAAGGCAGGGTAACAATAAAGGTTGCCGTAGTAAGCACGGTACCTACCAGCATGAAGGGTCGAACCATAAAGGCATCAGCCAGCATCTCGCCACCGGTTGGCGCCGCACCAGGTTTATCAAAGGTATACTCGCCAGCATTTGCTGTCATCGGCAGACTGACTGTCGCCGCAGTCAGCACACCAGCCATCACATAACTCATCAGTTTTTTCGGGATCATCCGCATGACCTTTCCCTCTTTATTGAACACCGCCAGGTGCTGAAAAAATAACCGCTTTCCCGGGAACGCTGCCCGTATTGTTTTTTGCATCTTCCCGCAATATCGGCAATCTGGCAAAAAGTTTAATAACTGTACCTGCCAACAGCATACACCCCTGAAAAATTTGCGACAGATAACACAAGTTTAGGACAAATTCAGCGCTCCGGGGCCGGTTCAGGCCAGCGACCGGCCGGTCAGACGCCGTAGCGCCTCATTATACTTCTCCGCAGTGCGACGAATTATGTCATCCGGTAACTTCGGGCCGGGCGCCGTCTTGTCCCAATCGAGCGTTTCAAGGTAATCGCGCACGAACTGCTTGTCGAAACTGGGCGGGCTGATGCCGACCCGGTATTCGTCCTGGGGCCAGAAACGCGAGGAATCCGGTGTCAGCGCCTCATCAATGAGAACCAACTTACCCGAATCATCGATACCGAACTCAAACTTGGTATCGGCGATAATAATACCCTTGTCGCGCGCGTGGTCGGCTGCCAGCCGGTAGATAGCAAGGCTGACATCACGGACCTGTGCCGCCAGATCAGCGCCCAGCAGGCGCTCAGTGGCCGCATAATCGATATTTTCGTCGTGATCGCCGACTTCTGCCTTGCTGGATGGCGTGTAGATGGGCTCGGGCAGGCGATCTGCCATCTGCAGCCCCTCCGGCAGGCGGATACCGCTAACAGCACCACCGGCCTGGTAATCCTTCCATCCCGAGCCAATCAGGTAGCCGCGTACAATCGCCTCGACCGGCAGCGCTTTCAGTTTGCGCACCACAATCGCCCTGCCCTCGACCTGCTCGCGTTCAGCCGCATCTGGCAACACGCTCTCGAGCGACCTGTCAGACAGGTGATTGGGGACCAGTGAACGAGTGTGTTCAAACCAGAAATTTGACACCGCCGTCAGCACCGCGCCCTTGCCCGGGATCGGATCAGGCATCACCACGTCAAAAGCCGACAGGCGGTCAGTTGTCACGATCAGCAAGTGGTCGTCGCCCACCGCATAAATATCGCGCACCTTGCCGCGCGCCAGCAGTGGCAGGCTGGAAATCGAGGATTCGTACAAAACATCAAGCATAGCGGGTTCCGTCATATGCAGATAAACCACCAGCCGCGGCCGGTGAAAGGCGCATTGTACCGGTGGCGGCAGGTGGTGGCGATGGTACAATGCGCGTTTCCGCATTTTCCGGGGCACACTATGGCAGCCACAAAAATTGGTCTGGTAATGGGCAGCAACAGTGACTGGGAGGTCATGCAGTCGGCCGCCCAACAACTGGAGCAGTTCGGTATCGACTTCGAAGCACGCGTGGTCTCCGCCCACCGTACGCCGGATTTACTGTTCGAATATGCGTCGACGGCGCACGAGCGCGGGCTGGCATGCATTATCGCCGGCGCCGGCGGAGCCGCCCATCTGCCGGGCATGCTGGCCGCCAAGACCACCCTGCCGGTACTCGGTGTACCAGTACCCTCGCGCCACCTGAAAGGTATGGATTCCCTGCTGTCGATCGTGCAGATGCCGAAAGGCGTGCCGGTCGCGACTTTCGCCATCGGTGCAGCGGGTGCAGCCAACGCGGCACTGTTCGCCATAAGCTTGCTGGCGCTGAACGATGACACACTGGCAGCGAAGCTCGACGACTTCCGCGCTGCGCAAACGGAGATGGCGCTGAACATGACTCTGCCGCCTGAATCTTCATGATGATTATGCCTGACGCCACCCTCGGCGTACTGGGCGGCGGACAGCTTGGCCGTATGTTTGTCCTGGCCGCACACAGCATGGGCTATCGCGCATGGGTACTCGACCCGGATCCAGATAGCCCGGCGGGCAGCATGGCTGATCGCCACCTGCAAGCCGCCTATGACGATGCGGATGCGCTGGAAGAAATGGCTGCCGGGTGTGCGGCCGTCACCACCGAGTTCGAAAATGTCCCGGCCGAAACACTGGAGTATCTGGAAGCCCGGCTGCCGGTGCGCCCCGGATCAAAAGCGGTTGCCATTGCCCGCGACCGTATCCGGGAAAAAACCTTCATCCGCGACCTGGGGCTGGCCACTGCACCCTTCTTTGCTATCAACTCGGCAGCCGATCTTGAACCCGCTTGCGCTGAACTCACCATGCCTGCGCTGCTGAAAACGGCACAATTCGGCTATGACGGAAAGGGCCAGATAGGCGTCGATAATCTTGATCAGGCACGATTGGCTTTCGCTGACCTGAACCAGGCGCCCTGTGTCCTGGAAGAATGCGTGCAATTGGAACAGGAATTGTCCGTCGTCCTGGCGCGCGGCGCCACAGGCCAGACCGCCGTTTATCCCGTCGGTGAAAATCTTCATGTGAACGGCATTCTCGACAGCACCCGCGTACCGGGGCGCGTCCCCGATGATGTCGCCAGCAATGCGTGTGACATGGCCTTGCAACTGGCGAACGCCATGGACTACTGCGGCGTACTCGCGGTCGAGTTCTTTATTACTGAAGATGGTCAGCTGCTGATCAACGAGATGGCACCACGCCCGCATAATAGCGGCCACTACACGATTGACGCCTGCCTGACCTCGCAGTTTGAACAACAGGTTCGCACTCTGTGTGGCCTGCCTCCCGGTTCAACCCGGCTGCTTTCGCCCGCGGTCATGGTCAATGTCCTCGGCGATCTATGGAACAAGGGCACGCCCCGCTGGCAGTACCTGTTCGCCGAGACACACACCAATCTGCACCTTTACGGCAAGGAAGAGGCGCGCCCGGGTCGCAAGATGGGACATTACACCTGCCTGGCGGAAGACGCCGAACAGGCCATGCGCATTGCAGAACGTGTACGCGCCGCTATTGATCCGAATGCGCCCGAGGAAGACTAAACCGCGAGGAATACCTGACACGGCGATATAAATTCAGGTTGAGGCACTCCTGTCTGGCGATACCGGGTCTGAGTGGACAGTGGGAAAGTGACCAGGGCGCGAACGCCATTGAGTTGTACCGCTAGCCCGGTGTCGGCAGATTTAGAATCTCGGCCGCCTCGTCTTTCACGAAAGCGTGAAAACTCTGTGCAACAGCGGACAGACGCTTGCCGGAGCGATGCATGACATACCAGTTGCGGATAATGGGCAATTCCTGCACATCCAGAACGGTCAGGCGCTTCAGCGCCAGCTCCATCTCCAGCGTATGCATGGAGAGCAGACCCAGGCCCAGTCCAGCCTGAACGCCCTGCTTGATTGATTCAGAACTACTCATTTCCATGGTCGACGAGAGTGACAGGCCGTGATCGATAAAAAACCGCTCCGTCGCCGAACGCGTTCCAGAACCCTTTTCACGAATAAGGAAAGTTTCTTCCTGAAGCCGTGACAGGGGGATTGCCTTTTCACCGGCCAGCGGATGTGAAGGTGGGGCGATGGCCACCAACGGATTCTCCATGAATACTTCGGACTCCACCTCAATGCGTTCCGGCGGCTTGCCCATAATGACAAGGTCAGTCGTGTTGTCGTCCAGCGCTTCGAGCAGACCCTCGCGATTGGTTACACCCAGACTTACCTGCACACCCGGGAAACGCCGGCAGAACTCGGCCAGCAACTGTGGGACAAAGTAGTTGGCGGTGCTGGCGACGGCAATATTCAGGTGTCCGTGTTTCAGGCCACGAAGCTCATCGAACACCAGTTCCGCCTCTTTGAGCGTCGACAAAATTGAGCGCGAATAGCGCTCCATCTCATGGCCTGCTTCGGTCAGGAAAATCCGTTTGCCGACCTGCTCGAACAGGGGTAAACCCGTCGCTCCTTCGAGCTGTTTGATTTGCATGGACACGGCCGGCTGGGTGAGGTGCAGATCCTCAGCCGCGCGAGTAAAACTCAGATGGCGGGCAACCGCCTCGAAGGTTCGTAACTGGCGCAGGGTGACATTCACGGGTGGTAACCTTATGTATTCTGATTGATCTATAAAGATCGCTTATTCTACCACCGGCGGCCAACAACGCTACCCATCATCACTCGTAATGCCCGCTTCCGGCAATCCGACACGGTTATGAAACTCCAGGCGCACCCCCTGCGCTCCGTAGCGGAACCGGGTCAATCCGGCATTATCAATGCGGGTACGGTACCAGGCTGCAGGATCGGCCTTCAACACATGACCCAGGGCAGCGCGAATCACTCCGGCATGAGCAACGACCAACAGGTGCTTTCCGGCGTAATGAGTCGACAGGTGATTCAGCCCTTCCGCCACCCGTTTACCAAATGCCTCCAGCGGCTCGGCACCGTCGGGCCGCTGGTGGAGCGGGTCTTCGTGGAATGCGTGATATTCATCTGCATTGCTGGCAAGAATCTGCTCCGGGGTCCGCCCCTCCCAGCTTCCGAACCCGACTTCGCGGAATCGATCATCAATGTGCACCGGCCGCTTGTGCCGCTCACCCAACTCGCGCGCAAAGGCATGACAACGTTGCAAGGGTGAACTGATGACCTCGTCCCAGGGGCAGCTATCGCCCAGCGCTGACCACATCTGTACCCAGCCGGTTTCGCTGAGCGGATCGTCCACGCCATTACCCCGGTAACAACGTCCACCGACGGGCTCTCCATGGCGGATGAAATCAATCACGGTATCAGCCATGGTGTGTCTTATCGGTTGTCCAGTGGCGTCACTGTGGCGCCTTTCGGTTTTGGCTGGCGCGACTCAACCAGCTCCAACGCTTTCAGGAACTCACCCTGCAATCGCGTCAAAACGTCAGCACCCTTCTTTTCGAAGACCACGCAGTCGTAGCTGACGGGATCATCAAGCACTTCGCTGTCATGCCGGAAATTGCGCCATGCCGACTCAATACAGCGCTTGTTCTGGCCGTCAACAAAGACAACCTCATCGCGGGTAATGACGGCGAGGTACTGCATATTACGGATAGGCACGAAAAGGTTTTCACTGCCACTGTGGGAAAGTAACAGCAGAATTTTCCGGTAATAACGGGATGGCAGCTGGCGAACATCACTGCTGATTTCATCACCGCATTCAAAGGTGACATTCATACGCAGTTCTCCGCACTAATCACGCATCGCTTCCCGCCCAATGGCCTATGATGTCAGGGTTGCAAACAGCACCGGCAGCTTCTCCGGCAGCTTATCTACATTATCGACTATTGTGTAGTTATTCATCCCGAAAATGCGTTTAACGTAACTGTCAGCATGAGGATCAAGCGTCAGGCAATAACTCAGGACGCCATTGCTATACAACTCTTCAACAGCCTTCTTGGTATCGTGCCGCAGATGCTGAGGATCGCGCTCGTCAATATCAGCAGGCTCGCCGTCTGTAACGATAAGCAACAGCTTTCTGCGCTCGGGCTGCTTCAGCAAATGTTGCCCTGCATGCCGCATGGCGGCTCCCATACGTGTGGATAAACCACCTTGCATACCGGCCAGGCGTGACTTGGCATCGTCATCAAAGTGCTGGTTGAAGTCCTTGAATCGGTAGTACTGAACATCGTGGCGGCCGTCCGAGGCGAATCCGTGAAGGGCAAACGGATCACCAATCCCGTTGATCGCGGTAGCCACCAGTGTCGACGCCTCTCTCGTGAGCTGCAGAATGGTCTTGTCCGAGCCTTCCACGGTTTCATTGGTGGATTCAGACAGGTCCATCAACACCACAACTGACAGATCACGATTCTTCAGAACATTGCGCATGGTGATGCGCGGGTTGGGTTGCTCTCCCATACGAATAGCGACCATGGCATCGATAGCGGCGTTGATGTCGATCTCGTCGCCGTCTTCCATGTTGCGAACGCGCTGCACACCTTCCGGTGTCAGCAGGTCGATGATTTGCTTGATACGATGCGCCACCGGCTTGTACTCGGTGATGATCTTTTCGATATCCTCTGGATTGCCCTTCGGCTGGTGGCGTTCGTACAGTGTCACCCAGTCTGGCCGGTGCAGCTGAATCTGGTAGTCCCATTCCTGGTAATGAAAAGGCTCGGAAACCGCTTCCTTGCCCCACATTTCGTTAAAGCTGACGCCTTCATCCTCGTAAGGAAACAACTCGGTTTCACAGGTCCAGATTTCCTGTGCGTCATCACCGGCGAGCTCGCAGTCAATCTCATTGATCATCTCCATGACATTGACCGTGCGGCGCACCTGGCGCTGACTGGCCGGCAGATATTCCGTTCCCTGATTCCAGTCGAATTCCTCGAATTCCCAGACGAAACGATTGTCGTCGCGGTAAGGTATACGAATACGATCAAGGATACGCAAGCTCGGAACTTCCCTGCGCGCACTAAACAGGTTGAACAGGTCAACGCCCAGGTTCCAGCAGAACCGGTTATCGTCCTGGCGTTCCTCGATATCATCGTGGAAGCGATCAACCAATGTATTCAGCTCTTCATCAGTGGAACGCTCGGATGAATCCAGCAGCATCAGCGCAAAGTGCTCGAGTACCGGGATGGTCGGATGTTCAGCGTCTTCCTCATACTCAAGCACCAATAACGAACGCCAGAGTTTTTTCAGGCCAGGAAATTCCTTGATGGCCTTGTATTCAATACGCGCATCTTCTACCAGGCCGATAAAAAACATCTGCGCCGGACTGAGCTCTTCGGCC
>Ga0316193_10001538_pt1 | contig 15664 bp, 12 predicted proteins | sample MerIslsedime2_MG_FD_207735 | JGI IMG/M metagenome (GOLD analysis project Ga0316193, IMG submission 207735) | Coastal sediment microbial communities from Maine, United States - Merrow Island sediment 2 | ecosystem: Environmental > Aquatic > Marine > Coastal > Sediment | place: USA: Maine...
TGCTGATTGGAACACGAGCTTCGTCAGGAATTGCCGTGGGGCAGTCCGCTCTTAGGTAGTTCTGGGCCATAATTGCGCTCTTATTTGTCAATATTCCCGAGAGGTAAGGGCCTCGATAGCTTATCTTTTTGAACATTTCCTCGATCTTCACATGATCCGGACTACCATAGCCAACCACAAGACCACTCATCTTAATCTCCCAAAGAACTTCTTCGAGTATTCGCCACTATTTGACAAGGGCACTTTTTAGCGAACGTCCTATACCACGGTTTGATCATCTGTAGATTTCCAATTTTCGTGCTTTTCGTGTACTTCGTGGTTCTATTTCCTGATTTCAAAAATTCCGACGAGACCGTGTCCCATACCCGTCCCCGGTTGCAGATCCGTCTCTAGCTTTCTTAGGGCATAACCTAGAACTGTTTCGATCACATTAGCCCGAACGTCTCCCCATTTAACCCAGCCCACTCCTTCCATTACTCTGCGAACCGTGTCAATGGCCTCCTTGAGAGGTTTTGGATAAAAGGGAAGGATCTCAGGAATGGCCTTCAATTCGCCAGTTTCGGAATCGTAGTCGTCTAGCATGCTGATGGTGTGCTTGACCAGGGTATTGCATGACATGAAGAACATTTCGAAGAAGTTATTCAGGTGGTCAAACCCTTGCCTGGGAACGAAATCCACCAGCAGACTTTCCAGGTCAGTGCGGACATAGCTCTCGAAAAGCGCATTCACCGGAGCACGCAATTTGGGACAGTGCTTGTTGTAGTCGCCCGTGTCAAGATGGCGACCGATGAACAGGGACCTATCGAAGAAAAGCAGAGGTTTAATCTCTACCCCCGACTCTTGTGAGGCTCTTTCGATGATGTTTTCAACCTCTTCACGGCAGACCAGCTTCAACGGAAAAGATGCCACGTCTGCAATGGCCCTCTCCTCCTCAGGGTATATGTAGGATATCCGGTAATCCATGAAATATTCTTCCTCTACCGGATGGTGCCAAAGGTCCTGCCATTCATAGGAGTAGCGGCCGAGCCAGTCGCCCATGAAGATTGCATACTCAGGCGCATGTTTACAGATGTCGGCGATGATTTTGACGCATTGTTCATTATTGAAATGCGACAGCGTCCCGAATGAATTAAAGTAGAAATCAAAAGGATCTTCGTCCTTGGAAATAGCTGGCGGTAGACCATTGGACAGATCCTCTTGGATGAATCTCATTTTGGGGTCACTGCCGTAATAATCCTCAGCCTGTTTGATCAAGTCCGGGTTGAGGTCCAGACCCACATATTCCTTGAGCATGTCGTCGGTGAGTGTTGCGGTGATGTATTCATAGATGCCCGGATCTTTGGTGGTGACCCCCATAATCAGATCATAGCCATCACCACTGCCGCATCCCAGATCCAGGACACGAACGCGCTCCAGTCGTTGCCTCTTGCGTTCCACCAGTTCGTTGAGGGCAGGGCGCAAAAAGATGGCAGTGACTTGATCCTCCCAGAATCTTCTAACGTTGTCATACTTGCCAACCAAGCCTGAGGCCTTGTCGTACTTTCCCGTATGGAAGGCTTGAGTATATGCTTTCTTTTCCGACATGGTTTTCTCCCTACCCGAGGACGCTCGGAAGGACGGCCATATCCTCGGTCGCAGTCACGCCAAGGCGTGAATTCATGAAACGTCCGGGCTTCTGCTTACGCTGCCGTTGTTTTCAATATATCAATGGCATCAAAAGCGTCCCTGCAATAGGCATCCGCCCCGATTTCTTGGGCGAACGCTGCTGAGGTGGGCGCTCCGCCAATGAGCACTTTGACTTTGTCGCGAAGGCCCTCTTGCTCCAGTTTCCTCACAACTTCTGCCATCACTCGCATGGTTGTAGTCAGAAGTGCGGAAAGGCCGATAAAAGGTGCCTCGTTTTCCTTTACCGCACCGATAATTCTATCCGCAGATACATCCGTACCCAAATCAATGATCTGGTAACCGGCTCCCTTCAGCATTATCGCCACGATGTTCTTGCCGATATCGTGAAGATCTCCCGCCACTGTGGCGATGACGAACGTACCCTTACTCTTTACCCCGGCTTTGATCAGATGCGGGCTCAAAATATCCATGGCCACGCCAACGCACTCTGCCGAAGCAAGCATGTCCGGGATGAGATATACATCCCGCTCGAATTTCTCTCCCACCTCCTCCATGGACTTGGTAAGGGCCTCCAGAACAATTTCCTTCGGGTCAATACCTTGCTCTATGGCCTGTTCTACTAATTCTGTAACAGCAGGCTGACCCTCTAGACCTTCATCAAAACCTTCGTCTTCAGCCTCCACTCTTCCCTGGACCACGTTAAAGGCAAGCGTCTTCAGAAGCTCCTGTTTAGCCATTGTTCATCTCTCCTCTCCAAAAGATAAATGCCCTAAAGTGTACTAAAGTGATCTAAAATGTCTAAAGTCTTAAATAAGGAAAGTTTCAAAAATCGCGACCAGCCTCCGGCCCAGAGGGGCCTACGGACCGGAGGGGAGGTCGCTCCTACATGAAAAGACAACTAGTATGCTCTCAGGCTCGGCAGAATACCCGGAACCTCTGCGAAAATCCGCTCTTGGGTTTCCTGATCCAGATGCTGCGCCGGTTCAGCTTCCAGTTTAGCCATGTAATCAAGGGCGTTCTCTATGACCTTGTCTTCCAGATCCTTGGTTTCAAATCGGTAGGGGTTAGAAACGTCGCCACGGTGCATGGCCTTCCGAGCGAAGCGGGCATAAAGTCGATGGCTGGAAGCCATCACTTTCTTAACTATCTTGAGCATGTCATCTATTTCGGCCTGATTAACCTTGGGCTCTCGCAAACAGTGCTTTATTTTGCCTATTTGCTCATTGTCGAGAACAGCCTGAACCGGGCAGAAGGTGTTGGTTCGATCCAGGAGCCCAAAGGCATAATGGATATACTGAGCCCCACTCATGGCCATGTAATGATGAGTGAGAAGTTTTTCAAACAGCGCCTGCATGCCAGGGACCTTGGCATCCCCCACACCGGCGGTGGAATAGCAAGGCACCTGGTAGTAACGAGCTAACTGAACGCAGTCTATATTGTACTGGTTGAATTCCGGGCAACCGTAGAGGTCATGCAGGTCATCCAAACGGGCTCGTACGGGGACACTTCCATAAAGCACTGGGGAACCCTCTCTAATCAGCTGCGTGAAGGTGATACCCGCCAGGATTTCAGCATTGATCTGGGCGACCATGCCCGCTTCCTGGATAGGGGCTGAAGAGCCTCCCTGGGGAGAAGAAGAAATGACCAGCGGTAAACCGCTCTCCACGATGGCAAAAACCTTCTCAGCAGTGTCGTCCACGATTTGAAGCGGGCTCTTGAACACACAGGCAATAAAGGAGACCATGGGGTTTTCCCTGAGGGGCTCAATCCCACCGGCGATAATTTCCGCCATACGCACCACGTCGTTCAGTTTTTCCAGTGTGGTCAGGCCGGCTTGGACGTGCTTGGTGATGTTGTTGAGACTGGCGAAGAACTTGTTCACATCGTGATTTTCGGAGGTGATCTCAGGATCCTGGATGTTCAAGGGCCGAATGAAGAAGTCCAGGTGTTCCAATCTGTCGCAGAGTTTGGCAGCCCGGCTGAGCAAAGCAGAGTTGCCTCGGAGTTCTTTGAACCGGGGCACGTTCACCTTTACGTCACTGTCTTTGACGCTAATAAACTCTTCCATCTCCGTCTCAAGCCAGATGTTGGCCTCGGAGCCAGAGCCGAAGTAAACTCGGGGTACCTCCGCATCCAGGAGAAGACGATTTTTCGGTTTTCTGGCGCCCAGCACAAGGCGGGCCGGTGCTTTGGCCACTGCCTCCTTTATGAGGCCTGCAGGAAAGGTTACGCGCCAGCAAGGAGAGATGGATTTTTCGTCCTCCCAGACCTTGGCCCCATGCGCTTGAAAGAGCTTTGCCGCCCGCTCGTTGTAGCACCAAATTCCCGGGTCGGCCAAAATGCTTAGCGAGGCCTGGTCTAGCCACTGGACTTGCTCCTGACTCAACCGCTCGTAAGGTTTAACCAGGACCCCTTCTCTGTATGTGTCGATCACCTTTTCCTCCTTGTTGTGAACTGTGAGCTATCAGCGATCAGCATGTCTCTCGCCCGAGCCCTGCAGGCTCTGTGAGAGATAAAACCTAAGGTCATTTCCGAAATGCCCGCATGTACTTACGACAGTGTCTGTCCCTCCCTACCAGCACCTCGGCCGTTTTCACCGCAGCGGCGATCTCTTCGTCCAGAGGGTCAATAATGGCGGCGTCGAGGCCAGCGCAGACCGCCATGTACAGGAAGGCTGAGTTCAACCTGCCTCTTTCTGGTAAGCCATAGGATATATTGGAAATACCAAGAACCGTATTGGAACCGGGGAACGCTTTTTTTACCTCGGTAATAGCGCTCAGGGTTATCAGCCCGTGTTTCACATCCGTGCTGATGGGCATAACCAGGAGATCAAAGAAGACCTCTTCAATGGGGACTCCGTATTTTTGACAGGCCGCCGCTATCTTTTCACCTGCCCGCAGACGGTCTTGAACCGTTTTTGGTATCCCCTCTTCATCCATGGTCAACGCCACCAAAGGCGCATTGTAGGTACTGGCCAGCGGTACCACCTCGTCCAAGCTTTCTTGCTCTGCCTTGGCCGAGTTGATCAAAGATGGGCGTCCGTTGCGGCTCTTCAGACCGCTCTCCAATACAGCCGGATCTGCACTGTCGATGCTCAGGGGTACTTCCACCTCACTCTGAATGGTTTCAACGGCCCATTCCATTGCTTGAATTTCGTCCTCCCGAGAGCCAATCCCAGTCCCCACATTGACGTCAATATAGCTGGCGCCGGCTCCAGCTTGCTGCTTGGCCAAGTCCAGGAGTCTTTCCCGGTCTCGATTTTGGATTGCGGTTTTCACCATGGGAAGTGTACCGTTGATTTTTTCTCCAATGACTATCATGGTCTACTTGCTCCTGGGCCGCTATTCCATTAGAAAATTCTTTAGTCCCGGTATCTCTTGCGTTAGCTGTTCCCGTATCTTCAGGGGGAGGATAGATTGAGCAGGCGCATCGAGAATTTGGCGCACCTTATCAGTTGCCCGGTCAAGAGTATCCTTTGCTCCGAGGCCTTCCCATTTGTCTCGATTGTCCCTGTCACTGAGCTGGGGGTGGAACTGCTCGGAGCGCATGTAGCGTCGGGTGTGACGGCTGGAGACAAAGTGGCCACCGGGGCCAGCTTTCTTGAGCACGTCAAAAGCAAGAGTAGTATCGTCAACTTTGATGCCCTCAACAGCTCGCATGATCATGCCGATGATCTCATTGTCGATTACCAACTTGTCGAATGAAGCGGTCATGCAGAACTCCAGAAATCCAGCAGCATCATGGATGCAATTCCCCCCAGCCAGTGCCACCATGAGACCCGTAATCGCAGACTCATAAGCAGACTGGGCATCGTTCACTTTGGAATCGGACATGCCGGCTGTTGAATAGAGAGGCAGCTGATAGAATCGCGCCACCTGGGCCGAAGCGGCGTTCATCAGACCCATTTCCACCGCGCCGGAGAGGTATTTCATATCCCGCAAGTCGGTAATGGAAGAAATGCAGCCGTAGAGCACCGGCGTACCCGGATTGACGAGCTGGGTTAGCATGACCCCGGCCAGGGTATCCACATTTTGAACAACCAGATTACCGGCCAAGGTGATGGGGGCCGTGGCTCCGCAGAGAGGCTCAGCAGGCACGACCACTGGAATACGGTTGCGCGCCACCTCTATGGCAAGCTGACTGTAACTCTTGTCTAGTTTAAATGGGCTGATGTTGCAGGTGACCATGGAAATGAAGGGCCGCTTTCTTAACTCTTCAGGTGAACCAGCTATGATTTCTGCCATTTTGATGACGTTTCTTACCCCTTCTACGGTGTAGACGCCACCCATGACATGCTTGCGAGTTCGGTTCAGGGCCGCACCAAAGCGGTTTACGTCTATGTCTTCATCCGGAAGGTCATTGGGGTATACATTGAGCATGTAAAAATGGATATTATCCAGAGCCTCCACCAGCCGGGCCATATTCATGACATCTTTCAGTTGCGAACGGCGGGCATCCCTGCTCCCTGGATCCAGAACGTTCAAGGCTGTACCGCCGGTACCCATGTAGACTTTGTCCCCACCGATCTCACAGTCGAGCTCGCCGTTTTCCGCCCGACCGCAAAGAGTGACCATAGAGGGGGCCTTGGAAATGAGTTCTTGCACCAAGTCTGGTGCTGCACGAACAATGCGGGAAGATTCGTCTACTTCGGCGCCTGCTTTGTGAAAAAGTTCTCGTGCTTCGGCAAAGTTCACTTGAACACCAATCTCGGAGAAAACATTCATGGAAGTCTCATGGATCTTTGCTATATCCTCCTCAGTGAGAGGCTTGTACTGGCCCCCGGACAATCCTTTTCTTATTTTCATGCTCTCCTTTCCCTTCTACATATAAGCAAAGTTTTCCTGCCCCAGATCTCCAGCCAGCTGGAGAGGACCTAGTTCCTTCTGCTCTCGCATCTACGGGTTGGGCAGTCTCGACAGGGATTGTATGATTCTGACTCTTGGGGAGTTATCCCAAAAACCCCGGAAACTGACTTCCTCGGTTTCATCAGGCAGGAATCCAGAAGTTCAACGTTTAACTGTTTGGGGTTAAAGATGTTGAAGAGTTTTTTCTGCTGGGTGACGGGCCAGTCACAGTAGCCAGGGCTAAAACGCAAGGTGACAGCCCTCTCCTCAGAACTGAATCGTTTTTCCATGAGGTTTTGGAAACGATCAATCATGTTCTCAACTGCCACCGAAGCCATGGCATCCAGAATGTAAGCCTCTGCAAGCTTTTGTTTGTCCAAAAGCCTATTGATCTCATTTTCCACACCGGTTCCGATGGTACCGACAAAACACACTATTTCTTCCGCATTTTTCAAAGTCTTGGCGAGCTGAGTGCTTGTAAATTCAACAGTTTCATCAAGCTGAACTACATCGTTATCCATTGCGCTGGGCTTGACAATACGGTAGTGCAAGCTGGGTTTGATAAGCTTATTTAATTTCTGCCTAGCAGTTCGCACTTTTTTTCTGATTGACTTTGGCAAGCTCTTTTTCTTCTGGCCGCCGAGAAGCTTTGCCAGTTCGTCGTTTTCGATAGTAGGCTGAATGTGTATTGAATCCGTTTTTCTGTTCATATATTTATAAGAACCTCAATTTATTGAGGAAAGATAAAAAGAACGTGTTCTTTTATCATTCAATAAGGAAGTACTACCGCTTCTTCAGCCATTTAGGAGAAGGGTGAACAGCGGAGCCCTTGCTTGATTACTAGACCAGCGGCTGGTAGTGCTCAGATAGAAAGCTCGGTATTTCTGATTGGGGCAGGCGCTAGAGGCCGTGTGGTAGATGAAAACCCACAGAACGCAGGCACCTAGAGGGCAAGTGCAACGCTCAAAGAGAGAGCGCAAGCCCTAGGTCGTTAGGCAAGAGGGTTTCAGAAATGTGTTTGAATTGATTATTGTTACCCTAACAGGTACTCTGGAATTTTACAAGGGTGCTTCTCGAGGTTTCACCTGCGGGGTTTGCTCTTTAATATCAACCCACCATTTTCGGGGAGCCTCCTAATAATTCTCAGCTCAAAGACAGACACATGGGAAGACCAGTGAGCCAAAAGGCTTTGGGCGCAAAACCAGAGGCGCGGGGCATAAGATCAAAAGGTACGAAAAGCTGCATTTTCAAACAGAGTCCAGTTGACTTTCGCTTTTTCAGAGTTACCATAAGACACAATCACTATTCATGAAGAGAGGCGTGAGGGAACTGGCCCGGTGACCGCCCAGCAACCTGTACCATCAAGGTGCTAACTCCAGCCCTCAGGGGAAACATGGGGTCATTCGCGACAAATGGCGATCACTCTCCCTTTACGGGAGTTTTTTTTTGCCGGAATTCTCAGCGGGTGCATCTTTTGCGTTAGATCACAAAGGAGGAAACCAATGGCTATATATGAAAAATATACAACAACGGTTGTGGGGTCCTACAGTGTACCCCGCTGGTATGAAGCTCTAGAGAAACAGGTGGAAAACGGGACCCTGTCAAAGGCAGACATTGCGGATGCACAGTACCGTGCGACACAGGCCGCCATCCTTGATCAGGAAGCCGCCGGCATCGATATTATCAATGGAGGGGAAATGCATCGGCGAACAAACAACCGGCATGCACCGCCGAATGCAATGCTGAACTTCTTTTGGGAAAAAATACCCGGCTTTTCAAACGAAACCAGACCCAAACCGATCACCTCTAAAGATCCCAACGTGTTTCATCCTGCAGCTGTCTGCACTGGGCCGATCGGTGATGCGGACCTTGGTCTTGTCGAAGAATTCAATCTGGTGTCAAAGTACGCCAGAAAACCGGTCAAAGTTACCATGACGGGACCGCACATGCTGGCAAAAGTCGCATGGGACGAGCATTACGGCGACATCTCCAAAATGATGGTAGATCTGGCAAAAGTGATGAACCGAAATTTCATCGATCTTGAAGCTGCTGGGTGCCGGTACATTCAGATTGACGAGCCCCTGTTCGCCATAGCCGATGACGAGGAAGTTCAGGCGGCGGTGGACGCCATCAACCTGGCTGTGGAAGATTTGAAAGACACATCGATTCAGGTTCATATTTGCCAGGGTAACTACGCCGTAGGTCGAGATTATGACGGGCAAATCGGCCACCGATATTTCGACACTGGAAGATACCCAGCGGAGTTGATCTGCAAGATTGATTGCGATGTGCTCCTCATCGAGCACGACTACACGGACAAATACGAAGGATTGCTCGGGAACAAGCAACTGGCGGTCGGCGCTGCGGATGTTCAAGATTTCAACATCGAATCAGCCGAAAAGATTGCCGAACGGATTCAAGAATATTCCTGGCTGTCTCCGGAGCAAACCCTTATTACCAGCTCGTGTGGCCTCAATCATTTGCCAAGGCATATTGCTTTTGGGAAGCTCGTTGCTATCAAGGAAGCACAGCAGCTACTTCGAAATTAAGCGAATCAACGGCTATTTATTTAGCTTCGCATGAGAACTATTTGTCCTATCTCTCCTTAGAGATTGGGTCGCAGTTCGTCATCCCGGCCAAGTCCCGCAAAGCGTGACGCGAGCCGGGATCCAGAAAGAATCTGATAATATTGACCTTTCGCTGGATTCCTGATCTCATCCGCCGTAGGCGGACTCGTCCGGAATGACGGGTTTGGCGAATTGTGACATAGTTTCCAGGGGGTGAGGAGATTTTTGCGGCGCTGAGTGGACAGGCGTTATATAATTGCCGTTCTTGGACGGGGCAAGGTTGTTGTACTTTGCCCCTGGCCAAGAATTTGCTGCGTGCTATGCGGCCAGGAATGCCTTCCCCGGAGCATACGTGACTCCGGGCTGATCTTTGGTCAGAATAAGAAACCGAAGAATTGTTACAGGCACCTTAATGGACATTGATTGAAGGAGGGTGGGGTAACGTGATCGAGTTCTTGTATCAGGCTCTGGCAAAGATCGGTTACACCCATCCGATCCATCCTCCAGTGACCCACGCCACCGTAGGTATGGTGATCGGAGCTTTTGTATTCGGGATTACTGCGTGGAAACTGCGCCATCAAGGTCTTTCCCAGGCGGCCCACTATTGTATCATCTTGGCGCTCATTGCACTTTTTCCCACCGTACTCTCAGGTTTCATGGACTGGCAGCATTACTATGCGGGTGCCTGGCTTTTTCCCATCAAAATGAAACTTCCCTTGGCAGGTCTGCTCCTTATCCTGCTTGTTTTTGCCCTCAGCGTTGGTTCCCGGGCCACGACCATATCCAAGCAAGCTCTGATTATCTACGCTCTGTGTCTACTCAACGTAACGGCTCTAGGATATTTCGGTGGTGAACTGGTCTACGGTGGTAGGGCTTCTGGTAAACTGAGTGATACCAACACATTAACGACTGATGCTAATATCCAAGCCGGTGCCACCCTGTACAATCGGACCTGCAGCGCTTGTCATCCAAATGGGGGCAACACCATCAAGGCCAATCTTCCCCTGAGAAGCGCCCCGCAACTGTCAGATTTTAACAGCTTCCTCACTTATATCCGTAGTCCGAAGGCGCGTGACGGCTCCCAAACCATCATGCCTTCCTTTCCTGCGGAAAAGCTTTCTGACAATAAGGCAAGAGAGATTTACCAATACGTTACCCAGGTGTTGAGTGAACACTGAGGATGCCATATTTCGGTATTAAAATAAAAAGCCTCTCAATTACCCAGCAAACAGGTTTTTATGGCTCATTAACGTTCCAGTGGTGCCTGGGCGTTTAGAGTCCAATCATATTTTAGGTAGGATATCTTTGGTTTACCATCCAAGAAGGACAGGACTTCTCCATCCAGATAAGGCCGCATGAATGAAATTACGGAGCCTCTTTTTTGAATGAAGTCGTCGGAGAACCAGTCGAAAAGTTTTGAGACGTAGAGCGTGTTCGTAGAGCGGTTGATTTGCGTACCCCGTGCAGAGTTCAAATAACTCTTGGTTTCTTCCTCCAACCTCGTTTGGACATTTGCCTCGGTGTAAGCAACTCTCGGCAGCGGCGGGCAGCCCCTGGAAGCACAGATGATGGCAAAATGAATCCTTGGGTCTTTGAATTGCTTGCGCAGGATCTTGTGTTCGATATCGTCCGGGCTCAATCGCCTGTTAGCCACCATATGTTCCGGGCTGGTAAAGAATTTCGTGGAAGTCCAAAGCCCCGGAAATCCGGTTTCACGCACACTCTTTTTCGGTTTCTTCTTGATGACTTTGTCAATGGTGACCGCGTTGTAACCGTTGATCCAGAAGGCTAGTTGACCGTTGCGGGATAATTTTTCCACTTTTGCACCCTGCAGCGACTGCATGTATTCGGAAAACTGCTGGTCTTTGGCAATCCCGCTGTAATCCACCAAGCCTTTTTCATCCACGTAGCTTTTCAGAATCTGGTCAAACTTGGAGTGATCAAAATCATTCGCAAAGACTCGAGGAACCAACCAAAGGATAGTGAGAAAAGTGGTGAGGGAGACGACTATTTTTCTCTTCATGTGTTGACCTTTCTACTCGCTTGTGGATTCGTTCATTAAATTAATTAATGGATTGGTCGCATGAGGAACATTAACCTTACAAAATCCCGTTTGCAACTCCTCAGTTTGTCCCTTGTCTCCAACCAACGCACCGTGGAAAACCTCGCACTCTGCCTCTTAGGTGTACGAACCCTAAGCCAGTGATTGCAGAACTGTCTTTTTTACAGTATGAAATATAGTGCGTATTGACGAATCAAACCGAGTAGACTCTTGGTGGTTTCCTACTGAGGGACCCGCCCCGCCAACGCTTGAGTGACCCATGGATTACCATCAAATATCTGATCCAAAGGTCTGGGTAGACGAGCATGGCGATGCACTCTTTCGCTATGCACTCTTCCGAACCCAAAATGGTCAGGTCGCCGAGGACCTGGTCCAAGAGACCTTTTTGGCCGCTCTCCGGGGCAAGGATAGCTTTGCCGGCCGTTCCTCGGTTAAAACCTGGCTTTTTGGTATACTCAAGCACAAAATCATCGATCACATCAGAAAAATCAGCAGAGAGAGGCCGGAGGAAGACATCGAGACCCTGGCAAATCTGGCTGACACGACCTTTAATGAACAAGGGGTATGGAAGTCCCAGCCGGCAAAGTGGACTACCGATCCCGGCCTGCTTTTTCAACAACAAGAATTTTGGGAGATATTACAGTATTGCTTGTCTGAGCTGCCACCCCGGTTGAACCAGGTATTCACCTTGCGTGAACTCGATGAACTCAGTGCGGAGGAGGTTCGTAAGATTCTGCAGGTCTCCCCGACTAATGGGGGAGTCATGCTTCACCGAGCCCGCATGCGCTTGAGAGAATGCCTCGAAATAAACTGGCTTTAAAACAAAGATTAGGAAGAAGGGATAATGTTCTCTTGTAAGCAAGCGACCGAGCTTATGTCTGTTTCTCTGGACAGTAGATTGTCTTTATATCAGCGTTTTGCTCTCAGATTTCATCTTCTCATGTGCAAACTCTGTTCACGCTGTTGGGAGCAGATGCTGTTTGTCAGAGATGCGATGCACACGTGCTCGGAGCGAGTTGAAGAGATTGATTTCATGCCTGACCATTCGCTCTCGCCCGAAGCGTGTGAGCGAATCAAGAATTCTCTTCGGGAGCACACAAATACCTAACGAAAAGGCGTGAGCTGAAGACTGGTTTTTTCCTACCCTTCCTATAGTTAGTACCCTTCTTTTAATAATTGCTAGTTCTCATCCCGAAATCCAACTGATTCCCTCCCCCTTGACGGGGGAGGGTGAGGGTGGGGGTGAAAAATTAAAGGTGTTTTCACCTTTTTATCGATTCCCCCTCCCCTTTATCCCCTCCCGCCAGGGGAGGGGAAGGGTACTTTTGGATGAACACTAGCAGACCCTCGTCCAGTTACCTCTGTGATTCACAGTCTTTGTAACAACCACAAAGTGCACAAGGATAAATAAGTAAATTTTCACTATGATTTTAAATCTTTGTACCCTTTGTGTTCTTCGTGGTCTTTGTGGTTCCCCTTGGTCATCGGGAAACTGACTGAGATTGGTTTTGCCCAACAGCGCGTGTGAACTTTGTACACTTGACTTGGATTTTCCAAATGCACTATAACATCGAGAAAAGCCACATGATCAATTGCACCGAACCTCCAGGACGTCCTGCCAGTCCGAGGGGATTGTCAGTCCATTGGAGCCCGGTAATACTTTTCTACACGGTGTGGCCTCAGGTGCAAGGTACCACCCTATCCTACGTTAAAGGTTCCCTCTTGGAATCTACTGACAAGCCAAACCAATTCAATCCGGAAGATTGTGATCACTGCCTTCACAAATGGGAGCAGAGCCAAGTGTAATTGAGGCGGTTGATCCGTTCTGTGTTTTCGTCGCAAACTAAGTCACATCTGCAGGCTGAAACGGGTGTAATTACATAAATGACTCTCGTGGACCATCAAAGAGAATGGGGGGTTGGTAATGAGTATTGAACAAAAGGATTTGGATCTTCTTTGCATCAACACTATTCGCACACTCTCTATGGACGCAGTGCAGAAAGCAAACTCCGGTCACCCAGGGACTCCCATGGCGCTAGCCCCATTGGCTTATGTGGTGTGGACCCAGTTTCTCCGCCACAACCCACGGAATCCGAAATGGTTCAACCGAGACCGCTTTGTGCTCTCATGCGGTCATGCCTCGATGCTGCTCTATGCCATGCTCCATTTGACAGGCTACGACCTTTCCCTGGAGGAAATCATAAATTTTCGACAATGGGGGAGCAAAACGCCGGGCCATCCTGAATACGGGATCACCCCAGGGGTGGAAACCACTACTGGACCGCTCGGCCAGGGCATTATGAATGCTGTGGGTATGGCCATGGCAGAAGCGCATCTTGCCACGGTTTTCAATGGTGACGGACATACTATTGTGGACCACAATGTTTATGCATTTTGCAGTGACGGTGACCTTATGGAGGGTGCTTCCCACGAGGCGGCCTCTTTGGCGGGGCACCTGGGTCTCGGCAAGCTCATCTGCATCTACGACGACAACCGCATAACCATAGAGGGAGACACTAATCTTACTTTTTCAGAAGATGTGGGCAAGCGCTTCGAAGCCTACCACTGGCACGTACAGGATCTGGGTGACAAGGCAAATGATCTTGCCGCCTTGGCAGATGCTTGCAGCAAGGCCAAAAAGGAAGAAGCAAGGCCATCCCTTATCATCGTTCGTTCTCACATTGGTTACGGCTCCCCCAACAGGCAGGATTCCCCCAAGGCGCATGGCGAGCCGTTGGGTGAGGACGAGGTGAAACTGACCAAGAAGGGTTATGGTTGGCCCGAGGATGAAACTTTCTTGGTGCCGGAAGAGGTCCTGGCTCACATGCGTCAGGCTGTGAAGCAAGGTGAGAGACTGGAGGCTGAGTGGGGAGAAAGACTCGCTGTCTTTCAGAAAGCTTGCCCTGAGCTGGCTGACACGTTCCAGGCAGCCTTGAAGAACGATCTTCCATCCGGGTGGGATGATGACATACCCAATTTCACCAGCGATGACGGTCCCATGGCCACTCGTGTTGCCTCAGGAAAGGTTCTCACTAGCTTTGCTGACAAAATTCCCTGGCTTTTGGGAGGGAGTGCCGACCTAGCACCATCCACCAAAACCCTCATTGGTGACTCAACCTACCTCTCAAAAGAAAACTATGTGAAACGAAACATTGCTTGGGGTGTACGCGAACATGCTATGGTCGCCTGTTGCTCGGGCATGGCCCTCCACGGCGGGATACGTCCTTACGCTGCCACTTTTTTTATCTTTACAGACTATGCCAGGCCGGCTATCCGGCTGTCGGCGCTTATGGAATTGCCGGTAATTTATGTGATGACCCATGACTCCATTGGGGTTGGCGAGGATGGTCCCACTCACCAACCAATAGAACATCTGGCCTCGCTAAGGGCTATGCCGAGTCTCCAAGTTATCCGTCCAGCGGATGCCAATGAGGTTGCCTATGCTTGGCGGGCAGCGGTTCAACGCACTGGCGGGCCCACCATGCTGGTGCTCACCCGGCAGGGACTGCCCATTTTTGACCGAAATAAGATGGCTAGTGCTGAAGAACTGTACAAAGGTGGATATATCCTCTCTAAGGAGAAAGGTGGTACCGCAGATATTATTCTCATGGCATCGGGCTCGGAGGTGTCGCTTATAGTGGAGGCGCAAGAGAGTTTGGCACAGGAGAATATTGATGCCAGGGTGGTAAGCATGCCCTGCTGGGAACTCTTCTTGGAGCAACCACAAGAGTATCATGACCAGGTCATACCTCCTGAGGTAAAGGCGAGACTGGCAGTGGAAATGGGAGTCCCGCAGGGCTGGCACCAATGGGTAGGTGATGGAGGTGATATCATCGGCATCACCACGTTCGGAGCCAGTGCGCCTGCAAGTGAGAACTTCAAGCAGTACGGTTTTACTGTTGAAAACGTGGTGCAGAGGGCGAAGAAATTGGTGGGGAAGTAAATCATTTTGTCAGTAGTCAGTGGTCCGTAGTCCGTTGCAGAGAATGCATAGGGCATCCTTCGACAGGCTCAGGACAGGTAGCGCAGAGTGTGTAAACAAGAGACTGAAAATATTCCTATTGTGGGAGTGGCCTCTGGCCACGATGATCGCGGCTAAAAGCCGCTCCCACAGGGCTGCTCTACTCACCGGCCGAAACGGAAGTGCTGCATTGAGGTTAGCCGCATAGATTCATATGAGAATTTGCGGGTGGGGGTAAACCCCACCCCTACAATTTTATATCGAGGATTCGCGATGTAGGGGCGGGGTTGATCCCCGCCCGGTAAGGTTGTTCTAATTGACAATAATCTGGGTTTGGAGCTTTTTGTGAAACCGATCGCTCTCGCTGCAGACCATGCTGGCCTCGAGCTCAAAGAGAAGATAGCAAGCTATCTGGAAGCTAAGGGATTCGAGGTGATGGATCTCGGCACCCATGACGAAGAGCCCGTTGATTACCCGGATTTCGCCCGCGCCATAGGGAAGGTGCTTCAAGAAGAAAAGGCGGAGAAGGGCATCCTTATTTGCGGCAGCGGGGTGGGGGCCTGTGTCGCTGCCAATAAAATGTCAAACGTTCGTGCTGGCCTCT
>Ga0316193_10001539_pt1 | contig 15653 bp, 12 predicted proteins | sample MerIslsedime2_MG_FD_207735 | JGI IMG/M metagenome (GOLD analysis project Ga0316193, IMG submission 207735) | Coastal sediment microbial communities from Maine, United States - Merrow Island sediment 2 | ecosystem: Environmental > Aquatic > Marine > Coastal > Sediment | place: USA: Maine...
CGAGGTTCGGATTTTCCCAATCAAAATCCGCCGTAATATTATAGGTCGGAATCGGAAAGGTAAACACGCGTCCCCTGGCATCTCCTTCCATCATGACCTCGGCAAAAGCCCGGTTGATCAGATCCATTTCCGGCTGAAAATCCGCATATGTTTCCTCACGTTCGACACCCCCCGTTATCACAGGTTGATCTTTTAGGATGGTAGGGACGTAAAGATCCAGGGTGATATTGGTAAAGGGGGTCTGAAAGCCGACCCGCGTGGGGATGTTTATATTGAAAATAAACTCCTGCAGGGCCTGCTTTACCTCCTCGTAATCCAGCCGGTCAAAACGAATAAAGGGTGCCAGCAGCGTATCAAAATTGGATAGGGCCTGGGCTCCGGCGGCTTCCCCTTGCAGGGTATAGAAAAAATTGACAATCTGCCCCAAAGCTGAACGAAGATGTTTGGGCGGTGCGCTTTCCACCTTACCTTCGACGCCTCTGAAACCCTGCCTGAGCAAATCCTGCAAATCCCAGCCCACGCAATACACCGCTAGCAGACTGAGGTCGTGAATGTGAAGATCGCCGTCTTTGTGGGCGCGACGGATTTCCCGGGGATAAATAGAGTTGAGCCAGTATTCCGCTGTCACATCCGATGAAATGTAGTTGTTCAGCCCCTGCAGCGAATAGCACATATTGCTGTTTTCTTTAATCTTCCAGTCCAGTTTCTGGATATAGTGGTTTACCAGATCCACATGCGCCCGGGTAGTCATCGTTCTGATCTGAGCATGCTGCTCGCGGTATAAAATGTACGCTTTGGCGGTTTTGTAAAAGGGAGAATCCAGCAGCACCCGTTCAACGATATCCTGGATCTCCTCCACTTCAGGTACGGGACCCGGACGCAGCTCGTGGGCCAGGGTTAAGACGCGCAGGGTCAGTTTCCTGGCTTCTCGTTCCTCGAACTCTCCGGTGGCCTTTCCGGCCTTGGCTATGGCAGCGGTGATTTTGGGTGAATCGAACTCGACAATTCTTCCGTCTCTTTTCTTAATTTTCTCAAACACGTCAGCATATCTCCCAATTATTCGAATAGATTAAAATATAGCCGCAATTCGTTGGCCAGAAAAACTACTCCCGGCCAAAGACCCTAAAAATCCATCCTTATTGCCGCTTCGATAACACCACCTGGAACAGATGAGTGTATTTAAAATGAAATCGGTCGGAAATTAATACCGAAAAAAAGAAGGCGTTGCGCCGGTTCTAAAACTAAACCCCCGTAGACATGAAGGCAGGTAGCCTCGTTTGTGGGTCATCCGGAAAATTCGAATGATAAGTTGTTTATACCACAATATATTGAGGGATGCAAATATTTATATTCAATATGTTGAAATAGGTTCGATTATTCGATATGAAATAAAAATGTCGACACGCGCCATCCAATTTCTGAAACAAAAAAAGATTCCGTTTGAAATTATTAAATATGACCACGGGGAAAAGGGGGCCGAGTTTGCAGCCGATGCCACCGGGTTTCGCCTGGAAGCAACTGTTAAAACGCTGGTGGTGGATCTGGGAGAAAAAACATACACCCTGGTTTTGATGCCCGGCGACCGTCAACTTTCCATGAAAAGCCTGGCAAAAGTCTGTGGTGTAAAACGCGCGGCCATGGGAGACAGCCGCACCGCCGAGCGCATCACCGGCTATCTTGTCGGCGGCATCAGCCCATTTGCAACCAAACAAAAATTGCAGGTAGTTATGGAAGCGGATATTTTGTCATTTGATAAAATTTTAATCAACGCCGGTCAAAGAGGTACCATGCTGCTAATGGCGCCGGCGGATGTGCGGACAACGCTCACCTGTGAGGTGGCCCGGGTGGCTGAATCTTGATCACGATACGATTGGGGGCATGACTTGCAAATAGGGTCTTTATCGGCTTTTTTGTTTCAAGGAGCTGAAATATTGAGGGGTCGGGTTTCAGCGCCGCCGCTGGCCTGAAAAGCAGCCGGTCCAATCAAAAAAGAAACATAGGAGTTCACCGCGGAGATCGCAGAGAACGCCGAGAAAAAAAATTCCAATAATCTCTGCGTACTCAGCGATCTCTGCGGTGAGATACTTCTTTAAGAATTGCGACCCTTTTGTATAACTGCCTCAGGTCAATGGTTGGAACCAATCCATGAAACGCTCATCTTTAAACTCAATAATATCATTCATCAATTGCATCACCTGGCCGGTTACCGGGCCGGGCGTTTCAAATTCCCGATCCTCCAAACGGGCGATCGGTTCGACTTTTATTCCCGTATGGCAGGTGAAGATTTCATCGGCTTCAGATAATTCCTCAGCGCTGATGGGTCCTTCCCGGGCGGGGATTCCGATACTGGCAACCGCTTCAAGAATGGACATTCGTGTGATACTCGACAGAATCCTTCCCAGGGGGGGGGTTTTAAGAATGCCGTCTTTGACGATAAACACCGACTCGATGGACCCTTCGGCCAGAAATCCATCCGTATCCAGTGCTATGCCAATATCAAAACCGCGATTGTTCGCATCTTTACGCACCAGGTAACCGTTCAAATAATTGGAGCATGCCTTGGCGGCCACGGGCACGGTTGCCGGGTGGATCTTGCGCCACTTTGACACGCAGGCGGATATCGAGCTGGCCCGGTCTAATTTCAAATCATCACTTTGCGGAATAGCAAAGACAGCCAGGTCCAGTTTGGAGTCCAATACCAGATTAATAATCGCCTCTTCGCCCCAGTAGGCCAGCATTTTGATCAATCCGCGCCCGAGGTTGTTGGCAGCGACCGTGGTTTTTACCGCCGCAACGATCTCTTCAGTAGAATAGGCCAACTCCATCTCCAACAACTCGGCACTTCCCATGAGGCGCTTGAGGTGCTGATTCATCCTGAATGCCATCGGCCCTTCAGGTCCCACATGAATCCCAAATACTTCAAAAAAAGCCGAGCCCCGTGAAAAGCCATGGGACAGAAGCGGTGCGGTGGCCTCCGACCAGGGGATCAGGTTTCCGTTTAACCAGACTTTGGAATCGTTATTCATCTGTACCTCCATAAGATATATAGGCCCTTATCGGGTTTTGCCTGACAACATGTTTTAAGGAACCTATGGTTAGGAAAGCCGTTGGAGGTTTGAGGCAACGGATTTCTTGGCCTCAGCCTCAATTCTAAGACAACCATCGTCCTATCGCTTTGAGCTTTTCGGTCCCCCTCTTTTCCTGCTTCCCCGCTTCCCAACTTCTGCTTCTCTTTGCCCCAAGCCCTATGCACCATGACCTTTCTTTCCGCATTTCGCATTCCAACTTCCGCATTCACCAGCCTCTGTCATCTGCTTTCTGTCTTCCGTCATCCGTCATCTGCCATCAGCCTTCTGTCATCAGTCTAGGGCGTCACCCAGATATAGTCAGCGATAGCCAATTTAACCACATCGCCCGCCGGTGCCGTATAAATGGTTCGGAAGGAGGTGCCGGTTCGGTTATAGGCCCGATCCGGTATACCGTATTTAAATTGAATATGACCGTTTCCGGCCAGCACGACCATAACATCATTTTTTAGATGTTGGGAAATCATCTCCGCCATGGCGTCCTCCCACACGGACTGGGCGGTATAGAAATTTTCAAATTCAACCTCGCCCCTGAGATGGTGTTTATGGCCATCAAAAACATTTTGAAGGTAGTCACGGTGAGCCGTCTTGGAGGTGTCTATTTGCTGCGGGAGGTGTTCTTTTTCGTCTTCTCTTAAATTTTCGATACCTCCTTCGCGAATCTTGGGGGGAATATGGTTGGGAATGTTCAATGCCACCAGACGAATGCGATTTTCTTTGATAAATTCCAAAATTTCACGGTACAGGGAAAAGTCAAAGCGCCAATTGGCATACCAGTGGGATTTTTTTAAGAAATCCTTTTGATCCAATTCACCGGCCGACCACAAATCAAGTACATCCTGATAGGTATGATCAAACATTTCCATGCCCACGGCCAGGTTTGAATGTTTTTTAAAGAGGGCCTGTATGACTTCCAACTGGATTCGGTGGTGTGAGACATTGGTATGTTTTTCCCCGATATAAACAATTCGACAGCTGTTCAAATCGGCTAAAAGTTCTTTAAACGTTACCGGCTTTCCAAGCTTCGAAGAAATAATCATACCTTCTTCAAAAGACTGATCCGTATCTTGAATCGTAAGTTTTTTCGTTGGTGTCACCGCACAACCCCACAGGAAAATCATTACGGCCAGACCGGCCAAAAAACATCCCGGCCTTTTGGTAAACCAATCTATCGCCTGCTTTGCATTTATAGGTTTCATAACTTGATTTTTTTCTCTGGTCGGCATAAGATTTAAGGAAACCGTTCACAGGTTCAGGGTTCAACGTTCAAGGTTAAGGACAAAGGACATAAATGGGACCTTTAACCCGGAACGTTGAACTCTGAACCGCTCAACCTATAATTTATTATGCCATCCAACAAGATCCCCGTATTCAGGAAAGCCGCCAATCACTGGTATCAGTCCAAGATGGTATATGGCCTTACCATTACCTCCATGGTGTTTGTGCTCCTGTTCGGATTGGTGGGTATCTCGGTGACCCGCGAAATTAAGCAGTACCAGGACTACGTCTGGGTACCCGTTGTCCTCGTCGTATTGAGCGCAGGAGTCATGATATCCGCCATAATCCGTTTAATCAGGCAACATTACCTCAAGTAAAAGCTCAATGAAATGATGGAGGATACGGGCGGTGGCCCCCCAAATGACGACATCTTCAAAGGGGTATCTTAGCTCATCGATATCAGGTATGCGACCATGAAATTTTTTGGTGTTGTGGGTCTGGACAAGAACTCGCATGGGGATTTTAAGGATTCTTGAAATTTCTGCCGGATCGTGTCGCACCGGCTCTGCTGCCCGCCACAACCCGGTGAACACTTCGATATCTCTGTTGTTGATGGTTTGAAAATGTCCCATGGAACCGAGAAATTCAACCTGGTCCCGGCTGATGCTCATTTCTTCTTCCAACTCGCGGAAGGCACCCTCAAGCGGGCTGGCGTCTTCAGCATCAAGATGGCCGCCCGGCAAGGCGACCTGATTGCGCCAGGGGTAACCTTCGCTGTCCGCTTTCTGAATAGCCAGAATATAAGGTTCTTCAAGACAAAACATAAGGAGAAAAACACAGGCCGGCCTATAGCGCCGGTCAGCGGGAGGTCCAGGTGACGGATCATTGCTGATGATCTCTTTTAATTCGTCAATATCGATCCCCAGGGTACCGTCATGTTTAAATTGCGACTGAGGTTTCATTCCGGCTGTAAATTGCATATCTGATATCACATCTTTTTTTATCTATTTAATATTTCAGCCACTAAGGGTCTAAGCTTTTTGCGAGACGATGCTCAGAAAAAGTGACCCATTAAGGGCAGCAAACACGCTGATTATTTTTATAGGTTTCAGGTGTCGGGTGTCAGGTGTCAGTATATAGAATCTCCTTTCCCTGACACCCGACACCTGAAACCTCAATTTTCTCACAACATGGTGTCAGAAAAATGCCATTAAGGGCCTAAGCCACGAAGGTTACCAGTTAAATTAATTCTATATTTTTTTGTGCCTTCGTGTCTGGTTGAACTTTTACCAGTCATCTTCACTGTCCGGCATTGTCATCCAGGAGGGACTTCAAAATTTTTCTTAATTGCTCAAGTGAAATATAGCCGGGTTGATGCCCGATGATGCCGGCATTTTCAGCGATGAACCATGTATCGGGAAGCAATTTGACTCGGTACAAGGCTGATGTTTGCTTATCTCTGTCGACATCCACCTTGATGGGGATGAAATCTTTGTTCAGAGAAGCAATCACGGCGGGATCCTTGAAGGTATTGTCCTCCATCGTCTTGCAAGCAGCACACCATTCGGCATAAAAATGGAGAAAGACTTTCTTTTTTTCAAATTTTCCGCGGGCCATCCCGTCGGCATAAGATTGCCATTCAATTCCTTTGGAAAATGCGGCCTTATGTAACAACCCAATCGATAACGCGTTTAAAACCAGGGCAAAAAGCACAATATTTTTTATTTTCATCTGTTGATTCTTCCATTCCTCGAACGATATGTGACCCAAACTGATCTGGAATTCTAGCATTTATTCAGATGAATTGCAAATATGGGGCCATCTTTCGCAGGGTAACGTGAAAGTCAACTCCAGCTGATCCAGAAAGAGTCGATTTTTTTCCGGATACGATATTAATCACTTTTATGCGAGTTGGCTGCGGTAAAGTTTTTTATCATCATAGCGCCCAGTTCTTTGGATCGATTCGTGGCGGCCTCGACAGCATTGATCAAGGTGGTGCGCAGACCACCACTTTCAAGGGTCGCCAGTCCTGCTATCGCCGTACCCCCGGGAGAGGTCACCTTATCTTTCAGCTGGCCGGGATGTTCCTGGGTCTCGATTAACAATTTTGCAGCACCCAACACCGTCTGGGATGCCAGAAACAAGGAATCCCGCCGCGAGAGCCCCACCTTAACGCCGGCATCAGCCAAAGCATCCACGATTAAAAATATATAGGCCGGCCCGCTGCCGCTTAATCCGGTGGTAGCATCCATCAATTCATTCTCTTTCAGAAAAATGCATTTACCAATGGAGCTGAAAATCTCAATGGCCAGGTTAATATCCTCTTGGGTGGCATGGGCACCGGCGGCGATGGCAGTCGCGGCCTCTTTCACTGCGGCTGCAATGTTGGGCATCACCCGGATGAGCCGTAAATCTTTCTGAATACACGTTTCCATGGCAGCCAGTGGGACACCGGCAGCTATGGAGATCACAAGTTTGGACATATCCAGTTTGGGTGCGGTTTCGATTAAAACCGTCGCCAGGATCTGTGGCTTAACCGCATAAATAATAATGTCGGCTTCACCTACCGCCTTGAGATTGTCGCTGGTGGTGCGAACTTTGTATTTTGATTTGATTTCATCAAGCTTACCTTGTCTCACATCGGTGCAGATAATATTTTTTGGCGCGGATGATTCGGAACCGATCAGACCACTGACCAGCGCATCTCCCATATTCCCTGCTCCGAGAATGGCAATCTTTTTTTTGTTTAACATAAACGTCGTACTCCTTAAACCGCAATAGTTCAGCCATTAAGGACCTAACCTAAGTTGCAGTAAATACTAAATTTGAATTAATATCAATAATTTAAATTACAATACACAAATTCCAAATCCCAAACAATTGGCGTTTGATCTTCTTTGAGATTTGGATATTGTAATTTGGTGCTTGTATTTTGTTATTTCCGGTTTATCCGGGCTTAGGGCCTAAAGTACCAATCACTATAGCTGCCTTATCCGGCTGGCCCACTTCCGGTCCCCAAGCTTATCGGCAAGACTTTTGGCCAGTTCATACCCATAAGCCTGGATATCCATCGCTTGTTCAGCCTTGCTGTAAACCTGGGTTGCCCATCCCCTATCGGAAAAATTATTTAAAATGCTTTCGGCTAAATAAACGAGGTCATGGGTCGTATTCAGTTTATCCTCCGCGCTGCGGTGCATTTGTCTGAGCAGTTCCGTGTCATGGGTCTGGCTCCAAACGGACGTAATGAGCTTATGGTAGTCGTCGCGATCACTGCAGCCGGCATCGGCCCTGGTGTAAATGGATTTGGCCCGATCGCTGTCGGATAAGAGGGTCAGTACCGAACCGGCCACAAAAATATGGCCGGAAAGGTCGCTGGCCTTATCTTCAGCAGAAGCAAGCAGTTGTTGCACCCACTCCTTGTCACCGAATTTCTCATTCACGATCGTGGCAAGTTTACCAAAGTCGGTCTCTTTGACACACCGTGTTTCCAGGTCGGAATATATTTTGCGCGCCCAATCTTCATCTTTCAGGGTGGCTAATATGCCGTCCACAAGGTCGTTGTATTTGTGGTAATCATCGCACTTGCTCAGCATGCTTTCATAAATCTTACGAATCCAGTCTGCGTCCTGCAGGTCATCATGAATCCGTCGGGATAGATCCATATATTCCGGAAAATAGGTACATAACCTTTCCGCCTTTGTGTAAAGCTTTCTGGTATACGGGATGTCGCCGGTTTGCTCCATCACATCGTGTGCCAGACGACCCATGGTTGTGCTGATAATGCACTCCTGTTCCCGTTTGACAAATTCGGCATAAAGGTCTTTGTGGGCCTCTCTTTTTTCAAGTTGAAGCTTGGTGTCGGACAGCCATTTTTCATCGTCGGCATATTTGAGGACGGCATCCGCAGTCTTTTTAAAATCGCCGGGTGTTTTCACAGCGATCTCCGCCTGTTTCAACACATCCAGGGCCGCATTTTTATCTTCGATGTCGTCCACCAGAGCGGCAGCAACTGCCGTCAGCTGGCTGCAATCCGGATTTGTCCCGACTGCTTTGCGATAGAGTTCGCCGGCGAACCCGCGATCCCCCGTATCCTTTAAAACCGCTTTGGCCAGGTTGACAAACTCGTTATAAGCGCTGAATTTGGCTTGCGCGCTCTTGTAAACGTCCAGGATCAGGTCTTTATCATCGATCTTAGCCGCGATAGACCCGGCCAGCTTCATCAACTCATCACCGCTTTCCATCTTTTCCCGAGCCTTTTGGTAAAGTGCCCGTCCATATTCTTTATCCTCTAGATTCTCAAACGCGGACTCAGCCAGCTTCATCAGTTCTGGGCCCGAATCGAGTGACGCTTGTGCTTTGGCGAAAATAGCCTCGGCCAGTGCCGTGTCGGAAAGATTCTCTACAGCACCTTTGGCCAACAGCGCATAATCGTCAGCCTTCTTGCAACTTTCAAGCGCTGAGCTATACACCTCTTTGGCCCGCGCTGAATCGTCAAATACCTGCTGGATGCTTTTGGCATAATCATTGTAATCCGCGACGGTGTTGCATTTTTCCAATGCTTTGTCGGAAATTTCTTTGGCAAGTTCCGCGTCCGACAGCATCTCGAGGACGTTTTTGCTGAGATCCAGAAAATCTTTTATCTTAATGCATTTACCCTGGGCCGCCAAACATAATTCCTTGGCAGTCTCCGAGTCACCCATGTCATTAGCGGCTTTGGCAAGATTCATAAACTCCTGGATATTGGTACAATAATCCTTGCCCTGGGTCAGAAAAGCCTTGGCTTTGGCTTTGTCGTCCAATGCCTCAGAGCTAGCGCCCGCCAGCAGCATAAAATCATCGGCATATTCCGCCCAGTCGGCACCTTCGTCTATCAGACGCGCAGCCCATTCCTTATCGGATAGTTTTTCTACCACCTCTTTGGCCAATTCCACGTAGGTTTCCGTTGAATCGCAGCCCTCTTCCTTTTCTTCCAATTCTTCTTTTATTCCCATTTTTCCCCCTTTATATTATCGGTTTAAGCATTCATCGCAAAATGTTAAACCGCTTCATAATATTTTTTCCGCAATCATGCAACTATGGATTTCAATCATCCGTTGTTCTAAGGGGTTTCGCTAGATTGACAACGTCCCACAACAGCATTATTCTTGGGCTGTATTTTGAGAAGCCACCCTCGATAGCCAATTTCCTGAAAGGAAAGATCATACATGTGGTTAAGTGAGATGAAAGAAGGACAGTCCGCCACGGTAGTTCACGTCGGCGGGAACGGAATGTTAAGACGCAGGATACTGGAAATGGGCATCCTCAAGGGCGCCGAGGTCTACATCGAAAAATATGCCCCGCTAAGAGATCCCCTGGAATTGATCGTCAAAGGATATCATGTTTCTCTGAGAGTGGCCGAGGCTGCCAAGGTTGAGGTGGATAACGTCAGATAGGCCTTTTCGCATGCATCCCAAAAACCTCACCATTGCCCTTGCAGGCAACCCGAATTCAGGTAAAACCACCACATTTAATAATATTACCGGCACCCGTCAGAAGGTGGGCAACTGGCCAGGGGTAACCGTCGCTAAAAAAGAGGGACGCGTTCATAAATACGGTTATGATCTTAAAATCATCGATCTGCCCGGGACCTATAGCCTGACCCCTTTTTCCATCGAAGAAATCGTTGCTCGAAATTACGTTTTGGACGAACGGCCGGATGTGGTCGTTGACATCATCGATGCCTCCAATCTGGAGCGCAGTCTTTATCTGGCAACCCAGCTGCGTGAGCTTGATTGTAAGGTCTTGTTCGCCCTGAACATGGCAGACGTTGCCCGAACCCGTGGAATGAAGATCGACGCTGATAAGCTTTCCCAGCTACTCGACGTCCCTGTAGTATTTACCGTCGGTAATAAAAACGAAGGAATTGAGGCCTTGTTGAAACAGGCCGTTAAGCTGGCGGAAACCGATACAAAAACCCCTAAAAGGCGCAATGTTAAATACAGCAAGGATATCGAAAGCGCCATCACCCGGCTCCAGCAATTTATTGAAGAAAAAACCGATGGCACAACGCCCTATAATACTCGCTGGACCTCGATTAAGCTCCTGGAAGATGACAAAATTATAAAGGAGCGTATTTTACAAAGTGCCGATAAAATCGGCCTTGAAATCCTGCAGACCAGCCAGGCACTGCGCAAGCACCTTGAGCAACGCTTCGATGACGACCCCCAGATCGTCATGACCGATGAACGCTATGGGTTTATCGCCGGAATAGTTAAGGAAATCCAAACCACCTCAACCAAACAGCGCGTTGATGTATCGCGCAATATCGACCTGGTGCTGACCAATCGCTTTATCGGCTTCCCAATATTTTTGTTTTTTATCTGGGCCATGTTTCAGCTGACCTTCACCTTGGGGACCTATCCGATGGATTGGATCGATGCCGGAGTCGGCTGGCTTTCGGCAACCCTGGCCGGGCTGTTGCCGGACAATCTCTTCAAAGCGCTCCTTGTGGACGGGATCATTGCCGGAGTGGGAAGTGTTATTGTTTTTCTGCCGAACATTCTGATCCTTTTTTTCTGTATCGCCCTCTTTGAGGATACGGGCTATATGTCGCGATCCGCCTTTCTGATGGACAAAATCATGCACCTGATTGGACTTCACGGAAAATCCTTTATTCCCATGCTCATGGGATTCGGTTGCAATGTCCCGGCAATTATGGCTGCTCGCACTCTTGAAAGTGAGAAGGACCGCATTCTCACTATTCTGATTACCCCTTTTATGTCCTGTTCAGCCAAATTACCGGTATATATTATCCTGACCGGTGCCTTCTTTGGTACCAGGGCCGGAACGGTCATTTTCGCGATTTATCTTTTAGGAATCACCCTTTCAATTATCACCGGCCGACTGTTTCGTTCCACCCTGCTCAGGGGTGTTGATGCGCCCTTTGTTATGGAACTGCCGCCTTACCGGTTTCCGATGTTAAAAAGCCTGCTCATCCACATGTGGGACCGCAGCAAGTTATTCCTGAAAAAAATGGGCAAGGTGATTCTCATCGGGTCAATCATCATATGGGCGCTATCCGCTTTTCCCAGGAATGTATCGTACTCGGTTGATTACGATTCTAAAATGAATAGTGTAATTACATCATACACGGCTCAATTGGACACTGCCGCTGAATCCGCCAAGCCCCGGATAGAAAAGGAGAAGGAAGCCGCACTCTTTGCCGTGGAAAAAGCCCGGCAAGCCGAACATGCCGAAAAGTCGTACATCGGCCGTATCGGGAAAATATCCGCACCATTGTTTGCACCATTGGGCATTGACTGGCGCGGCGGTGTGGCCCTGCTGACCGGGTTTGTGGCCAAAGAGATTGTGGTCAGCACCCTGGGGGTGCTTCATGCTGTCGGAGACAAAGATGCATCGGACGCGCTGACAAACGCACTGCGTGCATCCGGTATGACGCCGCTGTCCGCCTTGTCGATGATGGTCTTTGTCTTGCTGTATTTGCCATGTCTGGCCTCCATAGCTGCCATCAGACGCGAGACCGGTTCCTATAAATGGATGTCTTTCAGCATTGCTTACAGCACAACAGTCGCATGGATAATGGCCTTTATTGTATATCAAGGCGGCATATTGCTGGGTTACAGCTAAAGGCTATCCGAATAAATTTAAAATCAGTGTCAAGCACTTACTAGATGGGTCCGGGGGACAAAATATCTATGCCGCCCTCGGCAATTCTTTCAACTCAGCTTTAACGGCTAATCCGATTTTTTCTAGGGTGTACGGTTTTTTCACATATCTCCCAGCCCCAAGACGTTGAGCTTTCTTGACACGATTGGTCTCGGAAAAGCCGCTTGCTATAATAGCTTTCTGTCCCGGACGTCTGGAAATTATCCTTTCATAAGTTTCTAATCCATCAATACCCGGGGGCATCAACATATCCAGCACAACTAGATCAGCCGGTCTATCGTCAATATATTCGATAGCCTCTTTACCGCTACAAACCGTTTGAACTGAATAGCCTAGATAGGCAAGCAGCTTCGATGCAATGTCACGTTGCTCTTTCACATCATCAACCACCAGGATCGATTCCCCTTCTCCACGATAGCTTTCAAGAGAGTTTCCTAATTCATTGCTCTTGAGAGGCTTCCGTGTCACCGGGAAAAACAATTTAATGGTAGTACCCTCCCCCTCATCACTTTTAACATGGATATAGCCCTTATGATCTTTAACCGTTCCCCACACGACAGCCATGCCTAAACCGGTGCCGCTTCTACCCATTATCTTTTTCGTATAAAAAGGTTCAAATATTCGATTGATTTCATCGGCAGCTATTCCTATGCCATTGTCAGATACCGTCAATACGGCGTAGTCCCCTTCTTCCACATCTTCGTATCCTGAAATCGGGGTGTCGATATATTTATTTTCAGCTTTTATTTCGACCTTTCCACCATCCGGCATGGCTTCAGCAGCGTTTGAAACCAAATTCATAACTGTTTTGGAGAGGTGCACAGGAGAACCCATTATATTTATAAGTGCTGAATCCAAATTTGATTTTATCTCGACTTCGGGGTGATATGATTTTAGTTTTTCCAGCTGAGGGCTTATCAGATAATCATCGATGATGTCATTTAAATTCACGACTTCGGACACTGAGACGCCTCGTCGCGCCAAGGTCAATAAGTCCTGTACGATCGCAGCCGCCTTTTTCCCCGATTGCTGAATCGTTAATATCGGTTCAATCAAAGGGCTATTATCGGGCAGGTCCATCAAAATCAGGTCCGGGTAACTCACAATACCGGAAAGGATATTATTTAAATCATGGGCAACCCCGCCGGCAAGCGTGCCAATGGCCTTCATTTTTTGAGCCTGTTGGAGTTTTTTCTCTAATTTAACCCTTGAAGTGATATCAATCAGGGATGCAATGCTCTTTTTGGTCTTGGGTATCACGCTTATTTGAATAAAAGCATTTATGGTGTTGCCGTTGCTGTCGATTAGATCGAATTCGTATTCAGATGGATGAGGACCATTCTCTGTTCTTCTGTCATAATGATATTCCGTTAATCTCTTAAGATCTTTTTTTGAAATAAAATCGGATGTTTTCATCTTACCTTCAATTTCAAGCTTCGAGTATCCGATCATTTTGGCTGCTTTCTCGTTTACCTTGAAAATTGTCATATCCTCTTCGACAATGAAAGTCGCTGTACCGGTATTTTCAAAAACACTCCGATATTCTCTTTCATTTTTTTGTAACGCTGCTTCAACATTTTTTCTGCGCTCAATCTCACGAGTTAAAGCCTGATTCTTGGCATCAAGTTCTTGAGTTCGTTTTCTGACTTGTGACCGTAAAATCATATTTAAAACCAAAAACAACAAAATGAGACCGGCGGCCCCCGCACCTGCCCCATATATCCAGATAAGATTTATCTGTTTGGAGTCAACTCCAATCCATCGGCTAAGCGATTGATAATATATCGAGGACTTATCCTTTTTGAGATTACTTACATACATATCAAGGGTGTTGATTAATTTCCTGTTTTTACCTTTCGGAACGGCAAAGTGTATCTTTTGCGGGCTTAAAATGATCGAGCTTCTATTTATATTATACTTTCGATCATGCTGGTGCCCATACAGGTAATTAACAAGGCCGGCATCGCATTTGCCGGCTTCTACAAGTTCTAAGACAGCTTCATAATCGAAAGCTTCAGTGAACCGGCACTCGATATCTAATTTTTTTACAAGCTCCTTTAGGTTTTTGTAATATATGTCATTTTGGAGAACAGCTATTTTTTTGCCCTTGAAATCAAGAATTGATTCAATATTCGATAATTGTCCGGTATATATTTGTCCCCAATTGCTTATAATATTTTCATATGTAAAATCAAAAATCTGATTACGTTGCTCAGAATAGGCAATTGCCGCCAAAATATCCAATTTCCCCGCTTTCAAATCCTTCTGGCATTCAGCCCAGGACTCACTCATATATTCAATGGTCCATCCTTCCTTGGCAGCCACATGTTCAAGGATATCGGGAAAAATGCCCTTTACGCTGCCATTGGTATCTTTGAATAGAAGCGGTCTATTCTGGTAAACACCGACTCTGATATGAGTGTCCGCTATTGAATTAAGAGGGAAAAATGAGATTACAAAAAGTATACAATAAATCAATATGATTAAGCATTTTTTCATGATCAAATCCGCAGTTCCAAGTTAAGTAAAAAAATCAATCTCAAAATCAGCCGGTTAAGGACGACAACCTTCTAATATTTTTATTTATAAATAATATCGGATAAACTATTAATAACATTAGCGGGATATGCGTTCAAACAGCGCCGTAAGACTCAATCGAATGGCAGGTTGCCCGCATACCCGCAGACCGGTGGATTGCGCTATCTCCAATGTTTTTTTAAAAGCTTCGGGGGAAACATGCATTTTGGGCTCAGCAGTAATGATTTTGCCTCCGGGAGCCAGGTTCGAGTGCAGCTCCCTGAAAAATGATGTCTTATTTTTGACCTCGTGAACCATCCAGAACGTCAGAATAAAATCAACCGTCTCCTTCAGCCCTAAATTATCCGGTTGACATCGGTGAGGGGATATCCTTTCGGCGAGTCCGGCACGCTTTGCTCTTCTTAGAGTGACTTCCAGCATTTTTTGCTGGAGATCAATCGAAAAAACTTTGCCCTCATCCCCAACCATTTTGGCCATGCCGATGGAAAAAAACCCCATTCCGCAACCCACATCCATGACTCTCATCCCATTTTCGATGTAAGGCCCGAGTATTTTTGCGGGTTGGTGAAAAAACTTGCGCACAGGATTGTCAAAAGTATAGGCCAGCCACCAGCGACAGACGTGACTATCAGTGGCAACCTGTTTTCGCAACGATAGTATTGGATTTCTCCTTTCTCAATTTTATTCTCAAAAAAGGCTGACCAGGGCTTGATGGCCTCAATGAAGCGCAGACTGCAAATATTGCATCCTGAAGCATTCTCCCAGATCGATTGCCATATGAAGCAACAACCCCACGCCGACCATTCTAAATTTAGGAATTACGGTCAGGATGCAATAGAAAAGAATGGCAATATAAGAATGCAATGGATGAAAATTGATGCTGCAACGGTTTGGGTCGTAAACAGGATTGGCCATCAGGTGATCAAAATCCACTGCCATTGTCAGCGCCATGATCAACCAGGCTTGCCGCCAGCGTTTCTTAAAGAAAAGGAATGCAATCAGACCGGGAATTAATAGGTGATATGCAATGTGAACAACAGAGAGGGACATGTTTTCATGTTGGTTTTATTCTGCCTTAAAACGGAAAAATATATTGGTATCCTCCCCATCGAGTGAGGGCCCGCTTTCCATCCAATTTAATATTTT
>Ga0316193_10001540_pt1 | contig 15651 bp, 7 predicted proteins | sample MerIslsedime2_MG_FD_207735 | JGI IMG/M metagenome (GOLD analysis project Ga0316193, IMG submission 207735) | Coastal sediment microbial communities from Maine, United States - Merrow Island sediment 2 | ecosystem: Environmental > Aquatic > Marine > Coastal > Sediment | place: USA: Maine...
AGTGACAGGAAGGTCGCGTCAATCCAACCCATACCTCCGCCCACACGGGACAACACCAGCACCGCCAGGCCCAAAAACATGGTGCCAACCCGGATGGCAGTCTTGCCCTTCCACTGGGAGAAGAAGTCCTTGGCGGTGAGCTTCACCGTACTGATGACGAGCTTGAAGACAAGGGACAAGAGCAACATCAGGAGGCCCACCTTGGCCGACTTCTCCCCGCTGTCTTTGTAGGCGTGGATAGCGTCGTACACGTGGGTCGCGTCGTACAGCACGTCCCCGATCCTGACGTCCCCGTCGACCAGCTCTACAAACTCCTCGGTCGGGTCAGGAGACTCCGCCTGAACCCCCTGGGCGGGCTCCACCCCTGCCTGGGCATGGTAGGCCGAGGCCAGCATCCCTACAGCAAGGGTCAAGGTCATCAGGAATCGCTTCATGGCGTCCTCCTTGCACGGGCATCCTACGCCTGTGCTACTGGTGGTACTACTGCCCTCACCGAGGGCTTTTGTGCTCCATTATCTCCGTCCTTGGGGTCGTTCTGCAGAGTAGGAAACGAGGCTTCCGCCTCAACCTCAAACTTCAACGAAACCAGGGATTCCAAGAAAGCCATGGCCCGACCCGCTTCCGATTGGTGCTGGAGCTCCAGGCTCTTAACCCGGGCCTCCCCCTGCCGAATCTGCTCCCGCAGTTGCGTAAGGTCGCTCTCGATCTGGCGCACCCGCTTATACGTCTCAGCGTACTTGGACCCGAACTGGCGCTCCGTGGGGTTAAGAGCGCCGGGGTCTTTCTCCAAGTCCGACAGTACCTGTTGGACGTAAGCCTGCGCCCGCTGCTGCTGAGCCTGCTGGGGGTTCATCTGCTGTTGCTGCATCTTCGGTCTCCCTTTATGATAGCTGGTTTTAGCCTTCTTGTCCTTCTGTTTCTTCCTTCTAATAGTTCCCCTGCCCCATCTGACGCGCAGCCCTACTCAATGGGCTCAGTCACACCCACGCCACCTAGTGACTCCATGCGGCAAGCTTCACGTTCATTGCAGGGTGGATGGCCGCCCTACTACTATCAGGTCCAGATAGTCAATGTTAGCATCGTCCAACGCGATGTACGCCACACCGCCGGCGGTGTCCACCGGGCCGCCGCCGACGGAGCCCATGCCTATGCTATACGTGTGGATTCGCACCTTATTGCCGGCAGTCAATGATGCTTTGACTAAATATGCAAAGCCATTGACAACGCCAAGATCCGGGTTTGCCATCACCTGAGAATTTGTGTCCACTGATTGATCAAGGGTGACTTCAAAAGAACCTTCAGTCAACCTAGCTACGCTTGCAACATTCCAATGATCTCCGGAGATGCTAGGCGAAGTCGGAGTTGTTATGTTGATTCTGCATCTGGCCACTATCAAGTTCTGCTGATTGCGCTTCAGCAGCCCCGCCTGCCCTCCCGGGTCCTGTGACGTGTCGTAGGTTCGAGTGACCTCACAATACACGTTGTCCCATGTGCTGGAAGCGGACGCCGCACCGAGGTCTATTCCAGTCCCATTTGGAGTCATGTTGCCAGAGGAATCTATGTTGATTTTCTGGGTCCCGTTGGTCCAGAACTCCATGCGGTTGGTGAAGTGGTAGTATTGGATCCGTCCGATTGAAGAAGAGGCCGCGTCTCCAAAATGAATTCCTGCCCACTTGGCAACAAGATTACTGGACAGAATCGAGAGGAACGCGGAGTCGTTCTTCTCAAGCATGCAGACCGTATCGGGGTCGGAAGCACCTACGCTGCTCTCCTGTACATGGAGCAGACGGGAGGGCGACTCAGTGCCAACGCCGACCTGCCCAGTCGTGTTTTCAATACGGAGCAACGGACTGCCTGCCAACGTGCGGAACGTGTGCTCGTTGGCGAGGTAGTAAGCATCTCCCGCAAGCGTTGCATGTGAGCTGCCGTACAGTGAGATCCGAGAACCATCGGAAATTGAGTCCCCACCAGCCAATGTGATGCCGGCTGATGCACTACGGCCAGTGAAACCGGTTGAGGCTGCGATATCACCCACAACGTCCAGCTTGGCCCCAAAAGCGTCTGATCCGATTCCTACAGAGCCCGTGCTGCTCACGTAGACATGAGGAGCATTCCCAGTCCAGATCTCTAGGTGATTGTCGTCCTGGTGGTACTCTATTCGCCCCGTCGCTCCGGAGTCTGCATCTCCGAACCAGACCGCGCCAAAATTATCAGTTCCGTTTGCACTTAAGATATCAAGGACGCAGTTCCCGTTGTGTTCAAGGGTCGCTGTGACACCGCCCGGAGGCGAGCCCACCACCGACTTCTGAACATGAAAGATCGTGTTCGCGTCAGGGGTGGTTCCTATCCCGACCCTGCCCAGCCAATCAATTACCATCCATGTTGAGCCGAGCGTGCCGAACTTGAGCAGGTCCTGGTCTGCCACGTCGTGTTCGTACGTCATAAAACCGCGAAACGTATTATCGATGTCCGTGAAAACGAGTCCGCCGTTGCCGCCCGACGGTGTGATGACTGTGATCCCAGAGTTACCCGTCCCCTCGACGCACAGATCCGAGTAATTTGCACCGAGTACCGTTACTGCAGTGGCTGCACTTCTCACATGCATTTGGGCTATCGGCGCCGCAATCCCGACACCGAGCCGCCCTAGGCTGTCGAGGGTCATCTTCGGCGTGCCCTCAAGGGTCGCATCGGTGGCGGTGCCGTCTTGCGTGTAGAAGTCGAGTGCGCTGGAAGCGTTGTTCAGCGTCGCTGCACTCCAGGTCGCTCCGAGCGAGCGCACCCGGATTGCCGCCGCCGGATGGTACAGGGCACCCCGGCGACCCTCCCACTTGATGCCGCCGAGATATATCCCAGATGTCGTGATGTCCTCGGTTGAAGTCAGCTTCACGTGCACGTCAGCGGAGTCCGTGACGTGGAGCTGCTCATCTTTGTCGCCACCAATCCCGACGGGTCCTGCGGCGTACACGCGCCCTCGGATGCTCACGTGGAAGCTGTCAACGAGCGTCGCACCATGGGACACACGGAACGCAGCCCACGTCTGGGAATCGTTCTTCAAGGAGTCGTCGGCGTAAGGGTGGATGACTGCCACGGCGCTGGATGTCGAGGTGTCGTTGAGAAAATCATTCAACGGGGAGATCGTGAGGGTGTCCCGTCCCGATGAATGCTGCGCCCATATGCCCGATTGGTAGGTGCGACCGCCAACCGTGATATCACCCGGGGTGTTACCAGCTGTAATCCAAAGGCGGCGCCAGCGCAGACTATCACCGCCTAAATCATAGGTCTGAGTGGTGCGAGGGTAAATGTGGTATGCTTCGATGTCGCCGTCAAAACGGCTGTTGCCGGAGTCCACCCAAATGGAGTAGTTCAGCGAGCTGCCACCCGATGCCCCACCGATGTACAAGCCATAGTTGCTTGTACTCCCGCGAGTTTGCGGTGCGATGCGGATCCCATACAGCGTGGTGATGGTCCCGGATCCGCCCGGAGTCGCGACGTTCAGCCCGTAGAAGTTGTCGATGTTGCCCGTATGGCCGAAGACGCCTTCTGCGGCAAAATGTGTGAAGTCGGTGATATCCCCTGCATCTGCCGTTGTTGCATAGGACCAAATTCCACGGTAGTTGCTGATGTCACCAGCTTCAGACTTTTCCAGCCGAGACATGACACCGCGACAGTCAAGGACAGTGCCAGTCGTGTGAACAGCAGTGTAGAGAAGACCTGTGGCTAGCGCACCTGTGCTCGACCCAGTGATGTCATGGTAGACCCTAAGGGCTTGCTGAGTCAGATCCGCACTCGACAGGCGCCGGAAGTCCGCCGTCGTAGCAGAAGAGAACGCCCCCGTGCCAACATTGAGGTAGTCCGAGTAGGTTACAACCCAACGTTCGCTGGCGGCTCCGAGGTCCATCAGAGATGCACTGAACGGCTTGAGCGACCCCGCGTCCAGTCTCATACGATTCGCACCCGAGACTGACCAACGGAACTCGTCGGTCGCTAGTACCCCATGATCGTATATGAAGCTCCCTCGAGCGTTGGACGCCTCATCGCCAAACAGAAGTCCTGCCCCTGTCGTACTGGGTGTCAGGAAAGACAAGTAAGCGGTGGTGTCATCCTCGATGGTGATTGACGTTGCGCTGTCAGGGCCGCCCCCTCCGTAATCGCCACGGTGTGTGTGGATGAGCGACTGGGCTAGGTGGTCACCCCCAAACCCAACAGGCCCCTTAAGATAGGTGTACCCATCAGCCCTAAACGACGCTACGAGCGTGTCATATAAGCTGTCCGTGTGGAAGTCGCCCCCACCAGAGACGATGCTGAAGGTATCGTCGACCTGGTTATCTCTGATCCCCATGACCAGGTGCGTGTCAGACGTCCCTTCAATCAGAGAACCAGAGTTCGAACCGGGAATCAGGGAATCAATCTCTGGGTGGTTAGAGGTAGGCCCCCAGCTCCTTATCAGCGTCCCAGTTTCCCCAAGAACATGAATCTCATCGGGGCGTATAGAGGTGTGGCGCCCATCAGCGTTATGCTCCTGGTTCACCCTGAAGTAGAGGTTCTCCAAGCTGTTACGCTTGTCGCCGTAGAGAGTGTCACTGAACGCCGTAACGGACGGCCCAAGGATGTCCTTAACCGCTCTTTGGATAGCGGTGGAAGTCTCTTGTATGAAGCGAGTAGGGCTCGTGGTGAACGAGTCTATGTCATCCACCATTTCCAAGAGCGACGCGTACTTCTTGAAGACGATTCTGTAGGTCCCGGACGGCGGTGCGAAGCTGAGCTTGGCGTAGGGCTCGGAGAAGAAGTTGGTGTCCGTCTGGATGGTCACCGTGCCGAGCGCACCCAAGGTGTTGAGGAGTATGGGCCCGTGGTCTAGACCCATCAGCTCTATTGTCTTCTCGTCGATGACCTTGGATACCCGATAAGAGCCATTGTTCGAGAAGGGTACGCTCGTGCCGTGGCTGGCAATGACCGCAACGTCCCCCTCCTTCACCCCGTTCGCGGAGAAGGTAGCTGAGTCGCAGACCAGCCGGTTGTTCCACTCCACTCGACTGATGGCGGTAGCCGCAACAATCTCCACCGCCGTGTTGATGACTGACGAGCCACCGGGGCCATCTAGGAAGTCGGTGATGTACAGGCGGTCAGTGTCAATGCGCCGGCGGATGCCGCTCGTGGTGTTCACCGGGGAGGCTTGCGTTCCTACCTCTACCTCTGTGCCATCGGCCTCCACCACATTCATCACCACGGCCCTGGTCGCGCTGACGTACTCTAGGATCTTGAGCTGGTTTAGAGACCCGAATCCTACACCTGAGACCACGACGTAGAAGTCACCCGCGCTATCCCCCGAGTCGAAGACGCTGGTGGTGCAGTCAACGTATTGCTTCTGAGCGTCAGGGTCATACCAGAAGTCAAGGTCGAGGCCGGTGTCGAGGTCCACGGCCCGCTCAGTGAGCACCTCGTTGTCGTTCGTGTCGAGCACTACAGCCGTGTCGTCTTGCGCGGTACCTGCCGTGATCTTTCCGCAGTAGACGTTCTCCCCTGTGATCTGAACTTCGTCAGAGGAGACGGCCAAGTCAGCTGTAGTCGTCTTAGCCATCCCGCGCCGGAACTGCCCGTAGGCGTGGTCAGCGTTGACTGCCAACTGGCATATCGCCCGGTTGATGGCGTCGTAGTTCAGGTCCTCCCCGTAGCTCACAGAGTATTGACCAGGCAGGGCAGCCTGTCGGTCAGGGTCTACGGTGGGAGACGTCGTCAGCCGACCGCCGTAGCTCTCCAGGCCCGCGAAGAGACCAAGCTCAAAGAAGACGTCTGCCGGGCTCGAGGCAGAGTCTGTGTCAACCTTGAGGTAGCTGGTCCCCCCAATGGTTGCGCTGCGCAGGCGCAAAAACCCGTTGTCCCTGAAGGCAACGTCCTGGCCGTACCCGCCAAGCACCCCAGAGTTGATTTGGGTTATGACGTCGTCCAGGTCCAACGGGTTGGTGCCCGTGAACGTCACCGTGATAGGGCCGACCGCGTCAATCCAAATCTTGAACGATCGCCCGGACACATTGAAGCCCGCGTCGCTCTCCCTGCGCGCGCTCAAGAGGGTAGCCCGGTCCAGCAGGGCCCCGGGAAGAACTGCCGGGGTAGCACCCGAGAAGTACGGGGTCAGGGGCCAGGAACCAAAGAAAGAAGCAGCGTCAACATGGTCGAGCGGCGATGGCATGCGGCACCTCTAGAATCTGAAGTCCCAGCGAACTTCTAGGGTGAAATCGACAGTCTTCGTCAGACTCTCGAACGACTTGTAAGCGACAGGCGGGTTCGTACTGGACGTGGGGGCCAACGTCGTGTTGTACCCGCCACCCACAGCGATGTCCTCTAAAGGCGACCCGGCCGCCGGGTTGACATCTGCAAAGAGCCCAGCTTCTGTCACTTGGACCGGGGTCCCTGTAGCAGTGATCTCATTCGTCCCAAACTCCTTGACGAACCGGGCCGACGTCGACGACGGGAACTCCACAGACTGAATGGGAACGATGTAGTCTGTGGAGTTGGCCAAGGCGGGGACATTCAAGGCAGAGACGGTGGTCACCTCCAATAGGCTGCCCGTCCCAACCCCGATCCACCGCACCCGGCGCTCCGTGTACGGCTCGTCTGTGGACGCTACCACCCTCCAACCAACGAGCTTGGACAGCCAGTTTTTACCGGCGATGGTGAAGACGTTGTGGCCCTCCCGAATGGAACCAGGAACGATCTTGCCCCGCTCCCGCAGACACATCCAAAGGTTGGCCTCTGCCTGGATTTGGTCTCTGAGTCGCATAGACACCTCTAGAACTTGAGGTCCCACTCTATCACGAGCGAGAAGTCGGAGCTCTTCATCAAGCCGCTGAAAGACTTGTACAGCACCGGGGGGTTGTCATTGTCCGTAGGGTCCAAAGTCAGGGCCGGGTTCTGGTCCACAAACAGGCCCAGCTCGGACACCAGAATCGGAGTGGCAATGGATATCTCCGAGGTCGTGAACTCCCTACGTAGCCTCACCGACTGAACCGTGGGGAATGTCGGTGAGGCCTCCAGCTCGGTCATGTAGTTGCCAGTCGTGACCTCGACACCCTGGTCCAAGGTCAGGACGCTCGGAATCATGGGGAACCCACCGGACCCCACGCCGATCCAGCGCAGGCGGCCATCAGTGATAGCAACGTCCGGGTCCCCGAGGGAGAACCAAGCGCATAGGTCCCGCAGCCAGGTCTGGCCCGTGAGAGTCAGCACCCCGCTCAGCACCCGACGGATGGCCAGGAACTCATAGTCCACCGCGTCGTTGGTGATGGTCTCCATCACCGCCAGGGTGCCAGGGTCGGTGAAGGTGAAGTACCTCCCCTGGTTCGCGCCGGCCGGGCCAGTCAGCAGGAGCTGGTCCCCCTTCTTGAACCCCAACTGCAGGGGGCTCGAGGAGGCGGGCCCAGCAAAGGAGTAGGTCGGCGCCCCCGCCGAGAACTGGAACTGGTTGGCGTTGAGGTAGCGGACGGTGTTGTTGGCCGTCGGGTCCCCGGCCAGACCAATCACCACAGCCTCTAGTGGGGACGAGTTCTGGTAACCCAGCTTGTGCGCAGGAAATCCGTACATCTTCCCCTCAGAAGTAGATGATGGCCTGGGCCGTCGTATCCGACGTAGTGGATGCGCTGTCCAGCACAACCTTCCCCGGACTGATGTACTCCGTTACGAGATGCTTCCCATCGTTCGACGAATCGTCTGAATTGGAAACCTCTATGAGGGTGCCTACCATCCCTGGCGTGAATTGGTGGAACTCGATTGCCGTGGAAGGGTCCGTAATCTCTAGCTCTATTCGAGAGCCCGTATAGACAGACTTGGCCCCGCTGAACGAAGCGGGCCGCTGACGAGGGTCTAGCACCCAGTAGCTCTGGTCCACCACATCCGTCACCGTAGCCAAGGCCCCGTCCAGGTCTCGAAGGACCAAGGTGGTGTCGGTGAGATAGGGCGGCGTAGCGTTCTGCCCGTCAATCAGGTACTCGCCCTCATTCGCCCCACCCTCAATGATGAGGTGGTGGCCGGGCGAGACCCCGTCATTTAGCAGGCCCGCCGAAGTGACGGCCCCTTGGCTAGACGCCGCAGTGGTAGCCAAGTCGGCTCCTTTGCGCACGCACCCAAGCGTGAACCTGCGGACGATGGAGCCGCTGAGGGAATCCCCGTACTCAAACAAGTCGGGGTCCAGCTTCGGCTCGGCAGGAGACGCCCCCACCCCGAAGGTGGTAGGGCCCGCCTTGGGGGCCGCTATCAAGAGCCGGAGCTCGTTGGCGCTGACAACTTCGGCTATCTCGTAGAACGCGTTCTCGGTTGACATCGCGCCCGGCTGCCCCTTGTGGAGGACCAGGATGTCCCCCTCCACCATGGGAACCGCGGTCGCGTCCCTAGCCCGCAGAAGAGTCTCGTCCCACCCGGTCTCCGAGTAGACCCTCACCACGTCTTCACCCAGCCCCGAGTCGAAGTACTTGAAGGTCCTCAAGTCTGTCAGCATGCGGAGCGAGCGGGTGAACAGCGGCAAGGACCCCGCCGGCCATAGCACGACGCCCTGGTGGTTGTAGTCATCCAGGCGGAGCGTCGCCTCCAGCCCCCAGGGGCTGTCGTACAGCTTGGCCGCGATAGCCCCCGCCAGAGCATCCTCAGCCTCGATGTCGTCGGCCAGGCTCAAGAGAGCTGACGTGATGACGCGGGTGTAGGCCGGCTTGATTCGACGCAGGAAGTCATAGGCAAAGACGACGTCGTCCGAGTTGAACACGTCCGCGTCGATCGCTACTTTGAACAGAAAGTACTTCAGGACCTCTGAGCCGTAGATGGCCCGCTCCCACCATCTCGGGTCCTTGACGTAGTCCGTGACCGTCACCCCGGCCGACAGGGGCTGGAACGCCTCGATGATGTCGCCCTCGACATAAGCGACCCCGGTCACCTGGTTGGTCTCCAGGCCGACCAGGTTGGGGTAATAGTAGACCCTGCGGGTGCCCAAACGCCTGTCCCGGTCGTCAACATCCTCAATCAGGACGCGGCCCAAGACTTGGCCCGAGGAGTCCGTGGTGAACTCCGGCTGAATCTCCAGGATGACCCCCCGCTCTTCCGTGAACGGGAGCCCCAGCAAGATTTGCAGGCCCAGCCGGATGTTGGCCAACGTCGGGCCGTTGGTGTAGGCAAAGAACAGGCCCTTGACTGCGCTGAGATAGGGCGCTCGAGTCCTGGACTCTGACAGGTCATCCTGACTCAGGTTGACCAGCCGGCCAAAGTTCCTCTCGATGGCGCCCGAGTTATCGTAGAAGGCCGTCTCCGCCCACAGCTCGTCAGGTGATGGGTCAGACAACGTGAACAACCCATCGATGAAGGTGAGCAGCCCGCCTGCCACCTCGTAGTCCAGGTTCTCCCGGAGGACCACGGGGGGTTCGCTTACCTGCTCCTGCAGGGCCGGGATGCTGATGACCTCGTCGGGGATAGCCAACGCCGTGTTGTGGAGGATCTTCTTCGCCCGGAACGTCACCAGGAACACAGAGAACGGGCGGGTCGCCAGGTTGATGCCTACCGGCATGTAGGCCAGCAGAGCCTCGCCAGCCGCCGCAGCCTCGACATCCGTAGCCTGCAAGGGGACCAGCCGCAGGTCCCGGGCCAGCTGCCGGAACATCCGGTGGTCTAGGATGGAGGAGCCCGGCGACAAATCCTGAAGGGTGAACTGGAACCCGACCCTGCTGCCGTCGACGGCCACAACCTGGGCCCGCAGCTCAGCCGACGTCTTGGTGTCCGCCCGAGTCGCCTCGAAGACCAGGATGTCCCCCGCCCGAACGCCCGCGGCTTCCAGGTCCACCGTCGGCACGTGGAGGAGGTTAGGTATCCGCCAAGTGGCCCCAACCAGCCCGTCTGGGATCTCGGCCTCTTTCACCGCCACCAAGGAGAAAGGCTCGTCCACGTCGAAGCTCGCCCCGGTGAACCCCGAGAACGATACGGGGGTAGTGGTGCCCAGGTAGGCCACCGTGAGCTGAGTCTCCGAGTCCACCGAGATGATGGTGTAGGGGCCCTTATCGACCCCCGTCTTGATGACCAGGTGGTCCTCTGTCGTCACCCCGTCCGTCTGGAAGGTGGAAGTAGTCGAGGTGACGTAGGATGTGCTAGCCAAACCAACTAGGTCGGTGCCCGACAGGCGCACCAGGTTCTCGTTCGAGACGCGGTCAATGGTGTATCCGACCCCATTGATGTCAATGACCCGCCCGCTAGGGCCGTAGTTCCCTCGGAGCTGGGTGAAGTCGGCCTTGTCCAGCTCCCCATTACCGTAGGGCACGTAGAACACCGAGGTAGTACCCACACCGGGCGTCTCACCAATCTTACCCGATCTACCCTCAGTACCATCTTGGTTCTTGCCGACGATGACTCTCTGGTCAGACACCCCGGCCAGGTCCGTCTGCGGCACGAACCTCTGCCACCGTCGCTGGAAGCTGCTCTGGATGGTGGCCAACGACTTGTTGTAGTCGTTGCCCCAGAGCTTGATCAGTTCCGCCCCAACCATCTGGACGACGGAAGACCAGATGGAGGTGATGACCTCCCGGTCCTCGACGAGCTGCCAGAAATTGGAGATGTAGTTCCACAGGAACTGTGGGTCCGGTACCAGCCCCTCCCCTATCGGCACTCTGGAAAGCTGGATGTTGACCGTGGCAGTGATAGGCTCACTGCTCAGCTCCCCGTCGTTGACAATGAGCTGGACAACATAGAAACCCGACTTGTCCGGAATGAAGGAGACCGCCGCCCCGTTGGGCCGGATGTTCCGGAACCCTGCAGTCTCCACTTCGCTGCCAATAGGGACCTGCACGAACGACCACAGGTAGGAGAGAGGCTGTCCCTCGGGGTCACGGCTGCCGCGACCGTCAAGCTGGATGATAGACCCAAGCAGGGCGTCCACCTGGGTCACGGCCAAGTCTGCTATAGGAGGCTGGTTGACTGGGCCCGACGTGTACGTGGTGAACTTGTAGGTTTTGTTCCCCATGTCTAAGCCGAATCTTCCATTTCAAGGACGTCGTTGAACGCATGATCGAACTGCTGAAAGACTTCCCCAACATCGAGCTTCGGGGCAATGGTCACGTCAAGACCCCTGGACACGTTGTACTGCATCAGGGACCACTGGCTCTTGACCAAGGCCCCGGCCAGCACATTGCCGAACCGTATCTGCCAGGTGCCCGTTCCAGACGTGGGGTAGTCGTAGTTGTACTCGTCTAGCTCCAGTGCCGGTACAGGGCTGTCGTCCACAAAGAGGACTATCTTTCCCCCCACAGCCCGTTGGAGCCGGTAGAAATGGAAGGTCGTCCAGTCCACCTCTGCGTAGATGCCGTCTACCGCCCCGTCTCCAGCGCGTATCTTCTTGAGGGTCCCCTCGTAGTCCGTGTCCGTCTTGGCCAGGAAGGCTATCCGCCCATGAGGCGGGCCGGCGTCTGCGAACAGCAGGGCTGTCTGACGCGACCCGTCGTTGATAACCACCCCTACCCCCGTCAGAGACCGGATCTTGCTCTCTTCCCCATCTATCGAGTAGGACTTAACCCTCGCCCGGAACTCCACCCCGCTGCCGTTCTCTGTGTCCGTGTCCGACTCGCCTCGGTAGAAGTAGAAGTGGTCCCCCTGAGAGGTACTCTCGAGGGTGATGACTCCGTCCTCCTGTGTCTCCGCGCCCGTACCGGCACTGACCCAAGGCGCAGGGACCGGGTAGACGTCCACCCTAGCATAGCGGGCCGCGTATCGCAGGCGTCGCACGAACAGAGACGCGTAAGCCGCGCTGGTGTTGGCGTTGTGCAGGAATCCTATACCGGGCCCCGGCATCTCGGACGCCGGTAGTAACGCGGTGTTCACACCAGCTAGGAAGGCCTCCTCCACTCCCTCGCCTCCCGCCGCCAGCGCGTACAAGTTCGTCTGCCCGGCCGGGTCTAGCTTCAGCCGGTAGGTCCTCTCGGTCTGCCAGCTGGTCAAGTAAGCGAGGTAGGAAAAGATCGAACTGGGGGGACCCCCCGTGTAGAGTCCTACGTACGAGCTGGTCCCATCATGCAGCAGCGCCACCCTAGCCATCAGGCTGCCGGTGTCTATGTAGAACTCCATGCCGGTGTTGACCGTGCCCGCTTCCACCCAGGCTATCTCGGCACGGACGGTAAAGTCGAACACCACCACACCGCTGCCGAGCTGCGTCTCCTCGCGGAAGAACCCAATACTCTCAGACGCATCGTTTCGTTGTAGCGCGAGCTGGTTGTTGTCCAGCCGCTCAGAGCCCCCTATCGTCCCAAAGGAGGACGGTAGTGGAAGCCACGGCCTGGGCACGTCTGTCGGTAGCGCGGTGGGCACGTACACGCACTCCTCGTCAGAGAATAGGGCGCCCTCTTGTTCCCCGACAATGATGCCGCCATAGATAACCGTGTTCGACAGGTTAAGCAGGTGGACGTTGGACCAATAGCTGATACCCTTGGGGGTCTCGAACGTGTGCCCGAAGTAGACCCACGGAGGGTTGGATATCACCTCCCCCGCAGGGAGGGAGAAGTCAGAGATGGCCCCGTCCATGATTAGCTCATCAGTGGTAGTGCCGTCGCCCGGCGTACCTTGCTGCAGGTAGAGCCGAACTGAGTCGCCCCTCGGGTGCCACAGCAACTTGAACGTGGAAGCAACCCCATCCCAGTCGTAGACGTACCGGTAGGGGTCTCCCGGAGGGGTGGGCCGAACTGTGGCCGCATAGGAGGCAGACCACATCTCCACCGCCCGCGCCCCCTCACGGAGTTTTACAACCACGCCGTTGTCACCAGCCCGGAGACCCAGCAGGATGCCAGTCTCGTCCCCATCTGGAGTCAGGTCCCCGGCGTTCGCCAGCAGGGTAAACTCCACCATCAGCATGGCATCGGGGGCTGCTGGGGCCTCTAGACCTCCAAAGATGTACAGGGCCTCCTGGAACTCCGGCGGGTCTTCCGTCTTCTCTATCTTGAGGTAGTCGGTTCCAGAGACGTCCACGATGGACCGGGTGGCGGGGCTGTTCTGGAGACCCTCCAATGCAAACAGTCGGAAGGTGAGGTCTTCATGGTTCTCTGGGAGGACCCCAGAACTTGCTTCGTAGAAGGAAGGCCCGACTCCTCGGTACAAGTTGATGGTACTTCTTATCACCTCTACAGTAGAGGACCGTAGGCTATATCTGGTAGGCGCACCGGGTTTGGCCACGCTGCCGTAGGCGGGCGTCACGTTGAGTAGTACCGGGTTGGCCATCTAACACTCCCGTGGTAGGGTCCTACCATGTTCAAGACCATGGACCCAGACGTTATCCGCGAGCTTATCAAGGATGTCCCAGACGTTCTCACAAAGCAGGCGGAAGAAGAGGAAGCTACCTACAAGAACCTGCGCTGCCCGATGTGCTCGGAAGCTGGTTGCGTGAAGGAAGTACGACAAGCCAAGGTGGTGATGAATGAAAGAGGGGCCCCAGAGGTTGCCGTGTCCCCGTTTGGAGATGGTCCTCTTCCTGAAGGCCACGCCAGGTGCGTCCAGTGCAACACCGAGTTCGACCCTAGAAGCGGTATCATCTATCAGACTGAAGCCTCTAAGATTCACGCTCCACCAGAAGACTTTCCCCTAACGTCGTGAAGTACGAGGAGATCCTTCCCGTACCGTTGTACGGTACCTCGAGCCCCCCACCAAGCTTGTCCTCCGTCCGGTCTACCACCAGCGCCCTATCCAGGTCATGCGTCACCGCCACAATAGTGATTGGGTGGCGCACCGACTCTGCCCCACGCCGAGTGAGGAAAGCCTCGAGGTCCGACACCTCGAGCTCGGCGTCTGCCCCCAAGGAGTTGATGTAGTCCTCAATATCCGGCCCTACCTCTGCCGTCGTGACCCCACCACCGTAGACCAGGCTGACGTAGACGTAGCTGGGAAGAAAGTGCCTGGCCATGGGATTGGCATTGATGGGCCGCTCCGTGTCAGAACGCATCAGGTCGTCTACCAGTCGCACCGTGGTGGAGGTTGAGTAGGTGACCTTAACGTTTCTCCCGCTGACCTCGGTGAGATTCTCGGGGCTGTCGCTGTTCCCCACGGGCAGGAACCGGCGGTCGAAGTTTAGGGACACCTCCTCGTAGGGGGAAAACGTCAGCTTGTTGTTCTCCACCGAGTAGGTGTAGCCATCCGCGCGCAGTCCTGAGGCGACTACCAGGCGCTCCCCTCGCTCCAAGTTCAAATCGTCCCCAGCCCCCAGGGACTCTATCTGAACGTCGGCGTAGTAGAGAGACCCGTCGAAGTTGTCCTGCATCTCGGTGGAGCTTATCCGGTAGATGCCGGGCCTCTTGACGCGGTAGGACAACAGGGTGCCCGGCTCGAGCTTGCCAGAGCTACCCTCGTAGCCTGCCAGCGTGACCATACGACGGGAGCCATAGATGCCGCCCCAGATCCTGTAGGGCTGGTCACTACCCGTAACCGGAAATGGTTTGTTGGAGTAGATTTGAACCCAGCCGCCGCCCGCGTCGAGGATGTGGTAGGTGCCCGCCGCCGGGCCTGACACGATCTCTAGGAGGTCCCCTTTCTCCACCCCGCCGGTAACTGGAAAGTCGTAACCGGTGTCTTCGAGCATGTCGGTGCCAGTGATGTCCCCTCTTTGTAGGGGCACTAGGTCGTCCCGCTTCGTTGCGACCTGCGTTATCACCAATTCACTAGCGATTGCATTGTAGATTTTGAAGGGTTGGGCGACGTTGGCATCCAGGGATGTCCGGACCCAGGAGAAGAACCCAATGCTGGAAGGGTCGTTGACGCTTCCGGTTGGGTTGTCGAAGGACACGTCAATCTCAACCGCATTCGTGGCCACAGCGGGGTCGCTGATTTCGTAGGTCCCATCGAGGTCCCCACGGATGGACTCGAAGATGGTGATGAACTGCCCGGCCTGAGTCCCTAGGGAGGCCCCATCCGTCGTGTCGGTAAGTGCCGTCTTGGTCCCCGAGTCTGCCAGCGTGGCGTCCCGCAGGGTAGCCGTCTCCTTACCAAGCACTGTTTCCGTGGTGGAGGTCATCAGCGCGTTGAGTCGAAGAGCTTTGGCGCTATCAACCTTTTCGATGACGTAGTCGCCAGCGTCGGGGCCCGATTCGATGCGAAGGGTCTGACCAACAATGGTAGAAGCCGTATCCATAGCCTGGAAGTCGATGAGCGAGTTGTCCGGCACAGTCACCCGGTTCGACCCCGCTATCGTCCGCAGGCCCGCAGGCGCCCCAAACACCCCCAGCTCGGCAAACGTCTCGCCCGCCGTGCGTCGGAAGGGGGCCTGCTCGAATACCTCGAAGACATCCCCTTCCTGGAGCTCCAGCTCGAAGACCCCCGGACGAGTATCCTCGGTGAGCTCGATGATGCTCTCGTAGTCCCCGCTGTCCGGGGTCAGCTCGTAGGTGCGCACCACCCGCAGGTCTGAAGGGACTTCGTCCGAACCGCCAGCGGGCAGGAGTACCTGCCCCGACACCTCGGAGAAGATGAACTCCTTGGTGCCCCCACTGGCCTCGTAGTGGGTACGTCCCCCCGCCAGCCCCGTATCCACCTCCACGCTGGTGGGTTCCAGGAAGTAGAGCCGTGCGAAGCCAGAAGACGGTAGACCGATGGAGTAGTGTACCCCCGTGACTTCCGTCCGGAACTCGGTGCCGCCGTCAGCCGCCAGCTCGACCTCGA
>Ga0316193_10001541_pt1 | contig 15646 bp, 11 predicted proteins | sample MerIslsedime2_MG_FD_207735 | JGI IMG/M metagenome (GOLD analysis project Ga0316193, IMG submission 207735) | Coastal sediment microbial communities from Maine, United States - Merrow Island sediment 2 | ecosystem: Environmental > Aquatic > Marine > Coastal > Sediment | place: USA: Maine...
TTTATGTGCGCGTAGTGACGGGCCTCCGTCTCATACTCCACGTGCGCTGTCGCAATCGTGATACCACGCGCGCGTTCTTCCGGCGCATTGTCAATCTGATCGTAGGCCTTGAACTCGCCGCCCTGTCTCTCTGCACCAACCTTCGTCAGCGCCGCCGTCAGCGTCGTCTTGCCATGGTCAACGTGACCTATCGTTCCCACATTTACATGCGGCTTCGTACGTTCAAATTTTTCCTTGGACACGACTACTACCCTCTTGCTGTTCTGTTAGTGTCTGATAACAAATTCAGGATGCTTTTTTGATTACCGTTTCCGCAATGCTGTTTGGTGCTTCAGCATACTTGGCGAATTCCATCGAATAGGTTGCGCGACCCTGGGTGGCGGAGCGCAGGTCGGTGGCATAACCGAACATTTCTGCCAGCGGCACTTCGGCGCGGATGATCTTGCCGGCCGCACTGTCCTCCATACCCTGCACCTGTCCACGACGACGATTAAGATCGCCCATGACGTCACCCATATTTTCTTCCGGGGTAACCACTTCAACATTCATTACCGGCTCGAGCAATACCGCGCCACCCGCGAGCGCGCCCTTCCGGAAACCCATGGAACCGGCAATCTTGAACGCCATTTCCGAGGAGTCGACATCGTGATAGGAACCGTCGTACAGGCTCACCTTGACATCCACTACCGGATAACCGGCCAGTACGCCGCCTTCCATCTGTTCCTGGATGCCCTTGTCAACCGCATTGATGTATTCACGCGGCACCACACCACCAACTATCTCGTTGACGAATTCATAACCGGTACCCGGCGCCTGCGGCTCCAGCCTGAGCACTACATGACCGTACTGACCGCGACCACCGGACTGCCGTACAAACTTGCCTTCGGCCTTTTCCACCTTTTTACGGATGGTCTCGCGGTAGGCAACCTGGGGAGCACCCACGTTGGCCTCAACGCTGAATTCACGTTTCATGCGATCGACAATAATGTCGAGATGCAGCTCACCCATACCGGAAATAATGGTCTGACCGGATTCTTCATCGGTCTGCACACGGAAAGACGGGTCTTCCTGCGCCAGTTTGCCCAGGGCAACGCCCATCTTTTCCTGGTCGCTCTTGGTCCTCGGCTCGACCGCCACCGAGATAACCGGCTCGGGGAACTCCATGCGCTCCAGGGTAATCACGTTGTCCAGGGCACACAGTGTGTCACCGGTGGTTACGTCCTTCAGGCCGATGGCGGCGGCGATATCACCGGCGAGCACTTCCTTGATCTCCACGCGGGAGTTGGAGTGCATCTGCACGATACGGCCTACGCGTTCCTTCTTGCCCTTGACAGGGTTGTACAGGGTATCACCGGAATTCAGCTTGCCGGAATAGACGCGGAAAAAAGTCAGCGTGCCGACAAAAGGATCGGTGGCAATCTTGAACGCCAATGCAGCAAACGGGGCGTCGTCGTCGGCCGGGCGCGTGGCCTCGGTCTCGTCCTTGTCATCGAGAATACCCGTAATGGGCGGCACGTCGACCGGCGACGGCATATAGTCGATAACGGCATCGAGCATGGCCTGCACGCCCTTGTTCTTGAATGCAGAACCACATAACGTGGGCACAATTTCGTTGGCCAGTGTGCGTTTACGGATACCCTGGCGGATCTCGGCTTCACTGAGATCGCCGCTCTCAAGGTATTTTTCCATCAGTTCTTCACTGGCCTCGGCTGCTGCCTCGACCATGTTTTCGCGCCACTGGCTGCAAAGCTCCTGCATGTCTTCCGGAATAGCCCTGGCCTCATAGGTGACGCCCATGTCATCTTCGTTCCAGGAGATGGCCCGCATGCGAATCAGATCGACCACTCCGGCAAATTTTTCTTCTGCGCCGATAGCCATCTGCAGCGGCACCGGGTTGGCACCCAGGCGCTCCCTGATCTGCTCCACCACGCGCAGGAAGTCGGCACCGGCACGATCCATCTTGTTAACGAAGGCCATGCGCGGGACACCGTACCTGTTGCCCTGACGCCACACCGTTTCGGACTGGGGCTCGACACCACCCACAGCACAGAACACCGCCACTGCACCGTCGAGCACGCGCAATGAACGCTCCACCTCGATAGTGAAATCAACGTGGCCGGGGGTATCTATAATGTTAATGCGGTGCTGCTCGTATTGCTGGTCCATGCCCTGCCAGAAGCAGGTTGTTGCAGCCGAGGTGATAGTAATGCCACGCTCCTGCTCCTGCTCCATCCAGTCCATGGTCGCAGCGCCGTCGTGCACCTCGCCGATCTTGTGGGAAATGCCGGTGTAATACAGCACGCGCTCTGTCGTCGTCGTCTTACCGGCATCAATGTGCGCCATGATGCCGATATTCCGATAGCGGTTAATTGGAGTCTTGCGTGCCACTTGCCGTGTTCCCTAACAGTCCCGCTCTTTACCAGCGATAGTGGGCGAATGCCTTGTTGGCCTCCGCCATGCGATGGGTGTCTTCTTTCTTCTTGACGGCCGAGCCACGACTTTCAGACGCGTCCATCAACTCACCTGCCAGGCGTAGCGCCATGGACTTTTCACTGCGCTTGCGCGCTGCGTCAATCACCCAGCGCATTGCCAGGGTGGTGCGGCGCGTCGGCCGTACTTCAATAGGCACCTGGTAGGTGGCACCGCCAACGCGTCGTGATTTAACTTCCACCGTCGGGCGGATGTTATCCAGCGCCTTGTCGAGCACCTCGACCGGATCGCCGTTGCCGCGCTCCTGAATCTGGTCCAGCGCACCGTAGATAATGCGTTCGGCAACCGATTTCTTGCCGGACTTCATCACCATATTGATAAACCTGGCCAACTGCAGATTGCCAAATTTCGGGTCGGGAAGAATCTCCCTGCGTTCGGCTGCTCTTCTTCTCGACATACTCTACGTCTCGCCTGAATTCTTTAAACCAATAAACCTTACGACTTTGGTCGCTTGGTACCGTACTTGGAACGACCCTGGCGGCGACTTTCCACGCCCTGGGTATCGAGGTTGCCGCGTACCGTGTGATAGCGCACACCCGGTAAATCCTTGACACGGCCGCCACGGATCAGGACCACTGAGTGTTCCTGCAGATTATGACCTTCACCACCAATATAGGTAGTCACCTCAAAACCGTTGGTCAGCCGCACGCGGGCCACTTTGCGTAACGCCGAGTTCGGTTTCTTTGGTGTTGTGGTGTAGACGCGCGTACATACCCCGCGTTTCTGAGGACATGCCTCTAACGCCGGGACGTTACTTTTCGTCTGTTTGCGCGAGCGCGGCTTGCGCACCAGCTGGTTAATCGTTGCCATCAGTCGTTACTCCACCCTCAATCACTCAGGGGTGCTGAAATTTTTATAAAGTACTGAAAACAAACGACAGGTCGGGTAGCCCGGCCTGTCGAAGGAGGCGCATTGTAGGTATTCCACCTGAACCTGTCAAGGGAATTCTACGGCAGCAGCAGGGGCTTACATGCGCCCCCTATGAGCAGCGCAACCAGGCGTCAATCTTCTGTCGCGGGAGCTATCGCATCGTCCTTGAAAGGTGTTTCCACAGGACTGGATTCCTGCATATCTTCCAGGGTAATTCCCTGTCGCTGGCGACGCCGTTCCTGGTGGTGCGCCAGGCCGGTTCCGGCCGGAATCAGGCGTCCCACAATCACGTTTTCCTTCAAACCACGCAATCCGTCACGCAAGCCGCGTACTGACGCCTCGGTCAGCACTCGCGTGGTTTCCTGGAACGAGGCTGCTGATACAAACGACTCTGTAGCCAGTGATGCCTTGGTGATACCCAGCAATACCGGATTCCACTCCGCCGGTTCCTTGCCGGCATTTATCAAGCGGTCATTCTCGTCCAGCATGCGGGCTTTCTCGGCCTGTTCACCCTTGAGGAAACTGGAATCACCCGGTTTGGCAATTTCGACCTTGCGCAGCATCTGTCGAATAATGACCTCGATGTGCTTGTCGTTGATGCCCACGCCCTGCAGACGGTACACGTCCTGAATTTCCTTGACCAGATACTCCGCCATCACAGTAGTACCCAGCAGGCGCAGAATATCGTGCGGGCTTGGCTCACCATCGGCCAGCATTTCGCCCTTTGCCACCTGCTCGCCTTCGAATATCGAAATATGGCGCCACTTGGGAATCAGCTCTTCATAATGCTCAGCGTCGCCAGTTGGCGTAATCATCAGGCGCTGCTTGCCCTTGGTTTCCTTACCAAAACCGACCGTGCCGGAAATCTCAGCCATGATAGCCGGATCCTTGGGTTTGCGAGCCTCGAACAGATCTGCCACACGCGGCAGACCACCGGTGATATCGCGGGTCTTGGAAGACGCCTGCGGAATACGGGCAACCACGTCGCCCACCTCGACCTGTACACCGTCATCCAGTGCGACGATAGCCTCGGCCGGCAGGACATAATGTGCCGGTACATCCGTGCCAGGCAGCTTCAATTCTTCGTCGGACGCGTCCAGAAGCTGCACCAGGGGACGCAGATCCTTGCCGGCAGAACCGCGCTGTTTCGGATCAGTGACAACCAGGCTGGTCAGACCGGTGATCTCGTCTGTCTGCTTCTGGACGGTCACGCCGTCCACGAAATCAGCAAAACGTACCGTACCCGAAACCTCGGTCACAATCGGGTGGGTGTGCGGGTCCCAGTTGGCCACAATCTGACCACCGGTAACCGCTTCACTATCACGGGCGAGAATAACGGCGCCGTATGGAATCTTGTAACGTTCACGCTCGCGTCCATGATCGTCTACAACGCCGATCTCACCGGAACGGGACACCGCCACCAGATGGTCTTCCTTGTTAGTCACAGTCTTGATGTTGTGCAACTTGATGGCGCCGGTATTCTTGACCTGCACACTGTTCACCGTGGCCGCACGACTGGCCGCACCACCGATATGGAAAGTGCGCATGGTCAACTGGGTACCGGGTTCACCGATTGACTGGGCCGCCATAACACCGATGGCTTCACCGATGTTGACCTGGTGCCCGCGCGCCAGATCGCGCCCATAGCAGGATGAACATATGCCGTAACGGATCTTGCAACTGATCGGGGAACGTACCGTGATCTCGTCGATACTGGCGGCCTCGATCCGCTCGACCCACTTTTCGTCTATCAGCGTTCCGGCCGGCACAACGACTTCGTCGCTGCCCGGTGCACAGGTATCGATTGCCACGAAACGGCCCAGTACGCGTTCACTAAGCGACTCGACCACATCACCACCCTCAACCAGCGGTGTCATGACCAGACCATCGCTGGTACCGCAATCCACCTCTGTGACCACCAGATCCTGCGCGACGTCGACCAGGCGACGTGTCAGATAACCTGAATTCGCGGTCTTCAACGCAGTATCGGCCAGACCCTTGCGGGCACCGTGCGTTGAAATAAAGTACTGCAATACGTCCAGACCTTCGCGGAAGTTCGCCGTGATGGGTGTTTCGATAATGGAGCCGTCCGGCTTGGCCATCAGGCCGCGCATACCGGCCAGCTGACGAATCTGGGCAGCAGAACCACGCGCGCCGGAATCGGCCATCATGAACACCGAATTGAAGGAACTCTGTTTGACTGTCTCGCCCTTCGAGTCTACGACTGACTCCGTACCGAGCTTGTCCATCATTGCCTTGGCGATCTGGTCATTGGTGCGCGACCATATATCGACGACCTTGTTGTAACGCTCGCCGTTGGTCACCAGCCCGGAGGTGTACTGGTTCTCGATCTCCTTAACTTCCGTTTCCGCTTCGGCAAGGATCGGCGCCTTTTCTTCCGGAATCACCATATCGTTGATACCGAAAGAGACTGCGGCACGCGTAGCAAAGTCGAAACCGGTGTACATCAGCTGGTCGGCAAATACGACCGTGGATTTCAGTCCGACCTTTCGATAGCAGGTATTGATAACACTGGAGATGGCCTTTTTGGACATATCACGGTCGACGCACTCAAAAGGAATACCTTCGGGCAGTATTTCCGACAGCAGGGCACGTCCTACGGTAGTGTCCCTGACGGCGGTTTTATGCTCCAGCACACCTTCATCGCTTACGGCACTGTCGCTGATCCGCACCTTGACCTTGGCATGAAGGGCGGCGAAACCGTTTTCGTAGGCCCGGTGCACCTCGGCGATATTGGCGAACATCATGCCTTCACCCTTCGCGTTGATGCGCTCGCGGGTCATGTAATACAGACCCAGCACAACATCCTGCGATGGCACAATAATCGGCTCACCGTTAGCGGGCGACAGGATATTATTGGTAGACATCATCAGCGCACGCGCTTCGAGTTGCGCTTCCAGTGACAGCGGTACGTGAACCGCCATCTGGTCCCCGTCGAAGTCAGCGTTAAATGCCGCACATACCAGCGGGTGCAACTGAATCGCCTTGCCTTCTATAAGCACCGGTTCGAACGCCTGTATGCCCAGACGATGCAGGGTCGGCGCACGGTTGAGCATGACCGGGTGTTCGCGAATGACCTCTTCGAGAATATCCCAGACTTCCGCACCTTCGCGTTCCACCAGTTTCTTGGCCGCCTTGATGGTGGTTGCCAGACCACGAAATTGCAGCTTGCTGAAAATGAACGGCTTGAACAGTTCGAGCGCCATGCGCTTGGGCAGACCACACTGATGCAGGCGCAGTGTCGGGCCCACCACGATAACGGAACGGCCGGAGTAATCGACGCGCTTGCCCAGCAGATTCTGACGGAAGCGGCCCTGTTTGCCCTTGATCATGTCAGCCAGCGATTTCAGCGGGCGCTTGTTGGTACCGGTGATGGCACGGCCACGACGACCGTTATCCAGCAACGCATCCACTGACTCCTGCAACATGCGCTTTTCGTTGCGCACAATGATGTCTGGCGCATTCAGTTCAAGCAGACGACGCAGGCGGTTGTTGCGGTTGATAACACGACGATACAGGTCGTTCAGGTCGGAGGTCGCAAAACGACCACCATCCAGCGGTACCAGAGGACGCAGCTCGGGTGGCAATACCGGCAACACGGTCATAACCATCCACTCCGGCTTGTTACCGGATTCCATGAAGGACTCGCACAGCTTGAGGCGTTTACCAAGGCGTTTCAGCTTGGTCTCGCTCTTGGTAGCACCCATGTCTTCGCGCAACTGGACAACTTCGGCCTTGAGGTCAAGTTCGCGCAACAGCTCGAATACGGCTTCCGCGCCCATACGCGCATCGAACTCATCACCGTTTTCCTCGATGGCTTCGAGATAGGCCTCTTCGGACAACAACTGACCGCGTTCCAGCGTAGTCATACCCGCGTCGATAACCACAAAAGCCTCGAAGTACAGCACGCGCTCGATATCACGCAGCGTCATATCCAGCAGCAGGCCGATTCTCGAAGGTAACGATTTCAGGAACCATATATGTGCCACCGGACTGGCCAGCTCGATGTGGCCCATGCGCTCACGCCGCACCTTGGAAAGCGTTACTTCGACACCGCACTTTTCACATACCACACCACGATGCTTGAGGCGCTTGTACTTGCCGCACAGGCATTCGTAATCCTTGACCGGGCCAAAAATCTTTGCGCAGAACAGGCCATCACGTTCAGGCTTGAAAGTACGGTAGTTAATAGTCTCCGGCTTTTTGACTTCACCGTAGGACCAGGAATGAATCAGGTCAGGCGAAGCCAGACCAATACGAATAGCATCAAAGTCTTCGTTGTGACCCTGAGGCTTTAACAGATTCAGTAAGTCTCTCATATTCTCTCCCTCAGTCCTGTTCCAGTTCCAGGCTGATGCCCAACGAACGAATTTCCTTAACCAGCACGTTAAAGGATTCCGGCATACCGGCTTCCATCTGATGGTTTCCGTCAACAATGTTCTTGTACATCTTGGTGCGGCCATTCACGTCATCGGACTTGACTGTCAACATTTCCTGCAGGGTGTAGGCGGCACCGTAGGCTTCCAGCGCCCACACCTCCATTTCACCGAAGCGCTGACCACCGAACTGCGCCTTTCCACCCAGGGGCTGCTGTGTAACCAGACTGTACGGGCCTGTTGAACGCGCGTGCATCTTGTCATCCACCAGGTGGTTCAGTTTCAGAATGTACATATAACCTACGGTCACCTGGCGCTCGAAGGCATCGCCGGTACGACCGTTATACAGGGTCGTCTGGCCGGTTTCCGGCAGCTCGGCCAGCCGCAGCATGTTTTTGATATCCTCTTCAGCGGCACCGTCGAACACCGGTGTCGCCATCGGCACGCCCTTACGCAGGTTGCCCGCCATTTCAATGATTTCCTCATCGCTGAACGAGTCCAGATCCTCCTGCTTGCCGCTGGTGGAGTTGTATACCTCACCCAGGAACTTGCGCAACTCCTGCACCTTGATCTGCGCGTCGAGCATCTTGCCGATCCTCACACCGAGGCCGGATGCCGCCCAGCCCAGGTGCGTTTCCAGCACCTGTCCGACGTTCATACGCGACGGCACGCCGAGCGGATTCAGCACGATATCAACCGGGGTGCCGTTTTCGTCGTAAGGCATGTCTTCCACCGGTACGATCATGGAAATGACGCCCTTGTTACCGTGACGGCCCGCCATCTTGTCACCCGGCTGCACGCGACGCTTGACGGCCATATAGACCTTGACCATCTTCAGCACGCCGGGCGCCAGGTCATCACCCGCGGTAATCTTGTTACGCTTTTCTTCCAGACGCTGATCAAAATCCTTGCGCAGTTCTTCCAGCTGCCGGGAAGCGGTTTCGAGCTGCTGGTTGGCCTCTTCGTTCTTCAGGCGTATCTCGAACCACTGGCTCTTGTCCAGTTCATCAATATATGACTTGGTGATCTTGGCACCGGCCTTGAGCTTGTTGGGACCACCGTCTGCGGTCTTGCCAGTCAACAGCTTCTCGACACGCTGGAAGATATCACCTTCCATAATGCGCAACTGGTCGTTCAGATCCTTCTTGATTCCGGCAATCTGGTCTTCTTCGATCTGCAGCGAGCGCGCATCCTTTTCGACACCGTCGCGCGTAAACACCTGTACGTCTATAATGGTACCGTCCATACCGGAGGGCACCCTCAGCGAGGTATCTTTTACGTCCGAGGCTTTCTCGCCGAAGATGGCGCGCAGCAGTTTCTCTTCCGGGGTCAGCTGTGTTTCACCCTTGGGTGTCACCTTGCCGACCAGGATATCGCCCGGCTTTACTTCGGCGCCGATGTAGACGATACCTGACTCATCGAGCTTACCCAGCGCCCCTTCACCGACATTGGGAATATCACCGGAAATCTCTTCCGAGCCGAGCTTGGTATCGCGGGCCACACAGGTAAGTTCCTCTATATGAATCGTAGTGAACCGGTCTTCCTGCACCACGCGTTCCGAGATAAGGATAGAGTCCTCGAAGTTGTAACCGTTCCAGGGCATGAAAGCGATGCGCAGGTTCTGTCCCAACGCCAGCTCGCCCATGTCGGTGCTCGGACCGTCGGCCAGCACGTCGCCGCGCGCGACAACATCACCCGGCGAAACCAGCGGCCGCTGGTTGATGCAGGTGTTCTGGTTGGAGCGCGTGTACTTGGTGAGGTTGTAGATATCCACACCCGGCTCGCCCGCCACAGTCTCGTCGTCATTGACGCGCACCACGATACGGCCCGCATCGACGGTATCGACTATGCCGCCACGCCGTGATACCACGGTGACGCCCGAATCGACGGCCACGGTACGTTCGATACCGGTACCCACCAGCGGCTTCTCGGCACGCAGCGTTGGCACAGCCTGGCGTTGCATGTTTGACCCCATCAAGGCGCGGTTAGCATCGTCATGCTCCAGGAACGGGATCAGGGCAGCAGCCACTGACACGATCTGTTTGGGTGAAACGTCGATGTACTCCACACGGTCCGGCGTCGACAGGGTAAATTCGTTCTGATGACGACTGGAAATCAGCTCATCAACAAGATTGCCTTTGGCGTCAACCGCGGCATTGGCCTGCGCAATAACATACTGACCTTCTTCGATCGCTGACAGGTATGCAATATCATCGCTTACCCGGCCGGCCACCACCTTGCGGTAGGGCGTTTCCAGAAAACCGTACTCATTGGTGCGCGAATACACCGCCAGCGAGTTGATCAGCCCGATATTCGGTCCTTCAGGTGTCTCGATCGGGCACACACGACCATAGTGGGTGGGATGCACATCGCGGACTTCGAAGCCTGCGCGTTCACGGGTCAGTCCGCCAGGACCGAGAGCTGACACACGACGTTTGTGCGTCACCTCGGATAACGGGTTGTTCTGGTCCATGAACTGCGACAGCTGGCTGGAACCGAAGAATTCCTTGATTGCAGCAGCCACCGGCTTGGCATTAATCAGCTCCTGCGGCATCAGACTTTCAGATTCCGCCACGCTCAGGCGCTCGCGCACCGCACGCTCGACGCGCACCAGGCCGATGCGGAACACATTTTCGGCCATTTCACCGACACAGCGGATACGGCGGTTGCCGAGATGATCGATATCGTCGACCACACCATTACCATCACGAATATTTACCAGCGTAGTCATGACATCGAGGATGTCCGAACTGTCGCCACGCGCTTCGACGGCCTGGAGCGCATTCTCGTCTTTCTTCCCGGCGCGCTGCTTGAAGTACACACTGTCGTACAGGACGCCGAGCCCCGTATCACCCTCGCGGCCAACACGGCGATTGAACTTCATGCGCCCCACGGCAGACAGATCATACCGCTCAAAGGTAAAGAACAGGTTGTGGAACAGGTTCTGTGCAGCGTCCTTGGTCGGCGGCTCACCCGGGCGCATCATGCGGTAAATCTCAACCTGGGCTTCCAGCTGTGTAGTAGTTGCGTCGATACGCAAGGTATTGGAAATGTATGGACCACGATCAAGATCATTGGTGTAAAGCGTACGAATTTCCTTTATACCGGCTTCGCGCAGCGCGACGATCAATTCTTCGGTGATCTCATCGTTGGCATTGGCAATCACTTCACCTGTTTCGGTATTGATCACAGCATGTGCCAGCACCTTGTCCAGCAGGTACTCCTCCGGAACTTCCAGGGTTTTTGCACCTGATTTTTCCAGTTCACGAATGTGACGCGCGGTAATACGGCGCCCTTCCTCGACAATAACCTTGCCCTTGATCTTGATATCGAACATGGTGCTCTCGCCACGCAGGCGTTCGGGCACCAGGGCCAGCTCTATCTTCCCGGCGTCGATATGGAAGGTGTTGGTATCGAAGAAAATATCAATAATCTGTTCGGTTTCGTAACCGAGTGCGCGCAACAGCACTGTGGCCGGTAATTTGCGACGACGGTCAATACGCACAAACAACGAATCCTTGGCGTCGAACTCGAAGTCCAGCCAGGAGCCCCGGTACGGAATCACACGCGCGGAGAACAGCAACTTGCCCGAGGAATGGCTTTTGCCCTTATCATGATCAAAGAACACACCCGGTGAGCGGTGCAATTGCGAAACAATAACGCGTTCCGTTCCGTTAATAACGAAGGTCCCGTTTTCCGTCATCAGCGGCAGCTCGCCCATGTAGACTTCCTGCTCCTTGATATCCTTGATGGACTTGTTGGCACCTTCCTTATCGTAAATCACCAGGCGCACCAGGGCGCGCAACGGTGCAGCATACGTCATACCGCGCAGCTGACACTCCTTGACGTCAAATACCGGTGTACCCAGACGGTAACTTACATAATCGAGCGCCGCAGTACCGGCATAGCTGGTAATAGGGAACACAGATGAAAATGCCGCGTGCAGCCCTTTATCCTGGCGCTCGGCAAGATCGGCATCGGCTTGCAGAAAAGCCCGATACGAATTCAGCTGGGTCGCGAGCAGGTATGGCACCTCCATAATGCTCTGCCGCTTGCCGAAGTCCTTACGGATACGTTTCTTTTCGGTGAAGCTGTAAGCCATCGGTGTTCCTCTCTAGTAATCTTTTCTAAAACGGGAAAAGGCCGGCAGCGCAAAGTCGCTACCAGCCACTCCCGGACATCCCGCGGGCAAGCCCACGGTATCCCGTTGGGGAATGCCTTCGGGCATCAAGACCGTTATTTGACCTCGACAGTGGCGCCGGCTTCTTCCAACTGTTTTTTGATGTCTTCGGCTTCGTCCTTGGAAGCACCTTCCTTGACCGGAGCGGGTGCACTTTCCACCAGCCCCTTGGCTTCCTTCAGACCCAGACCGGTGATACCACGAACGGCCTTGATGACGGAGACCTTGTTCGATCCAAAGCTCGTCATCACGACGTCGAACTCGGTCTGCTCTTCAACGGCACCACCGGCATCACCACCGGCGGCTGCCGGGGCGGCGGCTACAGCGGCGGCTGCGGATACACCGAATTTTTCTTCCATTGCGGAGATCAGGTCGACGACCTCCATTACACTCATATTGGAAATTGTTTCCAGAATGTCTTCTTGTGACGCTGCCATAATTGCTTGCTCCAAAAAAATGAATAACTACAAATAGATTCAGGCTGACTGTTTCTGATCGCGAATGGCGGCCACGGTACGAACCAGCTTGCCAGGCACCTCATTGAGGGTACGGACAAGTTTTTCGCTCGGGGCTTTCATTACAGCCATCAGCATACTGATAGCCTGATCACGGGTTGGCATCTTCGCCAGACGATCCAGATCCGATGCAGCGAGCATTTCACCGCCAAACGCCACCAGCCTGGGTACCAACCGATCGTGCTGTTTGGCAAAGTCCTTCACCAGTCGCGCCGCTGCACCCGGCTCCTCCTGGGAGAAAGCCAGCACCAGCGGGCCGGTCAGACCGTCCTGCATGCACTCAAAGTCAGTACCTTCAACGGCACGTTTGGCCAGTGTGTTCTTGACCACCCGAAGATAAACCCCGCCGTCACGCGCCTTGGCTCGCAACTCGGTCATTTCTCCGACAGTAAGACCACAATACTCGGCAGCAACTGCTGAATGCGCCTCGGCGGCGATCACAGCAACCTCGGAAACTACAGCCTTTTTCTCTTCAAGACTTAGTGCCACCTTATTACCTCCATACAGACCGGATTGAGAGATCAACCCTGTCCATTGTTACAGCGCCCGAACCCGGACAGGTCCGGAACACCGGTTGCGGTGGCCTCAAACAAGATAAATATCTTGCCGGGGCTACACCATCTGCGCAGGTCATCAAACTCTCGCCTGATCATTAAGCCTCGCGGCGCCTGCGGTCTTTGACGGCTTCCCGGGAGTTCCGAGCAGCGTCAAAACATTCGGCATGCCGTAGTTACGACACACCAGGCTTGTGAAAGTTTACAGCTCCAGTGTTGCCTGATCGACGACCAGGCCCGGCCCCATCGTGGTCGAGAGCGTAACTTTCTTCATAAATATTCCTTTTGCCGAGGCCGGTTTCAATTTGTTCAGATCAGCTATCAGTGCCTGCAGATTTTCCTTCAGGTCAGCTGCCTTGAAATCCGCCTTGCCGATCGAACAATGAATAATACCGGCCTTGTCAGTGCGGTAGCGCACCTGACCGGACTTGGCATTCGTGACCGCTGCGGCGACGTCAGGGGTAACAGTACCCACTTTCGGGTTGGGCATCAGACCGCGAGGACCCAGGATCTGACCCAGCTGACCGACCACGCGCATGGCGTCCGGACTGGCGACAACAACGTCAAAATCCATGTTGCCTTTTTTGACTTCCTCCGCCAGGTCATCCATACCGACAATGTCCGCTCCGGCTTCCCGGGCAGCGTCAGCACTGGCGCCCTGGGTGAATACCGCAACGCGCACTGTTTTCCCGGTACCTTTGGGTAATACCGTGGAACTGCGCACAACCTGGTCGGATTTCCGGGGATCCACGCCAAGGTTGATACTAACGTCAACGGATTCCTTGAATTTTGACGAAGCAACCTCGCCTAACAGAGAAAGCGCCTCTTCGACGGGGTACATCTTGCCAGGCTCGATTTTCTCACTGGTCAGTTTTGCTCGTTTACTTGGCTTGGCCATGACTACTTCACCCCTTCGGTATCCAGACCCATACTGCGCGCGGTACCTGCGATGGTGCGCACGGCGGCATCCATATCGGCCGCTGTCAGGTCGGGCATTTTGATAGTAGCGATTTCTTCCAGCTGTTCGCGGTTCACTTTGCCGACTTTCTCGGTATTCGGGGTGCCCGAACCCTTGGGAACACCAGCCGCCTTCTTCAGCAGCACGGCAGCCGGAGGGGTCTTGGTGATAAAGGTAAAGCTGCGGTCACCGTAAACAGTGATAACAACCGGAACCGGCATCCCTTTCTCAAGGTTCTGCGTCTGCGCGTTGAACGCCTTGCAGAACTCCATAATATTGACACCGTGCTGGCCCAGGGCGGGGCCGACAGGTGGACTGGGATTGGCGTCCTGGGCTGGCACCTGCAGCTTGACATACGCCTCGATCTTCTTAGCCATGGATTACTACTCCTGTGGGTACAAGCGCCTCGCGGCTCCCCGGTTTTTAAAAGTCAGCCTTTTTCGACCTGGCTAAACTCAAGGTCGACCGGTGTGGAACGACCGAAAATCATGACTGCAACACGCAGTTTGCTCTTTTCGTAATTAACCTCTTCCACCACACCGTTGAAATCATTAAACGGCCCGTCGGTGACGCGCACCACTTCACCAGGCTCGAACAGCACTTTCGGCCGCGGCTTTTCGGTACCTTCCTGAATACGCTGCAGAATGGCATCTGCTTCACGGTCCGTGATGGGCGCGGGATGGTCGCTGGTGCCACCGATGAAACCCAGCACTTTGGGTACATCTTTCACCATATGCCAGGTGTCGTTATCCATATCCATCTGCACCAGTACGTAACCGGGAAAGAATTTGCGCTCGCTGCGGCGCTTCTGACCCTCGCGCATCTCCACAACTTCCTCTGTCGGGATCAGGATTTCGCCAAACCTGTCCTGCATCCCGTTACGCTCAATGCGATCAATCAACGACAGCTTGACCCGATTCTCAAACCCGGAATAGGCGTGCACCACATACCAACGCATCGCCATCTAATCAGCCTCCCTGACCTGTCAGCAAACGAATTGCCCACAATAGCACCATATCCATTAACCACAACACGACACCCATCAACACCACCACGAACAATACTGCCATGGTGGTCTGCAGGGTCTCCGCACGTGTCGGCCAGACCACTTTGCGAACTTCGGTGCGCGTATTGCCGATAAAGGCCCAGGTTGATCGACCCAGCGTAGTCTGCGACGCAATAAATACCGACACACCCGTTATACCCAGCAAGACCAGTACGCGCATCAGCAGTGACTGGTCAGCAAACCAGTAAAAGGCAAACACGCCACCAATCAGCAAAGCCACTGCCAGCGTCAATTTTACGGTATCCAGACTGGATGCCTGTGCTTCTGTATTCATATTTTCCAGCTGATACGGGGACAGAACTCAATTCTGTCCCCGTTTCGTTATCTGGCAGGCCAGGAGGGAATCGAACCCCCAACCTGCGGTTTTGGAGACCGCTGCTCTGCCAATTGAGCTACTGGCCTAACTAACTCGATATGGGACAGAATTACATTCTGTCCTCATCATTATTTAATTACTCAAGAATCTTCGCGACCACACCGGCACCAACCGTGCGCCCGCCTTCGCGGATCGCAAAACGCACGCCCTCTTCCATCGCAATCGGTGCAATCAATGACACCGTCATCTTGATGTTGTCTCCAGGCATCACCATCTCAACGCCTTCCGGCAGATCAACAG
>Ga0316193_10001542_pt1 | contig 15645 bp, 18 predicted proteins | sample MerIslsedime2_MG_FD_207735 | JGI IMG/M metagenome (GOLD analysis project Ga0316193, IMG submission 207735) | Coastal sediment microbial communities from Maine, United States - Merrow Island sediment 2 | ecosystem: Environmental > Aquatic > Marine > Coastal > Sediment | place: USA: Maine...
GTTTAAACAATTCAAATTCGAGGCCGCTGGCCAGACCGGTCTGTGAAATATCGACCAGCAGTTCGGCCACCTCGGTCTGGTTAGGCAGTTGGCGGAGCATGGCGCCGAAGGAGGCCTTCATCTCTTCGAGTTGCTGTTCGTAGGCGGCCAGGTTGGCGGCTTTCTTGGCCTTGGTTTCGAAGGTCTGGCGCAGCTCGGTTTCCTTGTTCTCAGCTTTTTCCAGACTGATGCGCTGGTCTTTGATGTCCAGCCAGTAGCCGAGTCCGAGTACACCAACAAAGACCATGGCGACAACGGCGATACGAGCCGGCAGCGGCCAGTTAGCGATATTGTGCAAGTCCAGTTCGTTGAGGTCAGAGAGATTCATCAGCTTTGCTCCTCCCCGGATTCCTCGGACGGAGTCGATGTCGCCTGACTGGCGCGCAGCACGAATTCAGCGCTACGTCTGCGTTCATTGTCCTTGGTTTCTATGACGTCGAGTTTTGGTTTGGCCATCCACTGTGAGCCGTCAATGTTGCGCATGTAAGCGGATACGCGCGCATTGGACTGGGCTACGCCGCTCAGGGTCAGGGCCTGGCCCTGCTGGTCGATCTTGTTGAGATATACGCCATCGGGCAGGGTATAGACCAGCTGATCCATGAGATGCACGCTTTGCGGGCGGCTGCGCTGCAGCTGCTGGATGATATCCATGCGCGCCAGCAAGGCGTTTTTGGTTTTTTCCATGTCCTTGATTTTGGCGATTTTCGTGTCCAGTTCTGCAATTTCATTATCCAGGAACTGGTTGCGCAGGTTCTGCTTTTCGATCAGGCCTTCCATTTGCATGTGGGCCAGCAGGACCAGCAGGGCGCCTAAAATTGCTGCGCCTGCGCCAACGACAGCAAACTGCTGCTGCTTCTGTTTGCGCAGTTCGTCACGCCAGGGTAACAGGTTGATGTGTGCCATTAGTCGAAACTCCTCATTGCCAGTCCGCATGCGATCAGCAGTGCTGGCGCGTCGTTACTCAAAGATTGTGGTTTGACGCGCGAAGACAGGGACATGGAAGCGAAGGGGTTGGCAATGATAGTTTCAATGCCCAGACGCTCCTGAATGAGTTCCGCAACACCCGGGACCGATGCGCTGCCGCCGGCCAGAATGACCTGGTCGACGCTGTTGTACTGGCTGGAACCGAAGAAAAACTGCAGGGTGCGGCTGACCTGCTGGCACATTGCTTCCTTGAAAGGCTCCAGCACTTCGGGTTCGTAGTTTTCCGGTAAACCGCCCTGGCGCTTGGCCATGCCGGCTTCTTCATAGGACAGACCATAGCGGCGCATGATTTCTTCCGTGAGTTGTTTGCCACCGAACACCTGGTCACGGGTATAAATCAGGCTGGTGTCGTGCAGCACGTTGAGGGTTGTCATGGTTGCGCCGATGTCAATCATGGCAACCGTTTTTTCCATACCCTGGTCAGGGACCTGGTCAAGCAGAAGCTGAAACGCATTTTCTGTGGCATAGGCTTCGACATCGACAACCTTGGTATCCAGACCACCGCTTTCGACGGCCGCGGTCCGCATGTCGACGGTTTCCGTCCGGCAGGCCGCCAGCAGTACATTGACGGTATCAGGATTACTGTCTGTCGGACCCAGAACCTCGAAATCGAGGCTGACTTCTTCAAGCGGATAAGGGACATACTGATCGGCTTCCAGCTCGATCTGACTGTGCAGCTCGTCATCCGACAGGCTGTTCGGCATGGGAACGACCTTGGTAATGACCGATGAGCCGGCGACGGCAACGGCGGCGTTCCTGGTTCGCGCGCCAGCCCTTTTTATGGCCCGCCGCACGGCTTCACCAACCGCCTCAACGTCCGTGATGTTCTTTTCGACCACGGAATTGGGTGGCAACGGCTCCACGGCATAGCTCTCTACGCGATAGCGGTTCCCATGGCGGCTGAGTTCTAGTAATTTGACTGCCGAGGAGCTGATATCCAGCCCGACTACCGGCGGTGTTTTCCGTGTAAACAGTTGCGCGATTTGCACTGTGTTTTCCCTTTAATTCACTGCAGTTGCAGTGTTTTAATACTGTTATGGATTAGAGAGCAACAACAAATGCTTGTCAATGTGGAGCTCTTTATCCTCGTATGGTTCGATTCCAATTATCGGACGCTTTATACTGAAGTTTAGAAATCCCCTTGTTTTTTAATTTGAACCGGGTCACATCCCACCACATTTATGAATCTTTCCCTGAAAATATTACGAGTTATCCTGGCAACCGGTTTTGCGGTTTTTACCGCCGGGGTGGTGGTTGCCGCCGCGGCCTACTTCTATATTGCCCCTCAATTGCCCCCTATAGAGCGGCTGAAAGAGGTACAACTTCAGGTTCCGCTACGGGTTTTTACGACGGATGGTGAATTGATTGCCGAATTTGGCGAGCAGCGCCGGACACCGATTCGCTACCAGGATCTGCCGCAGACGGTGGTAGACGCCATACTGGCGACCGAGGATGACCGTTTTTTCGTGCATCCAGGCGTGGATTATCAGGGCCTGGTCCGCGCGGTGTTTGAGCTGATCCGCACCGGTAAAAAGCGGCAGGGTGGCAGTACCATCACCATGCAGGTGGCGCGCAACTTTTTCCTCAGCCGTGAAAAAACCTACCTCCGCAAGCTCACCGAGATTTTTCTGGCGCTTAAAATTGAGCGCCATCTGAGCAAGCAGGAAATTCTTGAGCTTTATCTCAACAAAATCTATTTTGGGCAACGCGCTTACGGTATCGCCGCCGCCGCCCAGATCTATTATGGCTTGACCATCGACCAGTTGAGCGTCGCGCAGGTTGCCATGATTGCCGGTCTGCCCAAGGCCCCCTCGACGAATAATCCTGTCAGCAACCCGAAACGCGCCCTGGAACGTCGCGACTACGTGCTGGGACGCATGTATGCGCTTGGTTTTATTGACAGTGATCAGTACAGCCAAACTTTGAAGGAGCCGGATACGGCCACCCTGCATGCCGCCACTATTGAAGTTCAGGCCCCTTATGTGGCCGAGATGGTGCGCGCCTATATGGTGGGACAGTTTGGTGAGGATGCGTACAGCGCAGGCTATCGAGTGTTTACGACACTGGACGGCGACCGTCAGAATGCAGCCCGTTCGGCATTACGTGATGGCCTGCTGGCGTATGACAGAAGGCACGGCTATCGTGGCGTTGCGCGTCATTTTGAGTTGCAGCCTGAGGCCGGCGCAGAAGATTTTGAAGATTTGCTCAAAGACACCAAGACGGTCGGCGGTTTGTTGGCGGCGCTGGTCGTCGAAGTTGAGGGGCAGTCTGCACGTATCTACCTGGCAGGCCAGGGTTATGCTGATCTGGATTGGGAGGCAATATCGTGGGCGCGCAGCTATGTTTCCGGCAACCAGCGTGGCCCGGATCTCAAATCAGCTGATCAGGTGATCCAGCGCGGTGACCTGATTCGTGTTGAAGCATTGCCGGAGGGGCGCTGGCGCCTGGCACAGCTGCCCGCGGTGTCAGGTGCTCTGGTATCGGTGCATCCGCAGGATGGTGCTTTACAGGCTCTGGCGGGCGGTTTCGATTTTTACCGGAGCAAGTTCAATCGGGCGACCCAGGCGCAGCGCCAGCCGGGTTCCAGTTTCAAACCCTTTGTTTATTCGGCGGCACTCGATAAAGGCTATACGGTTGCCAGCCTGTTTAACGATGCGCCTGTGGTGTTCGACGATCCGTCACTGGAAACTGCCTGGCGACCGGAAAATTACAGTGGCAAGTTTTACGGGCCTACCCGTATGCGTGAGGCGTTGACCCATTCGCGCAATCTGGTGTCAATCCGTTTGTTACGGGCGGTGGGGGCAGGCTATGCGAGGCGTTACGTGCAGCGCTTTGGCTTCAGGCCCGGCCAGATACCTGAGAATCTGTCGCTGGCGTTGGGCAGCGGTACGGCTACGCCCCTGGACATGGCACGCGCCTACAGTGTCTTTGCCAATGGTGGGTTTTATACCGAACCCTATTTTATCCGGGAAGTGCGCGATGCACAGGGCCTGGTGGTTTTCCGCGCCAATCCGGCAATCGCCTGTCTGGACTGCGAAACGGAAAAACCGTCTGATATGGGGCTGGAGGAAACTCACGGCGCAGAGACCGGGGAAGTGACAATAGAACTGACAAAAGAACTGACGCAAGAGGATCAGTCAGTGGCAGAGGTGGCTGAGCCGGAACCTGTCTACGCAGAGCGCGTCGTTGATGCAGCCAATGTCTACCTGATGACATCGATGATGCAGGATGTGGTGAAACGCGGAACCGGGCGGCGCGCCATGTCATTGGGGCGGACGGACCTTGCAGGTAAAACAGGCACCACTAACGATCAGCGCGACGCCTGGTTTTGCGGCTTTAATGCCAAACTGGTAACCACCGTCTGGGTCGGTTTTGATCGTGTACAACCGCTGGGTAATGGCGAAACCGGCGGCCGTGCAGCCCTGCCTGTATGGGTCGATTATATGGGGCAGGCTCTACAGGGTATGCCTGAGGCTGCTTTACCTCAGCCCCGGGGACTGGTTACGGTGCGCGTAGATTCAAAAACCGGTCTGCGTCTTCCGTCCGGGCAGGCCGGTGGCTTGTTTGAACTGTTCCGGCCTGAAAATGTGCCGCAGCGTTACAGTGAGCCCGCCGAAATCCGGGATGCCGGGTCAGATTCCGACAATGAGGTAGAGCCCTTGTTTTAGGGCCTGTTAACGGACTCCTGGAGCAGCTGGTACTTACTGATGGCAAGAAGCTCGGCTCGTGATCAGCAAATGCGGGTGCGTATCGCCCAGGAAGCCGCGCGCCTGATGACTGAAGAGGGCATGCATGATTTTTACGCGGCCAAACGCAAGGCGGCCCAGCACCTGGGTGCGCCGGATACCCGCAATATGCCGCGCAACCTGGAGGTTGAAGAGGCATTGCAGGAATACCAGCGTTTGTTTCGAGGAGAGGAGCAGGCCGTTCACTTGAAAGCCCTGCGTGAAAGTGCTGTCCAGGCCATGCGCTTTCTGTGCAGATTCAATCCGCGCCTGGTCGGTTCCGTGTTGAGTGGAACGGCTGGCCGCCATGCCGATATCAATCTCCATCTGTTTGCCGAAACGCCGGAAGAAATCAGTCTGTTTTTGATGGAATCGAATATTCCGTATCACACCGCACACAAGCGTGTTCGCTTGAACCGCGATGAGTGGCAGGAGTACCCTTCCTTTGAATTCCTTGCCGGTGATTACCCGGTAGACCTGGTCGTGTTCCCGCGCGAAGGCCGCAGAGAGGCGCCGCGCAGTCCGGTTGACGGACGACCGATGTGCCGTGCCGGGCTGGAAGAAGTCGAGGCGCTGTTGAACGATTCGTAACTAACGTTTTGGTGCCGTTCCGTAGTGTTGCGGAAATTCAACGCGTGCAACACCCGAATCAACTGCAGCCTGTGCAACTGCGGGTGGTACAAAGTCCATTAATCTCGGGTCAAACGGTTTGGGGATGATGTAACCCGGACCGAATTCCAGGTGACCTTCCTGGCGATAGGCGTCCAGAATTTCCGGTAATACCGGTTCGTGAGCCAGGGCGCGCAGGCCTTCTACCGCAGCGATCTGCATTTCGCTGTTGATGGTGCGTGCGCGCACATCGAGTGCGCCGCGGAAAATAAACGGGAAGCCCAGCACGTTGTTGACCTGGTTGGGGAAGTCACTGCGGCCGGTGGCCATGATGATATCTTTACGCACCTTGTGGGCGAGTTGCGGGCTGATTTCGGGGTCCGGATTGGAGAGGGCGAACACGATGGGCTGGCTGCTCATGCTGGTGAGCATGTCTTCACTGACCAGGTCGGGCCCCGAGACACCGATAAACACGTCGGCGTCCTGCATGGCGTCAGCCAGCGTTATGCGATCGGTTTCGAGTGCAAATTCCTGCTTGTAGCGGTTCAGACCTGTACGCGCGGCGCGGATGACACCCTGGCGGTCTACCATGAAAATATTGTTCGCTTGTGCCCCCAGTTTCTGCAGCAGGCGCATGGAAGCGATGCCGGCGGCACCCGCACCGAGACAGACAATGCTTGCCTCGGCGAGCGCTTTGCCCTTGATTTCGAGGGCGTTGAGCAAGCCTGCGCAGATAATGATGGCCGTGCCGTGCTGGTCATCGTGAAATACCGGGATATCCAGCCGTTCGATGAGCGACCGTTCAATTTCAAAGCAACGCGGTGCGGCGATATCCTCCAGATTGATACCGCCAAACCCGCCGGCGATGCGCGCCACCGTGTCGATGAAGTCTTCCGTGTTATCGGCATCGACTTCTATATCGAAGACATCGATGTCGGCAAAGCGCTTGAATAAAACACCCTTTCCCTCCATAACCGGCTTGCCGGCCAGTGCGCCGACATTGCCCAGTCCCAGCACAGCCGTGCCGTCAGTGATCACGGCCACCAGGTTACCCTTGCTGGTGAAGCGATAGGCGGCATTGGCATCGGCCTCGATTGCGCGAACCGGTTCAGCAACCCCTGGCGTGTAGGCCAGCGAAAGCTCTTCCTGGGTGGTGCAGGGCTTGGTGACACGGGTGGCAATTTTCCCGGGGGTGGGGAATTCGTGGTAGTCGAGAGCTGCTTTTTTCAGGTCGTCAAACATAATCGTTCCATTGCTGGCTTGGCGTGATAAGGCACATGATAGCAGGCTTCCGCGAGCACCGGTTGTCCGGGGCTTGCGGACCGTCGCCGCTACTCAGTCTATAAATTGTAGCCCAGCAGGATGCTGAACGTTCACGCGCAGTTCGCCTTTTACCGAGTACAACCAGCCCGCCACTTCGATTTCCCGGCCGATCCAGCTTCGAGCCGGTCGATTTTTGAACCACCCGATGTCCTGATCGGGGATGCGCAGGGCGAAACGACCCTGCAGGTTGATCCAAGTGGCTCCGCCGCCATGATTGACGCGTATGATGCGCCCCCTGACACGCTGAAACCCCTCGTCGCGCAGGCTGAGGTCGCTGGATTCCCTGGGCATATGATCTGGATGCCCCCATACACCCCTGGAAGCCGCGCGTGCCGTTGCTTCCGCTTCAAGATAGCAGTCGAGGTAGCGGACATTGGGAGGAATGGCAACCGCCCAGGCAAGTCCTTCACGCAGCAGCTCAGCCGAGAGATTACTGCCGTCGGCCAACCAGAGGTGCGCCAGGTTGCGACTGTGGCGGTCCTGTCGCTGCTCTCCGTATATCAGTCGGGCGCGATGGCCCTGTTGAAACAGCAGTTGCCGAAGGCGGTCGCGGGCCTTGATAGCCAGAGCCTGGGTCGGCTGGTCCTGGTGGGCGATCTCCGGCGTGTTGATGCCGATCAGGCGAATCTTTGTGTTGTCAGCCAACACCAGCGAATCGCCATCGTGGACATAACGGACCTGTACCGGTTCGGTTGTGACGGGAGGAGAACAATTCGCAGCCGAAGCCGGCGAAAAACCGATCAGCAAAACAAAAAAGGCGCCCACCCGGGGCGCCTTTTTCAGCAGATGGTGGTCTGCGAGCATCAGGACTTGTTCATACCATACTTGCGTCGGAAGCGGTCTACCCGGCCACCGGTGTCGAGCATTTTCTGCTTGCCCGTGTAGAAGGGGTGGCACTGGGAACAGACTTCAATGGTAAGGTCCTTGCCTACCGTCGATCGGGTCTGGAAGCTGTTGCCGCAGCTGCAGGTTACGGCAATGTTGTCGTACGCAGGATGAATATCTGCTTTCATTTGTTTGGCCTCAAAAAAACACCTGGCGGCACAGCTATACTGTTCAGACGCCTGCCGAAAGGCCGGAGATAATACGGCAAAGCAGGGAGCGGGACAAGCCCTGTGGGCCTCGGCCGCCGCCAGGCAGGGTCAGGGCGCCCGGTCGAAATCCAGTACTATGGCCTTGGGCGCTGGTTCAAAGTTCCCTTTACCCAGGCGATCAAGCGCCTCGTGCAGACCGCCAGGTCCCGCCAGTGAATCCCACATCATTTCGCTGAGCTTGATGCAGGCGGACATCGGGTTGCCGGCATGGGCTCGAACCTGGTCAATTTTCCACTGCAGGCAGCGCATGTGGTGGTGCTTATGTGCCGGCATGCGCTGAATCATCTGTTCAATGATTTCCGCACGCCTGGCTTCAAAAGCCTCGGGATCCGACTGCGCGAGTTCCGACCAGGTGTCGAAATCCACAAGGGGTTTTTGGGTGTTCGCCTGTTTCGTTTGTAGTTCTGGCATAGGTACCTCCGCCGACTTATACGCAGATAGGCTGCGACTTTCTTATTATTTTGGACTACGAGAATATCACAAGCACTCACCGGCCCCCAAACTGAGGGTAAAAAATTCATAACAAATTGATTAATATCTGATAACTGTAGACTCGCCGGGCAATTAAACCGCAGCAATTATATGGATAGCGGTGTTTTCTTACAGGTGCAGCGGCAAAAATCGGCACTGTGTCAAATTCCCGGCGACATGAAATCAATGGCTTGGCAGTTCTGAATTAAATGGCATCGATTTTTCTGATGTAGTCAAGGCGCAGTTCCAGTTGCTGACCATCGTGCTGTTCTGCAATCAGATATTCCTCGTGATTGCGGGTCTGCAGGTCACGGGGTTTCAGGACTTCGACGCGCAGTTGACCATCCGGCTGAACCCAGGAAATCTGTAAGCGCTTGCCGTGTAGAATGGCGAGTTCATACTCGCTGTGCAGACCGCATTCGATGGGTGTGTAATCAGTCATTGTCGCGAATAGCGGAGACCCCGAGCAGAGACCCGTCCAGATCCACCTGCGTTGTAATATCGGCGGGCTGACAGCAAACCGGGCAGTCTTCCACGTACTGTTGCCCACCGGCTGAGCAATCCACACTGATTTCAAATTGCTGGCCGCAGTAAGGGCAATTAATCCGGGCGGCTTCAAGCATAGTCAACCTCTCTTAGGGTAAAAACCGTTCCAGCAGGTCATTTAAATACTGCCAACCCTGATCGGTATGATGCACACAGTCGCCATCAAGGGTCAGCAGGCCATCGCTCTGCGCCTGTTGGGCAATTGGTAGTATCCAGTTGCGTTCCAGGCCACAGGCTGCTTCAAATTCGCGCAAGTCGAATCCCTGCTTCAGGCGCAGCCTGTTCAAGGCAAATTCAAACAGTGCTTCAGATTTGGTCAGCTTATGCTGACCATCGATGCATTGTCTTGTGCCGGCTGACGCCAGGTAGTGCGCCGGGTGCCGCTTTTTCCAGGTTCTATGGATCACGCCCTGGGCAGCTGCGGTGATTTTCCCGTGTGCGCCGGCACCGATACCGATATAGTCGCCAAACTTCCAGTAATTGAGGTTATGGCGGCACTCTTTTCCGGCCTGCGCATAGGCGGATACTTCATACTGAGTATAGCCCTGTTCAGCGAGCAGTGACTGGCCCCGGCCCTGCATCTCCCATTTCCGGTCATCGTCGGGAAGCGCGGGGGGCTGGGCGTAAAATAGCGTATTGGGTTCCAGGGTAAGCTGATACCAGGACAGGTGTGCCGGCTGCAGCTCAATCACAGCGTGCAAATCCTCGATGGCCTGCGCAACACTTTGCTGTGGCAGGCCAAACATCAGGTCCAGGTTAAAGTTTTCAAACCCCGCCTGGCGTGCTGACCGGGCGGCCTGCACAGCTTGTCGCGAATCATGGATGCGTCCCAGGGCCTTCAGGTGGGTATCGTTAAGGCTCTGAATGCCTATCGACAGCCGGTTAACACCGGCTTGCCGGTAAGCGACAAACTTTTCCTGTTCCGCGCTGCCGGGATTGGTTTCCAGCGTTATCTCCAGAGCAGGATGCAGGGGCAGACGGGCACGTATACCGCTCAGCAACTGATCGATCGCCTGTGCTGAAAACAGGCTGGGTGTGCCTCCGCCCATGAAAATACTCTGTACCGTGCGACCCCAGACGGCGGGCAGCTCCTGTTCCAGGTCTCTTAACAGTGCTTCGACGTACCCGGTTTCGGGCACGTCACCCTGAATGGCGTGAGAGTTGAAATCACAGTACGGGCATTTGCGCGCACACCAGGGAAAATGGATATACAGAGAAAGCGGGGGTGGTGCTTCGAATTTGAACACTGAATTTCCACGTGTCGAAGAAGGCTTGGATAACCGGCAACTAAACAGGCAACCTGCAGGAGCGGCTGCCTGTCCGCGATATCGCGGAGAAGGGTGGCGCTTCCTGCAGGCGCCTGTTCAAGCGCTGGTTGCTAGGCTGTTGACCAGTAGCCTCAAGGCCTGGCCGCGATGACTCAGACGGTTTTTGACCTCGGGCGGCAGTTGGGCAGAAGAACATCGCTGATCCGGAACGTAGAAGACCGGATCGTAGCCGAAGCCGTTATCACCCCTGGCCTGGTCCAGAATCCGCCCTTCCCAGGTGCCCTGGAAGATCCGCGGGGTCGGGTCTTTGGCGTGACGCATGTACACCATCAGGCACTGAAAGCGTGCGCCGCGTTTTTCGTCAGGCACGTCTTTTAGTGCATCCAGCAACATTTCCAGATTGTCCAGGTCGCTTGCGCCGGCACCGGCGTAACGTGCGGAATAGATGCCCGGTGCGCCTTGCAGGGCGTCCACTTCCAGCCCGGAGTCGTCCGCAACAGCGGGCAAGCCGGTGTGTTCGGTGGCATTGCGTGCCTTGAGCAGGGCATTTTCCACAAAGGTCAGACCGGTCTCTTCGATTTCGACAACCGAAAATTCGGACTGAGGTATGACCTCAATTTCGCAGCCCGACAGTAGCTGGTTGAATTCACGAACTTTTCCTGCGTTGTTGCTGGCCAGCACGATGCGTTGTTTCATCCCACAGCTACTCCGCCAGTGCCGTTTTCTGGTGTTCGCATAATTCCCCAATGCCTTTTTTGGCCAGCGCCAGCATCTGGTTCATTTCGTCTTCGCTGAATGGATGACCTTCCGCAGTACCCTGAATCTCAATGAATTGACCGCTTTGGGTCATGACGACGTTCATATCGGTCTCTGCGCTGGAGTCCTCGGCGTAATCGAGGTCAAGAATGGGAGTGCCCTGGTAGACGCCCACGGAAATGGATGCCACAGACCCATTCAGCGGATTCTCCGCCAGCGTGCCGTCTGACAGCATTTTCTGTACGGCTTCCGCCAGGGCGACAAAACCGCCGGTAATACTTGCCGTACGCGTGCCGCCATCGGCCTGGATCACGTCACAATCGATAGTAATGGTGCGTTCGCCAAGCTTTTTCATATCCACCACGGCACGCAGTGAGCGACCGATGAGTCGCTGAATCTCCATGGTGCGCCCGCCCTGTTTACCGCGTGCCGCTTCGCGGCCCATACGCTGTGTGGTCGAGCGCGGCAGCATGCCATACTCAGCGGTTACCCAGCCCTGGCCTTTGCCGCGCAGGAAGCCGGGTACCCGGTCGTCGACGCTGGCATTGCACAGAACCTTGGTATGGCCGAATTCGACCAGTACCGAGCCTTCGGCGTGTATGGTGTAATCGCGGGTCAGGGTAACCGGTCGCATCTGGTCCGGTGCACGCTTGCTCGGGCGCATGGTATTTCCTTTATGGTGCTGAAAATTGCCGGGCATTATAGCGGAGTGTTTAATTGGGGTCAGAGCCGATTTTAAAAAATCGGCCCCAATTAAACACTCTATTTCTTCATTTCCGATGCGTAGTCCAGGATAGCGCGGTTAATGTCATCGATGGCTTGCTGAAGGGGGTCTTTTTCTTCCACTGCCGCCGCGTCGCTGTGCTGCCCCGCACTGGAGCCGGTGTCGGATGTTTGCGGATCTGCTGCCGACAGCCAACGCAGACCAACCAGGCTGATGTTGTCGCTGTGCGGGTAGCTGGTCTTTTCAGCTTCTTCGGTCAGTTCATTGACGGCAAATTCCAGCTCAGCGGAGGCCGGCATGTCCAGCAGCTTCTGCTCAGGTAGAGCGGACCACAAACCGTCCGAGCACAGCAGCAGTGTGTCGCCGGGCTTCATTTCGGCGTGGTCAAAGCTGATTTTAGGGAACCTGAGCGCACCACCAAGACAGCGGCTGACGCTGTTTCGCAGCGGGTGGGTGCTCAGTTCATCTTCGTGGATGACGCCATTTTGCAGCAGTTCTTCAACCGGTGTGTGGTCCCGGGTACGGGTAACCAGGCTGCCGGCGCGCAGCAGGTACAGGCGGCTGTCACCCACGTGAGCCCACCAGGCCTGATTACCCTGAACCAGGCAAACCACACAGGTGGTTCGGGGTTCAACGGGCGGCGTGCTGGTGCGCCCTGCTTCCACGGTTTCCAGGTGAGCGATTTCCAGCGCTGCTTTCAGGAATTGCTCAGGTTCGGCGACGGCTTCACGCTGGCTGAGAAAGCTGTGGCTGAGGCTGTTGACCACCGTCTCGGCAGCCAGGTCGCCCCGTGCATGGCCACCCATGCCGTCAGCCACGGCAAGTAATATACGACCTGACCCTTCCAGCACCAGACAGCGGTCCTGGTTGCTGGAGCGGTTACCCAGCCGGTTGGTGGAAGCGGTCAGAACTTTCATGCCTATTCCCTTCCCCACAGCGCGCTGGCCAGCCGGTCAAAAGCAGAGCGGGTTTGTTCGGGTTCCGGTACCGTTTCCGTGGTCAAGGCTTCGCGAAACTGTGTGACGTTTTGCGGGCGCAGCAACGGATCGACTTCCATCGCCCAGTCAATGGCGCGCAGCAGATTGTCTGCGTAGCGCCCGCGGAAGGCAAACTGTGCGGGTTTCAGGCTGTCGCGCTCATGCCGCTGACGGGCGTTGATCGGCGGGCGCCCCTCGATGCAGGCACGCATGGTCGCGCCAAGCGAATACAGGTCTGTCCAGGGTCCAACATAACCCCTGCTGTCATACTGTTCGATGGGTGAAAAACCGGGGCTTATGACTTGCCCGGGTTGCTCCTGACGGCTCTGCGGGAAACCGTGTACCGCACCAAAATCCAGCAGCAGGGGTTGGCCGCCACGCTGAATATGGATATTGCCGGGTTTGATATCCAGGTGCAGCAGGTCATTGTTATGAATCAGCTCCAGGCCGTCCAGCAACGGCGGGAACACGGTGCGCAGGAACGTTTCGCTCAGACCGCCGCGCCGTCCCTGCAGATAGTGCTGGAGGTTTTCACCCGGCTGGTATTCCATGACCATATACACGGTTCCATTGGCCTGGAAGAAATTAAACACGTCGACAATGTTGGTATGCTTCAACGTCGCCAGGGTGCTGGCTTCCTGGAAAAACAGCTTGCGTCCGCGGTTGAAGCGGTTTTCAGTATCTTCGTTTCTGGCGCGCACCTGTCCGCTTCGATCCCGTTTGGCCAGTTTGTTGGGTATGTATTCCTTGATAACAACCCGTCGATCATTATTAACCTGGCGCGCACCGTAGACCACGCTGAAACCGCCGCCACCCAGCGTTTTTTCCAGCTTATAACCATCCAGGCAGGTGCCCGATTTTAAACTGTCTAGCTTTTTACGCATGATTCTCTAGACTGTCGGCCTGTGCCGGTTGTGGCCTGATAGTGAAATCGTTCATTAAAACAGTTTGTTGGAATATGTATCTAGCGGCAGGAAAAGAGGGTGACTTGAGATGATCCGTAGCATGACGGCTTTTGCCCGAATCAGCGTCGAGAGCGCTGATGTCGAGCTGACCTGGGAACTCAGATCCGTGAATCATCGGTACCTGGAGGCCTTTGTACGTCTTCCTGACGAGCTGCGGGCCATGGAACCGCGGGTCCGCGAGCGAGTCAACGCCCGCCTGGGGCGCGGCAAGCTGGAATGTGTCCTGCGTTGCCGCTGGGTAGCGCAGATGGCGACGGCGCTGGAGCTGGACCAGGATCGACTCAAGGCGGTTGTGGACGCTTGCCGGCGGGTTGAGAAGCGCTCAGCCGAAGCGACTTCGCCAGGGGTTATGGATCTGCTGCGCTGGCCCGGTGTGGTAAGCGAACCGGAGCCCGATACCAGTCAGGTTCAGCAGCAGGCGCTGGCGCTGCTGGATCAGGCGCTGGAGGAACTGGTGGCGACGCGTGAGCGGGAGGGCGAAAAGATCAAGGAACTCCTGGCCACGCGTCTGCAAGGGATCGAGCAGCAGGTCGAAAAGGCCCGTCAGCGCCTGCCGGAGGTGCAGACGCGAATTCGTGAGAAACTGGAAAGCCGGCTGGCTGAGCTGGAGACCCGGGTCGATACTGATCGCCTGGAACAGGAAATGGTGTTCCTGGTGCAAAAAACGGACGTCGATGAGGAGCTGGACCGGCTGGACACGCACATCACGGAGGTCGGGCGCGTGCTGGAGCGCGATGAGCCGGTCGGCCGGCGGCTGGATTTCCTGATGCAGGAATTCAACCGCGAGGCGAATACGCTGGGGTCCAAATCGGCCGACAGTGAAACCACGGCGGTGTCCGTGGAGCTCAAGGTGCTGATCGAGCAGATGCGCGAACAGGTGCAGAATGTAGAATAGCAGCCAATCAAAAACATGGAGTCACTGAATGTCGCTGGGAACGCTCTATATCATTTCGGCCCCGTCCGGTGCGGGAAAAACCAGTCTGGTCAAGGCGCTGCTGGAACGGCTGTCAGGGGTGGTGGTGTCGGTTTCACACACCACACGAGCGCCGCGTCCGGGTGAAGAAGACGGGGTTGATTATCACTTTTTTAACAAGCCAGAGTTTGAACGGCTGGTGGAGGAGGGTGAATTTCTCGAATATGCTCAAGTATTTGATAACTATTACGGCACCCGTCGCGCGACCGTCCTGGAACGCTTGGAGGCGGACGAGGATGTGATACTGGAAATCGACTGGCAGGGCGCGCGCCAGGCGTCGGAAGCCTTTCCCCGGGCAGTCAGAATTTTTATTCTGCCACCCAGCCGCGAGGCGTTGCAGGAGCGCCTGACGATGCGGGGTCAGGACAGTGACGAGGTGATCAGCCGCCGTATGGCCGATGCGATCAACGAAATGAGGCACTACAACGAGTATGACTACCTTATATTCAATGATGTATTTGATGTGGCTCTGGCCGAGCTGGAAGCCCTGTTTCGAGCCAGACGCCTGCGCTGCGAGGCTCAGCAACAACGCTATGCCAGTCAATTGAAGGCGTTACTGGAACCCTCAGGCTGATTCGATTAGACTTGACCGCCCGCTCAATCGAACTGCAATGGATCCGATATGGCACGTGTTACTGTAGAAGACTGTCTCGACAAGGTAGATAACCGGTTCCAGCTGGTGCTGGTGGCGACCAAGCGGGCACGTCAACTGTCCAAGGGCGCCGAACCCTTCGTGGCATGGGAAAACGACAAGCCTACTGTGGTGGCGCTACGTGAAATCGAGGAGAATTTTGTGACCAGACAGATCCTCGACGAAAAACCTAAACAAGAAACTGACGCCCTCGAAGAGTTGACAATGCCAGAAGGCACAGAGGCTGTATCGCAAATACCGGCGGGCTAGCCGGAAGGCCGGTCTGCAACGTCTTTATTTGCTGTTAGGCGGAATTAGCCTATGATCTGGAGGCATGGCTAGTCCGGCACCCATTCCTGATTCCGACGCATCGCGATTCCTGATCAGTGATCTGCTGGATCTGCTCGAATCCTATCTGGAAACCGAGCAGGTACGCGAGATCTATCGCGCCTACCTGTTCGGTGCCGAAGCGCACGAAGGCCAGACGCGTGTATCGGGCGAACCGTATATCTACCATCCCATTGAAGTGGCGCACATCCTGGCTGAGATGCGCATGGATG
>Ga0316193_10001547_pt1 | contig 15630 bp, 15 predicted proteins | sample MerIslsedime2_MG_FD_207735 | JGI IMG/M metagenome (GOLD analysis project Ga0316193, IMG submission 207735) | Coastal sediment microbial communities from Maine, United States - Merrow Island sediment 2 | ecosystem: Environmental > Aquatic > Marine > Coastal > Sediment | place: USA: Maine...
GGTGACCGCGATCGCGATCAGCGCGGCGAATCGAAGAATCTTACCCATTGTCAGGCTCCTCTCGACGGATGGCGCGACGCGCGGCGTGGCCGGTAACGGGTCCGAACGTCCGGAACTCGGAAACCTGCGTTTCCTGCCACTGATGGGAGAACAGTTCGGCACGCGCATTCGTTGACAGGAGAAGAGGACCGCCCACGCGCCGGCCAGATCCCGTAAGTGGCAGCCCTGACCGCCGGAAACGCTCCCGATCCCTGGGTCAATATTGGTATCGTGTGCGGTGCCGGACTAACCTGGTTGGTGGTACCACTCTTCTGAGCCAGGTCCCACTCATATCGGCTATATTTGCAGCCAACCAGGAATCGAGATATCTGCCATGCGATTAGTACTCGTTCTACCGGCCGTGCTCGCCGCGTCCCTGCTCTCCTGTTCGGATCCGGAGCCGCGTCCGAACCTGGTCATTCTGTTTTCCGACGACGCAGGATATGCCGATTTCGGATTCCACGGGAGCGAAGTCATCCGCACACCTCACCTGGATCGGCTGGCCGCTTCTGGAGTGATGTTCACCAACGGGTATGTGACCGCTTCTGTCTGTTCGCCATCGCGCGCAGGATTGATGACCGGCCGCTATCAACAGCGATTCGGGCATGAGTTGAACCTTCCCGGAGTTGCAGATCCCGCGGTGCCGGATTCCGTACGAGGACTTCCGCTGACGGAGCAGACGATCGCCGATATCCTCTCGGAGAACGGCTACGCCACCGGCCTCATCGGCAAATGGCACCTCGGACTCGAAGATCGCTTCCATCCGACGCGGCGCGGCTTCAACGAGTTCTTCGGGATGCGAAAAGGGAGTGGTCCGTACTTCACAGGCACGAACGGGACGATCGAGGACGGAACGAACCTGGTCCACGCGGATTCGCTCGATTATCTGACGGATGAGTTCGGAGAGCGCGCCGTGGACTTCATCGCGCGACACCGGGATGAACCGTTCTTCCTGTTTCTTTCCTTCACCACGCCGCATACGCCGATGCATGCCCGAGAGGACTACCTGGAAGAAGATGGATCCCGTTTCCGGACTCCCGTGCGGGCGAAGTACTCGTCCATGATGCGCTCTCTCGACGAAAACGTGGGGAAGGTCCTCCAGGCGCTCGATACCATGGGCCTTCGCGGCAACACGCTGGTCCTGTTTGCCAACGACAACGGTGGAGCGATGCCCTACAACGGATCGTTGAACGCTCCACTGCGGGGTGCCAAAGGAACGGCCCTCGAAGGCGGGAATCGCGTGGCGTACCTGCTGTCCTGGCCAGCCGTCATCGAGCAGGGCCGTGTCTTCGAAGCTCCGGTATCGACCCTCGACGTATTGCCGACATTCCTGGCAGCGGCGGGTATCGATCTTCCGGGCGATCGCGAATACGACGGGGTCGATCTCGTGCCTTACCTGGACGGCTCCGCCGCTGGAGTTCCCCATGATACCCTGTTCTGGAAGATGCAGTGGGGCGCTGCCGTTCGCGCCGGCGATTGGAAACTGGTGCGCACACCGCTCGATGAGCACTGGCTGTTCAATCTGGCAGAGGATGTTTCTGAATCGTATGACGCTGCAAGCGAGAATCCGGACGTGGTGTCATCGTTGCGCCGGTCGCTGGAGTCCTGGGAATCCACCCATCCCGATCCCATATGGTTGATCGACGACTCCTGGCACGCGCGCACGCTGGAGCGGTACGACCAGACGGTTGTGGACGGGTTCGTTCGAAACTGAATCGAAGGGCCGCACGCCCGAAGCCCCGCGGCTCGTCCGCTGTTAGAATCATCCCGACCGGGTGTGAACCGATGTCTGAGAATATCTGACAACAGATAAGACGAGGGGACGATGACGAGACGCTTTCGCGCAGTCGCGACAATCCTGACCACTGCTGTCTTCTCGCTGGCGACCGCCCACACTGCGGCCGCCCAGCACTGGATCCAGCAGGACGACGAGGCGCGGACGAACAAGTCGATGTTCCGTGCGCTCGAAGACTGGCCGGCGCCGAACCAGTTCCGCGCGGGAAGCGGGTATCCCGGCGCACAGTACTGGCAGCAGCGGGCGGACTACGTGATCGAGACATCCCTGGACACTGCGAATCACCGGGTGTCGGGCACCGAGCGCATCACGTACCACAACAACTCGCCCGACGTACTGCGGTTCCTGTGGATTCAACTCGACCAGAACGTGCGCTCGCTGGAGCATAGCCGGGCGTACGAAGCGCGCGGTGCTCTTCCCGAGAACATCGGCGAGATGCCGCCGCCGGTGCAGCAGTTCCTCGGTGCCGCCCCGTTCGATGGCGGATATGACATCAGTCGGGTGCAGCTCGTGGCCCGCGGCGGCGCGGACTCGGGTGGTGGTGCCCTCGGCAGCGGTACCCTCACGGATGCCGATTACCGGATCAACAACACGATCATGCGGGTGAATCTCCCCGAGCCCCTCGAACCGGGCGGCGTGCAGGCCCTCGAAATCGACTGGGCGTTCAACGTGCATGACAACGGGATGCGCGGTGGACGGGAGCAGGTGAGCGACGGGTGGATCTACGAGATGGCGCAGTGGTTCCCGCGCATGTCCGTGTACGATGATGTGAACGGGTGGCAGACCGACCAGTTCTTCGGACGCGGCGAGTTCTATCTCGAGTTCGGAAACTACGACGTGAAGATCACGGTGCCTGCCGACCACATCCTCGAGGCGACGGGGGTGCTGCAGAATCCCGCGGACGTGCTTACCGGAGAGCAGATGGACCGGCTGGAGAGGGCGTACGAGAGCGAATCTCCGGTGTACATCGTGGGCCCGGATGAAGTGATGACGGCGGCCAGTCGCCCGGCACGAAGCGGAATGCTCACATGGCACTTCCTGGCGGATGACGTGCGCGACTTCGCCTGGGCCACTTCGAAGACCTACGTGTGGGACGCGGCAGGCTTCAGCTATCCGGGTGAGGACCGTGTCATCGCGGCACACTCGATGTACCCTCGGGATGCGATGCCCTTGTGGAACGACATCTCGACGGCGGCCGTGATTCAGACCCTGAAGACATACGGCGAGATGGCGTTCGAGTACCCGTACCCGAAGGCGTCGAACGTGAACGGACCGGCCGGCGGGATGGAGTACCCGATGCTCGCGTTCTGCGGGGCCCGTCCCCGGCCTGGCAATGAGGAGCCGCAGGGCTACTCCGACGGTGTGAAGTACGCCCTGATGATGGTCACGATTCACGAGGTGGGGCATAACTGGTTCCCGATGATCGTCGCCTCCGATGAGCGGAAGTGGACCTGGCTGGACGAGGGTCTGAACACCTTTCTCCAGCACTACGCCCTGATCGAGATGGATCCCGACTACCCTGGCTGGTGGGGCTCTCCCGCGAACATCCGCGAGTACATGAAGGACCCCGACCAGGTACCGATCATGACTCACTCCGACCTGATCCATAAGGACTTCCTGCAGAACGGCTACATGAAGCCCGCGTCCGGCCTGACGATGTTGCGCGAGGTCGTGCTCGGTCCCGAGGCGTTCGACGAGGCATTCTCAGGCTATTCGCAGGCCTGGATGTTCAAGAAGCCCCAGCCGTACGACTTCTTCCGCTCGATGGACGAGGGTGCCGGCGAGGATCTCACCTGGATGTGGCGCGGCTGGTTCTACACCACGCACTGGAACGACCAGGCCGTGGCCGAAGTCGAGCGCCAGGCCACCGAAGAGTTGCTCGGCTCGGCCGAGCGAGGACGCTACTACTACCGCATCAAGATCGAGAACAAGGGCGGGCTGGTGCTGCCGATTCGCATGAACGTGGTGTTCGAGAATGGCGACGAGAAGTTCATCCAGCTTCCCGTCGATGTGTGGCGCTACAACGAGAAGGAGTTCACGTACGGCCTGTTCGCCGATGACGAGGTGGTCAGCATCACTCTCGACCCGGACCACATGCTTGCCGACATCGATGACGAGAACAACCTGTGGACGGCGCCGGCATCGTGATCCCTTCAGTCGTCGCCGGAGCGGTCATGCCGCTTCTCGTGATCCTCCTGACGGGGGCGGCGCCGGAAGCGTCGTCCCCGGCCGAAGCCGTGCACCCCCTCCATCTGTCCACGACACAACTCGCGGTCGATACGTCCACCGTGTGGATGCGAATTCGGATGTTCAAGGATGACCTGGAGCTTGCCCTGGGAGTCCGCGCCGGCCTCGACTCCCTGAGCCTCGAACCGTCGGCCGGCCACGATTCCCTGTTTGCGGACTACTTCGAGGAAGCGTTCGGGCTCCGGCTGAACGGGACCGACGTGGCCGGCGTCATCGAATCGAGCGGTGAGGATGTCGAGTCCGGAGCAGGGGACATGAAGATGTGGTGGTACCAGGTCCGGTTCGACGGCACCGAGCCGATCCGCAGTATCGAGATCCGAAACGAGATTCTGTACGACCAGTTCGAGGATCAGCGGAACATCGTGCGGGTGCTGCACGTCCCGACGGATAAGCAGAGGACCCTGTATTACGCGGCGCCGGACGGGGGATGGACCGAGGTGGCGTGGTAGAGGGTCCTTGACCTTCGAAACTCAACGGGTCGAGATTCGCCCAACCCACACAGGAGGAACTCATGTCCGCATTCGAGAACGCCACCCGGTTCTTTCATGCCTGCGAACGATCCGAAGGCTGGGATGGCTGCCAGCAGTACGTCGAGCCCGGTGCCTCATTCGAGGCCCAGGCAGGGCCACTCGTCGAGATCGACAGGGTACAGGACTACACAGACTGGATGGCCGGCGCAGCCACCTGGATGCCGGATGGGCGCTACGACCTGCATACCTCGGCGTGGGACGAGGCGAATCGGGCGGCCACCTTCGTCGCGACGTATCACGGAAGCCACAGCGGCGAAGGCGGGCCCGTCCCCCCGACGAACCGGGAGATGAGCTCGGACTACGTGTACGTGCTGTACATGAATGCCGACGACCGGGTCGAGCGGATGGTGAAAATCTGGAACGCCGCGTGGGCCCTGAAGCAGCTGGGCTGGGTGTAGGCTCGGAATTGCCTCCGACTGCTCGGCGAGGTCGCTGACAATGGATATGAAAACGGTACTGATCACCGGCTGCTCCAGCGGTTTCGGCAAGCTGACAGCGCAGACGTTTCACGCGAACGGCTGGAACGTCATCGCGACCATGCGATCGCCGGAGACCGAGACGGAGCTGACGCAGCTGGATGACGTGCTGGTCACCCGGCTGGACGTGACCGAACCGGAGAGCGCCCGGCAGGCAGTAGACGAGGGCCTGTCGCGCTTCGGCGCGATTCACGTCCTGGTCAACAACGCGGGCTTCGGCGGGCACGCGCTGTTCGAGCAGTTTCCGGACGAGACGGTCCGGGCGATGTACGACACGAACGTGTTCGGCCTCATGAACGTCACGCGTGCGGTGCTGCCCCACATGCGAGAGCGGGGGGAGGGCTGCGTCATCAATGTCACGTCCATCTCCGGACTTCTCGGCACGCCCACCTCGTCGATCTATTCATCGACCAAGTTCGCGGTAGAAGGCCTGACCGAGGCGCTCGCCCTCGAGTACGGCCCCCTGAACATCCGCTTCAAGACCGTGGCGCCCGGTGCCTACCCGACGACCAGGTTCAGGGAGAACACGGACAGTCCGATCGACGCCGGAGGCGAGCGGCTCTCCGCCTACGCGGGAGACCTGCGCGGACAGATCCAGGCGATCAGCCAGCGGCTCGCGAGTCCGGAGGGAACGCCTGCCGATCCCCAGGAGGTCGCCGACAGGATCTACGAGTGCGCGACATCCGACACCCCGGTTCACAACCCGGTGGGCAAGGATGCCGAGATGCTCGTCGGCATGATGAACGGCGCCGACTCGCGGCAGGCGTTTCTCGACCAGCTGGAGGCGATGCTCGCCCCCCAGACAGACACCTGAGTCGAGCAGTCTGAACTTCCCCTTTCAGCGTTTTCATTTATATAGGTGGACCTCGCCCGTGGAGCGGCCTCAACTCGGCCGCGCCCCGGGCGCCAGTCTTGTGACGACTATCGATCTGCTACCAGGAGTGGGAATGAAGTTCATGAAGGGAAGTCGGACCTGCCTGACGGCCGGGTTGGCGGCGCTGCTGTGTACCGCCGGAGACCTGTCCGCCCAGGCCGTGCCCGTGCAGGAGCCGTCCTCCGACACTGAGATCGCAGCCGCCCTGACCGGCGGCGTGCCGATGGGTCGCTGGAACGAAGGTCTGCTGTTCGAGGGGATCAAGCCATCCCCGTGGATGAAGAGCGCCTCGAACTGGTTCCCGCGCACGGAGGACGTCCAGCCCAACGAGATGCGGATCATCTTCATGGGGACCGCGCCGTTCATCCGTCCCGGGCAGATGAACACCTCGATCTTCGTGGAGCTCGGCAACGGGGACAAATTCATCTTCGACATCGGCGAGGGATCTCCGGCCAACTACATCGCCGCCGGCCTCGCACTGAACGAGCTGAAGCACGTGTTCATCACCCACCTCCACGTCGACCACTTCGGCGGGCTGCCCTACCTGTGGATGTTCGGGACCTGGTCGGGCGGCTGGCACCAGCCACTCACGGTGCACGGCCCGTCCGGCCGGACCCCGGAGTACGGGACCGCCACGATGGTCGAGGGGATGAAGATGATGCTCGGCTGGCACCGCGACGCGTTCAGCGTGTTCCCGGTCGGCCAGGGGTGGGACATCCAGGTCAACGAGTTCGACTTCCGTGACAACGGCGGCGTGGTGTACGAGAAGGACGGCGTCAGAGTCATCCACTGGCAGCGATCGCACGCCAAGGATGGTGCCTCGGGCTACCGACTGGACTGGAACGGGCTGTGCTTCGTATGGACCGGAGACGGCCGTCCGAGCAATCTGGACGAGAAGTATGCCAAGGGCTGCGACGTGTACGTGACGGAGATGCAGCCCGAGCTGGTCGAGATCAGTTCCGGCGTCCAGGGCGTGCCGCCCTTCCTCGGCCGCTACACGATCGACACGCATCACACCCCGGGCTATGCCGCCGGCTACCTGGCGAACCAGGTACAGCCGCGCCTGTTCATGACGACCCACATGCCGTTCGATCCGTACGTCAACGAGGAGTCAGTGGCGGAGATCCGCGAGTACTGGAAGGGGCCGTTCCACTTCGGCGCTCCCGACGGCGTCGTGGTGAACGTGACGAAGGAGCAGATCTGGGTACGCGAGGGAATCCTTCCCGACTACCCGAACAGTCGCGCGCCGCAGTTCGACTTCACGAACGGGCAGCTCGTCGTGCCGTATCCGCCCACGAGTCGCGAGGAGATCCAGGAGCCCTTCGTGCGCGAGCAGCAGATCGACCCGGCCCTGTACTACCCGCCCGGCTACATGCCGGAGCTGCTCGAGGATTGGCCGGTGGACGGGGACCTGGTGGTTCCGGTCGAGGCGCTTCCCGAGAATCTCAAGCAGAGCATGGGGGCGGCGTGGCGGCTGCGGCTGATGAACCGCGAGGCGCTGGAGAAGCAGGGCAGTGAGTAGCGCCCTGCGGGTTCACAACCTCGGATAGCAGTACTGAGGGAAGCACGATCCGAGCATTGCGTGCCGGTCACCGCGGTGACCGGCACGCTTCCTCTCTCGGCAACCCTGCAAGAACTCAGTCGCTCTGCAGTACGGCCTGGATCTCGAGGCTGATCTTGATGTCGTTGCCGACAAGAATGCCGCCGGTCTCCAGCGCCTGATTCCACGACAGGTCGAAATCACGCCGGTCGACCTTCGTCATGGCACTGAACCCGATTCGCTCGTTGCCCCACGGGTCGATACCGCGGCCCGACTCCGTCACGTCCAGCTCGACCTCGCGGGTCACGCCATGAATCGTAAGTTCGCCGGTCACCGCGAGTCCGCCGTCGCCGTTGCTCCCTACGCCGCTGCTCCGAAAGGTCAGAGTCGGGAACTGCTCGACGTCGAAGAATTCCCCCGAACGCAGGTGCTCATCCCGCTGAGCCTGACCGGTGCTGATGCTCGCGGCCTGCATAACGGCTTCGACGCTCGACTCCTCGATCGCGCCCTCGGGCCCGAGAACAATCATCCCCTCGACTTCCTCGAACCGACCCCGGACCTTCGCGAACATCATGTGCGACACTTCGAAGCCGACCTCGCTGTGCTGCGGGTCGATGCTGAACGACGTCGCGGTCGTGCCCCGTGCCTCGGTCATTGTCATGTTCATCAATCATCTCCTGGTCTTTGTGGTAACATTAGGTGTCACAACACACATACTCCGAAAAAAATACTGGCTCGCCGGCACTACATTCGATCCCGCGCCTCTTCCAGCAGCTCCGCCAGTCGACGAAGCTCGAGCTCCGGCAAGTGTCCGAGCAGACTTTCGTGCATCCGGGCGACCGGTTCGTCCAGACTGGCGAGAAGAGCCAGTCCGGAGTCCGTGATTCTCGCCGTGACGAACCGCCGATCCTCCGCATCCCGGTCCCGCCTCACGAGGCCCGCATCTTCCAGTCGGTCGAGCAGGCGGGTCGTATCGGGGACCGGCGTCAGCATTCGGTCCTGGACTTCGTTCCTGCACATACCGTCCGCGCCAGCGCCCCGCAGGATCCGCAGCACGTTGTACTGGGTCGGTGTCAGCCCGCGGGGCTTCAAGCGCTCCGCGACTGCGTGGTCGAGCAGCGCGGCCGTCCGGAGGATGTTCAGCGACACCTCCTCGTGCACACTGGCGAAGCCCGCGCTCTGACTGATTTCGTTCTTCAGCTTTGGACACATGTGCAAACAATAAGTGTGATAACATGTATTGTCAAGGGCCTTCCGCCTCCCACACTGCCTGCTCCCTCAATTCATCGAGGAATCCCGCCTGCATCCAATACATCGCCGGATTGCCGCTCTCGGGACCGCCATGGAAACGCAGCAGCCAGTCACGCGTGAGACGGACAGGGGCCTCTGCGGGATACGGCTGCCGGGTGGACATGAAGAAGAAGTACTTCCCGTCGGGCGACACGTAGGGCGCCCACTCCTCGCCCCGCGCCTGGTTGACGACCGGTCCCAGGTTCAGCGGATTCGACCAGTTGTCGTTCTCGTCGCGGAACACGATGTAGTAGTCGGTACCTCCGTGGGAGTCGGGCCGGCCGAAAACACCCAGGATCAGGTAGCTCTCGTCGGGAGCGACGAAGGAGTTGAACTGGTTGGCGGAGTTGACCTGTTCGGGAAGGCGCTCCGGCTCGGCGTAACCGCTTCCTTCCGGTCGGGCTCTGTAGATGTAGTTGCGCCTCGTCGCCGGATCGTCGCGGGTGAAGTACAGCGTGCCGTCCGCGGTGGATGAAGGGAAGAACTCGTCCGCTTCGGAATTGACCGGGGACTCCAGACGGACGGGCTCTCCCCAGCCGCCCTCCGCGCGTTCCATCACCCAGATGTCGGCCCGCTCCCACCGGCCTCGTTCGGCTTCGGGCACCGGACTGCCGTCCGTGGATCTGTCCGACACGAAGAAGAACCGGCTTCCGTCGGGTGATATGTGGGGTTCGATATCGCCTGCCGTGGGATCGGCGGAAAACTCGGTCACCTCGGGCTGCGTCCATTCATCGTCCACGAGCCGCGAGCCGAGAATCGCTACGAACGGACCCGCGCTGACCGAGAAGTAGATCTCGTCACCCTCCGGCGTCATTGCCAGGTCCCGGGTGTGAATCCCGGTCGAGACGATCCCCGGAGCGAACAGCTCGGGTTCCGCTCCGGGCGGGGTCTGGCCCAGGTACGGGCCCGTCAGGGCGGGGGGAGTCGCGGGAGCGCTTTCTTCATCAGCGCAGCCGGCGCCGATAAGCACGGAAACCATCAGCAACGGAATTGCACGCATGAGGCCCTCTTCGGCAGGGTGTTCGTCCGCAGTCTCTCCTGATAGAACATCCGACCGGGGCGATGCATTCAATCCCCAGAGAAGTCAAGCGGCCGCCGGCGTGTCTCCTCCGTTCAGATAGCCCGCCAGATGGGTGCTCAGATCCTGCGCGTCGTCGCCGGCGCCGTCGATCAAGGTAGATTTGCGGCGCCGCAGGAACGGCATACCCATCAGGTAGAGGCCGGGAGCCTCGACGACACCTCCGTCGTGCTTGACCCGGCCCTTCCGATCGAATACCGGCACGTCGAGCCAGGAATGGTCGGGTCGGAACCCGGTTGCCCAGATGACGGTGCGGATGGCGCCATTCGAGAGGTCCGTTGCGAGGGACGGGTTCTTCTCGACCCGTGTGGGCTCGAACCGTCGGGGCGCCTCGACTTCACCGTCCAGGTCGTTTTCGCTCGCCCACTCGTCGATCCGATCCAGAAGCCGGTTCATTTTCAGATCGGATAGCGCTGCCTGGTTTGGAAGCGAGCCCGAGAACTGCGCTGTTCGGTCGTTCACGCCCGCGAGACGTCCGACGAGCGTCACGCCAGTTGAGGTCAGCGCGTTCAGATCCAGGTCGTGACGATCGTCCGAACCTGCGAGCTGCAATGACGGGACGTTTCGAACCCGGACGACGTTATCCACGTCCCGGTAGAACTCGTCCAGGATACCCACCGCGTCCATCCACCACTCGATATCCCGGCCCCGGTAGTCTCTCGGCATCCGGATGTGTTCGCCGACCGCGAGTGTGACCTGCCGACCCGAACGCTGGATCTCGTGCGCGATCTGGGTACCCGTGGCGGATGCACCCACGACGAGCACGCCGCCATCCTCCAGCTGGTCCGGGTTCTTGTACTGCATCGGCGTCAACTGGTCGATGTGCGCCGGAATTGCTCCTGCTACCTTCGGGACGTTCGGGATATTGCAGGCACCGGTCGCGATCACCACGGTCCGGCATCTCCACGTGCCCCCGTCGGTGACTACCTCGTAGCCTCCATCGACGGGCCGCACGGATGTCACCGTGGTCCGCGTCTGCACGGGGGCCGAAATTACTTCCGCATAGCGCTTCAGAAACTGAATCGTCTCGGGCATCGTGCGGTAGCCGTCAGGGTCTTCCCCTTCGAAGCCGAACCCTGGCAGACGGCTCTGCCAATTGGGCGTGAGCAGCCGCAGGGAATCCCAGCGTTCGGTCTTCCAGGAGTTCGCCACCTCGCCCCGCTCGAGGACCACGTGGTCGATCGAGCGGTTGGCGAGACAGCGGCTCATGGCCAGGCCGGCCTGGCCGGCTCCGAGGATTACGGTCGTGGCTCTCACGATTACCTCAAGTCAGTGTTCGAACTAGGCCTGGTTGACCTCGACCGTGACGTTGGTCGGGTTGGTGATCACGTCGTACACGGCCGAACGCTTCTGCGACTGTGCGACCACGGCCCGGATCTCGTCGGGGGTCGCGTCGGCGTCGATGTCATAGGAGACCTTGATTCCGTCGAACCCGTTCCGGACATCGCCGTCGATCCCGAGGATCCCCTGGATGTCCATCCCGCCTTCGAGCGTCGCAGTCACTGAACGCAGCTGGATGTCCCGGTTTTGCGCTACCGAGGCGACGCCCGCGGTCAGGCAGCTCGCAAGCCCTGCGAGCACCAGCTCCACCGGCGTGGCACCGTGATCCTCGGAAGCGAAGATCTCCGGGTGATCGGCGTCGAAAGTGAAGGTGGTCCTGTGGCTCTGCTCTTCGCCGAGGCCGAAGAACCCCTGCACGGTGGAGCGGCTGTGGGTGCCGTTCACCCATTCGCAGGTGGCGCGCCAGGTGAACTGGGCGGCCTCCGGAGCCTGACTCAGTGCCTCCCGGGCGTCGAGCAGAGCTCCCACGTTCACTCCGTTGTCTACTGGCATGGCTGTCGTGGTCATCGTGCACTCCTTGTCTCGGTGTCTCACTGACTGGCGAATCAACGCATCACTCACCGATGCGCGAAGCGAGATCAAACTGTGACATGCCGGCGAAAGCCGAGTCGAAGGAGGGTGTTTCTGTGCAGGACCTGATCAGCCACGACCGATACGATGTGATCATCGCCGGCGCCCGTTGCGCGGGTGCATCCACAGCCATGCTCCTCGCCCGGCAGGGGTTGCGCGTGCTGGTCGTCGATCCTGCGAGCCGGGGGAGCGACACCCTTTCCACCCACGCGCTCATGCGCGGGGGAGTGCTCCAGCTGCATCGGTGGGGTGTACTGGAAGCGATTCGATCGGCCGGGACGCCGGCGATCCGCACGACGACGTTCCACTACGGGGACGAGGTTCTCACCATACCGATCAAGGAGCGCGATGGCGTGGACGCGCTGTATGCGCCCCGGCGCACGGTGCTGGATGGCGCGCTCGCTGATGCGGCGAATGTGGCTGGCGCTGAAGTCGTGCACGGGCTGTCAGTGGTGGACTTGATCATGGACGACGCTGGCCGGGTCCGGGGCGCGAAGATCGCGGGATCCGACCAGCAGTCGCAGGATGTGGCCGCGGACCTGGTGATCGGCGCCGACGGAATCCGTTCACGGGTGGCACGCCTGCTCGAGCTCGGTTTCGAGCACACGGTACCACACACCACCGCGTCGATCTACGGCTATTGGAAAGAACTGGGACTGGAGGGCAACCACTGGTACTACGAGCTCGGCGCCGCCGTGGGCTCAATCCCGACGAACGATGGCGAGACCTGCGTTTTCGCCTCCGTTCCCCAGGACCGCTTCGAAGCGCAGCGGGGAAACGGGCTGGAACCCCTGTACAGGAGAATCCTGGGCGATGTATCAGCAGACCTGGCGAGACGTGTGGAGGCGAGCAGCGGTCCCGGAAAGCTCCGGGCCTTCGCCGGACAGCCCGGCTTCCTGCGTCGGGCCGCCGGGCCAGGCTGGGCCCTGGTCGGCGATGCAGGCTACTTCCGCGATCCTCTGACCGCACATGGGATCACCGACGCACTCCGGGATGCCGAGATCCTCGCCCGGGCGGTCGCAGAGGGCACCGACGAGGCACTCGCAAGGTACGACGAGGAGCGGTACGAGCGCGTTCGCGGCTTCTTCGAGATCACGGACCGGATCGCCTCTTTCGACTGGGACATGGACCAGGTGAAGGAGGATCACCTGGTGCTGGCCCGGGAGATGAACGGCCTTGTGGAGACCCAGCGGGCGTTCGCAGTTCAAGTTCCCCTCTAGGCTGGTCGGGCGACGGGTACGATAGCCCCGGTCGTCCTTCACGTGCGACGGGCCGATCCGTGAGGATCGGCCCGTTAACATCCTTGAAGCCGGTTGGCCGGAGTTCGCGTTCAGCTTCCCGGCGGAAAGTCCTCCAGCAGCTTGCCGACCGCCTCGTCCACCAGCTCCTGCCGCTCCTGCGGTGTGCGGTTCTGGTCCAGGTCGGTTGTCGCCGTTCCCGTCCACACCATGTTCTTCGAACTGCCGTCGAACACCGCTAGAATCAGCGATCCTTCCGTCCAGTTCTGCTGCGTCGTGGTGCTGGTTCCCATGCCCATTCCCCAGCCGCCCATTCCCCAGCCGCCGCCGCCCCAACCGGAGTTGATCGTACTGAACGACGTGCGCTCCGTCGTCGGGACCTGGTAGCTGATCGCGAGGTCCGGATTGCTCGTGTCCTTACTGAAGCCCCGAGCCGCCATCGCAGCATCGACGGACTGGCGAATCCGGCTGCTCGTGATGTCGTCGACCGCGCCCTCACTGTCGATCCAGGTATACGTCGAAGTGTACGCCCTGTCCTGGATCGTCGCCGGTACGGTGTCCGGTAGCTCGATCCCGAAGAATGCCGCATGGTACGTCGTCCAGCGCGGGGTCGGACGCGTGCGCGACATAATCATCAAATGTACGCCATCATTGGGTTGGGGGGGGAAGGCAACCATGCCATGCGCGATCCACCGTCCGAGGGCCGTAGCTGCGATTCCGGTCAGCTTCCCAGGTGATTGCCTTCCTTGTTCAACGCTCCCCAGGTCTGGACGATCGGGTCCCCGTACCCATCGATGAACCTCTGGAACTCCGGCCGGAAAGTCTGCTTCCGGTTTTTCCAGTAGGCCTGGAATCCGGGGGCCTTAGCGTAGGCAGAGTAGAGCGCCTCGTATCCTTTCCACACGTCCGGGTCCAGCGCGCCCTTCTGGTACTGGTAGTGGGCGTCTTCGAACATGCGGAACAGCGAGAAGCACAACTCGATGAACCGCGCCTGTTCTTTCTGATCCAGCTTAGTGGGATCCTCCGTTCCCACCTGGAAGGTCCAGGCGAGTTCGGGGTCGGCAAGGAGGGGCCGATTCCAGTCGCGGGCAGCCGACGCGATCGAGTGCGAGGTGGACAGTCGGGTGGCCCGGGTGTTCTGTCGAACCTGCCGGGCAAGGTAGATGAGTGTGATGATCACGCCCGCCGCGCCGAGAATCTCTCCGATCGCGCCGATCGCGGTCCAGTTCATTTCGTGTGTAGCATCCGGGTCTGGGTCGAGTTCTAGGCAGCCACTCCCGCAGCTGTCGCAGCTTCCGGAATCCGCTTCGTACGCTCCTTCAGCAGTGCGATGATCTCTTCCTTGCTGCGCTCCCGATCGTCCAGCGGCACGTAGTGTTCGGCCAGCGTGTCGTAGCGCTTCAGCATCAGGTTCACCCACACCAGGAAGTAGTCCAGCTTCCTGAATACGATCGAGTCGGCTTCCGCGTAGGCACCGAGGTTGTCGATCAGTTCCTGCGGGTGCTCCGTCCAATGACGTGTGGGCTTCCAGTGGTGGCTGATGTGGTAGCCGTCATTGAAGCATCGACGGTTATAGACGGAGTTGATGCAGGTGAGGCTGTTCACGTAGCAGTTCCCGGGCCGGCTCGCATCCACGAACGCGTGCTGGGCCCAGTTGCCGGACATCATGGCGACGCGGGTGATCAGCAGGGTGGCGACGAACACCAGCAGCGTGGCCTTCCAGTTGACGAACGCGAGGCCGATGGCCACGGCCCACCACATGGCCGTTCCCCAGCGCAGGCGTTTGCGGATCCTGTCGCGATTCCTCTGACTCAGATAGACGCCCAGGTCGTGATTCCCCCTGACCATGAAGCTGGTCAGGTAGTGTAAGAAGAAGTCCTTTGCGCTGTCCCGCTGCATATGCATCGTCGTGCTCAGGTCATCTTCCAGGTTGTTCTCCGGATGATGCATGGCTACGTGGTGCGCGAAGTAGGTGTTGGGGGCGTGGCCGAAGAACATTCCGAGGATCGTGATGAACGGCCAGTCCAGCCACCCGTATTCCTTCTTGAAGTACGGTCGATGCGAGACGTTGTGCAGCATCAGCGTATACGGACCCAGCTGGCGGATATACCAGGCCAGGAACAGCAGCGCATTCCAGACATTGAAATCGACGTACAGCCAGATCGTCAGGGCCAGCATCACGACGAGATTCAGAGCCTGGACGCGACCGAACGGCAGGTCACGCGGGTCGCGAATCAGCTTCAGCCAGAATCGGTCGAACGCCCCTTTCGGAGCGGGCGCGGCCTTTGGATCGGTCAATGCGAGCGACGGCATACAGCCTCCGGGTTGGTCGGCGTGACTACTTAAATCTATGTAAGTGAGCGGCGGTTTGCATAATCATGATGCGTGGCTACATGGCACCCCGAGGCATCTCCGTAATGCGGCGAGGACTGCCTCGCACCCGACATCGCGATCGAGCAAATCGGACCGACCTCCGGTATGACCTGGTCGACGGCGAGCCGGCGCTAGCTCGATCCCGCACACATCTTGCCTATGGGTGCAAGGTTTTTCGCCCGACGAGGTAGATTCTCTCCGGTCGCGTACCTGTTTTTCTCCCTTCCTTCCCCGGCGCA
>Ga0316193_10001549_pt1 | contig 15619 bp, 17 predicted proteins | sample MerIslsedime2_MG_FD_207735 | JGI IMG/M metagenome (GOLD analysis project Ga0316193, IMG submission 207735) | Coastal sediment microbial communities from Maine, United States - Merrow Island sediment 2 | ecosystem: Environmental > Aquatic > Marine > Coastal > Sediment | place: USA: Maine...
AGAGATAGCACAAACCCAGAAATATCTTCAGAAACTCCCAAATGTTTTTGGGCGCATTCCATTGACACAGGAAGAGTAGCTGAGCTACTAGATGTTGAAAATGCTAATAAAATAGCATCTTTCATTCCTTTAAAAAATGGAATTACATCTACCTTTCCTAAATATTTTATACAAAGAGCAAAGACAACAAATAGTTGAATCATACAGGCAACGTAATTTACCAATAAAAATTTAAACAGTGGAAATATCACTTTAAGGCCTATCGAACCTACAGTAGATGCAATTAATGCAAAAACCCCATATGGAGCTGCCATCATTACAAAGTGAGTAAGTGTATGCATAGTGTTTGATACAGATTCAAGCAATTTTAAAAGTGGCTGTCCTTTTTCTTTAGTAAAAGTAATCGCTATTGCTAAAAACACTGCAAAAATGATTACCTGAAGTACATTTCCAGATGCAAAAGATGCAAATGGATTTGAAGGAATTAAATCTAAAAAAAACTGACCCAATGACAATTGTTTAATATCGCCTTGAATTTGTATGCTAGGAAGAGATAATCCTTCACCTGGCTTGACAAGCTTTGCCAATACTATTCCAATAAGTACTGCAATTATTGTTGATAGTAAATAAAATGAAATCGTTGTAAGTCCAATTCTTCCAAGCTTTTTAGGATCATTAATATGACATATCCCAACAACTAATGAAGAGAAAATTATAAGAATAACTAGCATGGTTAGCAAATTTATGAATGCTCTACCAAATATTTGAAACATCGAAGCCTTTGGCCCCAAAATAATTCCAACAATAAGTCCTAAAATTAGGCCAACTAAAATTTTAAACCAGCTTTTCATTGAAAATCTCCGTAGGAGTAACACGCGAATTATTCACACAAAAATGTATTTTTTCAACCAAATTATCCCAAAGCTGCTTCTCAAAACAAATGTTTATCTCAATTTTAACCACCACAATTGGTATTTTTGTTTTTAGATAACCTACTTTAACAAAGTCTTTTTCAGTACATACAAGATACTTGACCCCCCTTTCAGAGCACTCTTTTTCAAAAGCAAATATTGATTTTGGTGAAATAGCTTCATGGTCATTAAAAAATTTGGAGAGCACAACATTATAATTAAGATCTTTTAATGATTTAGCAAAATGATTGGGATTTGCAATTGAACAAAAGACTCCAATTCTTTGTCCATCTAACAAAAATTTTTTTTTATTTATATCTTCTGCTCTTTTAAATAAAAAATTTGCTCCAACAATTGGACACCTTGCATAGTCATTAACTTTAATTTTAAGCTCTTCAAAATCTTTTTTTGTACTGCAATGATTGATCACAATAAGATCAGCTTGATCAAGCCTTTTTGGGTGATCTTTTAAAAACCCTCTTGGTAAAAAAAAGCCCCCACCAAACAAATCATTAGCATTAAGCATGATTATTTGAATGTCACAGTGTAATTTTTTTTGTTGGAGCCCATCATCTAAAATTAATAGTTTTTTACCATCAGATATAGCTCTTAAGGCATTTTTCCTCCGGTCTTTTCCTATATATAAATCAATACGATTGAAATTATTTAAAATGCACTTTGGCTCATCACCAATCAACTTCCAATCGACATCTTTACTAATTTTTTGAGGAATATTTCTTTGATTTGCTCCATAACCTCTTGATAAGACACCAATTTCATCTAAATTTGAATGCAGCTCATTAATTAGCTTTATAACAAGTGGAGTTTTTCCACTACCACCTGCCACTATGTTTCCAACACTTACAACCATAGCTTTTGCAACGAAAGGCCTAAAAGGTTTTAGGTTGAAAAGTTGCCATCTAATTGCTGCTATAACCTTCCAAAAAAAGCTTACAAGCAATAAAAAACTAAGAAAAATTGAAGTTACTCTTCCATTTTCACTTTCTACAATTTTTTTATGAAAAAGAAAAAGTTTATGCTTTGCATTTTGAAATACTTTCACGAACATGTTGAACTTCTTTTAAGGCTGAGCTGTAAAATAATAACTCTTCAACCATTTGAATGATAATATGAATTGCACTCATATGGACTTCCTGGATACGATCAGATGTTGAAAATCCCCCTACAACCAACTCTTTGTCACACATATCTTTCATTAATCCACCATTTTTACCCAGAAAAGCAACTGTATTTAAACCGAGTTCTTTTGAAGTTTTTACTGCTTTAATCAAATTTTTTGAATTTCCGCTAGTAGTAAGTGCTATAAAAATGTCGCCTTTATTCCCATAAGCTTCAACCCCTCTTGAAAAAACATATTCATAACCAAAGTCATTTGCAGAGCAGCTTAAAAATCCAGGATCGCTTAAAGAGATTGCCGGAAGCGCTTTTCGCTTCTGCCTGAATTGCCCAGTCAGCTCTTCTGCAAAGTGCATTCCATCACAAAGGCTTCCTCCATTACCTGCAATAATTATTTTTTTTTGATCTTTATAAGCACTTGCTATCAGATGGGCAACTTCATTAATAAACGTAACAGCTTTTTCTTGTTTTAAAGTATTGATCGCCAAGATTGCACTTTCAACTTCTTTTCGGATTAAGTCTTTCATAGTTGCCTCTTTCAAATATCATTTTTTTTTGATAAAGTAAGATTATGACAAATCGGTAAATATGGCAAATATATCAATTGTTGGGGCAAGCGGAATTGTAGGCTTTGAACTTTTAAACTTACTCGAGAAAAAAAAATTTCCTATCTCAAAACTCTCAATTTATGGATCTAACCAGTCTAGTGGAAAAGAGGTTTGCTTTGATTCTAGGAAAGTTATAATTCAAAAACTGTCTGAAGCAGACTTTATAAATGATGATTTTGTCTTCTTCTGCACTCCATCGGATGTTAGTGAAAAATACGTACCAAAGGCCCTTAAGTCTGCTAAAAATGTAATTGATCTAAGCTCTGCCTACCGAGAAGATAAAAATGCTTGCCTTTGCGTCCCGGAGATCAACCAAAGTTTAATAAAAAAACAAAAATTATTTGCCTCGCCTAACTGTGTAGCCTCTATTTTAAGTCTTGTGCTCTTTCCTATTCATAAACTGTTCAAACTTAAAACAATCATTGCCTCAACTTATCAAGCAGCCAGTGGGGGTGGTTATAATTTGTTGAACACGCTAATTAAAGATACGAAATCTAGTCTAGAGGGTAAAAAAGAAAAGTCGTCAGCCTTTAATGTCTATTTGCATAACTCAGAGACATTTGAAGATGGTTATAATGTTGAAGAAAAAAAAATTATATCCGAACTGAAACAAATATTAAATTTACCTGAACTTCAAATAAGTGTAACAGCAGCTAGAGTCGCTTCTCTTCGTTGCCATTCAATCTCTTGCCATATAATTACAGAAAACAAAGTAGATATAAAAAAAGCTGAGAATTTACTTAAATCAACTTCTGGCATAAAGACTGTTGATGGCCCTACTTTTGCTAATTGCAATGATGCAGCATACCATGATGATATCTTTTGCAGCAGGATAAGAAAAGTACCCTTCAGCGATAATGCATTAGAGCTTTGGGTTGTTGGAGATCAGCTGCTTAAAGGAGCCGCATTGAATGCATATCAAATTGCTAGACACCTACAAAGTCAGCAGGAGATGAAACAGTAATTTGTTTCAATGTTACCGGATGTATAAAAGAAACTAATGCATGGTGCAGCATTATGCTTTCAAAGTCCTGTAGACTGCCATATTTTCTATCCCCTACTATCGGGTGTCCTATATGACTAAATTGTGCCCTTATCTGGTGGTATCTTCCAGTATTTAAGGTGATTTCAACAATTGAGTTGCCATCAGTGTATTTTATCACTCGATAACTTAAAGAAGCTAACTTTGAATCCTTCTCATTTTTATTAGTAATCAGTGCTTTAAAATTTGAGTGCTTTAAATAATTTTCAAGAATAGATTCTAAAGTGGAAAGTTTTCCGCTCAGCTTTGCAATATATTTTTTCTCAATTTCTTTTTCCTTTTGCATCTTTTGCATTCTCTTTAACGCCTTGGATGACTTAGCAAAAATAACAATTCCACTAACTTTCTTATCTATTCGATGAATGCAATGAAGGTAGACATTGTTTTGTTTGTTTTCTTTTTCTTTAATATAGCTTTTTAGATATGTCTCCAGACTATTATTTTCTTTTTCAGTAGGCTGAGTCAAAAAAGGACTTGGTTTTTCTGCGATAATGAGATGATTATCTTCAAAAAGGATTTTAATCTGTTTTTCTTTGTCTAACAACTTCATATAAAAGAATTGTTGTGGCTGTTGCTACATTTAACGAATCAGCAACGCCATTCATTGGAATGTTTACTAATATATCGGACTCTTGCATCCAGAAATCACTAAGTCCGTACTGTTCAGATCCAACAGTTATAGCTACTGGACCTTTCATATCAACTTCAGTAAAAATATTTTTAGAACTTGGAGTTGCAGCTAAAATATTTACTTTGTGTTTTTTTAATAATTCAAATACCTCATTGGTTGTACCTTCAATAACTGGCACAGTAAATAAGGTTCCAACACTTGCTCTAACCACATTAGGATTGTATACATCTGTACAAGAATCACAGACAATTACTGCATCGACACCTACAGCATCTGAAGACCTTAATATTGTTCCTAAGTTTCCTGGTTTTTCAATATTTTCTGCAATTAGCAGAAATGGATTTTCTTTAATTAATAAAATTTCCTCAAGGTCAGCTAGAGGCTTCTTCCTTTGTTTAGCAATTGCTAATAGGCCATCCGGTCTATCTCTGTATGAAATTTTTTCAAAAATAAACTTCGCGCACTCAAAAAGATCTCCCCCATTCGTTTCTATCAGATTAATAAGGGACTGTTCATTATTTTTTAAAAAATGGCTAGGGGAATAGAATAAAGAAATTATCTCCTCTTCGGCATCAACAGCCCTTTTAAGCTCTCGATAGCCTTCAATTAAAAAAAGATTTGATAAATTGCGCTCTCTTCTTTTTTTAAGCTTAACAACCTGCTTAATATTAGGATTTTGGTGAGATGTGATTTTAATTATTTTTTCCATAAAGCATAACAACCTGAAGGGATATTATACCCTTTTTTGGCAATTAGTAAAAGCTCATCCGACTTTGCTTTTAATCCAAGTGATTGTTCAAAAATTTGTTTTAGTCCAATTGGGGTAATCCCCGGAGTATGACAGGATAAAATAATCAAGCTTTTTGAACTGCTTAACAAAGATTTCAAAAGAGTTAGCAGTGGTCCTAATTCATTTTCAATTTTAAAAACTTGTTTTTGAGCCCCCCTACCAAATGTTGGTGGGTCTAAGATAATTATATCATATTTAGAACCGCGCTTAACCTCTCTTTTTACAAACTTCATAACATCATCAACTATCCAACGAATTGGAGCACTTTCTAAACCATTAAGCTTCGCATTGTTTTTAGCCCATGACACGGCTGTTTTTGATGCATCAACATGACATACCTCAGCTTTATTTTTAGCTGAGTACAGGGTTAATAGCCCAGTATAGGCAAATAAATTTAATACTTTGGTATTTTTTGTAACGGCGTTTTCTAAATGCTCACAAAAAAGACCATGTTCTGCAAAAATGCCTAAATGACCAAAGTCAGTCTTTCGAAGCTCGAGCTTTAAACCTTGAAAATCAATTATCCAATTTTCAGGTAAAGTAGTGTCTTTAGACCACTGATTTTCATCTTTTCTAGAAAAACTGCCATCTACTGGTTCCCATATTTTTAATTTGGGCTTCCATAAAGCTACAGCACATGGGCGAACTAAATGATAGTTGCCAACTTTTTCAAATTTCTTCCCATCTCCGCTATCAATTAGCTCATAGGTATTATTATTTTCTAAATGTGTATTCATCATATTTTATTCGTTTAAGTAATATTGCAAGAGCTGTATTTACGCTGTTTTCAATAACTCTTTCTCTAGATCCTTGAGTATGTATAAAACCAATATCCTTGTGCATATTCTTACTTGCACAACCAATACAAACTGTTCCAACTGGTTTCTCATCACTACCACCACCCGGACCTGCAATACCTGAAGTTGCTAGAACATAGTCGGCCCCGGTAATCTCTAAAAGGGCGCTTAGCATTTCATCTACAACTTCAACACTCACAGCTCCTTTTTCTTTTAGAGTGTTTTTATTCACATGCAAAAGTTTTATTTTCATTTCATTACTATATGTAACAATTGAGCCTTCCAGATAGCTCGAAGCACCAGGAATTTGTACTAGTGCAGATGATATTGCGCCACCGGTGCAAGACTCAGCTAATGCAAGTTTATATTTTTTTTCTAAAAGTAGATTATGAAGATCTAGAATAATTGAATCTTCAAAGATGTTCTTAGGAAATGTTAATTTGATAGTACCTATCAACTGATCAACCTCCTTATAGGAAAAATCATCATCAGGGGACAAAATTTTTGCAGCTTTAACAGTTACATATCCTAAAGATGGATAAATCCCAACTTCAGTATTTGGATGTAGAAGCTTGTACTTTTCTAAAAGAGGATTTATTTCGGACTCTACTTTTAGAAAAACACCAATGCTTCTCTGGTAAATTTTTTGTTTAGAAGGAAAGGTCTTAGTCAAATACGGAATAATACTTTCCTCAAACATATCCTTAAGCTCAGATGGAACGCCTGGTAATAGTATCAAAGCCTTATTATCTTTTTCTATAATAATACCAAAAGCCGTTCCAACTTTATTCTCAACAGGGATTCCACCTTTAGGGATTAATGCATCGCGATCAATTGAGTTATAGTCAGGGAAACGCTTTTTTAAATTTGCCTTAATTTGAGGATCGAAAACGCACTTTACATTGAAAAAATCTGCTACGACTTCTTTGGTTACATCATCTAAAGTAGGGCCTAGGCCACCTGTACAGATGACTACATCTGATAATTCAAATGCCCTCTCAAGCTCTTTATGTAAAATTTCTTTATCGTCTGCAAAGGCTAAATGGCAATAGATTCGATATCCATTTTCTTCAAGTTTTTTACTAATATAGCCTGCATTTGAGTTGATTGTATAACCGGAAACAATTTCATTTCCAATTGCAATAATTTCAATATGCATAATTATCTAGTTCACATCCAATTTTTTTAAGTTGCGGATGTAAGTGTATCCAGGAAAAACATTTTTTCCCAATTCTGAGTGTACTTACGACTTTTTTTTGCTCAATTATAAATCTGGCAACAGATGTTTTATCTCTCATCCATTTACGTATTTGTGAAAAATAAGGAAAGTTTTCAAATGAAGAATCTATTTTTTTAATTTTATTCGAGTCAGGATCTTGAAATATTTGTGGATGAGATAATTTAAATCCCCAGAAAATACAATCTTCCCCCAATGAATTTAATCTAATTGTTTTATCTAGAAAACTGTATCTGAATGTATTAAGTTGAAGCTGTAAAACAGGCTTTGAAATTTTCACAGTATAAGCATCTTCTTTTGGATTAAACAGATAAAATGCACTAGGCGATTTCCCTATTGCAACTGGGAGGTTTTGTTTTAGAAGACTTAAATCAAATTTATTACTCTTTAGCATAATCAATGTCTGATTATATGCTTCAATAAGGTCTTTCTTAAAATCAGCCTTCAAACCTCGAAAAATTTTGCCAATTTGAAAAATACAATCTGTATCAAGCAATTCTAAAAGATCTTTAAATTCTTCAAGATTTACTAAAAAATGATAGCTTATCCATTTGGAGCAAAGATAAGGTCCCTCGTGCTTTGGTGTGCTTTTTTTAAGTACTTCAAGCATATTTTTTAGATTTATATTGATTAGAAAAGATAAACAAAAAGATTATTCCAATTGTGATTAAGCTATCTGCTACATTAAAAATAGGATATGAAAAACTCCAAAATTTAAAATAAAACATATCGACCACATGGCCATAAAAGAAAAAATCTAGAATATTTCCCATAGCTCCTGTCATAATTAATAAAACTGTAATTTTTTTTGATCTGTCTAGTTTCCCAAAGAACAAATACCCCACAAGCCCTATAACGATAAAAATTCTAGCCCATAATAGATAATCTGAGTATGCAGAGAAAATCCCCCAAGCTGCCCCTAAATTTTCAATATTGACTATCGAAAAATCAACTCCATTTAGGACACCTTTAAAAATTGGAATTCCCCCATATGGATAAACAGGCGTTGAAAGTCCCATTTTTGGTATAAAGTGAAATACATAGTACTTCGAGGCAATATCAATTAGTAGAAGTAAAAGAAACATCAAGCTAAGTCTTTTTTTCATTTTCTTTTCTTTTCTATTTCTTCTTGTGCTTGGATTGTCATTGTAGCATACGGAACAGCTTTAAGCCTCTCTATCGGGATCTCTTTTTCTGTAACATCACAAATACCGTATGTTCCTTCTTCAATTTTTTCTAAAGCTCTGTCAATTTGACGAATCACCTTTTGATCTGATTCTGATAGCGCTAAATTTAAGCTTTTTTCAAAATCGTCTGAGCCTTCATCAGCTGAGTGCTGAGAATATCCCTTCGGATCGTCTTTTTCCTTTACTACATCTTTGGTTTCTTGAAATTGAGTTAAGTAACCAGCCCTAATTTCTAAAAGCTGTTTTTTGAATGCTTCAATTTCTTTATTCTTTAAAGTCATACTTTAAACCTTTTTTTGTGTTGTTATAGAATCTATTGCATCGATGAGCTCATCGATATCTTTAAATCTTTTATATACACAGGCAAAGCGAATATAGGCAATCATATCTGTAGCTTTTAATTTTTCCATCACAATTTTACCAAGATCTTCTGCCTTAATTTCTCTAACTTGCTTTTCAATCAAATCAGCTGCAATGGAGTTAGTCATTTCAATAACCTTATCGTGGCTAATTCTTGTATGTCTACATGCTGCATTCATACCAAGAACCAATTTGTCTTTATTAAAGTCTTCGTATGTACCGTCTTTTTTCTTAACTTGTAAAGTTAAATCCAACGTCTCGAAAGTGGTGAATCTTTTTTGACAACTCAAACACTCCCTTCTTCTTCTAATTGCATTTGTATCAATAGAATTACGAGAGTCTGTAACTTTAGATTCTAAATTTGAGCAATAAGGACATTTCATATTAAAAAATATTTTTTATTAAAGATGCCTTTATTATGAAAAAAAAAAGATTAAAGGGAAATCCCTTTAATCTTTGCTATTAAAATTTTAGCTTAACTAAAACTAGTTAAACTAAAAGATTTAGTATAGTAATCAATTAAAATCCAAGACCTACATCAATGAAAACAATAGGAAAGCCCTTAGGCTCATTCGCTTTAACAGATAAAAGAGGATAATAAGACTTTGCTTGAACAAAGCCATTCATGTTTTTTTCTCTATAAAAATCGAGTCCAACAGTTACATTTCCGACAATTCCCTCAAAATTTCCTTGTTTTAAGCGATACATGGCTACACACCCTCCAACGCCTACATATCCGTTTACAGTGCTAAAGTCTTTTGACCCATAGTGTATGTATTCCATTCTAGGAAACATTAATATGTAATCATCTTTTTTCTCCTTTCTTTCCAAGTATCCAAAAGTAGCTCCGTAATCGATTCCATTTCCATTTTTTGAAACAGATTTTTTTCCAACAGTCATAGCTGGAACATATTCCTGAAACTTATCAGAGAAAAACCCCAAAGTAGTATAAAAATCAGTATAACTTCCACCATTTGGATTCTCGGCGGCAAACAAATAGCCAGAGATCGCTAGCAATGTAAGTAATTTTTTCATCTATTGTTACCTTCTATAAATTTTAGAAAGGAAAGAGTAACTAACTAATAAAAAAAAATGCAATCTTTATTCGATTTACCCTCTCGTGCTATAATTTGAACAAACAAAAAAGTGAAAGAAAATGCATAAGCCAGAAAAAATCAGAAATATTGCAATTATTGCACACATTGACCACGGTAAAACAACCCTCCTTAATGAGTTGTTAAAACAAGCCCATATCTTTAAAGAACATGAAAAAATAGCAGACAGAGCTATGGACTCTTTAGAACAGGAAAAAGAAAGAGGAATTACAATTTCTTCAAAACACACTTCTATTTATTATAATGATGATAATAATGAAGATTACAAAATCAACATTATAGACACCCCCGGCCACGCTGACTTCTCATCTGAGGTTGAAAGAATTTTAGGCATGGTAAACTCTGTTTTATTAATTGTAGATGCCCAAGATGGCCCAATGCCTCAAACAAGATTTGTATTATCAAAATCTCTAAAAATTGGTTTAAAGCCAATAGTTGTCTTAAATAAAATTGACAGGCCAAATGCTGACCCAGACCGTGTCTTAAATGAAACTTTTGATTTATTTGTTGAGCTAGGAGCAAATGATGAGCAGTTAGACTTTAAGTATTGCTATGCATCTGCCTTGAAAGGATATGCGCAAAAAAACATCAATGACAAATCAGACAATTTAAAACCCATGTTTGAATTAATAGTAAATCATGTACCAGCTCCTACAGGTAGCATAGCAAATCCTTTTTTAATTCAATCATCAACTATTACACATGATGACTTTTTAGGAAGACAGGCTTGCGGTAGAATATTAGAAGGGCAAATAAAGAAAGGTGACCTATTAGCTCACCTTGACAAGCATGGGAATCAAACAAAATTTAATATCACTAAAATTCAAGGATATCTTGGACTTGAAAAAGTTGAAATGGATATTGCTGGAGCCGGTGATATTGTTTGTATTGCAGGTATTGAAGATGTCACTATTGGAGACACCCTCTGTGACCCCGAGCATATAATTCACTTACCTCCAATTGAAATGGAAGAGCCTACGGTGTCGATTGACATCCTAGTGAATGATGGTCCATTTGCAGGTAAAAGTGGCAAACATGTTACTTTTAATAAGATCAAAGACCGTTTGTATAAAGAGCGAAGGTCTAATATTTCTTATCAAATTACTGAACCCGAAAAAACTCTATCAAAGATTACAGTAGCAGGAAGAGGCGAGCTTCACTTAGGAATTTTATTAGAGACGATGAGACGTGAAGGATATGAGTTTTGCATTTCTAAACCTCAAGTAATTCTGAAAATTGTTTCAAACCAAAAACATGAGCCATTTTCTAAAGTCTTCATAGAAGTTCCAGAAGAATATTCCGGGGCAGTTATTGAACAGCTGTCAAAAAGAAAAGGTGAAATGCAACAGTTGAATGTTGATGAACAAAAAATTACACATTTAGAGTTTCTAGTACCGACCCGAGGTATTATGGGCTACCGTAATGAGTTTTTGACAACCACTCGAGGACTTGGTATTTTAAACTCTGTGTTTAATGACTATGCACAACATAAAGGAGAAATAATCGGTAGGGTTAACGGAGCTTTAGTTTCAATTTGTGCAGGAAAAGCTAACGGCTATGCTTGTTTTAACTTAGAAAATAGAGGAAGGCTCTTCACTAAACCAGGCGATGAGGTCTACGAGGGAATGATTGTAGGTGAGAATAACAAGGAAAATGATTTGATTGTAAATATTACAAAATCTAAACAGCTTACCAATGTTAGAGCCGCCGGAACAGATGAGAATATCGTTTTAACCCCTCCTAGAAAATTTACTTTAGAAGAGGCTCTTTGCTATATTAACGATGACGAATTAATAGAGGTTACTCCTGATTCAATTCGCCTTCGTAAAAAATACCTAAAAGAGATAGAAAGAAAATCTAAAAAAAGATAACTTTTTTAGGCTTTTAATATCTCTAAGAACTTGACTTTACAGGAGCAGAAGGCTTTCGATTAAAATCTCTAAACGGTAACCTTGGGTACACTGAACCTGATGAGCTTGGCGCACTTGCTGCACTCATCCTTCCCAAATAAGATTTACTAGCTACAAGAGTCTTTTGTCTTTTTGCTTCTCTAAAGTTCATAACATATCTATAGTGCTCTACAGACTTCTTAAAAATGTAAGATCCAACAATTAGACCAGTTACTACCAAAGCTTTACGACCAGCACTATTGAACACCTTTTTAAGCACAACTACCGTTCCTATAACACCTACTGAAGTAGCAATAGCTTTAAAATTCTTAGAAAGTTTATCTGGTATTGAAAAAGACCATCTATTAAATAAACAAATTGAATACTGATCCCTTCCAAATATCACCCTCTGGTTTGGGTTAATAAGCTTCCCGCCAAACATCACCCACTGAGTTGAATTTTTTGCAGTATCATATACAATTAAAGCCAGCGGCAGAATACCAGCTGTAAGCACAGAAAAAAACACAACTCCAATTTTTTTATATAAATTTCCATCCCAGACTTTATTTAGTGTCAGGAATCTATTTTCAACGTTATTACTAACATTTCTAATAAAATTCATAAAAATCCTCATAATTTTGTTTCTATTAATTAGAATTTAATTTAAATTAAAAATAAACTTTTTTTATTACAATTAAAGGCTATAAAACTGTCCTTTAAGAATGCTTCTTTATAAATATTTAACTTAAGAGACCCCTTTCCTTTTTATCTGAAGATGTCTATGGCTAAGCATCTTGAAGATCTCTCAGAAATTCAATACCAAATCATTCTTTCTTTTATGAACTTTAGGAAGTCCCCTTGAAAAGGGGACGCTTAGAACCGATTAACATCGAGTCTGGAATTGCACTTTTTATATTCTTATTTATGGATTCGGTTGGAAAGACAGCCCTATTCATTATCAGCTCATTTGACTCACGCCTATAAATGGCTTATTTACTGACAGAAAGCTTGTGTTTAAGACCGAGTTTTGAGTGAATTTAAAAAAATACCATTCAAAAAGGAGAGCTAGATCTATCCATCATATGGGTAATATAAGGCCTTCTAAGTCCCAGTGGAAGTCAAGATATTGATATGCAATAGAGAATTGCTAATGTTGTAGGCCATCTGCATCTTTCTTCTCACTTCAAGGCCTTTTCTTCTGACTCTTTGAAAATTGGCGATGAAAAAGTTATGAAGTGGAACAACTTTAGTTATCTCCTAACAAAATTAGGTATTTGCTTGGCGCTTCTGCCTAGCTTTTAACTATCCAGATTAAATTCTCGGTATAGAAATTTAGTTAGAAAGGATAGGATTTTTTCAGATGTTGGTTCTTCAACTACACTTCATACCCTGCTGCATTTTATAGATCAGCTAGCCTAAAAAATTCTTCCAGATTAGGAACTTCATCTTCATTCTCCACTTCTTCTCCACTTCCCATGTCAGGATTTGCTAAATTTAGCTCATAATTAGGGCTACTTTCTAAGAGTTCTAAATCATTAAACTCAAACAAATTATCAAGATTTGGAGTTACTTTAACTATTATATCCAAAACTAAATTATTTATTTTTGAAGCTAGAGGAACGAGGATACTCTCATATATTTTAAAAGCTAAAGGAATAAGCCCAAAAGATATTACTGAAGCTATTTTCCTCCACTGTATATCTTCACTAGACTTCTTACTATCAGGAATAAGTTGCATTTAATAAAACACCTGAAACTGTTAATAAACTTGGACTAAGTAAGATGATTGCTGCAAATGGTTTTGCTGTAGATAAAATATATTTACCTACCGCTGCTACTTCTTTAGCTTTCCCAACCCCATATGAAGCTCCATATGAGATCATTTTATTAACTATAGGAGTTAAAACAACACATGATGATGACACTAGAAAGCTTAAGCTTGCTGCTGTAATTAAATTACAAGCTGTAGACACTTTCAGATTAGATTCAGATTCTTTTGGAGTGGGGGCAGCGGGGGTTCTTTCCATTTAAATAGACTTATAATACTCATAACAACCTCTTGTTTATTATTAATTACTATTATTATAAATTAATTTAAAAGTTTGTTAATATAAGTTATTAATTCACAAACAACTTAATAACAACCACTTACAAGAACCCTCAAAATAACATTTTGCAAAAGGCTTTTAATAGTGGTATTGAGAGGATAATAAGTTGGTTGTTTAATATAACTTCATGAGCAAAAAATATATTTTAATCCTAGGAATATCCGCTGTGCTAGCCGTAGTAATTGTTGGCGTAGTTCTGCTTTTTAATGATAAAAAGCAAAAAGATGAACTTATAGTCTATGGCAATGTCGACATTAGGCAAGTAGATTTAGGATTTAGGGTGTTTGGAAAGGTTTTTAAGCTTTTCTTTGACGAAGGAGACTTTGTAAAAAAAGGCCAACTTATGGCAAAGCTTGACAAGGTTCCTTACTTGGAAAAGGTTAGAGAAGCTGAGGCTTTTAAAAATTCGGTTGATGAAAGACTGAAAAGTGCAACGGCGAAACTACAAAAAAGAGAAAAAGCTATAAACAGCTTAGCTATATCAAAGGAAGACTTTGACGACTCTCTATTTAATGTGGGAGAGCTTAAGGCTACTTTAAATGAGGCTCGAGCTACTTTAGATAGAACCATAACAGACTGCGAAGATACACACCTTTGCGCTCCAACTGATGGGATTGTTTTAACTAGAATCAAAGAACCTGGATCTATTGTAAGTCCAACTGACCCTGTCTATTCACTTAATATATGTAAACCAATGTGGATAAGAACCTACGTTACAGAAAAAGAGCTTGGAAGAATATATTTTGGCCAAAAGGCGTTAATATACACCGATACTGAAAATTTACCGGTATATAATGGACATATTGGATTCATATCTCCTGTAGCAGAGTTCACTCCTAAAAATGTCGAAACAACTGAACTTAGAGTAGACCTGGTATATAGGTTAAGGATAATAGTAGATGACCCTGATATGATGTTAAAACAAGGTATGCCAGTTACTATAAAATTGATAGAAGACACCCAATATTCAAATAAGTGTTCTTGTGGTCATGTATGCCATTAGTTGAAATAAAAAATATCTTAAAAACCTTTGGCAAAGGAAAGCATATAGCTCTAAATAATATATCATGCGAGTTCTACTCCGGAGAGTTGATCGCAATAGCAGGACCTGATGGCACAGGTAAAACAACTTTAATGCGCACCATGGCTGCTTTATTAAAGCCAGACAGTGGAGCTGTTTCCATAGATGGAAAAGATACGATAAAAGAGGCTCAATCAATACACAAAATAATAAGCTACATGCCTCAAAAATTTGGTCTTTACGAAGATTTGACAGTTTTTCAAAACTTGAATCTTTATGCTGATCTACAAGGTCTAACTAGCGAAGATAAAAAACCTGCTTTTGAGAGCTTACTTGAATTTACAGACCTTAAGGATTTCCAAAAAAGGCTTGCTGGAAAACTGTCTGGTGGTATGAAACAAAAGCTAGGCTTAGCATGTACATTGCTGAGAAAACCTAAGCTATTAATTTTAGACGAACCGACAGTTGGCGTTGATCCTATTTCTAGGAGAGAGTTGTGGAAAATGATTTATGCTCTTAAAAAAGACAATATCACGGTTGTCTTTAGTACAGCTTACTTAGATGAGGCCGAAAAAGCAGATAAAACAGTACTAATGAACGAAGGTTCTATCCTTTATTTTGGCAAGCCTGGTGACCTTTTGGTGCCCTTGGAAAATCGAGTTTTTTTAATTAAAAATATCACAACTAACAGAAGACAAGTTTTAAAAAATGCCTCAAAAGACCCCTCCATTATAGACACAGTTGTGCAAGGAAACTCTATCCGAGTAGTTCTACAAAAAAATGATA
>Ga0316193_10001550_pt1 | contig 15617 bp, 12 predicted proteins | sample MerIslsedime2_MG_FD_207735 | JGI IMG/M metagenome (GOLD analysis project Ga0316193, IMG submission 207735) | Coastal sediment microbial communities from Maine, United States - Merrow Island sediment 2 | ecosystem: Environmental > Aquatic > Marine > Coastal > Sediment | place: USA: Maine...
CCGGCAGGGAGTAGACATTCTCTTGCGGGTAGTTGTCATAGACAGGCGCATAACCCTGTCCCCAACCACTGCTGGCATAGCCCTGTTCCTGATCAATAGGTTCTGACAGCGGGTCTTCCACGCGGCGGATCTTGCCATCGACATGGGCACCGTTTTCGATCGAAAGAGTCTGGTTGATGACATCGCCTTCGATGTGCGCGCCTGCGTAAATATGGATGTGGAGTGCGCGTATCGGACCAATAACCCGGCCTCGGACAATCACCTCTTCTGCGGTAATATCGCCATAAACCACGCCATTTCCGTCAACAACCACGGCGCGCGCACGAACTGTACCGTTTATGGTGCCGTCAACTTGCAATTCACCACCGGTTGAAACCGAGCCATCTATGACCAGGTCCAGAGACAACAGCGACGGACCGGAACGATGACGTTGCCGGCCTCCGCCAGTCGCTGCGCTCTTTGGTGCTTTAGCGCGTGATTTCTTGAAAAACATCGCGGGCCTTCCAAAATCTTACAGGGTCTATTGCGCGGCCGCCCACGCGTGTTTCGTAATGAAGATGCGGGCCTGTACTGCGACCTGTACTTCCAACTTGACCTATTCTATCACCCGACTTGACCTTTTGGCCAGTGCGAACCGAAATTATGCTTAAATGGGCATATCGACTGGTAACACCGCCATCATGGCGAACTTCCACCATTTTGCCATATCCACCTGACCAGCCGGCCTTGATGACCTTGCCCGGTGCTGTTGCATGAACAGGGGATCCGGTTTTTCCCCGAAAATCAATCCCGGCATGCATTGCGGGGCGTTTGCGGAACGGATCCTTGCGAAGGCCGAATGTGCTGGAGGTTGCATGACCCGGCGACATTGGCTTGACCAGCGGCAGGCGGGTGCTCTGGAACTTCAGGGTTTCCCACCTGTCCAGTTCCGTAGACAGGTCAGATATCTTCTGGGCCAGCACTTTCGACCCCAGGTCAGCCGCACTCGCGGCTATGAACGGGCCGCCAACGGCTTCGGGCTTGTACGTTGACGACTTTGCAATCTTGTCAGCGTTCACCCCAAGTGTGCGGTATACTTTGCCAATTCGCGCTGTCGCACCTGCGACATAGTCCGTAACGACATCCAGCAGCGCTGACTCGCGGGCTTCCATCTGAGCCATATAGCCGCGCAATTCGTCCAGCGGCTTTGCCGCTTCTGCCGGTGATGTGAAGTCGGCGGTGAACTTGTCAACTGCACGTGGTGACGTGGTGTTGTCTGCAGTTTGTGTGTTGGGCGCCCCGTTTGGTGACAGGCTGCCTTTCTGTTGGCGCGTGGACCCTTTCGGACTGGGCAACCATCCCTGTCGGAAAAACTCCGACAATTGTTCATGGCGCTCTACCAGGCGATCTTGTTCAATGCGTACTTCGTCGACTTTCGCGAGATATGCTCGCTGGTCCAGCAACAACCGGCGGTTCAGCTTGTCAATTGTGGAGCGCATTTCCCCAATACGGTCCTCGTATTGCAGGCGCGCCCGATATTGACTGCGTTCTTTTAACGCCAGAACCTGATCCCTGAATGCCACATTGACCGTAACGTAGGCGACCCAGAAAAGCCCCACTGTAAAAGCGAATATGACCGTTGCCTGTACCCAGGGTCGAAGCGTGATGAATTGAACTTCACCTTCGGAGCGCAGATAAATCTGTCGCTCACGAAACGCATAGGCCAGACGGGAAAAAAACCCGCGCGGATGATGCCCCCCAATATGCCGCCGTCTTTTACGCATAAGCCCTCCCTGCCATGGGCCGATGTTCGAAACGCCACGTGCTTGCCTGACATCACGACTGGCGTTGCGATTCAACACGGTCGTATAGGTGTGCCGCTGCTTTGTGGTGCGATTATGAACATCGCGGAAGAAAGTTCAACTCTTGCGATGTATCACATCTTGCCGACTATCGCGGGTAAACACGGCTAATCCAACGCTTCGGCGGCCTTCAAAACATCTTCGGCATGACCGGCAACTCTTACCTTGCGCCAAACCCTGGCAATCTCGCCGTTTGAGTCGATCAGGAATGTTGAGCGCTCGATGCCGAAATACTTGCGTCCATACATGGCTTTTTGGACCCAGACGCCGAAGGCTTTCAGCGTGTCCAGCTCCGGATCAGACCCCAATATGACGTCAAGATCATGCTTTTCGATGAATTTGTCGTGCTTTTGCGAGGGATCGGCTGATATGCCGACGACCTTGGTATCGGCTGCTTCGAATGCGGATTTGAGCTGGGTGAAGGCGATTGCCTCTTTGGTGCACCCCGGCGTGTCATCCTTGGGGTAGAAGTAGATCACTGCCTTGTGCCCCTTGATGTCGTCGCTGGAAATTCGGGCAGACCCGGCAGCGTCGAGGTTGAATTCCGGCATTGGCTGCCCTGATTCGAGTGGACTGTTCATTACCAAAAGAAGTTCCTTGATAAGTAGTGGATAAATGTTTGATTGATTACACTGTTTGACGCCGAAATTTGGTTTTTTGGAGATGGTATGGCGATTTCTGGATGAGGTTGCATAAGCATGTGAAATCGGGTCACAATTGGGCCTTACCCGAATGTAAAGTGATCCGGGTGTTCGTCATGCCTCTGTGGCGGGCGCAAAATGGCGTCGGAACCAGTGGTTTCAGCGAATTTCAACCGGGACAGAAAAGAGCGGAAATTTGGCCAGCCGGGCACTAAAGGGCATAGCCTGGATAACAGTGATCCTCGCCGTGATGTCAATCGCGGTGGTGGTCTATGTTATGGTTGCGCTGTCTTCAGGGCCGCTCAGTGTGGGTTTCCTGGACGATATGGTTGAAGATCGCGTCAGCGACTCGATTCCGGGCCTGAAGGTTGATGTTGATGGTGTTGTCATCGAGCGCGGCAGCAATGGCGGGCATCCCACATTGCGGCTGGCCAATGTACGATTGTCGGATACAAGCGGCAACCTGATCGCGCGTGCGCCGCGCGCCGCCATTTCGGTGGACATTGGAGAAATACTGACCGGAAATATAAAGCCCAAGAGACTGGAACTGATCGGCGCCCGCATTTTGGCGCGGCGCGATCTCGACGGCACCATTGCGATGGGGTTTTCCGCACCGAATGAAACTACCGGCAAGTCGGATTCCAGCGCGCAGCCGGCAGAAACACTACTGCCGTCCGATAGTCAGGACAGCGGTTCCACCAATTCAATCGTGGAAACAATCAACAATTTGCTGCAACACAACAGCAGTGATACCGACACCAATTCGCTGGAGGCGATTGAAGTAACCGGGGCGCAAATTTCGTTCAGGGATGAGATTCAGAACCAGCTTTGGATTTCCCCGCGCGCAAATCTGCGGTTCAAGCGGGCAGATGGCGGATTTGCCCTGTTCATGGACGCGGATATCTCAGCGGATGGCCCAACCTGGCGCACCGAGATTTTGACGACATACCGCACTGATTCCAGTGTGTTCAAGGTGATCGCCAAGGTTGATGGCGTAACGCCTTCCGATGTCGCCCGAAAATTGTTCGCATTCAATCAACTGGCCAACATCGATCTGCCCATGTCCGGTGAAATGGAGTTTTCCCTTTCCAAGAAGGGGGAAATGCTCGCTGGTAGCGGGGTTTTGTTCGTGAAGGCCGGCAAGGTATCTTTTCCAGGATACATCTCGGATCCGGTTCTGATTGACGAGGGCGTGCTGCGCCTGAAGTATGAGCCGGAGACGGGTGAGCTTGCAATCAATGACTCAACTCTTGTCATCCGGGGCACCGAGGCACGGTTCAATGGCCGGCTTGCGCCGGTTCGTAACGCCCAGCAGGAAGTGATTGCTGCCCGGATCGAACTGGATGCCAAAAACCTCAATATTGATACACCCAACGCAGGCGCTGACGGCAGCGTCATCGACCAGTTCAAGCTTAGCGGGCAAGCCCTGTTTGATGAACGACGTTTCCTTGTTGACGATCTGATCGTGTTGTCCAGCGATGGAGGTGTGAGGGTTCGAGGGCAATTCGTTGCCGATGGGGATGCTGTCGGTGTCTACATGGCAGGTCGCGGACGTTCCGTTCGCCATGACCTGATCCGCAAATTGTGGCCCCCGGTCATCGCAGCACAATCACGCAAATGGTATCGGGAGAACCTGCGAACAGGCATGGTCGACGACGCCGAGTTCCGTGTTAAACTTTCCGGTGAGCAGATCAAGCTGGCATTGGATGGTCAACCCCTGCCAGCTGATGCCGTTGATCTGAAATTCAATGCTGTGGATGTTGAGTTCACTTACGCTGATGGCCTGCCGCCGGTAAAGAACGCAAAGGGCAGTTTTCATCTGACAGGTGAGGTCTTGGACATTGTTATTGAGCAAGGGACAATACCTTTGCCATCCGGCAAGTCCCTTGGCATCACTGGCGGTGATATGCAGATTACGGAACTCACATTGCCGGTATCTCCGGCAATACTGAACCTCAAGCTGGAAAGCGATGTTCGCGGTTTTCACGAATATGCGGACCTTCCGCCGCTGGCATTGGTCAGTGATTCCAGCTTCGATCTGGCCGCAGTCAGCGGTCGCGGCCTCGTTGATCTCAAGCTGACAATGCCGCTCAAACCCGGCATTGCGTCTTCAGATTTTGCCGTGTCCGCCACGGCAAGACTGAGTGATGGTCGGATAAAAAACGCGATCGAGGGCATTGATATTTCAGATGCCGAGATTGCACTGGTGCTCGATGACACAATCATAACCGGCAAGGGCAAGGCCAAACTGGGAGAAAAGACTGCGCAACTGACATGGCGCCGTGCGCTCAGCAAGAGCGCGAATGCCGATGAGGATATGACGATTTCGACGGTGTTGACTGACGCAGACAGGGAAAAACTGGGAATCGACCTGGCGCCGTTTATGGTCGGCCCCACTGCGATGGAAATTGCCGTCGTGCGCCGCGGCTCGCAAATCGTGTCCGCAAAAGTGGACGCTGATCTGTCCAAGACGGCGATGGCAGTGGATGCCCTTGGCTGGGCGCGAGGCCCGACCAGGCAAACCAAGGCCAGTTTCAATGTAAACCTCAGCGACGACAAATTCATCGTGCTGGACGACCTTTCCGTAACAGGCGGTCAACTCAAGATACTCGGAAAAGTGCGGATCAGCCGAAAAACCAACAATCTGCACGATGCCTCATTCCCGCGTTTTATTTTGAGTGATACCAATCAGCTTGCATTGGAAATCGACAATTCGTCGGGTTCGATGCAACTCGGGGTGGGCGGGGCCAGTCTGGATGCAAGGCCGCTGATTTCCCGCATGATGTCCAGCAAAGTCGGCGATCGCCGCAGCATGAAGGAGCCGCCTGTTTCCATCAATACAAACATTAGCCGGATCTATGTGCATCGCGGTGAAGTGATCAACAATCTGCGGGGCAGGCTGGTTACCGCAAGTGGCGCAGTTCAGTCTGCGGAAATAAACGGCAGATATCAAAACGGTGCGCCGATCACCATGCGGATTACCCGGGACAACAACGGGCAGAGACGCATGCGCGTAACCGGCAGAGACGCAGGCGCGACCCTTCGCGCCAGCAATCTGTACTCAAAGGTCTCAGGCGGAACCATCGACTTTGGCGCCATTCTCGGAAACCCGGGGCAGGGTGCAATTCAACGTGGTTTGCTGGAAGTCCGCAATTTCTCCGTACAGAACGAGGCAGCACTGTCGCAAATAGACAATACCACCCGCCGTGCCGGTCGAAATGCAGGCCCCCGAACAAACGGTCTGCGTTTGTCACGGCTTTCGGTACCGTTCTCGGTTGACAATAACTTTGTCCGGATTGGAGATGCTCTGGTCCAGGGCCCTGAAATTGGCGCGTCGGCACAGGGGATTATTCGTAAGAACGACCTGGCCATGGATATTGGCGGCACGATAATACCTGCCTATGCACTGAACTCGGCAATTTCCAATGTTCCCGTGCTGGGCGATGTGCTGACCGGAGGCAAAGGACAGGGAGTGTTCGGTCTGAACTTTGCCTTGAAGGGATCCATGAACAGACCCCGTTTCCTGGTCAATCCGGTCTCCGCCATTGCTCCCGGTATTTTCCGGAACCTGTTCAATATTGGCGGTGGTCAGACCAACTCCGACGGTACCGCTCGCGGTAGCCGGCAACAACGGCCCGGGACTGTTCTGCAACCCGCAACCCGACAGAACCAGAGAGCGGGCCAGCAAAAGCTGCAATCCACAAAGTAGATATCAGGCTGATCTCGCAAAGGATCATGACGGCTTCTGCTGGCGACGACCAGAACCCGGTTTGCTGTTCCTCCATCCGTGTCGACGGATATTGCGCTACTGCCGTTTCACCAGCGCATGGCGTTTTTTGCCCAGTGATATCTTCATCAGTCCGTCTGAATCGAAGTCGGCCTCACTGACCACGTGGCCGGGGTCGGTTATCTTTGCATCATTCACGCTGATCGAGTTGTTGGCCACCGCGCGGCGCACTTCTCCGTTGCTGGCGCCAAGTCCCGCAGCGACGAACAGCGACAGCAGACCATCGCCCGGATTGCCGGGGATGGTAGGCAGGTCGTGTGCCAGCACGCCTTCTTCGAAGGTTTTCTGCGCCGTGGCCGCTGCTGCATCGGCGGCCTGGCGGCCATGCAGCAGGGCGGTTGCTTCATTTGCCAGTACTTTTTTGGCTTCATTGATCTCGGATCCTGCCAGCTTTTCCAGCTTTGCGATTTCCGCGACCGGCAGCGTCGTGAACAGCCTCAGAAACCTGCCGACGTCACCGTCTTCCGTATTGCGCCAGTATTGCCAGAAGTCCCATGCGCTGAACTGTTCTGCGTTGAGCCATACGGCGCCTTGTGCTGTCTTGCCCATTTTCGCTCCCGACGCGGTGGTCAGCAACGGCGTGGTCAACGCGTAGAGTTGATGGGTGCCCATGCGGCGCCCGAGATCCACCCCGGTTATAATATTGCCCCACTGGTCGGAGCCGCCCATTTGCAGGTTGCAGCCATGGCGCCGGGCAAGCTCGACATAGTCATATGACTGGCAGACCATGTAATTGAATTCAATGAAACTCATCTCCTGCTCTCGTTCCAGACGCAGGCGAACCGAATCCATGGTCAACATCCGGTTGACCGAGAAATGGCGGCCAACCTCGCGCAGCATGTCGATGTAGCTGAGCTTCAGCAGCCAGTCGGCATTGTCGACCATGATGGCATCAGTATTGCCGTCACCAAAGGAAAGCACCTTGCTGAAGACGCCCCTGATCGAGGCCTTGTTGGCTTCGATTTCTTCCCGGGTGCGCATGGCGCGGCTTTCATCCTTGCCCGACGGGTCGCCGACCATGGTGGTGCCACCGCCCATCAAGGTGATGGGTTTGTTGCCTGTTTGCTGCAGCCAGTGCAGCATCATCATGCTCAGGAAGTTGCCGATATGCAGCGATGGCGCCGTACAGTCATACCCGACATAGGCGATGACTTCGCGCTTTGCGGCCAGGGCGTCCAGGCCGTCGAAGTCTGAACATTGATGAATGAATCCGCGCTCGTCGAGCACGTTGAGGAAGTCGGATTTATAGGCCATGTAAACACTCTTGTGATAGGATAGGTGCCTCATAGCATGATGAGGGCGAATGGCAAATCCAATCACGGCAATCGGCTTGATGAGCGGCACATCAATGGATGGTATCGATGTGGCCATGATCAGTACCGATGGTGAGACAACGGTCAAGGCCATTGCCTTCGAGGCTGTGGACTATGATGCCGGTCAGCGGGCTTTGCTGAGCGAGGCGATGGCTCTGTCCGCCGGATTGGCGTGCCGCGATTCGCGACCCGGAAAACTGTCTGCGATCGAGACCGACATTACCCGCTGGCACGCCGATGCAGTTGACTGGTTCTGTCAGAAACACGGTGTTGAAAAGACAGGTGACATGGTCGTTGGTTTTCATGGCCAGACGGTCCTGCACCGGCCGGATATCGGCTTGACGGTTCAACTTGGCAACGGCCAGAGCCTTGCCGATGCGACGGGCCTCAAGGTCGTGGGTGACATGCGCGCCAATGACATGGTTCACGGCGGGCAGGGAGCCCCCCTGGCGCCTGCCTACCATGCCGCCATGGCCAGTCATGTTCCAGGCCGGCCGGTGGCTTTTGTGAACATTGGTGGTGTCGGCAATGTAACTTTTGTCGATCAAAACGGGGAACTGCTGGCATTTGATACCGGGCCGGGAAACGCCCTGATGGACGACTGGTGCATGCAGCACACCGGCAAACCTGTTGATGTTGATGGTACGCTGGCCCGATCAGGCAGAATGGACGACGGTGTTCTCGCCGAACTGCGCCGCCATGACTATTTTCTGGAAACACCACCGAAATCCCTTGATCGGGCGAGTTTCACGCTTGATGCCGTCAAACATCTGGGCCCGGCGGACGGCGCTGCGACGCTGGTGATGTTCACCGCCCATACCATTGCCGACTCCGCCAGTTGGTGTGGTAAAATGCCCGAATACTGGGTGATATCCGGAGGCGGTCGCAAGAACCGGTTTTTGATGGAGTGCCTTGCCAGCCTTATAAATGCACCTGTCGTGCCGGCAGAAGCCATTCACATGGACGGGGACGCCGTTGAGGCAGAAGCCTGGGCCTACCTGGCGGTTCGTTCACTGCGTGGACTGCCATTAACGTGGCCCGGCACAACCGGCGCAAGCGAGCCTGTGTCAGGTGGAGTGGTGTTTGATCCATCCGGCCGATAAGCTTAGAGCAACTCTAGAATCGATCAGGTTTATGGTTTTTGGTTGGTTCAGCTAAAGATCATCGTGATCTACGTCATAAACCAGACCAGACATTCTTAGGCCTCTTAACCCGAAGCAGTTCGCGCAGGCCACAAGACACCAGTGGATGCCGCAAGCTTGTTTCATCAGTCGAAATTGTGTTTTATTAGCGCGACCCTCTGCTGAGGTGCGATTGTGTGATTGGTGTACTGGATGTCGAAAAAGGGGTTAGCGAAATGAGCGACATATCATTGGAGCAAGCGGACAGTGTAGTCCACGGCACGTTGGCTGCTGCCCGCAAGGTTGGCGCTGCGCCTTTGGCCGTCGTGGTACTGGACCGCGCCGGACACGTAGTCTGTGTCAAGCGCGAGGATGGTGCGACGATGTTTCGCTTCGATATTGCTCTGGGTAAAGGCTGGGGTGCGGCCGCCTTCGGGCAGTCGAGCCGCGGGCTGGCCGCCAAGGCGGCAAGAAATCCCAATTTCTTTTCGGCATTGTCAGCGACGTCCAGGGGGCGTCTTTTGCCCAATCCTGGCGGTGTGCCCATCTATGACCATTCCGGCAACCTGGTCGGCGCCGTCGGTGTGAGCGGTGACAGTGGTGACAAGGATGAGGAGTTTGCGATCTCCGGCATCGAATCAGCAGGTCTGAGAATGACATCGGTGCAGGGGGCGGGTGGCGAGTGACCCAGGACAAACCTCAAACCACGGTGCGTGCAGTTGAGCGCACGCTGAATATTCTGTTCCTTATTTCGTCCGCTTCGGAGCCGTTGTCCTTGTCCGAAATCAGTGGCTCCACAGGCGTGGACAAAGCGACTGCGCTCAGACTGCTTGCAACCCTGGAAGTTTTTCGGCTTGTACAGCGCGATGAGAAGAACCGCACATTTGCCATTGGCGCGGGGGCCTGGCAGCTTGCCAGTTCCTATCAGTCGGAACTGAAGACGATATCCGAAAAGCACCTTCGAAAGTTGCGCGACATGACCGGTGAGTCCGTTTCGCTGGTCGTTTCCCGTGGGCTGGACAGGGTGATGTTGACAGCAATTGAGGCAACCCACGAATTGCGTGTTGTGCCCAAACCCAACAGCGTTGTCCCCGTCTATGCCGGAGCCTCCGGCAAGGTTTTCATGGCCTTCATGTCTGCGCCTGAACGCGCGCGGGTCATCGAATTGACCGGTTTGTGCCCGGTGAATGAGCGTTCTGCCATGGATCAGGAGTCGTTTCTCGCGTCGCTGGAGCAAGTTCGCCGTGACGGTTATGCGGCAAGTGTTGGCGATGTAACGCTGGGGGCGGTTGCTGTGGCCGCGCCTGTTTTCGGTTCGCGTGGCGAAATTGTTGCCGTTGTTTCTCTTCGTGGCCCTGAAGCGCGGCTCACCAGCGACCGTGTACACCAGTTGTCGCCGTTGGTGGTGGAAGCCGCGCGTAACATTGCAGATGATGTATCTGGGCAGGGCGCATAGCGACCGTACCTCAAGAGGAGACTGAAATGGAACAGACTGTCCTGGTGACAGGGGCATCTCAAGGCATTGGGCTGGCGACGGCAAAGCTGCTTGCCGATAGCGGTATGTCAGTTGTCGGCATTGCCCGGTCGTATCCCGAAGGGGGCTTTCCTGGAGAATTCTACACTGCAGATCTGTCGAGCCGTACAGAGACAGCACAGGTCATGGAACGCATCATCGCAAGTCATCCGGTGAATTGCGTGGTGAACAATGTGGGCTTCAATGTGGTCGAGCGGCTTGGCGAGGTCGATCTTGATCATTTCGACCGGGTCATTGATCTGAACGTTCGCACGGCCATTCAGATCACCCAGTTCGTCCTGCCTGGCATGCTCGCTGAACAATACGGCCGCATCGTCAACGTATCCAGCCGCGGTGCGCTGGGGCGCGAAGGACGCACGAGTTATGGCGTCGCGAAATCAGGTCTTGTAGGCATGACACGGACTTGGGCGCTTGAGCTGGCGCGCGAGGGGATCACGGCAAATGTTGTCTCGCCCGGACCGACGGCGACGGAGATGTTCCGGCGCAACAATCTGTCAGGACCTGATGCCGCCGAGCGAGAGCGGGCCTTTCTGGCCGATGTGCCAATGAACCGGTTCGGCGAAGTCGGCGAAATTGCCTATGGCATCAGTGTATTCCTGGATCGTCGTGCTGCGTTCATGACAGGTCAGGTGCTGCATGTCTGTGGGGGATCCTCCGTGGGAATGACGGCCCTTTAGTCCCTGACCGTTGAATCGGAAGCTGCTTCCCATCTTGTCAGTATTATAAAACTGTGTTTCACTAGGCAAAATCAAGGTGGATACTACAGTCGTTAATAGGGAAGCACGGATGTCTGAGACGGTTGCATACAAGGTCGGCAAACTCATCGACGGAAACGGAGGCAGCGTCATCGACAACGGTGTCGTGGTGATCAAGGACGGTAAGATCACCGCAGTTGGCGCAGCGGCTGATATTGTCATCCCGCCCGATGCAGGAATTGTGGACGAACCCAATCTGACAGCGATGCCGGGGATGATGGACCTGCACCTTCATATCGGGCAGTTCAACAATCTGACGTTTCGAAACTACCGCGTGGCGCAATGGGAAATATCACCTGAGTTGCAGCAGCTCTATATGCTTTTCCATGCCCAGCTTTGTTTTGAGCGCGGGTTCACGACCCTGCGCGACGAAGGGCTCATGTCGACGCGCGGGTTGATGACTGAGCATACCATCGCGGTACGGGATTCCATCAATCTGGGAATCTTTCCGGGTCCCAGGTTGATCGTGGCAGCCTTTACAGTCGGCACGGGATCGCATCTTGATCTGATCATGCCGCGCGCAGCCCTTCGCAATCCAAAGGCAACAGCTGATGGTCCAGATGAGATGCGCAAGCTCTCACGCGAAAATCTTCTCAAAGGTGCAGACTGGCTAAAGACGTGTGCATCCGGTGGCGGCGGCACCGATAAGGAAAGCCCGCATGTTCGCAACCATACCCAGGCGGAACTGGACGCGGTCTGTGACGAGGCCCATGCACAGCACGCTTTCTGTTCGATCCACTGTTTCACTCCAGACGCGCAGCAAATGGCCCTGACCGCTGGGGCTGATACGATTGAGCATATGGTGTTTCACAGCGACGAGATGCTTGAAAAGATCGTTGCTGCCGGAACTCCCGTGTGCCCCACGCTGCTGCATCGCACCGATCATGCCATCGCAGTGCGTACCGAAACGGGTACACCGAAGTTCACGCTGGACAAGATGAAAAAGATACAACCGTTCTGCTTTGAGACATTCCAGGCAATGCACAAGGCGGGCGTGAAGATATTCATGGGCACCGACATGGGCCCGGAACCGGATATGGGATCGAACGCGCTGGAACTGGCGGTTTATGTCGATCTCGGGATGACGCCGATGGAAGCGATCATGACCGCGACCAGGAATGCAGCCGAGGCTGTTCATCTCGACAAGGAGATCGGCACACTGGACGTCGGCAAGAAGGCTGACATGCTTCTGATCGATGGCAACCCGGTAGAGGATATCAAGGTTCTTCAGCCGCGTGAAAACATCAAGGTCGTCATGAAGGACGGCAAGGTTTTTGTAGATCGGCGCAAGGGTCAGGAAAAGGATGTGATCAATGTTGATTACAGGTCGTGGGCGCTGGCCGACGGTTAGGTGTAACGGCCAGGGAATTGGTCTTGCGTCTTCGTTGGGGGAAACGGAATGGCCGTAGGACTGCACGAAGAGCCGGAAAAGCCGGGCCTCGTTGACTCATGAGCGGTGTCACCGTTCGGGTTCGGCATTTAAAAAGACAAAATGGAGGACGTTTTCTATGGGACGCAATTTTTCACTCAAGAAACTACTGACCGCAGCGGCACTCGTGAGCGGTCTGATGGTGTCACCCGCGTTGGCGGAGTTTCCCGAAAAGGGCATGACCCTGATCGTCGCCTATGGCGCCGGTGGCGGTACAGATACCACAGCCCGGTTGCTTGCTGCCGATCTTGAAAAAACCATCGGTCATCCGGTTACGGTTCAAAACGTCACCGGTGGTGGTGGCTGGAATGGCTGGGGGGCCATTGCCTCTGCAGAGCCTGATGGTTACACGATCGGCTATATCAACATACCCAACATGTACTCTGGTTACCTGAACCCGGATATGCTCCGAAAGGAAAATCTTGATAGCTTCACGCCACTGATGAACCATGTCACTGACTATTGTGTGTGGGCGGTCAGACCTGACAGTCCGTTCCAGAACGTCGCTGACGTCATCAAGGCTGCGAAGGCCGGCAAGGTATCAATCACCGCACACGGTGCAGGTGGTGATGACGATTTGGCGATCCAGCGGATGGAAAAGCAAAACGGTTTCGACCTCGCCGTTGTGCACAACAAAAGCACCGCCGACTCAAAAACGCAGGTTCTGGGCGGCAATGTTGACGTTCTGGGTGCCAATGTGTCCGAGATAGCCGCACAAGTGGCGTCTGGTGAACTGCGGGTGCTGGGTGTGATGTCGCCGGAAGAGTCCAAATTCCTGCCAGGTGTACCCACATTCCGGGAACAGGGATTTGATCAGGTCTGGTCTGTTTCGCGTGGCATCGCCGGGCCTGCTGACCTTCCCGATGACATCGCCGCAAAGTTAATGTCGGCGCTTGAATCCACAATAACCTCAGAAGGCCACCAGTCTGCAGCCAATAAACTGAGCCTTGCTCCTGAGATCGTAAAGGGAGCGGAGTACAAGACCTTCCTGAAAGACACAGAGCAGGAAATCAAGGGTTTGATGGGCTGGTAACGCGTTCTGCCGTCTGAGCCGGCGCTCTTGCGAGGCCGGCTCAGGCTGTGATCATACCGGCCAACCGCCAATGTGATTGCACCCATTCAGCAGACGTTTGGAAAGCCGCAGCAATGAACTGGATAATTCGGATAATTGCTCTGTGCATCATAGGAGCAGCCTTGGCCCTGCTGCCCTATACGGAGAAGTTTCCCGGCTCTGCTGCAGACTTCCCACAACTTGTCCTGGTCGTCATCGTGGTCCTTTGCGTGTTGATGTTCGCGCGATCACTGGTGCCATCCCCGGTTTTAACCAATGCTGGCGACGGTGATGGCGATTTTTCGAGAATTGTGCGCCCTGTTTCAGCTTTTGCAGCCACCGCAGTGGCGGTTTTCGCAATGCGGTACATCGGGTTTTATCCTGCAGTTGCCGGGCTGGGTGTCTTGTTGATTGGCATATTGGGTGCAAAGAAGCCGGCCATGTTTACCGGGGCCTATGCGGTATTGTTGGTTTTTGTTTTCCTGGTGTTTCAGCTGTTGCTCAAAGTGCCGCTGGATTCGACCCGGCTTTGGGGCGGATAGGTAGCGCGGGATGGATATGCTTCTTTTTCTGGCAAGTGTTCTTGAGCCGATGAACTTGTTTGCCATTCTGGTCGGCGTCGTTTGTGGTCTGTTGATTGGCGGACTGCCGGGGCTGACGGCCAATCTCGGCGTTGCCTTGTTGTTGCCGGTGACCTACAGCCTTGATGTCACCGCCGCGCTGCTGATGCTGATGAGCCTTTACACCTCGGCAATCTATGGGGGGTCTTTCGCGGCGATCCTTCTCGGCGCCCCGGGAACCTCTGCCTCAGCCGCAACTGCGATTGACGGTTTTCAACTCACCCGCAAGGGTGAGTTCGACAAGGCAATCCGCATTGCGACCTTTTCCTCCGTTGTGGGGGGGCTGGCAAGCGGGTTCGCGCTTTTGATTATTGCGCCACCCTTGTCGCTGCTGTCGCTGAAATTCGGCCCCGCGGAATATTTCATGCTGGCGGTATTTGGCTTGACGATTATCGGCACATTGTCCTCAGGCAACATTGTGAAAGGGCTTCTGTCCGGAGCGCTCGGTCTGTTCATCAGCGTGATCGGGCTTGATCTGGACTCCGGTTTTCCGCGGTTTGCCTTCGGCATGCGAGAGCTTGTATCGGGCTTCAATTTCATTCCCGTCGTTATCGGGCTGTTTTCCGTGTCACAGGCGCTTTTCATGTGTGAAAATGTGCATGGCACCATCCAGCAGAACAAGACGGCCAACAGGAACAAATGGAGATTCCTACCCACTTTTCCTGAGTTTCGAGAAATCCGGACGACGTTGGCACGATCCTCCTTGATAGGGGTTTTTGTCGGCATTCTTCCTGGCGCGGGCGGAGATATCGGATCCTGGGTAAGCTACAATGAGGCGCGCCGGTTTGCGAAGGACAAGAGCCAGTTCGGCAAAGGTGCCATTGTTGGAATCGCGGCATCGGAATCCGCCAACAATGCCGTGACCGGAAGTTCGCTGGTTCCGTTGCTGACATTGGGAATCCCGGGTTCAGCTACAGCGGCAATTCTGCTTGGCGCGCTGATCATACATGGGCTGGTGCCGGGCCGAACGCTCTTCACTGACCATGCCAACGTCACCTATACGGTGATTTTCGGCTTCATGTTGGCCAACCTTGTGATGGGTGTGATCGGGATGCTCATCGCCAAGCGGATGGCACTGGTCGCAACGGTGCCCCAAACATTCATTGTTCCGGTCATCCTGGTGCTGTCGATCGTTGGCTCATATTCGCTCGGCAACAATATTTTCGATGTTTACACGATGCTGGGATTTGGCCTGTTGGGCTATTTCATGCGCAAGACCGGCTTCAGTCCAGCGCCACTGATCCTGGGCCTGATCCTGGGGCCCATCGCCGAGACCGGTTTTCGCCAGTCGCTCGTGCTCGCGCCGAGCAATGTGCTCTTCTACATTATGGAACGGCCGATCTCCATGGTTTTGCTTGCGCTGACGCTGCTGTCAATCGTCAGTGCGGTACGGAGTGAATGGCGTCAGATGCGCGCTGCTCGTGACGGTGACAGCGCCAAGCTGAAGCCTTGACATTTTAGGCTCTCCATATCGGGGAATTGTAAGGAGAAAACAGATGACTGAGATCACATGGCATGACGATTG
>Ga0316193_10001551_pt1 | contig 15614 bp, 12 predicted proteins | sample MerIslsedime2_MG_FD_207735 | JGI IMG/M metagenome (GOLD analysis project Ga0316193, IMG submission 207735) | Coastal sediment microbial communities from Maine, United States - Merrow Island sediment 2 | ecosystem: Environmental > Aquatic > Marine > Coastal > Sediment | place: USA: Maine...
GGCAGACCCCTCTCGTCGTGGGTGAGCCCGGTGACGTAGGTGTGATAGCCGGTGCCGAAGGCGGCCATCTCCGGTGCGGCGTCACCGCCTCCCGCAAACGGCAGGTAACTCTCCGGCGCTGTCGTCGGCGGCCGTCTCGACACGAGCTCGAGCTCGTCCGCGCTCGGCAGGATAATGGGCTCGCGCATGTGGCCGACCTCACCGTCGGTCATGACCAGGACCGGGTTCCGGTACTCCTCGGCGAGGTTGAAGGCGAGCCGGGTGAGATCGACGCACTCCTGCACCGATGCCGGCGCCAAGGCGATGATCTCGTGATCGCCGTGGGTGCCCCATCGCGCCTGGAGCATGTCGCCCTGGGCCGGTTCGGTGGGCTGACCGGTGGATGGTCCCGAGCGTTGCACGTTGACGATCACGCACGGCGCCTCGGTCATGCAGGCGTAGCCGATGCCCTCCTGCATGAGCGAGAAACCCGGGCCGCTGGTGGCGGTCATGGCGCGGCCGCCCGCCCAAGAGGCGCCGATGACCGCGGACAACGAGGCGATCTCGTCTTCCATCTGCATCACCGGGTGACCCAGCCGCGGCATCAGGGTGGCCATCGCCTCCGCGACCTCGGTGGCCGGGGTGATGGGATAGCCGGCGAAGAAGTCGCAGCCCCCGAGGATCGCGCCGTAGGCGCAGGCGACATCGCCCTGGGCGAACTTCCGCCGCGACCCGAGCACTCTCGTCATCAGCTCAGGACTCGTCATGCGAACCTCCGCCGAAAAGCTCGCGGCCGGCCTGGAGCGCCCGGCGGTTCAGCTCCTCGGTGCCGGTGGGGATGTTGTCCATGACCGTGCCCTCGAGCACGTCCTGCGGCACCAGATCGAGGAGAGCCGCAAGATAGCCGAGCATCACCATGTTGGCGACGATCTTTCGCCCGACCTTTTCGGCGGTCGTGGTGAACGGCACGGCAGCCGCCCCTTCCGCCTGGACAAGATCACCGTCGATCACGACGGTGCCGTCCTTGGCCATCTCGCCGACATAGGAGTCGTACGACGCCTGCGACAGCGCGATCAGCACATCCGCACGGGACACCCGCGGGTAGTCGATGGGCTCGGTCGAGACGACAACCTCGGAGCGGGCGGCGCCCCCGCGCGACTCGGGACCGTAGGACTGCGTCTGGACGGCCTCGAAACCGGCGCGGCTCGCGGCCTCGCCGAGGATCACGCCGGCGAGCACGATCCCCTGTCCGCCGAAACCGCAGATCCGGATTTCTTTCTTCATCTGCTCTCAGCCCCCGGCTCCCCGCGCTCGGGCGATGAGGGGCGGGACGCGGTCGTCAGCTCTCTGCCCCGTCTCATCCCCTCCTCCAGCGCGGCAATGTTCTTGTCCTCGGTCCCCGGTGGCACGACCTCTTTGATCGTTCGAACAAGGGACTCGAGCGATACGAGCTCGGCAACCTGGTTGACGAACCCGATCATCAGGATGTTGGCGAAGACCTTGCGGCCGAAGGTCTTGAAGGCGATGTCGGTGGCCTGGAGTCCGAGCGCCCGCACGTCGTCCGCCGACGGCTCGACCAGATCGGACTCGTAGAAGATCGATCCGCCCTCCACCAGGGCGCCGCGATTGGCGTCGTAGGACTGCTGCGACATGGTGACCAGAAGATCGAGCCGATCGTGGACGAGATCGTAGATCTCGCCGTCCTCGATCCCGACATCGCTGGTTGTCAGGCCGCCGCGCGAGGCGCTGCCGTACGACTGGGTGTGGAACGAGTTGCGGCCGTCGAGCATGGCGGCCTTGCCGATGACAAAGCCACAGAGCACCACCCCCTGGCCGCCGAACCCGGCGAAGCGGAGCCTCAACGGCCGGTCTCCAGGGCCGAAGTGTCCTGACGCAGACCACCGTCGAGCTCCTCGCTCAACGACTCACGGCGATTGGCAATGAGCTCCTGCAGACCGTCGCCGAACTCGGCGCGCTTGCGTTCGACGAGCTTGCCGACGACAAAACGGTGTTCGAGCTCATCCTCGGTGAGGCCCTTGGCGTCGTCGATGTGGATCGAGCGATCCCGCAGATCCTTGAGCTGCACCACCGGGTCGCCCATCCCGGTCATCTTGCCGAAGCTCACCGGGCACTGGCTGATGATCTCGACAAAGCTGAAACCTTTCTTGTCGATGGCGTTCTGCATCGATTCCATGAGCTGGAAGACGTGGTAGGTCGTCCACCGCGCGACATAGCTGCCGCCCGCCGCAGCCACGATGTCGGCGATCTTGAACGGGTGTTCGACATTCTTGTAGGGCGTCGTGGTGGTCTTGGCGCCGAACGGCGTGGTCGGCGAGACCTGGCCGCCGGTCATCCCGTAGATGAAGTTGTTGACGAGGAAGACCGTCAGATCGAGGTTGCGGCGCGCCGCGTGGATCAGGTGGTTGCCGCCGATCCCGGCGAGGTCGCCGTCGCCGGCGATGATGATCACCTTCATGTCGGGGCGCATCACCTTGACCCCGGTGGCGAAGGCGATGGCCCGCCCGTGGGTGGTGTGGAGCGTGTCGCACAGGAAGTACGGGCTCGGTATCCACGACGAGCAGCCGATCCCGGTGACGCAGACGATGCCCTTCGGATCGATGCGCATCTCATCGACGGCGTGGGCGAAGGCGTTGAGCACGGTGCCGCCGCCGCAGCCGACGCAGAAGGTGGTGGGCAGGACCTCGCGACGAAGGTACTTCAGCAGTCGGTGGTGCGAGGTTCGTGGGGCTGCCGGGGCGTCGTCGGCGACAAGACCGGCGAGCGGGTCACGGGTTCCGTAGACCGGTCGAAGGGGCGGTTCGTCGCGGTCGGCATTGACCGCGGTGAGTGCCTCGAAGAACTCCGGATCGGCGAGTCGTTTCAACACCCTTTGTCCGCCTCCGTGATCGCTGAGAGGATCTCGCTCGAGGTGTGAACCACGCCGCCGATTTTCGACAGGGGCACCACCTCGCAGTCGACGTGACGCTCGACCTCGCGCACCAGCTGGCCGAGGTTCATCTCGGGCACCAGCAGTCGTTTGAGATTGCTGCAGGCTCGCTGGATCTCATCGATCGAAAACGGCCAGATTGTCACCGGACGGATGAAGCCGACCCGGTGGCCTTCGGCGCGCGCCCTCAGCACCGCACCTTTGGCCGGCCGAGCCGTGGCCCCATAGGCGAGGACCGCCACCGAGGCGTCGTCCTCGACATCCACGTCGACCTGGGCGATCTCGTTTCGCGCCCGCTCGATCTTGGCCACCAGGCGCCGCACCAATCGGTCGTGGACCTCGGCTGTCTGAACGTCGCGGAGGCCATCTTCCAGGTGGGTCGACCCGGTGACATGGACGTTGCCCCCATCGCCGAACTCGAGCATCGGCGGCACGGTCTCGCCGCCGAAGACCGGTTCTCCGACCGCCGCCTTTCTCCGCACGGCGCGTTCGATGGTGTCCGGTTGAGGCAGGACCACACGTTCCCGGAGGTGGCCGATCTCGCCGTCCATGAGGAAGATCACCGGTGTCCGGTACTCCTCGGCGAGGTCGAAACAGCGGATCATCAGGTCCGCGCACTCCTGCGCCGACGACGGTGCCAGCGCGATGATCTCGTGGTCCCCGTGGGTGCCCCAGCGAGCCTGCATGACGTCGCCCTGGGCCGGCAGGGTTGCCTGGCCGGTGGACGGGCCCGAACGCTGGACGTCGACGATGACGCACGGCGTCTCGGTCATGCAGGCATAGCCGATGTTCTCCTGCATGAGGGAGAACCCAGGCCCGCTGGTGGCTGTCATCGACCGCGCGCCTGCCCAGGCCGCCCCGATCACCGCCGAGATCGAGGCGAGCTCGTCCTCGAACTGGACGTAGTAGCCGCCGACGCTGGGAAGCTCTCGCGCCATGACCTCGGCAACCTCGGAGGCCGGGGTGATGGGGTAGCCGCCGAAGAAGTTGCAGCCGGCGAAGACCGCCCCGAGGGCGGCCGCTTCGTCGCCTTGAATGAAGTGTTCCTGCCCGGCCAGACGGGCGAGGTAGAGATCGGTGAATTGCCGGTTTTCAGCCGGCCTGTTCATCAAGCCACTCGTTCACGATGAAGATCGCAAACTCCGGGCAGAGGAGCTCGCAGAGTCTGCAGCCGTGGCACTCGGCCTCCTCGGCCACCACCGGAGGGTAGTAGCCCTTGCGGTTGAGGGTCTCGGATTCGCCGAGCACCCCCGTGGGGCAGAACTCGGAGCAGATCCGACATCCCTTACAGAATTCTTCGTCGATGTAGATCACGTCTCATTCTCGCAACGCCATAGAATTCAACACTTACAGTCAATTTAGCAAGGCCGGAGGCATGGGTCAATGAACGCCCTCGCATTCTTGAGATTGAGCGTCTTGTAGCGCCGACTTTCCAGTCGGCGTCGGTGGCGACGAGATACGGACAAGCGCCCACCAGAAGGTGGGCGCTACAATTGCCCGCATGCCCGGACCGAAATTCAAGAGACCCATGAGCCCGGAGCTCATCGTCGACCCACGATCGACTCCATTCTCTGAACCTGCCTATCGCGGTGTACTACCGCACATGCACAAACCCGGCTGTACCTACTTCGTGACCTTTTGCCTAGCGGATGTTGCTCGGATCCGTGCGATTGAAAGAGAATCCTTGCTCGACGCAAACGATCCACTAAGGATCTTCGAGGAAACGGACCTCGAGCCAACGACGGGCGCCTGCATCCTGAAGGATGAGACGCTGGCTTCCATCGTCGAGGGTTCGCTGCTTCATTTTCAGGGCAAGAGATACGTCTTGAGCGCGTGGTGCGTGATGCCGAACCATGTACACGCGATCGTCACGCCGCTAGGGGACCACATCCTGTCCAAGATTCTCCAGTCGTGGAAGGGGTTTTCCGGTTTCGAGATCAACCGAAGATTGAATCGCAGTGGACCCGTTTGGCAGAAGGAATCGTTCGATCACATCGTTCGTAACGCGGATTGCTACGAGAAATTCGTGTCGTATGTCGAAAGAAACCCGGTTGTCGCGGGCCTCGTGTCGAGACCGTCAGACTGGCAATTCAGCAGCGCACGCCATCGGGAGGACTCGTAGAGCCGACGTCGCGTCGGTGGCCGTGTCTTGTAGCGCCGACTTTCTAGTCGGCGTCGGTGGCGACGAGGTACGGGCAAACGCCCACCAGAAGGTGGGCGCTACAAAGGGCGCGGCAATCGGCGGGCGTCTCGCCAGCCGGTGGACACGGCATACTGGACCCATGCGATTGACCGGAACCCATGCAAGCCTCTCTCAACGGGTCGGGTTGGTGCTCGGTCCGTTGTTGTTTTTCACGGTTCTGCTGCTCGACCTCGATCCCGCCAACCCGGGCATCTCTCGCATGGCGGCGGTCGCGGTCCTCATGGCAACCTGGTGGATCACAGAGGCCATCCCCCTCGCCGCGACCGCCCTGGTGCCGCTCATTGCATATCCGTTGCTCGGAATCATGAAGACCGGTGAGGCCGCGCCGGTCTACGTCAACAGCACGATCTTTCTGTTCATCGGCGGGTTCATGATCGCCCTGACCATGGAGAAGTGGATGCTGCACAAGCGCATTGCGCTGTGGATCATCCGTCTGATCGGGGGTGGTCCGTCGCGCATCGTCTTGGGGTTTATGGTGGCCGCCGCCTTCTTGTCGATGTGGATCTCGAACACCGCCACCGCCATCATGATGGTGCCGATCGGTCTCGCCATCATCGGCCAGATCGAGGAGCGTTTCGGCGTCGACGAGTCGCACAACTTCACCGTGGCGCTCATGCTCGGCATCGCCTACGCCTGCTCGATCGGAGGGATCGCGACGCTCGTCGGCACACCCCCGAACCTCTCATTCGCCCGCATCTTCGAGATCAGCTTCCCGTCCGCGCCTCCGATCGCCTTCGGACAGTGGCTGCTCATGGCCTTCCCGGTGACTCTGGTGATGCTCGGGACGATCTGGGTCCTCCTGACCAGGGTTTTCTTTCGCATGCCGGCGTCGATGCGGGTCGACCGGAGGGTCGTCGATGAGCAGTACGAACGTCTTGGACGCAGCAGCTTCGAAGAGCGCGTGGTCTTCGTCGTCTTCCTGTTCACCGCGTTGCTGTGGGTCTTTCGAAACGATCTGATTTTGGGATTCGTCACCATTCCCGGGTGGTCGAGAATGCTGGCCAACGCGGCCCTGGTCGATGATGCGACGGTGGCGATCGCGATGGCGACGCTGCTCTTTCTGATCCCGAGCCGCAGCGCCGACGCGGACTCCCGCGCCCTCGCGGGCGTCGATGTCTTCCGCAAGATCCCGTGGCACATCGTGCTCCTCTTCGGCGGCGGTTTCGCGCTCGCCAAGGGGTTCCAGGTCACGGGTCTTTCCGTCTTTGTCGGATCTGAGTTTGCCGCCCTGGCCGGGACCTCGCCCATCCTCATGGTTGCCGCGATCAGCGGCGGCATCACCTTCTTGACGGAGCTCACCTCGAACACCGCCACCACCGAGATGATTCTGCCGATCCTGGCCGCGGTGGCGGTGGCGGTGAAGACAAACCCGCTGGTGCTGATGATCCCGGCCACGCTGTCCGCGTCGTGTGCCTTCATGATGCCGGTGGCGACCCCGCCGAATGCGATCATTTTCGGCAGTGGGCGGATCCGCATCCTGGAGATGGCCAGGGTGGGTCTGGTGATCAACCTTGTCGGCATCGTGGTCATCTGCCTGCTGTTTTTTGTTGTCGGAACCGCCGTGCTGCAGATCGACCCGGCCACGGTGCCCGACTGGGCACAGCCAATTCCACAGCGATAACGGGTGATCCTCAGCATCGCGCACCATCGGGAGGGTTTGACCGGTCCGGGTGGGCGTTGGAGAATCGGCGACATGAACAGCCCCCCAAAAAACCCGGACGCCTCCGATTTCACGATGTCGCGCCAGATCGAGATCCGCTTTGTCGATGTCGACGCCATGGGCCACGTCAACAACGCCCACTACGCCACCTACTTCGAGGAGGCGCGGGTCGCCTACATGCGGGCCCTGTGCGGCGACGCGTTCTCGGACCGCGAGCTCGGGAAGACCTTTCCCTTCATCCTGCTCGATCTCTACTGTCGCTATCTGTCGCCGGTGCGGGTGGGTGAGGTGCTGGATGTGGGCATCCGGCTGTCGCGGGTCGGTGGCAAGAGCTTCGAGTTTGAGTACCTGGTCACCTCGCAGAAGGACGGCCGGGCCGTCGCGACCGGGAAGACGACCCAGGTCTACTACAACTACGAGACGGCGCGTACCGAGCAGGTTCCGGACAGTCTTCGCAAGGCCTTTGCCCGGGTCGAGGCCGAGGCGCGCTAGCTGTCTTTCTCCTGAAGCGCCTTGAGGATTTTCTGCGGCGTGATCGGGAGCTCGTACATCCGCACCCCGATCGCATCGTAGATCGCGTTGGCGATGGAGCCGAGCACCGGCACCATCGAACCCTCGCCGACCTCCTTGGCGCCGTACGGTCCGCGGGGCTCGTAGCTCGGCACCGCGATGGACTCGATTTCAGGCGTGTCGCCGATGGATGGAATCAGGTAGTCATGGAGATTCGGGTTGAGGATGCGCCCCTTGTCATCAAAGAGTACGTCCTCGCTGAGCACTTCGCCCACCCCCATCACGATCGAGCCCTCGACCTGGCCGTGGAAGGCCACCGGGTTGATCACCGTGCCCGAGTCGTGGGCGTCGGTGAAGCGGACGATCGTGACCACGCCGGTCTCCGGGTCAACCTTCACCTCGCACACCGACGAGCCGAAGCTGAACGCGGGTGAGGTGCCCACCGTGGCGCCCTTGAACTTCCCGCCCAGATCGGGTGGCGGTTCGTAGTAGCCGGTTCCCACGAGGGGACCGGCGGCCGAGAAGGCGCGCTGTGCCGCCTCGGCGAAGTCCATCCCGATCTGGGGCGCGGTTTCGACAAAGATCCGTCGTCCCTCGGAGACCAGGGCCTCGGGCTCGCAACCGAGCTCGCGCGCCACAAGCGGGTAGAGTTTCTTGTTGATGTCATCGGCGGCCATCTTGATGGCGTTGCCGGCCATCAGGGTGACCCGGCTCGAGTAGGAACCGAGATCGATGGGCGCGATGGACGAGTCGCACTCGGCCATGGTCACGTCGCCGAAGGCGAGACCGAGCGCTTCGGTGGCGACCTGGACCAGAACGGTCTCCGATCCCTGCCCGATCTCGGCCGCGCCGATCATCAGGGTCGCCCCCTCGCCGTCCTCGAGCACGCGGATGATGGCGTTGGAGTGCGGGAAGGCGCTGCGGTAGATGGGGTAGCCCGCGCCGGACACGAAACCGCCGCTGCCGATCCCGACCCCGCGGCCGAAGGGGAGCTTGCCGTGTTTGGAGTCCCATCCCGACCGCTCGCGCACGGTGGACAGGGTCGCCTTGAACTCGCACGACAGCACATCGAGATCGTTGACCGTGCGGGTGTTGGGGTCCATGGCGTTGACCATGCGGATGTCGATCGGGTCCATCCCGATTTCCTCGGCGAGCATGTCGAAGAGACTCTCGAAGGCGAAGCGCGGCTGCGGCACACCGTGGCCGCGCATGGCGCCGCAGGGTGGTTTGTTGGTGTACATCCGGCGGCCGAGATAGCGGTAGTTGGGGATGTGGTAGAGCGTCGGGATCATGAAACCGGCGTAGTAGGCGGTGATGACGCCGAAGCTGGTGTAGGCGCCGCCGTCGAGCACGCTGGAGAAATCGACCGCGGTGATCTTGCCGTTGTTGGTGATCCCGATTTTGAGGTCCATGTGCTGCTTGTGGCGCCCGCGGTGGTGCTCGAACATCTCGGGCCGGGTGTAGGTCATCTTGACCGGACGGCCGGTTGCGCGCGAGAGATAGAGAGAGCAGAAATCGAGCGCCATCGCCTCGGCTTTGCCACCGAAGCCGCCACCGACATATGGTTTGATGATTCTGAACTTGGCGAGCGGTTTTTCGAAAACGCGGGCCAGTTGTTTCTGCAGATAGTGCGGCACCTGAGTCGAGGACCACAGAGTGGCGGTGTCTTTTTCGTGATTCCACTCGGCAACCGCGGAGTGCGGTTCCAGGGGCGATTGGTAGATGGAGTTGCCGACGAAGTGCCGCTCGAGCACGACATCGGCCTCTTCGAAGCCCTTTTCGACGTCACCGAAGTGATGATCAACGACGGTGTTGACGTTGTTCTTGCCACGTGCGGCAGCGTGGATTTCCGGAGCGCCGTCGGCGAGCGCCTCGAAGGGGTCGAAGACCGCGGGCAGGATCTCGTACTCGACCTCGATGAGCTTCACCGCGCGCTCGGCGGTGGCTTCGTCCACCGCCGCCACCGCGGCCACCTCGTCGCCGACGAAACGGACCCGGTCCTTGGCCAGGACGACCTCGTCGTAGCGGGCCGGGCTGACGCCGTAGTGAACGTCGGAGACGTCGCGGCCGGTGATCACCGCCTTGACCCCTGGCAGGGCTTCGGCGGCGGCGGTGTCGATGGACTTGACGACGGCGTGGGCATGCGGGGAGGTCAGGAGCTTGCCAAACAGCATGTTGGGCAGCTTGATGTCCTCGGTGAAGATCGCCCGACCGGTGACCTTTGCCGGAGCGTCGCTTCGTTGCACGCTGCGTCCGACCACGGCGCGCGTCTCATCATCGTGGCCGGAGTCGGGTTGTGCCGGGGCGTCGCCTTCGTACTCCTGCCACCTGCTGACTGCGTCGATGATCCTGGTGTAGCCCGTGCAACGGCAGAGGTTTCCTCCGAGAGCGGTCTTGATGTCGGCCTCGGTGGGCTCCGGGGTGCGATCGATGAGCGCCTTTGCCGCCATCACCATCCCGGGGGTGCAGTAGCCGCACTGGATCGCGCCGGCGGCCACGAATGATTTCTGCAGCGGGTGCATGCGGCCGTTTTCTTCCAGGCCCTCGATGGTGGTGACCTCGCACCCATCGACCGCCACGGCGAGCACCAGACACGACTTCACGGCGTCGCCGTCGAGCAGGACGGTGCAGGTGCCGCAGTCGCCGAAGTCGCATCCCCGTTTCGTGCCGGTCAAACCGAGTTGGTCGCGCAGCAGTTCGAGAAGGGTGGTGGTGGGTCGAACCGCAACGCTGTGGGCGTCGCCGTTGACCGTGAGATGGACTACTCGTTCCATCGGCTCTCCCTCTCCCAGTAAATCCGAGAGCTGTTAGCCATTAGCCGTTAGCTCTGTTAGCTCCTAAGATGTCCGACTCTCAATTCAAAACTCATCATTCACAGATGCAAATTCAAAATTCGGCCCGCGCTCGCGCTTTGGCGGCCAGCAGCACTCTTCGGGTCAGCACCTTGACCAGCTCCAGTCGGTACTCTTTGGTGGCTCGGATGTCGTCGATCGGCGTCGCCGCCGCGGCCGCACGCTCGGCGGCCTCGTCGAGGACCTCCTCGGTCAGCTCCCGGCCGACTAACGCGTCGCCGGCTTCTTTCGCCACAATAGGAATTGGAGCAACCGCGCCAAGGGCCACCGCCACTTTGGAGCACACCTTCCCGTCCATCACCACGACTGCTGCGGCGGAGGCCATGGGCAGCGACAGCGAGACCCGCCCTCCCTGCCGGATGCTCGAGGAACCGGTGCCGGGAACCGGCGCCGGCACCTCGATCGCCACCGCGATGTCCGCCGGATCGAGGACGGTTTGGCGCGGGCCGACAAAGAACTCGCGAAGTGGAATCTCCCGTTCACCGTTGGGCGAGGCCACCCGCATGATGGCGTCGTAGGCGAGCAGGATCGGCGCCATGTCGGCCGAGGGCACGGCCATGCAGAGGTTCCCCGCGATGGTCGCCTGGTTGCGAACCTGTTCGGCGGCGAGCGACATCGCGGCGTCGTTGATGCCGGGGAAGCGCGCCTTGACGCCCTCGTCGCGGGCGATCCGGTTCACCGTGGTCATGGCGCCGATTCTCAACGCGCCATCGCCGCCGATCTCGATGCCCTCGAGCTCGGAGATCCGGCCGAGGGACACCAGCCTCCCGGGCCGCCGCAGATCCGCCTTGAGGTCGACCAGGATGTCGGTGCCGCCGGCGAAGACCACGCTTTCCTCGGGGTCCTCGGCAAGCAGCGCGCAGGCGTCGCGCACGCTGGTAGGTTCGACAAAATCAAAATCGCGCATGCTCAAGGTCAGTCGCCCTTCGGTGGCGCCAGGACGGCTTCGAAGAGGGTCTCGTCGAGGGTCTCACCCCGTGCGATGAGCTGACGGTACTTCACGAAGTCGATGACATCGACCCCGGTGAGCTTCCGGTTGTTGAACGCCGAGAACCCGAGGAATGCCTCCCCCGCCATATTCGCCGCCAGCCAGTGGCGGTTGGCGAGCTTGGTCTGGTCCCAGAAGATCTTCTTCTTGCCGCGGATGCCGTCGATCGATTTTTGCAGACATCCCGGGAAGAGATTGGTGAAGCGCCACACCATGTCGTGCACCTCCCGATCGAGCAGCTCGAAATCCACCGGCAGCTCCTTGAGAACGGCCCTCGCGGCCTTGGCCGCATCGCCGGTCTTGGGCTCGCCGTAGACCACCTCGCCGCCATCGACATACCGGTCGGTGATCACCAGCGGGTTGCGCACGAACTCGTCGCCCCGGCGCAGCACCGGCGCCACCTTCGTGATCAGTCCTTTGAGCTTCATCTTGTAGGCGGACCACATCTCGCACGAGATGCAGTTGAACATGGCGTCTTCCATCGAGAGGAACCACGGCAGGAAGTCGGTCGAACCGCCGTCCGGCGCTGAACCGTGCTTTGGCCCCGCCTGGCCATAGATTGCGAGGTCCGAAGAGATCGCGATGTCGCAGGCCATGCCGATCTCCTGACCGCCCGCGATCCGCATCCCATTCACCCGGCAGATGGTCGGTTTCTTGCAGTTGAGGATCGCGTCGACCATCCCGTTGAAGAGGTCCATGTACTCGCCGTACTCGTTCGGCCGCCGGGAGTAGTACTCGGAGTACTCCTTGGTGTTGCCGCCGGTGCAGAAGGCGCGGTCGCCGGCGCCGGTGAACACCACGGCGACCACCGAGCGGTCGAGAGAGGCGTTGGCGAACGCGGCGGTGACTCCCTTGACCATCTCGGTGGTGTAGGAGTTGTACTGCCGCGGGTTGTTGAGGGTGATCCACGCGGTGAAGAGATCGTCGACGGCCTCACCAGTCGGGTCCCGGAGCGGCTTCATCTCGAAAACCGTGCAGGGCGGGTTGTCGTGGCTGCCCCAGAACTGATCGCCGCCCACGCCGTGATCCTTGAGTTCGTTGTCCCTCGGCATCCACTCGAGACCCATGATTGCCTCCCCGAATTCTCCGGCTTCGCCGGAGAAGGTATTAGGTGTTAGGTATTAGCTCGTCGCATCCAAGTCGCAACTCCTCACACCATAGTCGTTTTCTTCCAGGCGGTGCCGATGACTCCGGATTGGCAGGCCTTGCTGATCATGAAGCCCCCGGAGTGTCTGGCCTGGATCTCCAGAGCTTCGCCCAAGCTCGCACCGGTGGCGGCCCGGATGGTGTCCAGGATCGCCTTTCGCCCCGCTTCCATCCCGGGGCTCGCGGCCGCGGCAAGCTCGCCGACGGTGTCGGTCGCCCCGTCGAGCGGGCCTTCCTCGAAGCTCCGCCGACCCACACCGTGATCCTGGCCGGCCGCCATCTCATAGGCGACCTTCAGAGCGTCATCGAGACCGCCCGCGAAGTCCAGCAGCCAACCGGCGCCGTCGGCGGCCTCGATCTGGCGACCCTCGAGGAGCATCGCCAGCAGTCGGGGCCGGTGCTCACGCGCCATCCGCCGGAAGGGCCAATGACACCCCTCCATCCCCGGCACCACCGGCAGGGTGACCTCTGGCATCCCGAGCCGACAGCCGTCGACCGCCACCAGCCAGTGGCAGTGCATCATCAACTCGAGCATGCCGCCGAGACACCTCTTGCCGTTGATCAGACCCACCGACTCGCGGAAATCGAAATGGAGCCGTCGAGCGGTGCGGGACCAATCCGCGGCGATCGCCACCCCGGCCGCCTCGTCGGTCATGGCCGGGTAGAAATCGGAGGTGTCGGCGCCGACCATCTGGGTCGCGAGGTGGAAGTCGCCGGTCAGAATCACCCGGTCGATCCCCTCGGTCTTGAGCCAGTCGATGGCTCGGTTCAACTCGGCGTCGACGTCGTGGTTGTAGCTTTCGCGGGACAGACTGAGCACACCCACCGAGCCGTCGTGCTCGGCATTGACGTAGAGCTGCTGCCACTCGGGTGTCTCGATCTGCGCAAAGACCTCCGGGTGCCACGCATTCGCGGCGGCCACCGGGTGCACCCGGTGGTACCGCTCGACCGTGTCGATGACCGAGTCGGAACCGCGGGCGCGGATCACGGCGAGGATCCCGCTCTTGAACTGGGCGCAGAGCTCACCGATGGCGTTGATCTGGGTCAGGTGTGAACGCTTCTCACTCACCATCAAGCTCGCCATTTGAAAGAGCGGACCGAGGACCCAGGTCTCGAGCTCGGATTCGTTCTCCAGACTCCAGTTCACCAGGGGCCGGAAGTGGTTCATCGGGTACCAGTCGGCGCCGTTGTCCTTGTGTTCCTCGAGAACCGCCGAGGGTGAGAAGACCGCGCCGTAGTGGGGCTCGAGGTGGTGCAGGCACGACCAGGTGAGGAAGTTCGCCCCGCGGGCACCGATGGCGTCGTGGGCGCGGAACGGGTTCGGCCCCAGCATCCGGCGGAGATACTTGTCGATCTTCCAGAATGGCATGTTGGTGGCCTCGTGGAAGCGGGTGCCTGCGAGGGTGAGGCCGCAGAAGAGGACATCGAGCACAAACGACCAGTGGTCGCTGACGGTCATGGGAATCAGCCCGAGGGACCACAGAAGCTGGGTGATCGCGGAGGGCTCCGGCTCGACGATCTCGAAGATCTTGTTGATCTCGTGTGGGAAGGCGGGGTGCGCGACACCGACGCCGAGGGCCGATTGTGGGAAGCCCGAGGTCACCGACCGGATCTCGATCTCGGGGAACGCAGCCTTGAAGACCTCGTAGTGCGCCCGCTTGATCTCGAGGTCTTCGGGCACCGCTTCGAGGAGGAAGCGTGGATCGAGCGCGGCGAGCTGTGCGGGCAGGTGGCGGCCGTCGTAGGAGAGGCGGATCACGTTTCCCATGATCGCCGCCGCGCGGTCGGCGCCGAAGGCGCTGACCAGACCGGGGTACTTGCCGCCGATGCCGTCGGGCACCCCGGGGAAATCGAGCGCCACGACGGGCACGCCGAACGGCTCGAGCCGCGAGCCGAGCTGCATGATCTTTCCGGCGCCGACGATCCCGTTGGCGCCGGAAACGACGAACGAACCGCGATGAGGAGACGGACCGAAGACCCGGTCGACAAGGTCCTCCGTGCGTGCCGGGAGACCGACCTTGAACAGATCGATGACCGAACCCAGTCCGAGAGCTTCGAGAGTGGAAGGTCGCATGGCAGTGGTCATGATGTGCGACCTCCGTTCTGATCCGATACTTCGAAGATGGCGGCGATGCCCACGTCTCCGGCGGCGCATCCGAAGAGCAGGACGTGACCGCCTCCCAGCGAGACCGCCTCCTCCAGACCCTCGATGAGCGACCTGGTCAGGGTCGGTCCCTGGGGGTGCCCCCACACCAGCGAGCAGCCGGTGGTGTTCATCTCGTGCCAGTCATGACCCAGGATCTTCGAAAAGATCGCGTCGTTGACGGCGAAAGGGTTGTGGTTCTTGACCACCGCCATGTCGGTCATCCTCAGTCCGGTGCGATCGAGGAGTTTGGCGACGGCGAGGGCGGGCGACTCCGGCATCAGGCTGGGCGAGGTCCGTACCTCGGCTTTCGCGACCAGCGAGATCTCGATCTCGGGACGCGGGCTGAGCTCGCGGGCCTTCTCAGGTGTCGTCACCAGCAAACAAGCCATCCCGTCCGATGCATGCGTCTGGGAGCCCGCGGTGACACAGGTGTCGAGCTCGCGCATGGCGCGCAGCCCGCCCGCCGAGACCCGGCGGACACCGAGATCGTCATCAACCACGCCCATGGATCGCCCCTGCAGGTTGAGGACCTCGAGCGGCACCAGCACGCGGTCGAGAAAACCGGAGTCCTTGGCGTTGAAATACTGCTCGTAGCGGCAGAGGGTGATCTCGTCGACCTCGCGGCGATCGATCTTGTACTTGCGCGCGGCGAGCCCGGCGGTGGCGATCATCGCCTTGCCGGTGGCGGGGTCGAAACCGAAGTTGTCCCAGACATCGCCCAGCGCCTGTGTTCTTTCGTAGGATCGACGCTCGGGAAACACTCCCACCGGCGAGTCGCTGGTGCGGTCGAAGGTCAGGACGCCGACGACATCGTTGGCGCCCATCTCCACTTCGGCGGCCGCGACGACCACCGCCTGCAGCCCGGTGGCGCAGGCCTGCTCGACGTGAAAACCGGGGATTCTCGTGCCCATGCAGCTCGCCACCAAAGGCGCGGTCCAGAACTTCCAGTGCCAGGGGATCGTCGAGCCGATGACCAGATACTCGAGGCTGTTTTGGGGCACTCCTCGCAGACCGAGGATGCGCCCCATGGCCTCGCCCGCGAACTGACCGATATTGACTTCGGCCAGCGGTGAGGTCTGCCACGCCGGGAAATAGCTGCTGCCCCACGTACCGTACGGGATTCGAGCCCGCGTCGCCCGGGTGCGCGTCGAGGTTTCCGCAGCCATGAGCAGCCCCTTTCCGT
>Ga0316193_10001552_pt1 | contig 15610 bp, 15 predicted proteins | sample MerIslsedime2_MG_FD_207735 | JGI IMG/M metagenome (GOLD analysis project Ga0316193, IMG submission 207735) | Coastal sediment microbial communities from Maine, United States - Merrow Island sediment 2 | ecosystem: Environmental > Aquatic > Marine > Coastal > Sediment | place: USA: Maine...
CCGGCGGCCAGGCCCGAGGAAAGAGACTGACCGAGATTTGCTGTCTGGGTTTTGTTTTGGGTGAGCCGCGCCGCAAGCTGATATGCAAACTCATTGCGTGACTGAACCGTCTGCATGGCTCCCAGGATCAGCGACGGATCCACACCTTTAGCCATTCCCTCGAATGCCTTGTTCATCAAGGGCTGAACGGGCATATCGCTGTTCTTGGCCTCTATCATCAGGGCATGGGCCACCTGAACCTGCTGTTCGTCAAACTTGCTTTGCAGCATGGCCCGGGTGAGCTTGACGACGTCTTCCTGGGCCAAACCGCTTTGGATCGCCTGGCGGGCGCTGGCCTTGACCGCCTGCGATGAATCCGGTGGCAGGCTGCCATCAATCTCATCGCCCAGGGCAGCAGTTGCAAACAGCGCAACTATAATTGCAGCCGCAATAGCAGCACCTCGGGGGGTATTTCTTCTTTCAAAAAGTAGCAATCTAAATATTTTCATGGTCGATAGACTCCCTGTTTCGTTATCCCCGGGGAATAGACTGTGCCGCGATTCAAAGAAGCACTAAATTAATCGGCGTAATCCGTGTTCATCCGTGTCCCTAAAATATCAGTCATTCACTTATCCGGAACATATAAACAATTACGGGAACCGAAATCATCTTTTTCGTACAACTCACATTCCGGCAGGTACACGGCACCGTCCACGATATAAAAATACCGGAACTCGGAGTTGGGTACAACGGTGACCGCCCAGCGGGAGCCTTTCAGCCTGCTGGCCCGGTGAAGGTTATAGGCGTCCAGGGAGGACACAAATTCGACCCTCTCGGCCCCCGGCGCCCTGAGATAAAATGTCACCCGCTCCGATTGTCTCTCGTGATAGTGGGTTGCCGCACACCCCGCGAGACAAAAAGTGACCGCCGTCAGTTGCAAGATCAGTCTTTTCACGTCTTTATGTTGACAGCCAGAATGGAGTTCTCGCCGCCGAAATCATCCTTTTCGCGAATGGGTATCGTAGGGTCCGGTATCCTCCGGCCCCCCTCCAGTATATAGCACAACCGGTGCTCGCCGGCAGGGACTTCAAGAACTGCCTCCCAGTAACCGCTGGTGCCGGTTTTTTTCATGGAAACGGCTTCCCAGCCCAAAAAACTGCCGGTGATCTCCACCCGGCTCGCATCCGGCTGATAGAGGACAAAACGGTGGGTGGTCAACATCATCTGCTCCTGCTGTGGCGTCACGATAAACATGACCAGCAGGGCGGCCACAAGACCGGCGGCAAAAATGCCGGCCGGGCGCCACAATGGAATGGAAAACCGATGTTTTTCCCGCAATGTAACGGCCGGAACGCGATCGGTCACCTCGCTGCGAATCTGCTTTTCCTGGTGCAGCAAATCAACGGCGTCGTCCTTGAAGGCCATTTTTTCATGCACGGTTTCGACAAACTCGATCTTCTCGTCCAGATCCAGCTCGTCGTCAATATAGCTGCTTATCAGATAATCTTTCATATATCACCTGGTTTCATCATTTTTTTGAGTTTCACCCGGGCGCGGTGAACCCGAACTTTGACGTTGGCCTCACTGGTACCGGCGATCCGGGCGATCTCCCGGTAAGGCAGCCCGCTGCTGACCACCAGCGAAAGGATGTCCCGCTCTTCCGGCTCCAGTTTCTGCATGGCCGCCAGCACCCGCCGGTAGTCCTCACGCACCATCATGTGCGTTTCCGGATTGGGTTGAGAAAGCTCCAGCTCATCGACCAGCTGCTTGTCGCGCCCCTGTTTGCGGTAGCCGTCGACCACGGCATTTCTGGCGATGGTGTACAGCAGGGCAGGATTTTCCCCCTCATCACCGTACTTTTCCAGATAACGCGTAAAGCTCTCCTGCAGGATGTCGCCGGAAAGGTAATAATCCCCTGTGCTCCTCATCAGGTATGCAAAAAGCCTGTCCCGGTGCTCTTTGTAGAATGCTCTAAAATTAGTCACTTTTCTTATAAAACGCTCGAAGGGTTAAAAGGTTACAGGAAAGGATGGCGTCTTGGTCTGGTCCGGTCGTCGGTAGCTCAGCCTTTAATTACATAAACATACACTTCCCGGGGGCCGTGGGCGCCGTGGACCATGGTGGCTTCGACATCGGCGGTTTTGCTGGGGCCGGAGATAAAGGTCATGCAGTTGGTCAGGCCCTCGTTTTGTATTTCGGGGTCAAAACTCAAAAGCGCGTACAATTCCTTGAGGTCCCGGATAATCTGTTCGAGGTAAATTACGCCGATGTGAATCGACGGGACCAGGGAAACCGACCGCCCCTGTCCCGGGCGGGTCCGCATGACCAGGCTTGCCGTATCGGCCATGCAAAAATCAGCGGACGTAATTCCGATATAAGAATCCATGACGTGTTGCCGCAGTCGCTCTCTTTCTTTTTCCGTAAAAATTCCTTCTGATTCAGTATTATCAAATTCGGCGACGTGCACCGTTACATTTTGATCTGCCAATGCATCCGCAAGATTTAAGCGCTCGATCAACGGATGCCGCCAGGCCACGATACTTTTTTGGTCGCCCCATTCCGGAGCTTTGTTCCTGACGAGGTCGGCGATGGCCGCCGCTGTACATGACTCATCCTTTAAGACGATGACGTTCAGCTTGATCGGGGCGGCCATCTCCATGAACCGGTCAAGCAGTTGCTGCCTTTCAGCTTGCGAACGGTTTTTAATGCGGTCAAGAATGGCCTGGGTTTCTTCTGTGAATCTGCTGGTGCATAAATCGATTTCAGTGGGCGAATCATGGGTCGATTTTCCCAAAGCCGATCTGATATTGCCGATAAAGGCCTCTTGTCTTGAAGTATCCATTTAAAATTAACTGCCCTTCAGAAATATGTGGCTGGAAGCCGCTCCCACACCCTTTCTAATAACCAATAACGATTAACAAACAATTGAGCGTTTTTGGCTCAATTGTTTTAAAGGCCTTTCTTCCAACGCTTAATAAAACTCTCTGCCGCTAGCGGGTGAATATCCCTCTGCCGGGTCCATCCGTTGACCGGCGGCGGAAGGCGGCTGATCATGCCGTCCTTTTGGGGAAAGATCTTCTGCCCGACAGACGCCGCCCGCAGGAAAAATTCATACACCTGCCGGTTGCGGATGATCCAGGACCACATTTTAAAAACGGCCTTCTCGCTGCGGCTGGCCCGGGTGACCCCCCAGGCAGGATCGCCATCGGCCAGTTTAGCGCGCAAGGCCAGCAGCATGCGCGGCAGGTCGATGTTGACCGGGCAGGCATCCTGGCAAGCCCCGCACAGGGTTTCGCCCTGGCAAAGATGCCTGGCCTCGTTGATGCCGGCCAGAAGGGGCAGGACAACGGCCCCCACAGGTCCGGAATATGGATGTCCATAAGAATGCCCGCCGATTTTCCCGTAGACCGGGCAAACATTCAGACAGGCCGCACAGCGGATGCAGTACAGCATTTCCCGAAACTCTTCGTCTGCCAGGATGCGGCTGCGGCCATTGTCCAGAATTACCAGATGAAATTCATCCGGACCGTCAACCTGGTTCGCATACCGGGGCCCGCCGATGTAGCTGGCGTAAGTGCCCATATTCTGGGCGGCCGCTCCGCGGCACAGCAATCTTAAAAGAAAATCATGATCTTCCAACCGGGCAGCCACCCGCTCCATCCCCATAATGGCCACATGAACCCGGGGCATGGTGGTGGACATGCGGATGTTGCCTTCATTGGATACGGTGAGAATGTGGCCGGTTTCCGCGCAGGCGATATTGCAACCCGAAAACCCCATATCGGCTGCCAGGAATTTTTCCCGTAATGACTTTCTGGCCGCCCGGGTTAGGCTCGGCGGGTCATCTGTATAAGGTATCCCTAATTTGTCGGTGAACAGCCGGCCGATATCCTGTCTGTTCTTATGAATTGCCGGCGCGATGATGTGGGAAGGCCGCTCGCCCGCCAGCTGGATGATGTATTCTCCCAGGTCGGTTTCGGCCACTTCAATACCGTTTTCGAGCAAGGCTGCATTCAACCCGATTTCTTCGCTCACCATGGATTTGCCTTTGACCGCCAGCTTTACGTTGTGCTTGCGGGCAGTCGCCAGGCAGTATTCCAGGGCTACCTGGGAATCTTCCGCAAAAAACACATGCCCGCCGTTTTTACGAACATTCGCGGCCAGGGTTTCCAACAGGACATCCAGGTTCTCAATGGCCTTTTCCCGGATCCCGTGTGCTTTCAGGCGCAGATCAGGGCCTTCCGGCAATTTCTGATAGGCAAGTGCCGTGCCCCGGCCAAAACGGTTTTGCAAATCAGCCAGTGCGCCTTGCAACACCTGATTTTTCAAAGCTCTTTTGGCTTCAGCAATATAGTCTCCGACAAAGATTTCGCTCATGAGTTCGTGTTCCACTTGGAATGTCGATTGACGAATGTCAAATGTCGAATTATGGCATTCTTTCGATTCTATTTTTCAAATAGATAGAAGTCCTTCATTATTCATTCGTCAATAGTCATTCGCCGGCTTTAGCCGGCCAGAAGTTGTGCTATGTGCATCGCTTTGATTGAAGAACCTTTTCGACTTAGCATCCCCTGAATATTCATCAAACAGCCCATGTCGCAACCGACAACGGTATCGGCGCCGGAAGCGATAATGTTACTGGCTTTGTCTTCCGCCATGGCTGCGGATATATCCGCATATTTAAATGAAAACGACCCGCCAAACCCGCAGCAGCGGTCCGAATCGTTCATTTCAACAAATTCGGCACCGGCTATCTTGCGCAAAAGGCTGCGGGGCTGTTCTTTGATTCGCAGGTTGCGCAATAAATGACAGGAGTCGTGATAGGTAACGACGCCATTGTAATGCGCCCCGAGGTCATCCACCCCCAGGATGTCCACCAGGTACTCGGTCAGCTCGAAGGTTTTGGCTGCCACATCCTGCGCACGCTGCAACCAGGCCGCATCGTCGGCAAATAATTGCGGGTAGTGATGACGCACCATCGTCACACACGATCCGGAAGGACAAACAATGTCCTCCGCGGATTCGAAAATTTCGATAAATCGCTTTGCGGCGACCCGGGCTTCCCCCTGATATCCCGAATTAAAAGCCGGCTGCCCGCAACAGGTCTGCCGGGGCGGACATGCCAGGCTGACACCCAGTTTGCGAAATATCCCCACCACGGCTTCTCCGACTTCCGGGAAAATTCCATCCACCAGGCACTGGATGAACAGGGTCACGGTTTGGTCAGTATTCACCATTTTAAGGGTAGCTCCAACTGGTTGCTTTTTAGTCTCATGCCATCTATCATTCAATCAATGATTCTCAATACTTGATTCTCGATACGCGATGACATCCTGAACAGTCTGAAATGCAGGCTATCGAGAATCGAGCATCCAGTATCGAGTATCACACGTTTGCGGCAGCCAGAAGTCAGGGACAAGCGACCAGCGGCCAGCGAATGAAAGACTATAACGAACCTTTCAAAAAATCCAGCGCAAAAAAGTGACCGCGTGGCCTTCGGCTATAATTTAACTCTTTACTTTCACTAAGTATCTGATTGTGCTAAAGTAATCAAAATTAAACCGGTAAAAAATAAACGATCTTAACCATCTGAACTGACCAAACGATCAAAACCCAAAAAATGGCCATGAGTGAAAGACGAATTGCTCTTTTAGAGCTCATCGAAAACATCGAACGACTGGGACAGTTCCAGGATCGACTTGATTTTCCTTCCAGTGTCAGTCAGATCTGGAAAGCCTTTTTAGTGGATGTTCAAAATTTGATTGACATAGAAGTCTGCGCGCTGTTTCTTGTCGATGAGAAAACCAACGAATTTATCTTAAAATATACCGTTCCGGAAGATCATGCCCAGGTATGTAAAAAAGAAATTGACCTTCAAATTGAATGCGGCATTTTCTCATGGATCGTCAACCGCAGACAGCCGGCACTGATTCCCGCCCTGGCCTTTGAAAAGGTTAAATCGATTGTTATGCTGCCACTGTCCACGGTCAAGCGCACACTGGGGGTTGTAATGATTCTCACGCCCATCGAGGAAAGCTTTATTACCCAGGAAAACATGAAGCTTTTAACGATGCTGACCAAAGAATGCTCGTTGGTTATGGAAAATACACTGTTGTATGAACGCCTGAGAAGAAAACACCTGTCACTGGAAAAAGCGAATAAGGAAATTAAACTGCTGTCCCGCACCGATGCGCTCACCAGATGTTACAACCGGGGGCATCTGAATGAACTTCTACCCCGGGAGATTAATAGGGCGGTACGCTACAAACATCCAATGGCGCTGGCGATGTGCGACATAGATCACTTCAAGAAAGTCAATGACACCTACGGCCATCAATGTGGCGATGAGGTTCTTAAAATATTTGTGCAGAGTATCACAGATTTAATACGCGCCGATACAGACTGGCTGGCAAGATACGGAGGGGAAGAGTTTTTACTCGTGCTGCCCGAGACCAACCTGGAAAATGCCTATGGCCTGGCAGAAAGGCTTCGCAAACATATCGCTCAAAAAATAATTGCAACCGAAGAAGACAAGGTGTCCATTACGGCCAGCTTCGGTGTGACCGGGTTTGATGCCTCAACTTCTTCCAACAACATAACAGCGGAAACCCTGATAAACAAGGCGGATAAATACCTGTATGAGGCAAAGAAACAGGGCCGCAACAAAGTTGTCGAAGGGCCTTTCTTCGATTGATTGAATATTGTCGATTGAATAATGAATATTTAAGGTCCGCCTACGGCGGATCAATGGCTAAAGGAGCAACCGATAAAATGACCAAGCGAAGCGACTTCCACAATTATTCAGTTTTCAATATTCAATCGTCATTTCCGGCAGGGCCGGATTAGGCTCTCCTCTCGAATTCCTCAAATCCTTCTTGAATCGCCTGACTGATGATTTCAATCTTGAAGGGTTTGGTAAGATGATTATCAAAACCGGCCTCTTTCAGCCTCTCGGTATCATACAAATCCGAGTGACCGCTTAAAGCAATAACAACCGTTTTGGTATCGGTTTCTCTGATCATCTGGCAGAACTCCACCCCATCCATCTCAAGCATGATCAAGTCCGTGATAATTACCGGAAATTTTTCTCTTTTTAAAAGGGAAAAAGCTTCTTCAGCAGATTCGGCGACAGCAACCTCGTAACCCAATCTAGAGAGAAGCTTTTGCATGAGTTCCCTGTGAAAATCTTCGTCATCGACAACTAAAATTTTCTTTTCCATCTTAAGCTCTCTATCCATAATGATCGTTAAACAGATTTTCTTGGGCCGCCATCAAAGAAGCACTTGGAGTGATAGAAAATTCGAACAAGGGAAACTACCTAGCAAAGGGCAATCATTTGTCAATTATCCTTTCGCGCCCACTATAAAAAAATGCGGCTTGGATGTCAATTCAATTATTGAATCAATATCATTATCGAAATTTGTTCTAACTGAACGGGCTAAATCCGCCTCAGGCGGAGCAAACCGGCCTAACCGATCTATTCCAATAGATCCTCTTTTAGCCGGGTTAACAGTTTTTCATCGACACCGGCCTTGTTTATCAAATAATTTGCGGCCGATCCGTAGGCTTTTTTCAGGTGTTTCAGGACAGCAAGGATGGCATTTTGCGGTGCGGTAAAATAGGCGGAAATTCCATCGGGATCCACCCCCATGGTTCTTATCTGGTCATATATTCTTTCCAGTACAGCCGCAATATACAGGTTGGAAAGACCATGATCCCGGATAACCGTTGCTTCAGGTACATCTAAGGTGAGCAGAATCAGCGCCGCAGCAACACCGGCCCTGTCCTTGCCGCCGGTGCAATGAAACACCAGGGGACGGTTTGATGGTTCAGCAAGGGTATTAAAAAGTGTGGCCCACAGGGGAGCAAAGTTTTCAATATTTTTGATGTAGCCTTTGATCATATATTCTTCGGTCATCCAATCGATATCACCGTTTTTGATACGATCAAAGGCGTTGGCCGGGTCACTTTCTCCGTGTCGGATAGGAAGCTGCAGGGATCTGCCATGCTCGCCCTGGGGGTAGCGATCCGGTAATTTTTTGATCTCAGCCGGGGTCCGGAAATCACAAACCAGCCGAATTCCCATCTTCTGCAAAAAGAAAACGTCTCGATCGGTAAGCCGACCCAGATTATCCGAGCGAAAAACCTGGCCCCATTTAATCCGGAGCCCGTCAGCAGTCTGATAACCGCCGAGGTCCCTGAAATTAACCCCGCCTTCCAGCTGCACCCGCCGCTCGCTGATGGTCGTATTCGGCCCGTCCGAAGGCACCACATCGAAATAATACCGGGTATCCGGATCCAATCCTGAAATACTCACATAGGACTTCCCCGTCACAGTGGCAGCGGGCTTACGGTGATCGACGGCATTCGGATTCTCACCTATAAAAATTGCCACTCTCGAATTTTTGTTCTTAATTTTCCATGAGATTTTTACAGAATCAGTCCCAGTGCGGGTAAGCGAAACATCTTTGATGTGGGTTTCATTGATCTTGGGAGTCATGATAGGGATAAAACCGTTCAAAGGTTCAGGGTTGTTTGGAGGATAGAGGTTTGAGGTTGGAGGCTGACAAACAGACTGTTCAGACCTCAAACCTAAAGCGAAGCGCTCCTCTAACCTCAAACCCTTACCTTGAAACCCTGAACCCTGAACGGTTAACGCTTTTCTACTTTTTTTCGAGTTTAACCGCTATCGTGTACCTGCCCGGGCCCACATAAATCAGGCCGAAAAATACGGCCGCAAGTCCTGCTGACCACAGCATCAAAGTCCGGTAGCTGATACGGAAGTAATTGAAAAAATATAAACCAAAAATAATGAACAAAATGATACAGGCAATCCGAAAAAAATACCCGAACATCAAACTCACCGCCCCCAGCGCTTCCAGAAGGAGGATGCTAAACCCTAAAATCGCCGCCGGCACGCCCACATCGATAAAACCTAACGTCGTTCCGACACTCTGCCAGCTGGGGGAACCCGCAAACAATTTGGGCAGGGAGTGAATCAAGAGAACGGCTGCCAACCCCAGACGCATGATTAACAGGCCAAAATTTGATTGTCGATCCTGCGAATTAAACACAATCTTTCCTCCAGTTTACTTCCTTAGATTAAAGTGGGGTGTCCCAGAGAAATGGTCTAACATATTATTGGAGAGCTTAGGACACAACACTAGTATTTCATACCTGTTACATATATCAACCAAAAAATGTTTGATCGGATCTAACAATTTGAAAATTCAGTCTAATTGGAAAAAATGCCCCTGTCTTTGCATTTTTATTTCTTCCCTGGTGTCGATTTTGACTTAAGTCAAGGCATTCCCGGGTTAATTTGCCGATATTGAAATAACCCGTTAATTGCAGGATAGATGATTCGAAAAAGCAAATAATTAGGGTCTTTTCTACCCGCAATTACGGATTATACCTTATTTACATGGCTTGGGATAAGCTGTAAACGGATGAAATAGATTAATACCGCTTTTCAAAAATAAGATCCGAAATACGGAAGGCTGGTATAAGTGGTTGTAGCAAAAAAACGTTCGAATAACGGAACGTTTTTTTTGACAACCGCTATAAGGCTGTAAGGGGAGAAGTAAAAACCCGTTGCCACGTCTTGTCTTTATCTTCTTTTGTCCGATGCATACACGCCTTACAGGGGAAATCAGGAAAAAAATCTCAACCCTCGCTGCGGGAAGGGGTATTCTTTTACTCTTGTTCGGGGCTTGCAGTTGTCCGTGTCATTTCTCACTGCAACGGACGAAGTGCAACCTGCGAAATTTGTATACACTCGAGCCTTTTATCAGGTCTGGGAAACTATTATTCCAAATTGTAGAGGAGGTAACACATGTCTCTGAAAACACTCAAATGGGCCGCGATTCTATGTTTCGTCGTGGCCATGGCTGTACTTCTTGGCGGCGGCATCGTCATGAAAAAGGATCTTCCGCCCTATCCGGGAAAAGTCGTTGGTCCCGGCGGCAAGGTTCTTTTCGAAAAAGCGAACATCATAGCCGGCCAGGATGTCTATCAACGCTACGGTCTTATGGATCAGGGTGCCGTCTGGGGTCACGGGTCCCAGAGAGGACCGGAATTCTCAGCCGCCAGCCTGAAACTCATCGCCGATGCGATTGGTGATTTTTACGCCCGCAAAGATTATGGCAAATCCTATAAAGACCTTGATGATCTTCAAACAGGACTCATCGATGTCAAAATCGCCCACGAGACCAAGACCAATCGCTATGATACGGCCACAGACACCCTTGCATTAACCGCCGCCCAGGTCGAAGGCCTCAACCGGGTTAAACAGTACTGGGGAAAAATCTTTAGCGAAGGAATGCAGCGCTATGGATTCTTGCCCAACACCATCAAGGAGGAGAATCAGCGGCTTGAAATCTCGCGCTTTTTCTTCTGGACCGCCTGGGTTGCCTCAACTTTGCGCCCTGGAACCGATTATTCTTACACCAACAACTGGCCGCCCGACAAAAGAGTGGGCAATGTCGCCACTACGGCAACCTACTTCTATTCCATCGCCGGCATCATGGCTTTACTTCTGGTCCTGGGTCTGTTTGTCTACTGGATCCATCGCCATGGCTTATGGTACGGTAAGGCCAAGGGGGTTGCCCTGGCCGAAAAACTGATCGACATGCCCCTGACCAGCAGCCAGCTTCATGCCGCCAAATTCTTTGTGGTAGTCATCTTGCTGTTTCTGGTTCAGACAAGCTTCGGCGGGTTGCTGGCCCATTACACGATTCATCCCGGCAGTTTTTTCTTTCCGTTAGTGGCGAAACTAATTCCCTACAACCTGGCCAAAACCTGGCATTTACAGCTGATGGTTTTTTGGATCGCCACCACCTGGCTGGCGTCCGCCATCTACCTGGCGCCCATCATCGGTGGCAGGGAACCGGCCAAGCAGGGTGTTCTCGTCATGATACTTTTCGGCGCCGTCCTACTGGTTGCGGTGGGCAGCCTTACCGGGGAGGTTCTGGGTATCAAAGGCATGCTCGGAAATTTGTGGTTCTGGCTGGGCCATCAGGGATGGGAATTTCTTGAATTGGGCCGCCTCTGGCAAATTCTGCTGTTCGGCGGACTGATTTTCTGGCTCTTGATCGTTTACCGTGCTGTTGGCGCCCATCTAAAAGCCCACAAAGATGAATTCAGCGCTTTGATCTGGTTTTATGTATTCAGTGCCGTCCTCGTTGTGGCCTTCTTCGGCTTTGGACTCTTTTACGGCCGGGGCTCCCACCTGACCATGGCGGACTACTGGCGCTGGTTTGTGGTCCACCTCTGGGTGGAAAGCATCTTCGAGTTTTTCGGGATTGCGGTTATCGCCCTGCTGATGGTGGCCATGGGACTGGCCACGGCCAAGTCAGCTTTAAAGGTCGCCTATTTTACGGCCGCCATCACCTTTATCAGCGGTATCATCGGCACCGCCCATCACTATTACTGGTATGGCGGCGCGGCGTACTGGGTAGGATGGGGTGCTATTTTCTCCTCCATGGAGCCTGTCCCGCTCCTGACACTGGTGGTTCGAGGGCTGATGGAATATCGCGAAATCCGCAACGAAGGTCGGGAGTTCAGTTACAAATGGCCGATGTATTTTCTGGTGGCCGCATCCTTCTGGAACTTTCTGGGTGCCGGCATCTTCGGATTCCTGATCAATCTACCCATCATCAATTTCTACGAACACGGGACCTACCTGACCATGCACCATGGCCACACGGCCATGTTCGGGACCTACGGCATGCTGTCCGTGGCCTTGCTGCTGTTCTCCTGGCGCGGTATGGTCGAAAAGGCCTACTGGAAAGACGGCATCCTGAAACTGTCCTTCTGGGGCCTCAACGGCGGGCTGTTTCTGATGGCCTTTGTCACCCTGCTGCCGGTCGGACTCATGCAGGCCTGGATCTCTTTTAAAGATGGTCTCTGGGTGGCCAGAAGTGCAGATTTTTTCGAGAGTGCACCGGTTGTCTGGCTCGGAACCTTTCGCGCCCTCCCGGACACGATTATTATTGCATTAGGCGTCCTGCCGTTGGCCTACTTTCTCATCACAACCTATCCTCACTTGAAAGCAGCAGAAATCAAGGACGGTGAGTCTGTGTGGGAACGGCTGGGAATTGAGTTGTAATAAATTAAAGGCCTGCTTCCCACCGGGAGCGGGCCTTTAATTCATATTTTTCAAGGATCTCTTTTTCTTCGCTTCCACCCACCCACATTTAGTTGATAAAGTCCTCAGTGGGAGCGGCCTGCAACGAGCTCAGCCGAGCCGAAAGCCGCTCCCACAATCCAAAACCCCATTAATGACAAAGATATATTTTATATCATTTTTATACAGAACGACTTAAATCATTGCGCTTACATACACAGCGATTTATGGGTTTTACCGTTGTTGATAGCTTTAATGTCAACAATTTACCCTTAGAATCGGCAATTAATTGTGGCGCTGTGTATAAATCCAAGTATAGATGCAGGCCCGGGTTGTTATTCGGTAAAAGGTTGCTATCTTTTAAGTACGGTTGACCAACGGGAGGTAACCCAATGAAATTACCGGTCCCATCAAAACAAACGGCCGTCGACCCGGTATGCGGCATGCAAGTGGACCCCTGCAAAACCGAACTGACGGCTGAATATGAAGATAAAAGATTCTATTTTTGTGCTGAAGGGTGTCTTACCGCCTTTGAAAGGAACCCTGACAAATATAAGAACGCAACCTCTGCCAGGAAAAAAGGACTCTGGGGAAGATATCTGGACAGATTGAATAAGAGTACGGATGGCAAGGCCATGAAATGCCACTAGGGCGGCGCCCCACAAATAATTTAGAAAAGGCGGATGAGTAGCCAGGCCCTGCTATGTGCGTAAATATAGAAAATTCCAAGCATCAAATAACAAATTACAAACAATATCCAAATACCAAACCCGAATGATCTAAACGGGTTTGAGTATAAGGTTTACAATTGTCCGCTGTTATTACCCGCGATAAAATTTTCCACCGCAGGGCGGGTCCTCTGCGCCCGCCTTCACCGAGTTAGGATCGGCACAAAGACTGAGGCTACTATTTGCGATTGAATTGTAAAAGGAGAACAGCTCCTGTTGACGAATGGGGCTCAACAGAATATCATTCAAACGATACCTGTTAGTATTTCTGTGAGACGGAGGCGAAAAGCAGATGGTGGAAGAATTTTGGAGTTGGTGGCAGCACTTACCGCAATCGCTCGACCCTGTCATTTTTAGTATCGGCTCGTTCAAGCTTCAGTATTACGGGCTGATGTATATCGTCGCCTTTGCCATCACCTTTTTTCTGGTTCTTTACCGGGTAAAACGTGAGGACCGATTCGAGATTACCACCGACCAGATAAAGGATCTGTCTACTTACATGATCCTGGGTTTGGTGATCGGGGCCCGGCTGGGCTATGTGCTGTTTTACAACCTGTCCTACTATCTCGAGCACCCGCTGGAAATTATCCTTCCCTTTTCGTTTTCAAACGGCGTGACCTTTACCGGAATCTCGGGTATGTCTTACCACGGCGGGCTTATCGGGATAATCCTGATTTGCTGGCTCTACATCCGTAAAGCCAAACTGGATTGGTGGAGCGGAGTCGATTTATACATACCGGCCATCCCGCTGGGGTATACCTTCGGCCGCCTGGGCAATTTCATAAACGGCGAGTTATTCGGCCGGGTAACGACATCTTCCATCGGCATGTATTTTCCCATGGCCAAGGCCGGAGAACTCAGGCACCCCTCTCAACTGTATGAAGCCTTTTTTGAAGGCCTTTTTTTGTTTGCGATTCTTTGGAGCATCCGCAAAATCAAAATTCCCAAGGGCGCCATGCTAGCCCTTTACCTGATCGGCTACGGCACCGTACGATTTTTTATCGAATACTTCCGCCAACCCGATGCCCACATCGGCTTTGTGTTTTTCTCCTTTTCCATGGGCCAAATTTTATGTTCGCTCATGATTGCCGCGGGGATTCTTCTGTACTTCTATTTACAGCGACGAGAAAAGGCCTAACGGTGGAAGTAAAATCATCTGTGATCAAAATTAGCCGGCTGTTTTTTCAGGCGATCTATGAATGATTATTCGTCCAGCGCAACCAGATGGCTGCAGTCAACCCCCATACGGCATTGAAAACAATCACTGCCAAAGGGGTCAATGCGCCAAGGTCAAGGCCCATAACGCCCTTGTTTGCTTTCATGGGAAATACAACAAAAAGCTGCACCAGGGTAGGCCCCAGGCTGAAAATCAAGCCCCGGGTTAAAAAACTCTTTTGCATAAGCGGCAGCAAAAAGAGCAACCCCCAAATTCCTCCCCAGACGATGCGGGGATAAAGCCAGGGTGCGCTCAACTGCGGCGCTATTTTCACACCGAAAGCCGAGGTAATGCCGTACAAGCCAAATAGCCACACCGCCAGGCTGTTTGCAAGACCGCCCAGACAACCCGCGCCGAACACCATCGTAATTTTTTTTGCCAGATTACCCATATAAATTCCTCCTCGGTATGAGCACCTATCGCTAAAACCTGCCGGTTTCCATCCAAGCATATCCGGAAAAAACCATCGAGCGCTCTTATGTCTTTTGAATTGAAAGATCTAATTTTGACAGTAATCATCCTGCAGCCAATAACAAGTGAATTGCAATTTCTTCTCCTATGGATTATTGTAATTCTGCTGATAACCCATCACCTTATCGCTTTTTTATAATTCTTAAGTGCTATGCCGAAAAGGATCCTAATCATTGAAGACAACCGGGATTTGGCCCGCCTTTTGGAAACCCATCTGCGGGATCTGTCCCTGCAGGTGGATCTATCCTTTGACGGCCTGGCAGGGATTGCCAAAGCACAGACGGATGTTTACGATCTAATTATTCTGGATTTGATGCTCCCGGGCCTTGACGGCATGGAAATCTGCCGCCGTCTGCGGCGCAAACCCCCGTACGTTCCCATTTTAATGCTGACGGCCAAATCCTCGGAAATGGACCGGGTGGTTGGGCTGGAGATCGGAGCCGACGACTACGTCACCAAGCCGTTTAGTATCCCCGAGCTCCTTGCCAGGGTAAAGGCTATTTTACGGCGCGTCGAAGAGCTCTCGGAAGGTGCCCAGGATGTTGTCCCGGCGGTCATCCAGGCTGGAGACCTTGTAATCGACCCGGCCAAAAGAAACGCCGCCATAGAGGGTCGATCTCTTGATCTGACGGCCAAGGAATTCGATCTGCTCCTGCATTTTGCCCGCAATCCGGGAAAGGTCTACACCCGGTCCCAACTCCTGGATATGGTCTGGGGTTACGGGCATGACGGCTACGAGCATACGGTCAATTCCCATATCAACCGCCTGCGGGCCAAGATCGAAAAAGATTCCGCTCACCCGGACTACATCCTGACGGTCTGGGGGGTGGGCTATAAGTTTGCTGAAATGTAAATTCCAAAAGATCAGACCCATGCTAAAATCTCTCTATTCAAAGCTCGCCATCGCTCTGCTGGGAATGTTCTGTCTGCTGGGGGTCTCCATTCTCATCCTGACCCAAGTGGCCTCGGACATGTATCAGCAGGAGGCCGTTCAGAAACTCAATCGAGATTTGGCCCGGCAGATCGTTGCCCAAAAAAACATCATGCAGGATCATCAATTTATCCAAAAGGGCCTCACGGAAATCTTTG
>Ga0316193_10001553_pt1 | contig 15604 bp, 12 predicted proteins | sample MerIslsedime2_MG_FD_207735 | JGI IMG/M metagenome (GOLD analysis project Ga0316193, IMG submission 207735) | Coastal sediment microbial communities from Maine, United States - Merrow Island sediment 2 | ecosystem: Environmental > Aquatic > Marine > Coastal > Sediment | place: USA: Maine...
CCAATGCGCTGCGTGACGAATATGCGCTGGACGAGAACTGGATGAGAATCGGAATGCTTTATCGACGCCAACTTTGCGTGGGCCAAGGGCGGCAGCAATGAGATTGGACTGAGCCAGCGCGGTAAGCGATTGAAAATAAAATGGATTATCGATTGCCACGGGTTCCCGTTGGCAGTCAGTATGCACGCGGCTAATCATTACGAAGTCACCTTGGCGCAACTGAGTTTTGACTGCTACATGATCGAAGCGAAACCGCAATACCTGATCGGTGACCGCGCGTAAAACAGCGATAAACCGGAAGAGGAACTGTGCTCGGATAGCATTGAATTGATCGCGCCACCCCGAAGATATCTTACGAAGTCCAGAACCCAGGATGCTCGTCGTCTGCGCCGCTACAAGCGGCGTAGCCTGGTGGATCGGTTCTTGGCCTGCCTGCAGTGGCAACGCTGCCTCCTGTGTCAATGGGAGTATTATGCGGAAAACTTGCGGGGTTTCGTAGAACTGACAACCATCTCGATCCTGCTCGAGCATTCTTAATGTAGGTTCTAGTATGGAACTCGCCGTCCGGGCTGTCGCGATCTATGTTGGGAGTGTGACAAAGCCTCACCGATGCACTATTCTCAAATAATCTTAAAGAAACATTGAGGCCCTTCGCAATAAATGGGGGTGCCGGGCACAATAGTTGCAGTGTCTTTATTTGTCGAAGGATTGCTGCGATAGGGATACTCTGCATTCTGGCGAAAACGGATATGGAAATTTGCAATCATATTATTGCGCATTTGTCCCAGGTACAAAGGGTTTTAGGGCGATTCCATCCTGGCAAGTTGGTGGAAGCGGTTGTGATCTGTGACAACGTGCGCACAAATGGCGGATCCCTCTTTTTGTGCGGCAATGGTGGCAGTGCGGCCGCGGCGCTCCATGCCGCCTGCGATCTGACAAAGTGCGCCTCAGTAAAAGGGCATCGGCGTCTCCGCGCCACGGCCCTCGTCGAAAATGCGGCTATCTTAACCGCCTACAGCAACGATGATGGCTATTGCAACGTCTTTGTGAGCCAAATCTCCGGCATCTTCTCGGAACGCGATGCACTCCTTGGCATCTCAACTAGCGGAAGGTCAGAGAATGTCTTGCGTGCCATGGAATACGCTCAAGCCATAGGCGCAAAAACGATCGGGATGTCTGGCACCGCAACAGAGCGTATGCGTCGCTGTTCGACCGTCATGATAGAACTGCTGGGCGAATCGATTGAGGCCACCGAGGACGGCCATATGATACTCCTCCATGCGCTCAGCAGGGCGCTGCGTGCCAAACTTCTGGCAGCGGACGAAACTTGCCAACCTGCTCTCCTTAACGCCGACATGTAGTGCGCACGATGCAAGTTGCGGCTCAGGGCTCATGCAGCGGCATCCGCCGGATCGCGCTCACCTTCGACGACGCCCCCGCGGGCGATGGTCCGCTCATGACCGGAACCGATCGCACTGATACCCTGATCAGGAATTTGGCTCGGTGCGGCGCAAAGGGAGCAATGTTTTTTGCTTGCACTGGCGGCATTGCGAAACAGAGGGATGGCGCGCTACGGCTGCGCCGGTATCGACGCGCAGGACACTTGCTTGCCAACCATAGCCACGGGCATAAGGCTCTCTCGACGACCCCAGTAGTTGACTATCTGGCGGATATCGACCGCGCATCGAAAGTGCTGCAATCTTTCGGGTTTGTCGCGCCTTTCTTCCGCCACCCATACCTGGACGAAGGTCCAAGCCGCGACCTTCAGCGACGGGTCGATACGGCACTTTCTCAAAGAAGCTTCCGCAAAGGCTATGTGACAGTTGTGACGTATGATTTCTACTTGCAAGATCTAGTATCAAAGGCTGCTGCAGCTGGGCAGCGCGTCGATCTGGATGGGTTAAAGGATATCTATATTGAAATGATTGTCGGCTGCGCTAATTTCTATGATGTGCTCGCTGTAAAGGTCATCGGCCGATCTCCCGCCCATATTCTCCTGCTGCACGAGAACGACTTGGCGGCCTTTTTCCTCGTTGACCTCGTGGCCGCCCTGGCCCATAGCAACTGGAAGATCGTGCCTACAATCGAGGCCTTTTCGGACGCAATAGCCAAGATCGATCCCGACACAGTGTTTCGCAACCAAGGCCATATCGCAGCCATAGCCCACGCTGCAGGATGGAAACGCAAAGCACTCGTGCCAGTTTACGAGGAGGAGGACTATATTCAACACCTCTTCAACTCCCGTGTACTGAAGACACCGGTATGAAGAGGCATGCTCAGCCCCGAAGACACAGCCGGTCGTCGAGCCAGGGAACGATGCGCTACTAGTAGTAGCTCGTCCGGGCGGTTCCTCTTCAGACGCTGGAATCAACTTGCAATGACCTTCAGGGCGTCGATGATACCGATGCCGAACCCCATCGTGACCGCACCCGCGAGCCGCGCCAGAACCAGACTCGCGGGTAACCAGTAGATTGCGGACACTCCAACGACGACGCCAAGTTCGCTCGACGAGCAGCCCTTGAAGTGTAGTAGTTCAGAGTTGATCTGCCAGTACTCGGGAAGGTCGTGCAATTTCCAGAGCTCGGTGGCCTACATCATCGCTATGAACGGTTAGCGGCTTGATGATTTGTCATATGGACATTAAGGAAGGACAGTTAGAAAACTTATTCATAACGGACTAAATAACGCGTACAATGCTCCTGGCAATAGTCGTCATTCCAATATCATCCTCGCGTAGATTGATAGAGAGTCCTTTAAAGAAATAGTCCGCCAGAGGGTTTGCCCCCGGTGAGGTCTTGGTGAAAATTCGCATCCGGCCAGCACCTGCTTTTACGCATTTTGCACTGACCTTGTGCAAAATTTCCGCGGATTCTACGGTCGCATAGGAAGAGGCTTGGTCGACAAATATTATCGCGTTTCTAAGTCGAAGGCCTTTTGTGCTCCACGTAACTTTTTCGGCGATTTGTAATATGCTGCCAAAATCATCGCATAGAAGTCTATTGCCGAAATCATGGTGCCGCAGGATATCTGACCATTGGCCGCCGCGATAAAGTCTGATCGTATAGTCCAGCAGTTCGGGACCGCCATGCTGGCCGTGGCCGGGAATGACAATGTCTGCGTCTGGGTAGGCGTTTTTGATATCAGCGACCGTTTTAGACCATTCTCCAAGATCGGCATCAGCGATGTTGCCGACCCAACCACTGCTACTGCGCACGGCGTTGCCGCCGAAAAGTACCCTTTCATCCGGAAGCCATGCGGTTATTCCGTCAGTGGTATGCGCATGACCGAAATAGCGGCATTCCAACGTCTTATCTCCGGCCTTTAGGATTATGCTTTCACGGAAACCTTGCTCGGGTACAGGCAGGTGTTTCTGTCGGGCAATATGACAAGTTCGATGATTTGCATAGGACGGGATGCCGGCTTCTATCACGGTGTGTAGTCCTCCCATAGCATCAGGATGCCAGCGATCTATGACAAACGCAGCGATTTCGGCATGGAGCACAGTACTTATCCAATCGATCAGTTGCCGTGTCTCCTCGTTGCTGGGCGGTGTTGAGACAACAACAGCATGGCCGTTGTCTACACACAATAATCCGTTGCAGTCTTGGCATGTGTGAATATAACAGTGGTCCGATAGTTTTAGCAGCGTAAGATGTTTGGAAACGTGTGTAAATCCTCTCCAGCCATCTACTGTTCGGAGATGAAGTTTGCCTATGTACTTTGCGATCAGTCTTTGTAGCATCAATTGGTCGGTGGATTTTTATAAGTGTGCGCTGGGTGCACCTTGACTGTAGCGACGTTCAAAAGCCTGCAGCGATAACTCGCCGAGTAGGAAATTCTTCAAATAAACTATGTTGGTGTCGGGGTATTTGTCTACCAACACCGCTACGCTTTTTTCAATGTTGTAGCGATAAAATCCCGGCTTTCGTTTATGAGGAATGTGGTAATTAGCCGCCGACGGTGTATGGAAAATGCGAATCTGGTTTTTCTGTAGGCGATAACCTAGGTCAAAATGCTCGCATCCCCAGGTTTTGAAGCGTTCGTCAAAGCCGCCAACACGGTGGAAAGTTTCGCAGCGCATGCTCGCGTTACCGGTAAGGAAGCCCGTCCATGCCAATGGCGAACGGCTTTCTGTTGGGGAGAATAGTGTACGCACTTTTACATAATATGCAGGCAAGCGGGAAAATTTCTGCAGTGTGACCATGTCATCCCGACCGGCCTGTTGCAAACGACGTTTCGTATAAAAACAATCCCAGGGGCAGCCAAACGTCGCCGCCTGCCGGTTATATTTATGGAAGTGCGCGTGTTGGCTGATAAAGCTGTGGTGAGGTATTCGGTCGGCATCACAGAATACGATTAGTTCGCCTTGCGCCTTTGAAACGCCTCGGTTGCGCGCAGAGGCACGCCCGAGGTTTTGCTGTCTTAACAGTAATAAAGAGAAGCCATAGGCGCTTGTGTCAATAAGATTGCTAATCTTGCTCGGGGAACCGTCATCGACAACGATTACTTCATAGCAATCTTGTGGATAATCTTGATAGTCAAAAAAACGCAATACGATAGCAAGCGAAACCGCTTGGTCGTAAACAGGAATAATGACGGAGACACGAATGCAATCGGAGTTCACTGTTAATTGTCTCCTAGGTATTTCCGCTTTGCCAGGAGGCGGGATTTTTTACCGTTGTCGTTGTGCGGTATGTATGACCACAGGTAAAAGTGTTTCGGCATTTGGTAGGGGGCTAGTTGTTCCTTGCATATTCGGCGTATACTTTGTGGGATGTTCTGTCGCTCGCCGTCGCTTATTGCGTTGTGTGTGTACGCACACACCAGTCTTTGACCTAAAAGATCATCATCTACAGCGAAAACGATGCAATCCGAAATACCGTTGACTTGCATGATAACTTGTTCGATCTCATGGGGCAGTACATTGTGAGAGCCGGTAATCACCATATCATCTGCACGGCCAGTGATGAAAAAATCGCCATCTTCATCGCGAAAACCAAGATCGCCTGTAGCTAGCCAACCAGAATCAATGCAGTCGCTGTACAGGCGGCCACTTTGAACATAGCCTGCCATTAAACCTTTTGTATGTACGTAGAACTCACCTATTTCTGAGGAATCACAGCGGCTTCCATCGGCTCGTCTGACTTGAAGTCTAACACCTTTAATAGGTTTTCCGACGGTGGTAACCTTCGTCATCAGCGCAATGTTCGCTTGACTGACCCTTGGACCAGCTTCGGTTAATCCATAAGCATTAATCAAGCGAATATCGGGATAACGTCGACGGATTATCTCCATATCGAGGCGATTAACCATAGAACCACTGATATGTAAAGTGTGCACAGACGACAAGCATTCAGAATGATTCTCATGAATAGCGAAAAAATGAAGTAACGCTGGTGGCATGCAAATAATGCTAGGCCTATCGTCGGCGATATATCTAAAAAGAGCGCTGGCCGGCAGCCGAGGATTTCTAACAACGAGCTGCGCGCCTGTAGATAAAGCTAGCAGTAATTCACCGGTTAATGTCGATGAGTGAACCATTGATTTAGCGATATAGAACCGGTCGTCGAACGTCGGCTTTAGGTAATCAGAGATTGCGGCCATGTTACTGAATATCGCTTGATGGCTTAAAGCAATACCTTTGGCGAGTCCGGTTGTGCCAGAGGAAAATAGAATCAACGCAAGGTCCTTGTTGTCGACCAGATATTCTGCTGGTGGGATAGCGGTTCCCGAATCTCTAAGCGACATGTCGTCCAAGCAATAAAGCGTATAAGCGCGAAATTTACAATAGTTTTCGGTGATTAAATGCCGTGCCATTTGCCCACTAAAACAAATCATCGACGTCTTTGTGGTTTCGAGCATGGATAACACGGCATTCTCTTGCAGAAATGGATCTATGATTACTGCACAGGCACCATAGGACAATATCGTGAACAGTCCTGTGACAAATGTTGCGCTGTTATCCGCGATAAGCGCAACAGTCTGATGGTGCGGAGCTACGTGTGTTAGCAACTGACTGGCGGCGCTCACGTGTTGGCTGACGCTTTCGAGATCGTGGTTTCCTTTGTTGTCAATTATTGTCGAATTGTGGTTTGACGAAAGTAACTGTTCGATGCGCATGACAGCCTTGCCTAATTCAAGCGAGTAGCAAGAGCAATGTCGTCCAGCCCATTTTGGTTGGCGAAAATATGTTCGTTAAGACTGCGCTGCCGCAAAAGATGTTCTTTTCCCTGATACATTATTACCTCGGCCGGTATCGCTGTGCTAAGAAACCATTGGCAACTATTGGTGAATCCATAGGCACCGGATTTTTCTACCCGTATCAAATCGCCTGCTTGAACTTTATTCAGCCAAATGTCTTTTGCAAGAATGTCTAACGGGGTACCTGATGGGCCCACTACGGTAACTTTCTCCTTGGGAGCTCGCTTATGGATTGCGGTGACTGGGAAACGGTTTTCCTTGGTTCGCTCAATGTGCATCCATGCTGGATGCTGAGCATAACCACCGTCGCATATCACAAACGTTTTACCCTTTGAACGCTTAACCGCTGTTACGCGAGTGACAAATGCACCGCCTTCAGCGGTCAAAAAACGGCCAGATTCAACAACCACTCGCACACCCGGAAATAGCGGCCGGTAATGTTTCCATAGTTGACTATAGCCATACTCGAGAGCCGAAAGATCAAGTTCGCTTTCCTCGCTTTGGTAAGGCACGCCAAAGCCACCGCCAATGTCGATGAGTCGCATTGGACAGTGATGATTGGTTTTAAAGTGTGCGGCCAAGTCAAATATCTCCCGAGCGTCGGCGAGCAATTGGTCCTTGTCGAGAATTTGTGTCCCGGAATAGACATGGATGCCTACTACTTGTATCGAGGGTAAAGTCTGCAAGGCACACATGAATACATCGAGGTCTTCTAGATCAACACCGAACTGAGACGGCAATCCAGTCATTCTAAGCGTAGCGTTGCTTTTCTGCGAACCGGGATTGATTCGTATGGCCACGGCCGCGGTTTGTTGTCTCGATTGCGCGATGGCATTGACCCTTCGGGCTTCGTCTATGGATTCCAACACCAGTGCATGAATATCGTTCTGCAATGCTAACTGAATGCCTGCTGATGTTTTACCGGGGCAGGTGTAAATTATATCACCGGCCGGAAATCCTGCGCTTAGTGCCAGTTGCAGTTCACCTTCGGAGACGACCTCGGCGGCGCAGCCCAGTCGTTGAAAAAGTTGGGCAACGCCGAGAAGGGGGTTAGCCTTAATTGCGTAAAATACATGGAAAGATTCCGGGAGGCAGTGTTTTAACTGTTGATATCGCTGTTCAAAAAGGTTGCCGTCATAGACATAAAAAGGTGTGCCGTATTTTTCGGCTAATTCTTCATATAACCCTGTATCGGCCGCCTGCGAAGACCGCTTTACAAGCTGTTCGCCGTTTTTTGTGATCTTTTTCATGTGGCCGTTGAATAATAGCGGTAGGCGTTCTCTATTTTATCGACGAAGGTATGAAAGCGGTCGCCCTTTCCGGCGTAAAAAACCTTTCTATTGCTGCCACTTGTGTCCCTATGCTGTGCTGCACGGAAGAGGTCTGCGAATTCTTTATAGAAAGTCTTAATATCAAGTCTTGTTCGGGTTAGAGTGTGAAAACAGTCATAGAACTCCGGTGTGTCGATAATGAGTTCATCCTTTACTTGGGCATAGGTGTCTGTTCCTATAAACGGTGTGAGTATTGCAAAGGTAGGGCGATCAATGTTCAGTTCATGAATAGCCTCGCGAACTTGCCGGAATTTATCCAATGTATAGTCCGGCTTAATAATAAAATTAGCACGTATCTCAATACCATTCGAATGGAGGATGTCTATACAGTTTTTCGCCTGTAGAAGCGACGTCTTCTTGTTGTAGTCTTCTAGTTCGTTATCAAAAATGGATTCCAGGCCCACCAGCACCGAATCCAGGCCAGCCTGTGCCCAATCAGCGAAAAGCTGCGGGTTATTGACTATAGTGTCGCTTCGTACATACATGTGGAAGGTTTTTTGAAGACCGCTTTCGATAAGTAGCCTTGCGAGTTCGCTCATCCGTTTTGCTTGGATAAAAGCTTCATCATCGACGACGTAAATATTATTGTTGTCGATGGTATTGAGTTCGTCAATGATGGCTTCATGCAGGCGGGTGAAATAGCGGCGGTCGGTCATTTTCCATAGGATGCAAAATGAGCAATTGAATGGACAGCCAAGGGAGAATCGCATCAATGTGATTGGGCTATAATGGGCATGAAAATAACGCTTATGATTGATTGCAAGCAACTGCCTGGCGGGGAGTGGATGGCTATCCAGGCTAGTCACAGCGCGAGTAGCGGTGGTTTTCACAGTGCCGTTATCAACGATACCGATACCTGCGACTTCGTTTACCGAAGCGCCTCGTTCAATAGCTGCTAGTAGTTCGCGGACGCTGTCGACGCCTTCACCGCGAACAATATAATCCACGTGCGCCAGCGCAAGCCCGGCCACACTGGTGCTGGGATAGTGGCCTCCTGCAATTGTGATGCTATCGGGGCTGAGTAGCCGAACGGTTTCAAAGATCAGGTTGCAGGTATTGATACTGGTGGTAAAGGGTACAGCAACACCGACGATTTGATAACGGCGGCCGCCCAGTTTGGCGGGCAGGTCTTTATCGAAGCGCATATCCATCAAATCGACGCAATGATTCTCTAATAATGTCGCGGCTATGTATTCAAGACCGAGGGGTTCGCAACAACTGAAATCCTCATTAAGAATGCAATAGGCTGGATTAGGTGGATAAATTAGTAAAACATTCATGCTATTACCAGATGTGTACCGATACTTTTATGTCTTCCTGTTGTATAGCAGTGGATAAAATGAAGGCTCATGATAGTCGGGCTGGCCGTCTTTGCTCTTCGGGCCCACATGGTCGTTGGTGTTGAAATTGATGTCACGGTGTTTTTTGCAGCTAGCGCTGATGAAATGATTGTCTCCGTCTTGAAATACTGTGGCGAAAGACTGCCGTGGTTTATCACTGGTATTAGGATGTGAGCAATGCATAAGCAAACACGAATGAAAACTGACTTGGCCCTTTTTATGGGGGAGGGAAATGATGTCTATGTCCTTTGGCAGTTTTCCGTAGAGCTTTGCTATCGACCCTATGTCTTCAAATGGTATCTTTCTGAGAAAATCCGTTCTTGCAAAACGGTGGCTGCCGTTGACCACCGCCAGGCAGCCATTTTCTATGTCACAGTCTTCCAGGCAAAACCAAGCGCTGGTCAGCTTGTCCGAGCTGCATGTGGGCCAGTAATTCTTATCCACATGCCAGCCAGTGGTCGCACCGCTGCACTGTGGCATGGACAAAAGTATGTCACGGTAAAGGCGGACCTGCGGGGCGTCCATCAGCATGGCAGCATATTCGGCTAGCAACGGATTTTGAATAACTGCTTTAATCCGGTGCTTATGCAATGAAAGATAACAGTCCATACGCGGATCGTTGCGTTTGCTATAAGCTTTATTAAAGTTGATGTTCTCTCTTGCCGTACTCCAGGGGAATTCCATGTCATAATCGCTCTGGTAGACTTCTTCGACGGCTTGCCTCAGTTGCTGTAAATACTCTTCGCGAACAACAAGCTCGGTGAGCAACCAGCCGTTTTCGTGATAAAAAGCATAGTCACTTCTGCTTGGAAGTTCGTGGCGCGTAAAAACCGTCGTGCTGCACATATTAGGGGTCACCACTGAATAAAACCGGATAAAAGTCATCATTGGTGATATCCGGTGTGCCGTCCGCTAACCGGGGGCCGATTTCGTCGTTAAGATTGATGACCATCGATTTGTTCAGCCGTTTCAGGGGCGAGGGCACGAAGCGGTTTTCCCGGGCCTGTAAACCGTAAACGATCGTGTACTGAAATTGCTCGCTGGTGTTGGGGTGCGTGGCATGTATCACCGATGATGAATGAAAACTGACCTGCCCTTTTTTATGCGGTAAATCGCATAGCTGTACCGAGTATCCCTGTTGTTCGTATTTCCGCTTAATCTTATCCAATTCATCAAAGGAGACGGTGAGATTAAAAGATTGGCCGGGCCAGTGGTTACTGCCGTTAATCATAACTAAGGTGCCGTTATGCCGGTCGCGGTCCTGTAAAGGTACATAGACGGTGATCATTCTTTCCGGAATACAAGTCGGCCAATAGCTGATGTCCGTGTGCCAGCCGATGGCGGACTGAGATCCGCTATCAAGCGCGGGCGTGCCAATAAGGATGTCTTTGTAATAGCGTATCTGTGTGGTTTTCAGCAAATTAGCAGCTAACGCGGCAACAGGCCATGAATGCACGATTGTTCTAATTGCATCGCTGTGAAAAGAAGGATATTGGTCGACACGAAGCCGGCTGCGGTCGGTATGGGGTGTGGCGAAGTTTTGAATATGCGGTGACCGGCTCCACGGCTGAATATGATCGTATTGCCCTCTATATATATTCTCGGCAGCCTCAATACAACGATCGATACTGTCCTGATCAATTATGTAATCGGATATGTACCAGCCGTTGCGTTGATAGAACTCCACATCGGCGGAGGGTATGTCAGTGGCTGTGTTTGTATGCATACTCATGATGTCCAGCAATGAATTGTTGTCTGTCTGCAGGCGATGGAGGTGGTGCGCCTGGGTCTAGGTGGGCGACCACCGCGTCATGCATATCTTTCACAAGATGCGCGCCGCACTGGCTGTCAGGTTTTTGGTATTGGGCGCGGTTTGCGTGCATATAGCTTCGCAAAAACCGCTTGATATTTTCTTGCTGCATACCGCGACCAAGCAGAAAAAAGGGTAAAGCGTATTCCGTGATGTGAATGGAATTCTGAATATCCAAGAACATCCGATCCGACAGTATATGGGCACCATCTGCATCCATGGTTGCGTGTCTCCAAGCGTAACCGCCACCTTCAATACTGTACGATTCCCGCCGCCTGTGAATCGGCGCTGTACGGTCATACCACCACAGACGTTGTTGGTAGAAGGTTGGGCATGTATCTTCTATGAAATCAAAAGTTTCCTGAAATGTCCTGGTGGTTTCTCCCGGGAAGCCGACGATAATAGAGCACATTGTCATAATGTCGAATTCATGGAATAGCTCCATGCAGGCGCGGTAAGTTTCTACATGGTTTTTCTTGTCCATATTATCCAGAATAGTCTGGCTTCCCGATTCGATGCCGAGAAAGACAAAGCGGCAACCGCTTTCTCTCATAAGTGCTACCGTTTCCCGATCCGCGTACTGGCATTTGAAATAGGAATTCCACTGAAAATCGAATCGGTTTTGAATCATCATACGTAGCAGTTCCTGGAACCGCTTTTTAGGTACGTTGAACGTATCGTCGATGAACTGAATATAGCGAATCCCCAGTTGGTGAAGCAGGCGCAACTCCTGTTCGCAATTATCGAGAGAGGAAAGATTATATTTACCTGCGTATAGAGGAAAATTACAAAATGCGCATTTAAAAGGACAGGAAACCCCGGTACGCACATTGACGACAGGTGTAAGCCGCTTATCAAATAGCCGCCAATCAATTAGGTTGTCGTTGAAATTGTAGTTTTCTATCTGTTCATAACTAAAGTGAAAGGATCCGCCTTCCCTATAATAAAGATTACGTATATTGCTAACGGGTGCTGTAGATTTTATGCACTTGAGGAGGTCGACCAGGATATCCTCGCCGAAAGAATCTCTGACATAATAATCCGCGCCGGTCGTTTCAAGCAGTTCGTCGAGTTTGTTTGCGGGCATGCTGTTGGCTTTGCTTATGACGAACGGTCCACCAACGATGATTTTGACGTTATTATTGTATTTGCGTATAAACGAAACAATGTCAAAAATCGGATAGTGCGAAAGATAATAAGTGGTAACAATGCCTATAGTACGGATTTCATTGCGCAATAATTTATCACGCAAACTGTTTTTCCCGCGCTGAAAGTCGTTGATGAAATCGAACGTTAAGCCTTGGTGGGCTAAACGGTTAGCCAAATAGGCGATGGCCAAATTAAAAGATTCGGTGATAATGCTCAAGTCAAAATCATGCGTATCGGTCGCTTCCTCTTGGCGAAGAAAGTAACTGTACAGTTCGACCGGTGTATAACGCTTGTCACCAATAGTTACCTGCGAAAGGTTGTATTTTATACGGTCTCTGTATTCATGGGAGTTCTTTCCATACAAATACAGCAGCAAACGTTTGTTTTTTTGTATATCGAACTCGTTGTGTCCGACTAAAAAACAATCAATCTTAGCCATAAGATTCCCGCTTCATATGCTTGGCAGAAGGTGTCAAGATCCGAGCAAAATCGTCACGAACTTTTTCTTTGCCAAGCAGCTTGTGTTCACTTCCCATCGTCATTTGCAGGTGCAAGTAGTCGCGGAATTTCCCCATAAACCGGTTGACAGTGTCGGTGCCGATACCCTTGGTGATCATTTCAAATGGAATCGGGTAATCGGTAGCATGAATGGAGTTATTAACTTTTAAGACCATTGCGTCTGCGAGTTTCTGTGCTTCATCGGAATTCATTGTGAAGTGTCGCCACTCGTATCCATCGCCGGTCAACTGGAATTGTTCCCGTTGCATGTACACCGGTGCGGTATGGTCATACCACCATAATCGCGCGCGAAAATAAGTGGGTCGGGTTCTCTCGATAAAATCAAGCGTTTCTTGATAGGTATCCAGGGTTTCGCCGGGGAAGCCCACGATAAACGATGCAATGCTCAACAGACCGAATTCGTGCAGGTAATCGAAGGCTTGGTAATACTTTTCCACCTTGGATTGTTTATTTAGATTGTCGAGGATAATCTGACTGCCCGACTCGCAGCCGGCGAAGACTTGGGTGCAACCGGCCTGTTTCATTAAACGCGTCGTTTCCCGATCGGCTAATTGCGCTTTGTAAAAGGCATACCACTTGAATTCGTATTTGTTGCGAATCATCATGCGCAACAGATCCTTGAATCTGCCCTTGGGGATGTTGAAGGTATCGTCTATGATATCCAAACCGAGCTGTGGATTGATCTTGTGCAGCGCGTTCATTTCGCGCTCAACTTTGTCTAAATCCATTACTTTGTATTTGCCTGAGAATCCCGGAAAAGAACAAAAAGAGCACTTAAACGGGCAGGATTTACTGGTGCGTATATTAACAATATCCTTGATTTCTTCCTTGAACAAATCCCAATGCAGCAGATTATCATTTATATCGTTAGCTTCCACCGATTTGGCGGTATGCTTGTATTTGCCTTTTTCTTTGAAAATAAGATTATTAACGGTGCTTAAAGGAAGGCGGCGTTTGAGGGCATCCACTAAGCGAGCCAGCGTGTACTCTCCTTCGCTGGAGTCAACATAGTAGTCGGCCCCTATACTCTCAAAGAGTTGTTGCAGTTTTTCAGGTGGTAATGACTTAATTTGGTTGAATATAAACGGGCCGCCAATAATAATTTTCACGTCGGAGCTGTATTTACGAATAAATTTGACGATGTCAAGAATGGGCAGAACCGTTAAGTAATATGTGGTAGTGATTGCAACTGTGGACACGATTCCTTTTTCCAAAGCGCGCACCAATTTAGCCCGGTCTCGCTCTTTGTGAAAAGTATTAGCGAAATCAAAGCTGAAACCGTGGCGATAGAGATAAGAGCCCAAATAAGCGATAGTAAGGCTGAAGGTATCGGCGATATCAATTTTACTGCCATCATTATTCATCACAAGATTAAATATCTGCGAAGGCGAGTAATAACCGTCTTCGCAGCGAATATGGCTTAAATTGTATTTGGCTGTCTCGGTGTAGTTTTTCGATTGTTTTCCATACAGCAGGCGGATTAATTGATTATGCCTGTTTATGCCGATTTCATGATGGCCTATGAGGAAGCAGTCAATAGTTGAGGCTTTCGTGTCCATCAATGTAGCACCGTTTTCATCTGATTAACGTAAGAGTTAATTCTTTCCGCGCAGGCATCCTGGCATTTTTCACGTATCGCCAGGTCGAACAGGCTCAGAAAACTGCGTACTTTCGCTTTACTGTAACCTTTTGTGAGCAGGTAAAATGCCATGGTGTAATCGTCGGTGTGGACAGCATTCTGTACCGTCAGCGACAGCGTATCAGCCAATTTGTGCGCTTCGATCGAGTTCATGCTGAAGTGCTTCCAGTTGTAGCCACCGCCTTGCAGTCTATAGTCTTGGCGATTGCGGTGAACGGGAGTTTCATGGTCATAGAACCAACGATGTACCCGAAAAAACGTTGGCTGCCATTTTTCTATGAAATCGAATGTATCCTGGAAGCTTCGTTCAGTTTCGCCAGGAAAACCCACAAGAATCAATGCCGATGACATGATGTTATGTTCATTGAGTAGGTCTAACGCGCGATAATAGTCATTGACGTCCACGCGCTTTGACATTTTATCCAGGATATTCTGGTTAGCGGATTCGATGCCCAGGTGAACGAGCTGGCAACCGCTATCAGCCATTAGCTGCACGGTTTCGCTATCCAAACTATTGCAGCGAAGTTCTGCCTCCCATTTGAAGGGGAAGTCATTGCGTATCATCATACGCAGCATTTCTTTGAAGCGCGTTTCCGGGAAGTTCAGGGTTTCATCAATAAAGAAAATTCCAGGTTCCTTACCGGTGTCGCGTAAGCTTCTCAATTCTTTTTCTACTTCACTGACGGGCAACAACTTGGCTTTGCCGCCAGCCACAGGCAGTCCACAGAAAGCGCAGTCAAATGGGCACGATTTGCTAGTGCGTATATTGACTAAATCAGGAATATCCTCGATGAAGTAACGCCAGTCACTCATCGGCTGGTTGAATGGCCTATTTTCAGTTTCTTCGTAGCTGAACACAAACTGTTCGCCGCATTTGTAAAATATGTTGGCAACCTTATTGTTCTGATCTCTAGTTTTCAGAGCTTCGATGAGACTGCTGAGTGTTCGCTCACCTTCACCGCTATAAACGTAGAAATCGGCCCCCATTTGCTCGAGGACTATGTTCAATTTCGACAGATTGTTCTTGTAAGTCGTCAATAGATTACGAATAAAAGGCCCGCCCACGACGATATTGACGTCGGGAGAATATTTTCTGATATAACTGACTATTTGCGAGATGGGGAAGCCGGTTATGTAAAAGGTCGTTACAATCGCTACGGCAACTACACGGTTTTCGCTTAGCAACGAGGCAAGTCTTTGTTTGCCTTTGTTGAATGTGTTTACGTAGTCGATAGTTAAACCTTTGCGTAGAAGGTAGGTACCGATATTGGCAATGGCGGTATTGAAAGAGTGCTCGAAGGTTACGTGATCAAACGATAAATCACCTTCCCCTTCTGTATAGAACAGATTGTATAGCTGTGAACTGGTGTATTTTTTGTTTTTGTAAGTTAGAAAAGTTTTCTCTAAAGCATCTAAGTAGTAGGGGGAATTCTTACCAAACGCCGATTCGGCTAACTTTATCTGCGTGCCGACACTTAATGCATAATGCCCCACTAACAAACAGTCGATGTCCTCCACGGGTTCTCCCTGTTAGGGCTAAGGTACGGTAGGCGAACGCTAACTATCGGCGAATCTTGCCACTATTCAGTTGTATGTATCTAACAAGACTCAAACT
>Ga0316193_10001558_pt1 | contig 15589 bp, 18 predicted proteins | sample MerIslsedime2_MG_FD_207735 | JGI IMG/M metagenome (GOLD analysis project Ga0316193, IMG submission 207735) | Coastal sediment microbial communities from Maine, United States - Merrow Island sediment 2 | ecosystem: Environmental > Aquatic > Marine > Coastal > Sediment | place: USA: Maine...
ACCCCGACAGCTTGCACCATCGACGGGCGACGTGCGCGAATCAGCCGCTCAGAAGAAGACCTCCGCCTCCGGCCGAGCGCCTTCCCCCACGATCACCACCTTGCACACCGGACAGATCACTTCGTTGGGGGCGAGCGTGTCGAAGGGACCTTGCCAGTAGCGAGAGAACTCGCGCCACTTCTTCGGGACCTCCTTGAACCCCATCTCTTCGAGTTCGTACCGCTGCCGCGTGGGATCGGCACCGATCTCGGGGACGTCGACATCGGACATCAGGTGAGTCCCAATCGTTCGAGGGTGTCCAGGTCGTCGTGCACCGATTGCGCGTGGTCCACGGTCGGGGCACCGACATCGGTCAGCGCGCCCTCGAAGACGCCGAGGACCATCGGGTCGAGATCGGCGCGGATGGGTCGCAGTCGCGAGCGTCCCGACGGGTCGGCTGCCAGGCTGCGGCCGAGAACGTTCTCTTCCGGGAACGTCGCTCCAATCTCTTCCGAAAACGCGGGCTGGAGCAGGGTGTTTGGTCCCAAGCCCGCCGCCGTCAGCCCAGGACGTCGATGAGCGCGTCGACCGCTCGGTCGACGTCGGCGCGGGAGGTGTAGTGCACAAACGAGAGCCGCACGACACCGCGGTCGGGATCGACGCCGAGCCCGTCGAGCACCCGGGCCGCGTAGTAGTGACCGAAACTCGTCTGGACACCGCGTTGCACCAGCTCGTGCGCCACTTCCTGCGGGTCGGCGGCGAGCGGACTGAACGCAACGGTCGGACACCGGTGACCGGGTACCACGTCGAGTCCGGCTGGGCCCAGGAGCCGAACGTCGTCACGAGTTGCGAGTACGTCGAGCAGCAGCGGCGTGAGGCTGTCTTCCTGGGCACGCCACAACGCCGACGCGCCGGCGGTGGCCGCGCGAAGGCTGTCGTCGGAGGAGCCACCGTGGTGTCGATGGAGCGCTTCGAGATAGTCGAGTACGGCGCCGGCGGATGCGACTTGGGCATGGTCGGGTCCCGCCGGGTTGAGGCGCTTGTCGGCGACCGCGTCGTTGAAGAAGTGGCTCTGGTTGGGAAGCTCGGCCATCAGCCCGGCCCGCACGACCATGAGACCCTGATGGACCGAATACGTCTTGTAGAGGCTGAACAGGTACACGTCCGCTCCGAGCGCATCCACGTCGGGGATCGTGTGCGGCGCGAACGAGACGCCGTCGACGATCACTCGGGCGCCGACACGATGCGCGGCCGCCGTGATCCGCGCGATGTCGTTCTCCTGCCCCACGATGTTCGACGCATGGGGCACCGTGACCAGCCCGGTGCGGTCGCTGAGCAACGCGTCGAGGTCGGCGATGTCGAGCAGCCCGGTGATCGGATCGGTTCGCCACTCGATGATCGTGCACCCGACGCGTTCGGCGGCGCGACGGATGGCGCCGGTGTTCGCTTCGTGGTCCTGGTTGGTGACGATGACCTCGTTGCCGGGGTCGAGCACGTCCGCGAAGGCATGCGCAAGCACGTAGGTGTTCGCCGAAGTCGACGGTCCGAACACGACCTCGCGCGCTTCGACACCGAGCGCTTCGGCCCATCGCTCCCGTGACCGATCCATCAACTCGCCCGCACGGCGCGATGACTCGAATTCGCTGTAGGGCTGCACCTTGAAGTCGGTGTAGTACTCATGCATCGCATCGATCGTCTGGCGACAGGCGAAGGAACCACCGGCATTCTCGAAGAACGACCGACCCTCGTTGATCTGCCGCGAGAACGCCGGGAAGTTGGAGCGGACGAAATCCAGATCGAGCTGCACGTCGCCACGGTATCGGTCCGACAAATGCCAAGTGCTCCCCGGAATCTTCGTGGACGGCAGTGCAAGACTGCGGAAATGCGCCAGGAACCGTCGACCACAGCCGATCTGACCACGCCCGCATTGCTGGTCGACGTTCCGACGTTCGACCGCAACCTCGCGGCGATGGATGCCGTGCTCCCTGGCTCGAAGCTGCGCCCACACGTCAAGGCGTTCAAGTCGACCGACATGGCGAAGCGACTCGATGCCGACGGGCACCACGGGTTCTGTGCCGCGACGCCGCGCGAGATCGAAGGCCTCGTGGCAGCCGGCCTGACCGACGATCTGCTGCTCGCGAACGAGACGCTCGATGCAGCACGTCTCGGTGCGCTCGCCGACCGGGCGAACATCACCGTTGCGATCGACTCCGACGAAACGCTCGCCGCAGCGATCAACGGTGGTGTGCGATCAGTGCTCATCGACATCGACGTCGGGCTTCCCCGCTGTGGCTGTGACGTCGAGGACTCGGGTCGCCTCGCTGACCGGGCACGAGCTGCCGGACTCGATGTGCGGGGTGTGATGGGCTACGAGGGCCATCTGATGATGGTCCACGACCGTGACGCGAAGCGCGAGAAGGTCGAAGCAGCGATGGCGATCCTGCTGCAGGCCCACGGAATGGTCGGCGGCGAGATCGTGTCGGGAGGCGGCACCGGCACGTGGGATCTCAACACCTGGTGCAGCGAGATCCAAGCCGGTTCGTACACCCTCATGGACACTCAGTACGACGAGCTCGAGGTGCCCTTCGAAAAGGCGCTCTCCGTCTTGGCAACGGTCGTCTCGATCAGCTCGAAGGGCTGGATCATCGCCGATGCCGGGCTCAAGGCATTCGGGTTGGACCACGGCAATCCGTCCTGGGACGAGGGTGACGTGTTCTTCTGCTCGGACGAGCACATCACGCTGCTGCCACGGGAGCTCAGCGACTGGAAGGTCGGCGACCGCGTGCGGATCTGGCCCGCGCACGTCGACCCGACGGTCGCCCGCCACGAACAGTTCTGGCTCGTCGACGGCGACCAGGTCATGGACCGCTGGCCGATCGACCTGCGCCATTGGTGATCGCCGCTCACGTGAGCCCGACGGCGATCCCCAACCAGTAGATCGGGAACCCGATGGCGAGCGCGGCGCCGACAGAGCCGGTCCGTCGAACAGCGACCCATGCGCCCAGGACCGCCAGGACTTCGGCCGCACGAGGAATCGACGCACTCCCATCGGTCACGAACACCGCCGACGCAACGATGGCAGCCAGCACCGACGGGCCGACGAACGCGAGGCGATCCTCGATCCACGCGGCCACGGTGGCGCGACCCTCCAGGAGCATCATCGAGATTCGGATGAGGTAGGTGCCCACACCGGCCAGGAGGAACGTGACGAGCGTGGTCATCGCGACCTCCCCTTCCTCGCGTGCTCACCACTCAGTGTGCCCGCCGTCAGACCGGCGCCCGCAGCGAGCGGCACCGCGAGTCCGCCCGGCAGGGCGGCGGTGACGACCACGACGATCGCCGCCGCGGCGCCCGCTGCGACATGGCGGCGACCGGTCACGGTCTTGCCCAACATCCCAGCGAACACGAGCGGTGCCGCCAGGTGGAGACCGAGCCGCTCGGGCAGACCGGCACTCAACCAGAATCCGGTGACGAGCCCGGCGACGAACGTGCTGACGACCACGAGCGTGGAGGTGAGGTAGTAGCGACTCCGCCAGATCGGATCGGTGTGGTGCTCGAAGCGGTGATCGCAGATCAGGAACGTCGAGTCGACGATCGGGAACGCGAGGAGGAGTCGCTTCGATCGGGACAGTGTGCCGAACCAGCGGTTGACCGCCGCTCCGTACAGCATGAATCGAAGGTTGATCACCATCGCCGTGATCGCCGTGATCGCAATTCCGTTGCCCGCTCCGATCAGCTCGACGCTCGCGAGGAGCGACGACCCCGCCATCAGCAGTAACACGCCGGCGACCGACTCCACACCCGTGAGCCCGTTCGCTGCGCTGGCGGCGCCGATCGCCAGCGCGAACGGTGCGAGCGCCACCGCATGGGCGAGCGTGTCCTTGACGGCGGTGCGAACCGCATCGCTCGATCGATCGGGGGCACGACTGCGCCGTTCGCCCACGAAGGTGCTCTCCGCAGGATGCACCGTCATCGGCTGAACTCCCGCTGCGGGGCGATGCTCTCCCGATACTTGGTGCAGCCATCGGGAGCGACGACCACGGCATGGTCCGACGGTTGCGCGTCATTCCACACGCCCCGCCCACTTCGGTGACACCGACTGGCCACGCTCGCCGTCGGGTCGATCGCGAGCATCTCGTGATCCGTGGGTCGACGGAACGACTCCTCGCAAATCCACTCCCGGTACGCCGACTCACCGAAGACGCGTGCGACTCCTTCGGTCTGGCTGCAATGGCCGGCGAGCACGCGCCGCTTGGTGTTCAACTCGTCCTCGGACAACCGGACGACAGCCGCCAGGTCGCCCGGTTCGTACCCGGACGGCTCGGCGGTCATCCAGATGCCGAGATCGTCATGGATCGAGCGCCAATCGTCGAGCCACCTGGTGGTCTTCGCGGCGTACCAGAGATCACCGATGTCGGTCTCGAGCCAGGCTCGGGTCGTCGCAACACTGGCGGCGACGTGGTCCTGATGACCCGTGACCCCGTCGGGCCCGAACGTGGTGATCAGCTCGGGCCGGGCTCCCCGTATCGTGTCGGAGAGACCCGCAGCGAGCTCCGCGACCGGAACCGCTCTCACGTCGCCGTCGCCGATGCCGATGAAGCGAACGTCGGTCACACCGATCACGCCCATCGCATCGAGCATCTCGGACCGGCGTTGCGCCGAACGCTCCGCACGCGACCGCCGGTCCTGCTCCGCGAAGCCGAGTTCGCCATCGGTGAGCACGACGAGCGTCACCGCTCCCCCAGCGGCGGCCACCCGAGACATCAGTCCCGCTGCGAGGTACGCCTCGTCGTCGGGGTGGGCCCACACACCGAGCAGACGCGTGGGAAGACCCACCTGGCCAGCGGGTCGGCCGATGGCGGATTCATCGGCGGGTTTCGCGACGGACTTCCTCGTGTCGTTCATCTCATTCTTCTCCTGGGTCGAGATCGGGTCGAAATCAGGTGGATCGAAATCAGGTGGATGGTCACCGCGCCGGCTTGCGAGCGATGACGAAGTGGTGGTCATTGCGGAATCGGTAGACCCCGTCGCGTCCGAGCGACGGGGTCATCGCCTCGATGACGTCGGTCCTGAGCTGATCGTGATCGGCGTGCGCCAGAGCTGGAACCGCAGGGCCGACACTGGCCATCGCACGCCACGCGATGTCAGCGTCCGGCCACTCGAGCGTCGACACCCTCGCTCCCCGTTCGAGCACCTCGAAGTCCGCACGTTCGAGCATTCCCTCGGCCACGCCGGGGAAGGCGATCCCGTTCGTCTTCTTCATTCCCTCGAGGTGCCAGCTCGGCGAGTTGCGGGCGAACACCTTGAAGCACGCGCGCAGGTCGTTCGGCGCCCCGTCACCCCAGAAGCTGATGCCGATCAAGCCGGATGGTCGGAGTACCCGAAAGGCCTCGCCGAGCGCTTCGTCGCAGTCACCCCAGATGCCGTTGATGGACGTCACGACGTCGAACGACTCGTCGCTCCACGGCAGGTCGAACATCGTGCCGGTCCGCAAGTCTGCCCCTGGGTTCCGGTCGCCGGCGATCTCCATCAGCGCCGTCGAGGCATCGAGTCCCGCCGTTGTGGCCCCCATGCCGGCGGCGTACCGGATCGCCCAACCGGATCCGCACGCCACATCGAGCAATCGGGTGCCGGGGCCGATCCCGGTTCGCTGGAAGATGGCCGAGACGACGTCGAGCGCATACGGCTCGAAGAGGCACGCCCAGTCACTGGCCGCCGATCCCCATGCATCGCCCGCGCGCTGCCAGTCGTGATCGAGATGAGCGGTTGTGCCGGTCGTCGAAACGGCCGCTGGTGGGGCGGTGGAGGTGCTGAGAGATGTCATGGACCCCACGATGAGCCATGAACCTCATCGAGTCTTGGAGGCGACCTGGAGAAGATGTGAAGACTGCGCTCCCCGCTCGAAACGTCCGGATCTCCAGACGCTCTCCACCCCGTCTCCAAGCGTCGGGCACCCCTCCTCACTCATGCTGGCTTCGTCAACCGACACACGTTCCGAGCATCACGCTTCAAGGAGAGAGACACCATGTCCAACCAGACCAGCACCACCACGGCGCCACTCGAGCGCAATGGCGTCCCCGTCGAGAAACTGCGGGGAACGATCGCCAAGATGGGAGCCGACCCCGAACTCGCTGCGTTCCGATTCACCGCCAAGAACACCTGGCTCGAGGGCACGGCCTCGCGCTCCGTGATCGACGAGTGGTACGGCGCCGGTGGTGAACACACTCACGTCGAGGTGTTCACCGCGACCAGCGATCATCCGACGCTGGGCCACGGGCACGGGCCGACGCCGCAGGAGTTCGTGCTCCATGCCCTCGCCGGCTGCATCGTCGCCGGCATCGCGACGACCGCCGCCAACCGCGAGATCGAACTCGTTCGCATCGACGCTGTCGTCACGGGGACGATCGACGTGCGCGGCGTGCTCGGTGTGGATCCCGACGTCCGCAACGGGTTCGATCACATCGACATGAGCGTCGACATCGAGGGAGCCGCGTCCCGCGCGGAACTCGACGCCCTGATCACCGCCTCCGCGAAGCGCAGCGCGGTGTTCGACATGCTCGCCAACCCAACATCGCTCGCCATCCATCCGGCGGGCTGACGACGTCGCTGAACGTCAGCGGCCCAACTCGGCCGATGCGATGCGGTGGAGGCGCAGGAAGCCCGCAGGTTCTGCCTCGCGCTCCACGACCTCGAGCATCGCATCGGCCTCGAGGTCGTGGCCCTGGGCGCGCCGCACACGCGAGAGCCAGTAGCGAGTCTCGTTGGTCCTCAGCGGCGACCCGCCCGCCGCATCAGTCTCGAGTGCGACGCCGAGAAACTCCTCCGCGCGCTCCAACTCGCCCATCGTGAGCGACAGCATGCCGAGATAGCGATCGGCACTCCCGAAGCAGACCAATCCGGAACCGGTCACGACGTTCGACCCGGACAGTCCCTGCATCCGGTCGCGAAGCAGCGCACAGGCCTCGGCGTCGCCCAGATGAACGAAGACCTCGGCCAGCAACACCATGATGGTGCTCCACATGGCGTCGACCGGGAGGTCGAACGATCGCTCCTTCAGCGAGGCGACCGCTTGGGCGGCCTCGTCCGCGGCACCCGTCTCGATGAGCAGCAATGCCAGACCGGGCGTCCAGAGGTCGCCGGAATCCTCCGAGTCCACGACGCGCCGAACCACTGGCGCCATCGCGGCGAGCCGATCCTGCTCCCGTCGGATCAGGAACATCCGGAGCCCATAGGTGCCCAACCCGTCTTCCTCTGGGAGTTCGTCAGCGAGCGCAAGGGTCTGTTCCGACAGCTCCTCGCTCGCCTCGAGGTCGCCGACGTACAGCGCGTCCATCGCCAACTGGTTCATCCGGATGAAGGCCCAGAAACGCGAGTGTGACTCCTCCTGCAATCGCGTCATCGTCGCGGCAAGGTTGCCCTGCTGGTCGAACGTCCCGGTCAGCGTGCCGTAGAGCAACCGGCTGTGGATGGAGTGCATCGCCACGTCAGGATCGTCGAGAACTGGCTCCAGTTCGGCGAGCCGGTCGATCAGTGAAGCGAGATTGTTGGTCGCCTCGAAGAGTCGCACTTGGGTGAGGTACACATTGAGCGCCGCCGCCTCGAGATTCGGATTGCCGAGCTCGCGGGTGAGTTCGTACGCCGATTCGAACACCTCATCGGACTCCCCGGTCTGCCCGGAAATGGCGAGTGCCCGGAGCCGGGCGATCATCAGACGAGCACGGAGCTCCAGCTCGTTGCCCAGACCATCGGTGGTTTCATCGTCGAGCACGGCGAGCGCTTCGTCGAGGTGCGCAACGGTCCGCAACCCACTCGAGCCCGGCCGCCAGGCAGCATCCTCGTAACGGATCGCCGCCTCGATCAGCAACGCCGCATCGCCACTCGAACGGGCAGCCGAGATCGCCGCTTCGAAGGTCTCGACAGCGGGCACGCTGAACCCCGCACGTGTCTCGGCGATCCCCTGTTCCAGCGCCAGTTCGGCGAGCAGGTGCGCGTCGGCGGGACCCACCAGATCGCGTGCGAGTTCGAGCTGCGCTGCCGCCTCGTCGAAGGAGAGTTGTTCCATCGACTCCTGGGAGGCGCGCCGCAGTCGTTCGACCGCCGCCGGGCGCAGCGGCGGGTCGGCAGATGCGGCCTGCGCTGTGTGAAAGGCGAGCGGCCGGAGCCGACGAGCATCGTCGGGGAACACCGCGTCGATCGCGGTGGCGATCCGGCCGTGCAACCTCGCGGATCGTGCGGAGCCCAGATCGTCGCGCAGCGACGACCTGATCAGGGCATGGGTGAAACGGAATCGATCCACGCCGACGTCATCGAGCAGCCGAGCAGCAACCGCTCGCTCCAGGTCGTCCAACACGTCCAGTTCATCGCGTCCGGCGGCTGCAGCGGCAACGGTCAGCTCGAACTCCAGACCGATCAACGAGCACAGGCCAAGTGTCTCCTGCACCGACCGGCTGAGGCCCGCGAGGCGGCGCCTGACTGCACTCCCCACGTCGACGGAACCGTCGGTCGGGTCGACGGCCTGCAGCAAGAGCGGATTCCCCGCCGTCTGCCGCATGACCTCGGCCACCTCGACCGATCCGCCCACGAGGCGAAGCGATGCTTCCTCCGACAAGCCGGTCAACCGAATCGTCGTGGTGTGCTCGGCGCCCTGGCTGGCCGCGATCAGATCCGAGACCCTCGGGTTGGTGTCGGGTGCGGTGTCGCGTGCGGTGACGACCAGCGCGATGTCATGGGCCGAACGCCGGTGCTGGAGATGAGCGAGCAGCTGCAGTGTCGACTCCGCTGCCCAGTGGGCGTCATCGATGATCATCATCACCGCGGACTCGGCTGCTCGGTCGGTCAGCCAACGAGCAATTCCCTCGAAGAGTTCGTAGCGCCGGGACTCATCGGTGGTCAGCGTGTCGATGCGATCACCCGGAGTCGCAACCTGGGCCAACTCGGGCAGGAGGGGCGACAGCGCCTCCACGCCCGAGCCGAACTCGGCCTCCCATTGTTCTGGTGCGACGTGGTCGAGGGTCGATCTGATCGCCTCGATGAACGGCTGGTAGGGAACTCGGAGGTCCTCGTTGTTCCGACCGAACAGGACTCGGTGATCACGGTCATGGGCGATCCGCGCGACCTCGGCCGCCAGGCGCGACTTGCCGATGCCGGGTTCGCCGAGGATCCAGATCCACCGGAACGCGTCCGAGGACGGTCCGTCGAGCGCGGCGAGCGCCTGCGCGAGATCGGCCTCGCGTCCGTGGAACAGTCGCCGCGAGTCGGCCTCGAGTTCCTCGGGGAAGTGCGCTGCGGCAGCGGTCACCCCACTGCCTCCCCCATCCGTCTGCAGGATCACGTCGGGAACGAACCGGTAGCCGCGCCCGAAGACCGTCTTGATCGCCCATTGCCTGCGACCGTCGTCATCCAGCGCCCTGCGGGCCTGCTTGATGCGGGTGGTCAGCGCCGATTCCGAAACGAACCGGTCACCCCAGACGTTGTCGAGGAGTTCCTCCTTCGTGACCAGGCGGCCCCGTTGCTCCAGCAGGTACTCGAGGACCCGGAAGACCTGTGGTTCGAGTTCGCGGAGTCCGTCGGGACCGACGACTTCGATCGAGTCCGTATCGACGACGAACGTGCCGAAGCCGTACCGGGGCACGAGGTCAGCGGACGAACTCGTCGACCTGGATGATCGCGTCGGCCGGGATGCCGAGATCTGCGGCATGCCGGCGCAATACGTCGGCGTCCGCCGCCTCGTACAGACAGTAGGTGCGCTTCTTGTCGGCCGACAGGAACGAGGTGAGCCACTTGATGTCGTTGCTCAGGTTGTATTCGTCGACGAGAAGAAGCGTCTCGTCATCCGGATCGAAGCTGTCGGCGAGTTGTCGCTCGACCATGAACATCGGCATCGTTGCTGCCCTCCCTCTCGCTGCGAGAATCGCCCCAGACCATAGTTCGTTCCGACACCAGGCCTCGCGGTCTCCGGTGACGGTGAGGCCGTCAGCCGGCCATTTTGGGACGCCGGCTCGTCGAGACACTCTCCAGGTGTTGGACCAGGTGTCCGCTCAAATCGAGTGCATCGGGTCCGACGCCGTCGAGGAAGCTCGACTTGCGCCGGCGGGTGAACGGCAGGCCGAGCACGTACATGCCCGGCTGTTCCATGACCCCACCATCGTGTCTCACCGCTCCCTTGTGATCCAGCAGGTCGGAGTCGAGATACGGGAACTGCGGGCGGAAACCGGTCGCCCAGACGATGGTCGTGATCTCGCTGAACGCCAGCTCGGTGCGAGGCGCGGGGATCGCCGTCGGCTCGGGGCGATCGGCTTCGGTCAGCTCGGCGTCCAATCCGTGATCGCTCGCGAATTCGTCGATCAGATCGAGGAGTCGTCCCTGCTTGAGGTCCGCCGCCGCACAGAAGTTCGCGAACGATCCCGAGAACTGGGCCTTCGCCGATGAGACACCAGCGAATCGTCCGACCAGACCCACTCCCGATCCGGCGAGCGCATTGAGGTCGAGCGTTCGCCGCTCGGGTGAACCGATGAGCTGCAGGGAGGGCAACCGGCGAGCACGTGTGATGTCCTCGACTTCGTCGTAGCGCTCGTCGAGTTGGCCGATCGTGTCCATCCACCAGTGGATGTCCATCCCCCGATACGAACGCGGCAGCCGCACGTGGTCACCGACAGCGAGCGTGACGTCTCGGCCGCTCCGACGCAGTTCGTCGGCGATCTGGGCTCCCGAGGCAGAGGCACCCACGACGAGCACCCCACCGCTGTCCAACTGTGACGGGTTGCGGTAGTCGATCGGTGCGAGCTGGGCGATGTCGCTCGGGACAGCGGCCGCGAGTGCCGGGATCTTGGGCGAGCTACACGCTCCGGCGGCCACGACGACGCACCGGCAACGCCAGGGTCCCTGGTCGGTCTCGACGAGATACCCGTCGGAACGAGCCGTCACCGAGACGACGGTGGTCCCGGACTCGACCGGAGCGTCGAACGACCGGCGGTAGGCATCGAGGAACTCGGTGACGTCGCGCGCTGCCATGTACCCGTCCTGATCGTCGCCGGTGTACCTCCATCCCGGAAGCCGTGTCAGCCAGTTGGGCGTGAGCAGCCGGAGTGAGTCCCAACGTTCCGTTCGCCATGAGTTGGCCGTCTCACCTCGCTCGAGCAACACATGGTCGATCGAGCGGTCGGTCAGACAGCGACTCATCGCGAGTCCGGCTTGGCCGGCTCCGACGATCACGACGGTGGTGGTACGCATGGGACTCACTCGGCTTCCGGCTCGGGTCCGATCCGCGGGCGGATCAGACGACCTCGACGACGACGTTGGTCGGGTTCGTCACGGTGTCGAACACCGCCGAACGCTTCTGCGACTGGGCGACGACTGCCTTGATCTCCTCGTCGGTCGCATCCGCATCGATCTCGTAGCGCACGGTGATGTTGCCGAAACCGTTGCGGACGTCGGCGTCGATGCCGAGGATGCCAGCCAGATCCATGTCGGCCTCGATCGTCGCCTTCACCGAGTTGAGCTGGATGCCCCGGTGCGTCGCGACGGTGGCGATGCCGGCAGTGAGGCAACCCGCCAGGCCGATCAGCACCATCTCGGGTGGGGTCGGACCGTTGTCTTCCGAAGCGAAGATCTCCGGGTGATCGGTGTCGACGGTGAAGGCCTGGCGGTGTGACTGTTCGGCACCGACGCCGAAGAAGCTCTGGACCGTCGTCGCGGCGTGGGTGCCGTGCACCCACTCGCATCCGGCGCGCCATTGGAACTGCGCTGCGGGCCGGGCCCCGGTCATTGCCTCTCGGGCGCCGAGCAGTGCCTCGACGTTGACGCCGTTCTCGACGGTGGGGTTCTCGATGGTGGTCATTGGTGTCTCCTGTGATTGGTCCCCGATGTGGGGTGCTTGTTGTTCCACCCACTCTCGACACTTGGGCCGCGCAGGTCTTGGAGACCACATGGAGAACATCTGGAGAACCCGGCGATCGGAGCCTCGCCGACGTCAGCGCCGGGTCGATCTGGTCAGGCCCCGATCGACTCGGCGGAACCGTCACTCGTGGTGTCTGACACCACCAGTCACGGTTTCACATCGAGCGGGCGGCGTTGTCGAATCTCGTGTACTGGCCGAGGAAGACCAGGCGTTTGGTTCCGATCGGGCCGGAGCGGTGCTTCGACACGATCACCTCGGCCGAACCCTTGTCCGGCGATTCGGGGTTGTACACCTCGTCGCGGTACAGAAACATCACGACGTCGGCGTCCTGCTCCAATGAGCCGGACTCCCGCAGGTCCGCGAGCATCGGTCGTTTGTCGGACCGTGCTTCGAGGTTTCGGCTGAGCTGACTGAGCGCCACGATCGGCACTTCCAGTTCGCGCGCCAGCACCTTGAGGTTTCGGCTGATCTCACTCACTTCGAGCTGGCGGTTCTCGGACCGGCCACTGCCGCTCATCAGCTGGAGGTAGTCGATCATGATCAATGCCAGGCCGCCGTGCTGCGCCTTGATGCGCCGAGCCTTGGCGCGGATCTCCATCACCGTGACCTGCGGGTTGTCGTCGAGGAACAACGGCACTTCGAGTCGGCCGACAGCAAGGCCGATCTTCGACCAATCGCTCTCGCTCAACTTCCCGGTACGCAGCTTCGTCGAGTCGACCTTCGCCTCACTCGCCAGGATGCGCTGCGTCAACTCGGCGTGGCCCATCTCGAGCGAGAACACGAGCGCTGGCTTACCGGAATGCTTTGCGATGTGTGTCGCCATGCCCAAGCCGAAGCTGGTCTTGCCCATGGCCGGTCGCGCACCGACGATGTTGAGCGTGCTGGGCTGCAGCCCCGACAGCAATTCGTCGAGATCGTCGTATCCGGTCGCCGCACCGGTGATGGTGTCGCCGCGTTCGTAGTTCTCCTCCAGCTGATCCATCGCCTCGTTGAGGAGTTCTTGGATCTGGCGGGTCGAATCGACCACGCGATCCTCGGCGACCTCGAACATCTTCGACTCGGCAAGGTCGACAGCTTTGGTGACGTCGTCGGGCTCGGAGAACGCAAGGTCGGTGATCTCACCAGCGGTGTGGATCAGCCGACGCAGCAGCGCCGTGTCCATCACGATCCGCGCGTAGTGCTCGGCTCCCGAGACCGACGGCGTCGCGTTCTGGAGATCGTTCAGGCGCTCGATTCCGCCGATTTCGTCGAGCAAGCCATGACGGCGCAATTCATCGGCAACGGTGACGACATCGACGGGCCCGGACGACGAGTAGATCGAGCGGACCGAGTCGAAGATGTGCTGGTGCGCGGGGCTGTAGAAATCCCGAACGTTCAGCCCCGCTTCACCCACCACACCGATCGCGTCACGGCTCAGCAGCAGCGCACCGAGAACCGATTCCTCGGCCTGGAGGTTGTGGGGAGGGACACGGCCGCTGCGGGTCGGCGGGGGAGTCCCCCGCTCGTTCTGACTGGTTCCGTAATGTTGGTCGATCGACATGGGGACCCCACTCTCCCAGGGGTTTCCTGTGTGGAGGAAGGGGAACAACCCTGGGTCTTCACTGTTGACCGGCTGTGTACAACTCCGGCAATCTGTGGACAACGAGATGTGGACGAACCTGTGGACGAACGCGTTCGACCACCGGCATTGCCCATCCTTTCGAACGAACACCAGGCTGCATCGGCAGCCCGGGTCGACGACGTCAGTCGGCGGCGGTGACGTCGATGGTGATCGGGAACGACACGTCGCTGTGCAGCGACGCGGTCACCGTGTGCTGCCCGACGGACTTGATCGAGCCGACCTCGACGGATCGACGATCGATCTCGATGTCGGTCTGCTCCTGCACGGCCGCGACGACATCGCCCGAGGTGATCGAGCCGAAGAGCTTGCCTTCCGGGCCGGCCTTCGCGGTCACCGTGATCACCTTCGGCACGAGCGTGCTCGCGATCGCCGTGGCGGCTTCGCGAGCGCTCGAGTCGCGCTGATCGCGGGCCTTGCGCATCCTGCCGGCCTGTTCGACCGCGCCATCGGACGCCGCAAGCGCGTGGCCCTTCGGCAGGAGGAAGTTGCGAGCATGGCCGTCAGCGACGTCGACGATGTCGCCGCGCTTGCCGAGACCATCGAGATCGGAGCGGAGAATGACCAACATTGCTCAGGCCTCCTCGGTCTCGGGGGCGGCGTCGGTCGACTCGACGCCGTCGGCGCCGTCGATCAACTCGTCATCCACCACGGTCTCGTTGACTTCTTCGTTGAGACTGGTGTCGCGATCGCGACCGCCCTCGCGACCGCCCTCGCGGCCCCCGTCACGGCCCCCGTCACGGCCCCGGCCGCCGGTACGGGTCGAAGCGACACGCTTGGCGTACGGGAGCAACGCCATCTCGCGAGCGACCTTGACGGCGTTCGCGACCTCGCGCTGCTGCTGCAATGTGTTGCCGGCGACGCGCCGGTTCTTGATCTTCGCGCGATCGCTCATGAACCGCTGGAGCAGATCGACGTCCTTGTAGTCGACGTACTCGACCTTCTCGATGACCAGCACGCTGGTCTTCTTCTTGAACTTGCGGGGATTGAGATCGCGGGCGCTACGCGCCTTGTTCTTCTTGCTTGCCATGGTGGATCCTTACAACTGGAAAATCAGATCGATGTACGAATGACGATGTGTCGATGGGGGGTCAGAACGGCTCTTCGTCGCCGTAGACGGGGTCGGGTGCTCGGGTGGAACCGCCACCGCCACCACCGCCGCCGTCGGCGGCGTCACGGCTGATGCGCTCGATCTGCGCCTGCGCCCAGCGCAGACTCGGGCCGAGTTCGTCGGCGATCACTTCGGTGACGTTGCGCTTCTCGCCGTCCTTGGTCTCGTAGGAGCGCTGCTCCAGCCGGCCAGTGACGATGACGCGATTGCCCTTGCTCAGGCTTGCCGCAGCGTTCTCACCGAGATCGGCCCAAGCGACGATGTTGAAGAAAGAGACCTGCTCCTGCCACTCACCGTTGACCTGATACCGACGGTTGACGGCGAGCCCGAAACTCGCAACGCCACGACCACCGGTCGTGTAGCGGAGTTCGGGATCACGGGTGATGTTGCCGACCAGCGTGACGCTGTTCTCTGATGCCATGTTTTTCCCCTTTGCTTGACCGCTGCACTCAGGCGGCGGGCACTGCCATGCCGCGGCGCTCGGCCTCGGCCTCGGGCAGACGGATGAGCTTGTGGCGGACGACGTCGTCCGCGAGGCGCAACGTGCGCTCGAGATCGTCGAGGGAGCCGGCAGGAGCCACGATCTCAGCGACCATGTAGTAGCCGGACGGCTTCTTGTTGATCGGGTAAGCGAACTGACGCTTGCCCCACCAATCGATCTTGCCATGGAGTTGGCCGTCGGCCGCGGCGACCGCGTCGGTCACCGTCTTCATCCAGGCCTGGGCCTTGGGGTCATCGACGTCGCCGTCGATGATGATCATCATTTCGTATGCACGCATCATGCGTGTTTCCTCCCTTCGGATCCCCCACGAACACCTGATGACAGCTTCGCGGCGGGAGCCCCGATCTGGGGCAGGGTCAATATGGACCTGTGCACCATATCGGGGGTGCTGGCCGATGTGTGACGACAACGCATACCGATGATGCTGACAGTGGGGTGTCACGGAGTTGTCCGAGCGGCGAGCGGGCAGCGGTCGGACTCGGT
>Ga0316193_10001560_pt1 | contig 15584 bp, 12 predicted proteins | sample MerIslsedime2_MG_FD_207735 | JGI IMG/M metagenome (GOLD analysis project Ga0316193, IMG submission 207735) | Coastal sediment microbial communities from Maine, United States - Merrow Island sediment 2 | ecosystem: Environmental > Aquatic > Marine > Coastal > Sediment | place: USA: Maine...
GTGAAGGTCGCGGTGTACACCAAAGGATCCGCCGTGGCGGTAAAGGCACTCAGGGCACCGTTGGCCGCCGTGACATCGGCCTCGGTGAAATCCGTGGGTTCTTCACTAAAGGTAAAGGTCACCACTGTTGACTCCCCGATCGTCAAGTCGGCGTCGGCCAGGGTGATGGCGACCGTGGGTGCGGTGGTGTCGATGGTCATGGCCAGCGCCGTTGATGCCGGACTTACATTACCGGCGGCATCGGTGGCGGTGGCGGAGATGTTATGCGTTCCTTCAGTCAGCGCCGCAGCCGGGGTGAAGCTCCAGTTGCCCGAGCCGTCGGCGGTGGCGGTGCCGAGGGTGCCGTCGGCATCACTGCTGATGGTCACCGTGCTGTTGGCTTCCGCTATGCCGGTGAAGGTCGGGGTGGTGTTGTTGGTGAGCTCGTCGGTGCTGGAATCGCCGGTATCACTGGCCGTATCCAGGTCTGGTGTTGATGGTGCCGCCGGTGCGGTGGTATCAACGGTCAAGGCCAGTGCCGCGGAAGCCGGGCCGGTGCCGGAAGGGTTGGTGGCGGTGGCGCTGATGTCGTGGGCGCCCTCGCTCAGGGCCGCAGCCGGGGTAAAGCTCCAGTTGCCCGAGCCATCGGCGGTGGTGGTACCGAGGGTGCCGTCCATGGAACTGCTCAAGGTCACCGTGCTGTTGGCCTCGGCGGTACCGGAGAAGGTTGGCGTGACATCATTGGTAATGTTATCCGTGTCGGAACTGCCGCTATCACTGGCCGCGCTCAGGTCCGGTGCCGGGGGCGCGACCGGTGCGGGGGTAGAGTCACCGGTGCTGGCGACCACCGCGGTGGCTGCAACGGCCCCCAGACTCAGACCCGGACCCAGAGTATCTGCACCCAGCACGAGGCCTGTGGGGATCCCCGCCCCGGCCTGCCAGACGGTGCCGTCACCGATTTCGCCGGCAGCGGCAGTTGGGTCCGTTGCCGAACTGACGACCATGGCTTCGCTGGTCGAACCATCCACACTAAACACCGCGTTGCTGCCATCGTCGTAAAAACTCTCAATACGCGCAACAGGCTCCTGCTCCACCTCGATCTCCAGGGCGTTTCCCTTACGCTTGATCGTCAACCCCGCGGGGGGCTGCATGGTGGCTTGATCGAAAAGGCTGTAGGTTGATCCGGGTTGCACACTGAGCGCTTGTACTTCGGTCAGTGGGATTTGAGAGACAGCACCATTTTTTGATTTTTCTACCAGGACAAGATTCAGCATTTTTTATTCCTTATTTTGTTTCTTGTGATTTTTTGAAATTAGGAGAAGGGGACAGCTATGAGTTATCGAGCTGGCGGTTCAAGCGCGAGCGGTATCGGGCTTTTTTGAAAAGATGTATTGAAGTGGGTCGACGCTATCGTGTCGGGAATCGAGGGATGGTGTGAGATTCTGCAGGCCCTTTCGATAGCGCGGCTTGAGGTATTTGCAACAACAGCGGCACACGACACTCGCAATGTGAGTGGAATCCTAAATGCCATAACGCATATCCCCAATTCAGATGTTGTTATTCTATCTTGTTTGCCGTAGATGATACCAGTGCTGCGCGCGCCTCGGCGACTGAAATTTACCCCGTTCTTTCCCTTCCCTCTTGGGGCAAATGGGAGCGTCTCCCCCAACTGGCCGTGGGCCAGGGCCAGCAGGGGCAGGATGGCCGGGTCGCGGGTGTCGTCACAGGCTTAGGCCGGTCTCCTTCAACCCGGCCTATTGCTGTTGCTCGGCCAGTTTTCTCAGTAGCCTCAGGCTGTTCGTCACAACTTCAACCTTAACTCAGGACCTGGGTCGTGGCGACCGAGGTGGGCAGGGCAGTCAAGAAGCCACCGTTGCCCAGCCGGGCTGCTGTAGAAAATATCCATAGGTTAGATGCGAACTGGCTGAATACTAAACTGTGTGAGCGCCGAACGGCCCCGGTGAGAACGTATAGCGCTCCAGCAAAAATGCCTTTACTGGTGAACCAAGTGTAGCCTTGAGGAGTGCCCGATATTGAAATGAGGTTGCCTCCAAGCGCACCTTTTATGGGGCTCCCGTTGCCTACAATGATTACCTCGTCGTCGGCGGTGAGATTACCGGCGTTCGTCCATGGCACAGAAGGATTAGTAAGTGCAGAACTCGTACTGTCAACGACAATATAGTTAGACCGGCTGTATCCCGAGTTGGAACAGCGGCAAGGGTATGCTCAGTCACAAGCAGGAACACAAGCCTTGTGGTTGGGTTGTGATGCCTGGGTGATCTTAAGTCTGCAAGATAATAATGATGAAGAGGAAACCGAAATGAAGGCCTGTGTTAAAACCCGGCAGGCGAGGTGATGAGCTTGTTGTGTCGTCAGAAAGCAGGTGGCTTCAGCGGAACTGCGAGTTCTCTCGCATCAGGCGCCAGCGGCGTTGGCGACGCGTATCCAGCCGCAAGGCAAGCCGCACTAGTTTGTCGAACATACGGCGCAATGATACAGAGGAAGTTGTGTGTTTCTGATTAGCTGACATGTGCGAATCCTCAGGCGGGGGCCAGGGCAAAATCCTGACCGCTATTAAACTGTTCATCCAATGCCTGGTTCAGCACGCGTCGGGCACAATTTTCACAACTTCCGCAACAGGTGGCGACCTTGAGTTGCGTGCTCAGTTGTTCCAGTGTTGTGACACCTTGGTCAGCGGCATGGCGAATATCGCGGTCGGTGACGGCATTGCAGACACATACATACATGACGGGGTCCTCGGCCTTAACGGTTGTTGACAATAATAATACGAATGATTATCATTTTAGATAATATTTCTGGATTTGTCTACCCCGGCCTTACTTATTTAAGTAGCTGTTTATTCAGGTATTTATTTATATCTTGATATGGCCTGGTTAAAATTTGGTCTAAATATAAGGAGACACAATGAAAGCTGATCCCTCAACAATACAAGTGCTCAACACCGCCCTGAAAGACCAATTAGTGGCGATCAACCAGTTCTTTCTACATGCCAGGATGCTCAAAAACTGGGGCCTGGGTGAACTCAACGAGCGTATGTATAAACAATCCATCAAGGCCATGAAGCAGGCGGACGACCTGATCGAGCGGGTCCTGTTTCTGGAGGGTCTACCGAACCTGCAGGACCTGGGTAAGCTGCTCATTGGTGAAGACGTTGTGGAGATCATCAAAAACGATCTTGCACTGGAGACCGAGATACGTAGTGGCTTGCAGAATGCCATCGGCCAGTGCGAGTCAGCCAGCGATTATGTCAGTCGTGAAGTGCTGGAACATTTGTTGGAAGAGACTGAAGAACATATAGACTGGCTTGAAGCCCAATGCTGGTTGATTGACAACTCCGGGTTAGAAAACTACCTGCAGTCACAAATGTAATTCCCCGCTAAACACAGCTTGAGGAGAACGAACACTTATGAAAGGCAACAACAAGGTTATCAAACAACTCCAGAAACTGCTGCGGGGCGAACTCGCCGCACGTGACCAGTACTTCACGCATTCGCGTATGTATGACGACTGGGGGCTGAGCAAGCTCTATGAGCGCATCAACCACGAGATGGAAGATGAAACACAACATGCCGACGCGCTGATCAAACGTATTCTATTCCTGGAGGGCACACCGGACCTTTCACAGCAGGATGCTCTGCGTATCGGTGCCACGGTACCTGAAATGTTGAAGAACGATCTGGAAGTGGAATACGAAGTGGTGGCGGCCCTGAAGAAGGCCATCGCGGTGTGTGAGGAAGAGCAGGACTACCAGTCGCGCGAGATCCTCGAAGTCATGTTGCAGGACACCGAGGAAGACCACGCCTACTGGCTGGAGAAGCAGCTTGGTCTAATCGATAAAATCGGCCTGAAGAATTACCTGCAGTCCCAGATGTAAGAATCTTAATATAATAGGTAAAGTAGTAAGGGCCCTTGTATAGGGCCCTTACTTATTTTAAAGATCGGTTAGGCACCGAGGCCGAGCATATGGTTGTCCCAGCGGGCGGCAATCCCCGATGCCTCGGCAAGCGGTGTCTTGCTTTGATCGCCGAGGCGATAACGCACAATACGGCCCATGCCGCTGCTGATGAAGAACTCGCCCGCCTCGTGGGCGCTGGCGATGCCGCAGCCATCACTCACATCGGTGTGACCGAGATAACCGCCACCCTCGGCGGACCAGAAGGTGACCAGGTTTCCGCGCGGTGAAGAGATGGCGAAGGTCTTTCCTGAAGCATCCACGGTGACGCTGCCACAGTAGTTGCGCATGCGGCTGAGGACATTGACCGGTGTCTCCAGCAGCGTGATCTCCTCGCCGGGACGGTGCATGCCCACCAACAAAGGTTGCTCATAGGCCTCCCCCTGATACTGCAGTCCGATACAGACGGTGTCATCCGCGTTGATGGCGATATGGCGAATACTGTTCTGGTGCAATGCCTTGGGCAGCTTGTGTTCGGCCAGCAGCTTGCCGTCGTCGCTGTCCACATAGGCCAGAGAGGGCGACATGGTATCGAGGTTGAGCTTGCTGCGGCCCGTCTCCGGACGGGTGAGGATACCGCCGTTGGCGATGACCAGGGTACGGCCGTCGGCGGTCAGTTTGAGTTCATGGGGGCCGATGCCATGGGAGGGCAGTTCGGCCACTTGCCGGTAGCCGTCTGTGGCGTCACGTACGCCGATCACGCCACGGTCCTTGTTCAGGTCATTCTCGGTGGTGAACAGCCAGCGTCCGTCGGGTGTAAATACGCCGTGACCGAAGAAGTGGCGCTGTTCGGCACTGTTCAATCGATGCAATACCTCGCCGCTTTGCATGTCGATGACCAGCAGGAACTGGCCCGGGCGGCGGGCGAAGGCAATGGCATGCTCGTGAACGGGGTGAATGGCCATGCCATGGCCACGCCCCGGCAAGGGTACGTCAAAACGCAGGCCCGCGTTTTCGTCCAGGCCGGTGAGAAAATAGCGGCCCTGATGATCGCCACGGGCACTAATGAAGCCGATGGGGTGCTTGGCATCGGCGGGGCGGCCCAGCGCCGCGAACGGCATGAGGCCCAGGCCGGCGAGGGTGGTAAGGAACTGGCGTCGGTTCAAGCTCATGTTTTTAATCTCCATCCAGGCTGTTGAATGCCTGCGGCAGGTTCAGGATTTGGCTCAGGTTCCCCGACATCAAACCCTTGAGTTCGCGGATGGTTTGTCGCAGCTGTTCCAGCTGCGGCCGCTGTGTCGGGTCACGCACGATCTCGTACATGGGTTGTTTGATCGCCTTGGCCTGGGCGATGGCGCGGCTGAAGCCCTGGCGAATACGCCTATCTATTTCAGCCCCGTCCTTTTCCCGGCTCACCCGGCTGGAGAAGCCGGTGACATAAAATGACGCGCTGGCCTGCAGGTTCAGAACGATATTTTGCAGGGAACGGCGGCTGCGCCAGGACTCGGCACGTCGGGGTTTGGCCTTGGCGGCGCTCGTATCCAGCGGACGCCCCAGTTTCATATCCACGATGGCCTCCAACTGAGTATGCAACTGGTTGAGGAAGCGCGCGGCCACCTCGCGGCTGGTGGAGAGGCTGTCTTCACCCTTGGCGTTGATCATGGAGCGCTCGTCTGTATTGAACATCTTTTGAAACGGGGTCCGTTTACCGGACCATTCCTTCACCAGTTCCTCTGACATGGTGGCCAGGTTGTGGCTGATGGCCATGACGACCTGACAGTCATAGCCGGGCTTGTCATGGCTGCCAAAGACACTGAGCTCCTTGTCCTTATTATTCTTTCTGAACAGCACCCGTTCCAGGGCGGTGAAGCCCTGCAGCGCGACACTGGCGTGACGGAAATTATCGGGCTGCAGGCGCTGGCTGTCTTTTTCCGCCAACATGCGGCGCATGTGTTTGGCACCGGTGTTGTGCTTGTCCGGCCACAGTTGATAACGGTGGTAACGCATGAACATCTCTACCGGTCCAAAGCGGATATGCTGGATCGCCATCCAGGCGTCCATGGCTCGGTGGTATCCCTGCCGCAGGTCCTTCAGACCGGCGGCGGAGGGCGACATGCAAAAGGCCCGGCCCTGCCGGTCTAGCTCCACGGTGGCGCTGGCCAGCTTGCGATATCCCGGCACGACATGTCGTTCGATGATGGTGACATTGGTGTCGTGCCAGGAGCTGAGCTCGGCCTGTACGCCGGATGTGCCCAACAGGCCGAAAAACAAGAGAGACAGACGGATAGGTTTCAACATAATACGGGGCTCACAATGATTCGATGAACAGTAACAGGTCCTGGCGCTCTGCCTTGGACATCCCGGCCACTTTGTCGCGGGCCTGTTGCGCCTCGCCAGCATGCCAGAGTATGGCTTCAAGCAGATTACGGGCACGGCCGTCGTGCAGATAGTAGCTGTGCTCGCTGACCACGGGGGTCAGTCCGACTCCCCACAGCGGGGCGGTGCGCCACTCGCGGCCATTGGCCTCGCCTTCGGGGCGGTGGTCCGCCAGGCCTTCGCCCATATCGTGCAACAGCATATCGGTATAGGGCCAGATCAACTGGTGGGATTGCTCGGGACGCTCCGGCAGGGTGCGGGTGACGTGTTTTGGCGTATGGCAGCCGATGCAGCCGCTCTGGTAGAACAGCCGCTTGCCGTTCAATACCGCTTTCGCATCATGCTTGCGGCGCGCCGGTACCGCCAGGTTGCGCGAGTAGAAGGCCACCAGATCGGTGACCTTCTTATGGGCCTCCAGGTTGTCAAACTGGGGGCTGTTGCCGGTGGGGGCCTGTTTGCATGCCTTTTGCCGTGGGGTACATTCACCGGCGCCATCGGGATGCAGCGGTACGGAGATGCCGATGTCACCGGCAAAGGCGCCCTGTGACTGTTCGTCCACACTGGGCGCACCGGCCTTGAGGCCGAAGCGTCCCAGCATGGGCTTGTTGTTGGCGGCGCTCCATACCCAATTGGGTCTGCCGGAGATGCCATCGCCGTCCTGGTCTTCGGGGTCGGCCCTGGCGAGGATGTCTTTTTCATCGACGGCCTCCAGCAGGCCGAGACCGATCATCTGCGGTGCCACGCGCGGCGAGAGCATGGTCTGTGGGTGTAATGGCCCATAACCAAGGTCCTTCACCGCATAGCTTGGCTTGCGCAGGCTGACCGTCCCGCCTCCGGCCAGCTTGACCGGGATCTCTTGGTACTCAATGTGCATGCGGCCTTCGGCCTTGTGTCCCTGGATGGCGAAGTCCTGCAACTGGCCGCCATAGGTGGGCTCGGGGATGACATTTGCTCGGTGCTCATTCAGCTGGCGGCGCTGTTGCTCGTTCTGCGGCGGAATACTGAGGCGCAGGAACATGGAGACGGCATTGTCTTCAGGGCCGTTGGGCGGATGACCGCGGCCGTCCTTGAGGTGACAGCGCTGGCAGGAGCGGGCGTTATAAATAGGGCCCAGTCCGTCGGCGGCCTGGGTGGAGGAGGGGGCGGAGACCCACATGCGTTTGAAAAAGCCATTGCCCACCTTGAAATTGATTTCCCGTTCAAAGGGCATATTGGCGGAGGCCTGGGAAAATACGTCCCGGTTGATCTTTTTTCTGTGTGTAGCCGCGCCGCCGGGATATTTTTCATAGGCTTCCGCCTTGGAAAAGTCGCTGGTGGGCGCGGTAATGTCGTTATTGGCGTGGCTGGCTGCGTTCATCAGCAACAGTGCGGTTGTTGCTACAAGCTGGCTAAGTTTCATACTTCTACCTCTAAGCAAATGCCGGACCCTCGCAGGGAGAGTCCGGCAATGGACTACATATTGTGTTTTATCTGTTTACTGCCATACCTTGCCGGGGGCATCCAGACTGTCGGAGCCTTCGAAGGAGATGGGAGTCAGCTGCAGGGTATTGACGGCCTTCTCGATGGAACGGGTCTGGACCAACAGGGCGTCAATCGCGGCCATGACCTTGGCGTTGCCGGCCTTGTTGCCTTCGCCGATGAGCTGGTCATAGGCTATGCCATTTTTCTCGGCACTGTCCACCAGCACTCGCATCTTGACCATGGTGGCATCGAGATGGGTGCGCAGGGCCTTGTCGATACCCGCATCCTTTGCCGCCACCAGTTCGGCGACACTCGGTCCGGTCATTTTTCGGCCGTCGACGCGGGTGTAGGTACCGGTGTAGACATTCCTGATACCCAGGGCATCGTAATAGTGTGACCAATGGGTGTTGTCGCTGAAGCAGTCATGCTCTTCTTCCGGATCGTGCAGCATCAGGCCCAGCTTCATGCGTTCACCGGCCAATTCCCCATAAGAGAGACTGCCCATACCGGTGATGATGGTGGAAATGCCTTGCTTTGGATCACCTTGCAACAGGCCCTGGCGGGCGGCACCGCCCTTGGTCCACTGTGCAGTCATCCAATTCAGTTCGTCGACCAGCAGATCGGTCACGGTCTTGAGGTAGGCGGCACGACGCCCACAATTGCCCCAGGAACAACTTCTGGCATTGAAATCGCTGGCCGGTCGATTGCCTGCCCCCGGGCCCGTGCCATTCAGGTCCTGGCCCCAGAGTAGAAACTCGATGGCGTGGTAGCCCGTGGCGACGTTTGCTTCGATTCCGTCGACTTCGTGTAGGGTTTTGGCAAGCAAGTCCTTGGTGATGCGGCTGGTGTCGATCGCGCGGCCGGACAAGACCAGTTTTTTACTGGCGATGACATTGGCGGTGTAATAGGGGTTTTCGTCCGACTCACCGCCATAACTGGCCGCCACGTAGTCGATCAGACCTTCGTCCAGGGGCCACGCATTGACCTTGCCTTCCCAGTCATCCACGATGGCGTTACCAAAACGATAGGCCTCGGTCTGCTGGTAGGGTGCACGAGCGGCCTTCCATGCGGCACGGGCTGCAGCCAGGTTCTTTTCAGTCGGCTTGGCGATCAGTTGATTCACCGCGCGCTGTAGTGTCTGGGCTGTGCTGAGTGAATCCTGGTATATGGCATGGGCCAGATCGGCGTAGTGGTTTAGCACCGCCTTTTCATTTGGCACGGCCAGGGCCTGTGCGCTGAGCGCCAGGCCTGCGATTAAAGATAATAAGATCTTTTTCATTGGTATTTCCTCTTTAAAAAAACGGCTAGAACTCGATCGCAAGTTGGGCGGTGACCGTATTGGCGGACTTGCCGGTACCACCGTCGGCCACGGCGTAATCCTCATCCTGGGCAAGCTCGAACGAGAGCGTGGTGTTCTCCATCATGCCGACCGATAAGGTGGCCAGGGTACGGGTTTCGGGGAGTTCCAGGGCCAGCGCCTCTTCAGTACCCTGGTAGCCGACCGCAAGGGTGGCACCCTTGCCGGCGAGATCGAAGGCATAGGCCAGTTCGATGTTCCAGGCCTTGGGTTCGGCGCCCTGTCCCTTGAAGGCCAGTTCACCGGTCTCGAACTTGTCGGCCGCGGCCAGGTACTCACCGATCAGGGTGATTGAGCCCAGCTCGAACATGGCGTTCACGGTCTGGCCGGCGACATGGGCGAGGACGTCATTGGTTCCCAGCGCATCCTGGAGACTGTCGGAGTCACCGATATCGTTGATGTAGCCCAGGCCGAAGGCGTAGCCTTCACCGGCAAAGCCGAGCGTGAGGCCAAAGTTATCCACCTTGTCCGCCGTGCCGTTGTCCTCCTTGTTGGTACCCTTGAACAGGTAGACGGCGCTGGAGAAGGCACCGGCTTCAAAACCGACCTGGATGGCGCTTTCACGGGTCTCGCCAATCTCCAGGGTCAGGGGATCAGAAACCTGGTTGGTCTCGAAGCTTCCGAAGGGCACGAAAAACTGACCGGCGGTGAGGGACCAAGGGCCGTTGGGCTTGGCCAGTGAAATGGTTGCGACATCGACATCGAGGGGGGTGTCATCCTCTTCATAGAGCAAGACGACCTCAGCGCTGACCCAGTCATTGACCTGGGCAGCCAGGCCGATTTCGACAGTAGCCGCGGTAATGTCACTGGTGGAATCACCCTCGTAGGGATCGTTGTTTGAGGCCTCGACCTCGACGACACCGCTTATTTCCAGACTAGGTTGATTTTGTTTAAGCAGGACCTGGTCCTGGTTCTGCATGCGTTGTTCCAGGTATTTAATACGTTGCTCCGTGGTGGTGACACGGTCTTCCATCGTTTCCGCAATGGCCTGACCCTGCCAAGCGAGGAGGGCCACTATGGTGCTTGTTAAGGTTTTTTTCATGTACATCATTTACATCTCCAGCCGGTTTATTGATATTGCCACGCTCTCACGCGGGTGTTTTTGGGCTGGCTGGCGATACGCTAGCTGGCTGGCCCGATGGATTTATCTGGATTTTCTATATCCAGCCTATTTGGTCAGAATCAGTTTTCCTTGCCGGGTGATTTGAAGTAGATATTCAACCCCCCCATGTTCGATTCTTACCCTGGTGTCGCAGGCAAAAAGATCCTGACTCCGGATAGTCCGGGGTCGTGTGCGGCCGTCATCCGAATTTCCGGATGAACCATCGCTTTTCTGTTTCACCGTACATACTCCAATTGCTTTCAAGGAAGCTGATAATAATACGAATCATTCTCATTCGCTATATCTATTTCAAAATTATTGTGGTTTTGTTGCCATCAAGACCAGAAATTTTTGGCCGGACAGGTATATGGAGTTGATGCCGACGTATTGGCCGATGCCACAAAGACTTGACATACGAATGATAATGATTATCATTAAGGTTAATAAACAACACCAATAACCAGTAGAGGTAGAGCGGGTGTGTACCAAAGTGGATCCCTGTCCGGTCAAAGCCGAAGAGAAAAAGAATTGCCATTCCGGTCGGAAAAAGCTCTGGCAGCTCGATAGTCCCTTTCACTGCAGCATTATCGGGACCTGTCTTTCCCTGGATGAGCTTGGTGCCCTTTACCGAAAGATGGGGATCACCGTCCAGGCCGCCCTGACCGATTATGAGCTACATCGGGCCTTTGTCGGTATTGCCAGGAAACAAACCTATAGTTCCCGCCGCCTGCACAAGTACCTGGATCAGAAATATCGAACCACTCTGCGCCGTTTCGCCAGGGCGCAATCCGACACCGAGCTTGCAACGCTGTGGGAGGAGGCGCTGGAATCCGGCAAATTGGCCGGCCCGTACTGGGCGTTGGCAACCCATCCTTATACCTCAGATGCATTGCTGGATCGGCTATATGGCGAGGTCCACATGCTGTCACATCTGGCCGGCGCCACGGTGCGGGTGGATATGGAGGAATTTGCCCGTCTGCAGAAGTTAACGGCAACGCTCAGTCGGCAACTGGCAGATAGCCGGGCCGAGGTGAAGGTGCAGATCACCGAACATAATAGGCTCATGCGCGAGTTAAACGGGCGTGTGATGCAGGCCCAAAGCGCAAAGCAGGAACTCAATCAAACTCAGCAGCGCCTGCAGACGCTGAAAAATGATGCCCTGTCCGGCCGGCTGCAACAACAGATTGAGGAATACGCCGAGAAACTCAGCGCCGAGCAGGCGAGGGCAGAGTGCGCCGAGGCCGGCGCGGCGAAATGGAAACAGATGGCCTTGCAACATGGCGATCGGCATATGCAGCTGGAGGAACAACTGTCACAACTACACGCCGAGCGCAACGCCCTGGAGGCCAGCTTAGAGAAGGTGCTGACACCGGACTGCACCGCCTGTGATGAACGCAATGAGTGTATGACCAGTATCAATCTGTATGGTCGTTGCATTCTCTATGTTGGTGGCAGGGCTCGTCAGTGCGCGAATTTTCGTACATTGGTGGAACGCCAGAATGGCCGTTTCATCCATCATGACGGGGGCATGCACGATGGCCGGCTGCGGCTAAAGTCGGTTTTGCCACAGGCGGATGCGGTGCTGTGTCCCCTGGATTGTATCAGCCATGATGCGGTAAACCGGGTCAAAGAGTTCTGCAAGCGTTACGACAAAAGGCTGGTGTTACTGCCCAGGTCGAGCCTGGCTGCCTTTACGCGAGGCTTGAATGAATTGGCTGCCTGAGAAGCCGGGGCAAGCCATCGCACCCTTGGGGTCGGTTGCCAACAAGGCGGCGAATGAGTCGGGCAGCTCGACTATAGATGGCTGTCTGCGATTGGAAATAGGGGCAAAGACCCTGCTGCGGCTGATCGCAAGTGGTCAATTGTGTGCGTCCGATTTCCGTTGTCTGGATTGTAAATCGAAACATTGTGTATGGAGATTATTACTCATGAGTTGTAAAAAGACGTTGCACACCGAAACCGGCTGTAGTGGCCGTTGTAGTGAATGCAGCGGAGCCAGGGACATGAACAGGGACAGGCACATGAACGAGGGGCCAAAGATCAACATTCCGATCCTGGCGGAATCCTGGCCGGAACTAATGGATCATGAATTGCTTGCAAGCCAGACCTACCCAAATGAAGATTAGGACCAGGGTAGGTCTGCACTAAGACCATTCTTTTAATGCCTCGACGGTGTCGGGCTTGTCCTGATATCGCTGTCATCCATTTGCATCTAAATCGATTGAACTGGATCAGACGTCCTTAGTATGAAGTCACCTCAGGAGCGGTCTTCGCTCATTTGATGATAGTTAAAAGCAATAAAAAATATAGAAATAAACGATTTTGCCAATTACTCATTCATGCCTAGTATGGATACAGGCCCACAAGCAATGGGCAAGCACAAAGACTAGAACAAGCAAAGCAAACAAGGAGTATTGAGATGAGCGATAAACCCAAATTAACCATGACCAATGGCGCGCCGGTGGCAGACAACCAGAATGTACAGACTGCCGGACCGCGCGGGCCGATGCTGCTGCAGGATGTCTGGTTCCTGGAGAAGCTGGCACACTTCGACCGCGAGGTGATCCCCGAGCGGCGTATGCATGCCAAGGGCTCCGGTGCCTACGGCAGCTTTACCGTCACCCACGATATCACCAAGTACACCAAGGCCAAGATGTTTTCCAAGGTGGGCAAGAAGACCGAGGTCTTCGCCCGCTTCTCCACCGTGGCGGGCGAGCGCGGCGCGGCGGATGCGGAACGTGACATCCGCGGCTTTGCCCTCAAGTTCTATACCGATGAGGGCAACTGGGACATGGTGGGCAACAACACCCCGGTGTTCTTCCTGCGCGACCCGCTGAAGTTTCCCGATCTCAACCATGCGGTGAAGCGCGACCCGCGCACCAACATGCGCAGTGCGCAGAACAACTGGGATTTCTGGACCCTGTTGCCCGAGGCCCTGCACCAGATCACCATCCTCATGAGTGACCGCGGCAATCCGCGCAGCTATCGCCATATGCACGGTTTCGGCAGCCACACCTTCAGCTTCATCAACGCCAAGAACGAGCGCTTCTGGGTCAAGTTCCACTTCAAGAGCCAGCAGGGCATCGAAAACCTCACCGATGAAGAGGCCGAGGAGGTGGTGGGCAAGGACCGCGAGAGTCACCAGAAGGACCTGTATGAGAGCATCGAAAACGGTGATTTCCCGCGCTGGGACTTCAAGGTGCAGATCATGCCGGAGAAGGAGGCGCAGAACTATCGCTTCCATCCGTTTGATTTAACCAAGATATGGTCGCACAAGGACTATCCGCTCATCGATGTGGGCGTGCTGGAGTTGAACCGCAACCCGGAAAACTACCACGCCGAGGTGGAACAGTCGGCCTTCAATCCGGCCAATATCGTGCCCGGTATCGGCTTCTCACCCGACAAGATGTTACAGGGCCGCCTGTTCTCCTACGGCGACACCCACCGTTACCGTCTGGGTGTGAATCACAGCCAGATCCCGGTGAACCAGCCGCGTTGCCCGGTGCACAGCTTCCATCGTGACGGGAGCATGCGCGTGGACGGCAACTTCGGCAGCACCAAGGGTTATGAGCCCAACAGCCTGGGTGAATGGCAGGACCAGAGGCAGATCAGGGAGCCGCAGCTGGAGCTTTACGGTCCCGCCGATAACTGGGACGCCCGTGAGGACGATGACGACTACTACACCCAGCCCGGCGATCTGTTTCGCCTCATGAGCCCGGCACAGCAACAGTTGTTGTTCGAGAACACCGCGCGTTCCGTAGGCGGGGCCGATATCGAGGTGCAGAAACGCCATATCGGCAATTGTCTGAAGGCCGATCCGGCCTATGGTAAGGGGGTGGCGGACGCCCTGGGCATCTCGGTGGACGATGTGAAGTAAGCGTCCAAGCAACCCAATGGTCGCCTGCAAGGGGTGACTCAGCAACGGGGCAGCCCAGGCTGCCCCGTTTTTTTCATGTATATCATACGCATAGATAAGACCATTCGTTTCAAATGGTGATTGAGCATTTCCCTTGATCTAGATCAATACCAATCCGGCCCGTCAAGAGCTATTTTAGAACTAGTCTATTTTAGAATCTGTCGAAATATTAATAAACAAAAAAGGAGCTCATCATGAAAAGCAAATATCCGTTGTTATTCGGGGCGGCTTTGGCCCTTTCATCCGCGGCACCCGCCGTATGGGCGAAAGAGCCAATTTCACCCATCACGCCGGTGAAGGGCATTAACCTGGCCCAGGTCGAGTTGGGAAAGAAACTCTATTTTGACCCACGCCTGTCGAAGTCAGGTTTTATCTCCTGTAACTCCTGTCACAACTTGAGCATGGGCGGCACGGACAATCTCCCGACCTCCATTGGCGACCACTGGAAGCAGGGCCCCATCAATGCGCCGACGGTGCTCAACTCCAGCCTGAACGTCGCCCAGTTCTGGGACGGCCGTGCCAAGGACCTCAAGGCCCAGGCTGGTGGCCCTATCGCCAACCCCGGTGAAATGGCCTCCTCCCATACCCTGGCGGTGAGTATCCTGAAATCGATCCCTGCATACGTCACGGAATTCAAGCAGGTGTTCGGCTCCAGTAAGATCAATATCGACAGGGTTACCCAGGCCATTGCCGAATTCGAAAAGACCCTGGTGACCCCCAACTCCCGCTTCGACAAGTGGCTGCTGGGCGACAAGGACGCGATTACCTCATTTGAACTGGCCGGCTACAAGCTGTTCAAAAACAGCGGTTGCGTTGCCTGTCACAATGGTTCGGCGGTAGGTGGCAACTCCTTCCAGAAAATGGGCGTCGTTAAACCTTATAAGAGTAAGAGTGGTGCTCAAGGTGTTGCAGGTCTTACCGGTAAGGATGAAGACCGCTTCAAGTTCAAGGTGCCTACCCTGCGTAACGTGGAGATGACCTATCCCTACTTCCACGATGGTGCGGCGAAAACCCTGACCAAGGCCGTGGACGTCATGGGCAGGCTGCAACTGGGCAAGACATTCTCCAACAAGGAAAACAGACAAATCGTTGCCTTCCTGAAGACCTTGACCGGCGACCAGCCATCCTTCATGTTGCCTATACTACCGCCATCAACCGACAAGACACCTCGAGCTAAACCGTTTTAAGTAGTTTGAAGTAACAGACGGTTTTTAATAACAATGCCCGGCCCTGGCCGGGCATTTTCATGTCAGGAAATAAAATTAAGAACTCTTTGATCACATAGAACGTAGTTTTTTTAACACGCTCTGTTTTATTTTCATTACACAAATTAACAATCGATATTTTTTATACTGCTACAAAGAAAATAACAGTGACTTAATTAAGTTACTGTGCAGAGACAGTATGAATTCAAGCTTGCCTCTGCTACTTTTTATCTATGAGCTTCGCGTTATTCATCACATTGAATTTTCGTTGTTGA